>Ga0210394_10003397_pt1 | contig 20085 bp, 17 predicted proteins | sample IncBWC12MmetaG_FD_160121 | JGI IMG/M metagenome (GOLD analysis project Ga0210394, IMG submission 160121) | Forest soil microbial communities from Barre Woods Harvard Forest LTER site, Petersham, Massachusetts, United States - Inc-BW-C-12-M | ecosystem: Environmental > Terrestrial > Soil >...
GATCACTGGTCGTTAAGAGCATGACGATCGGCATTGAATTGACTCTCACGACCACACCTGAAAATGGGCACCGATTGGCCAGTTAACAGCCCAGCCCGCTCATTGATCAGGTTGGGCAGGCGCCCCCCCCCCGATACAAAGGTCCCATTCGTAAAAAGCCTCCAGTGGCAGAATTCCACTTGTATCGATCGGCGAGAGACCCAGCTCAGAACAAGGAGCTGTAACAATGGTTCTCGACGAAGCTCAATACATCGGATGAGAGAAAGCGAGCTGCGATGGCAACCACCCGCCGAGAGTTTCTTTGGAACAGCCTGGGAGTCGTCATCAGTACACAAGGTGCTGCGACGCTGCCCGGAAAGCAATCGGGCCTGTCGGTTCAGGAACCAACGACAAGCAGCGTCCCCTTCGGATCCGGCCACTTCGGGCACTGGGATGAGGATGAGCTCGGTTTGCCGATCTTCCGCTACACGGCCAATCAGACCACCGACCCGCACGCTGTGACCGATGTGCAGCCGGGCATTCTCAGCGCGACCGAGCACATTCATCAGGTGGGCAACGATCGCATTACCGCGCTCGCGTCGAACTACGGAACGGTGCGCGTCCGGCAGGATGAGGGTTGTCCGAAGATCCTGAACGATATTGATCCCGAAACGAGCCAGTTCGGCGGAGGCATCGGCTATCTGACAGATGGTCAAGAGACACTCAGCACTCTCTACGACGGAAGCCAATCGAAGTTCGAGCGCATTTTCGGCATGGGCTACTTCCGCAAGTGTGTAGCGGGCGCGCGCTATGCTGTCGACCAGGTAATCGTCGCGCCTTTCGGCGACGATCCCGTGCTCCTGTCCCAGGTAACCATCACAAACCGCATCAGCGCAGCCGCTCATCTGCGCTGGGTAGAATATTGGGGCTGCCAGCCGTATCAGCTGTCGTTTCGTGCGTGGATGGAGGCGTTCTCCGATCCGGGAACGGCCACGAAGTTTCGTCGCGCTGTCGGTCGCCGGTTCAGCCACAGGCTCTCGACGCTGCCCGGCAAGCAAGGGTTGCGGGACCGCAAGCAGTTCGAAGGGCGGCCGCCGGAGGAAGAATCCGCGTGGCAACATATGCTCCGTCACGGCAATCCATACGGATTCATCACCCCGGTCCAGGAGCTGAAGCCGGGCACAGAGTTCGAGGCGGCCTCCATTCCCGAGACCTTTCTTGTCTCGCTGGACGGCCCAGTGAGCGGAATGAGTTCGGACGCCGCCGGGTTCTTCGGCACAGGTGGTTCAGGACATCCCGATGGATTGCACCGCCCCTTTCCCAGCGAGTTGGAGAACGTTACGGCAAAGGCAGGCATGCTGCTTGAGCGCTCGTTTGAACTTGCGAGGGGAGAAAGCCGCACGCTGCACTTCCTCTATGGCTACCTGCCGGAGGGACTTTCATTGGAGGCCTTGATCGCGAAATTCCAGAGGCCTGCCGGGAACATTTGGAAGCAAACCCGGGAATCCTGGAAGCGCAGCGGGATGCGTTTCGAGATCGCCAGCCAGCCGTGGATCCGGCGCGAGTCTGCGTGGAACCACTACTACCTGAGAAGCGCGCAGACATATGACGACTACTTTGGCGAGCACATCCTGAATCAGAACGGGTTTTACCAGTACACGATGGGCTTCCAGGGTGCGCCGCGCGATCCACTCCAACATGCACTGCCGTTCCTGTTCAGCGATCCGGAGATTGTGAAAAGTGTTTTGCGCTACACGCTGAAGGAGGTGCGTGATGATGGCTCGATTCCCTATGCGATTGTCGGGCGTGGCGTGGCCGCTCCCATGCTCTCCGATCGGGCCAGCGATCTGCCGCTCTGGCTCCTCTGGGCCACCAGCGAATACGTCCTAGCCACCCGCGATGCAGAATTCCTCAACGAACCGATCGAGGCGCGGCTTTCTGCTGAAACGGGCAAGACTGATTCCGTCGCCAACCTCCTGCGGCGCTGCTACGAGCACCAGGTCCGTGATGTAAGCGTAGGCACGCACGGCATCGCCCGTATGCTCGTCGACGACTGGAATGACGGCCTTATCTACACCTGGGCGCAGTCGGATCTCAAGGCGTGCATCGATACCAGCGAGAGCGTGCTGAACGCCGCCATGTCTGCATGGGTCTTCGACAAGTACGCGCAGTTGCTTGCTTGCACAGGCGACTCTTCGGGGCTCATCGAGCAGTGCCGCGCCCGCGCGGAGCAGAGCCGTAAAGCCGTTGCTGCGCAGTGGAACGGACGATGGTTCCGGCGAGCATGGCTGGGCGAGAAGCTTGGCTGGCTCGGCGAGTCCACGCTATGGATCGAACCACAGCCGTGGGCCATCCTCTCTGGTGCGGCCAGCCGGGAGCAGGTCGATCTGCTGATCCGGACCATGGATCAACTGCTGCGGCAGGGACCGCTCGGCGCCCGGCAGATGAGCGATGGGCCTGACATGAGAGGAAACGGACCAGCCGAGCGCGGCACGCTGGAAATGGGTGCCGTCTGGCCGTCTCTCAATCAGACCCTGGTCTGGGCTCTCGCCGCCAGCCATCCGGCCATGGCTTTAGAAGAGTGGAAGCGCAACACGCTGGCACATCACGCCGAGGCCTATCCGAACCTTTGGTACGGCGGGTGGAGTGGGAACGACTCCTACAACACGCCGGCAAACAGCAATCCCGGCGGTGCCGCGGACCAGCCGTACTTCCGCGGGACCGATTTCCCTGTTCTGAACCTCCATGCACACGCCTGCTTTCTCTATTCAGCAAGCAAGCTGCTCGGGCTGGAGTTCGACGAGACGGGACTGCGGCTGAATCTTAACTTGCCGGAGAATGAATACCGCTTCGATTCCCCGCTGCTCGGCGTAGTGAAGACCCACGACCGCTTCGAGGGGTGGTATAAGCCCTCCAGGCCGGGAATGTGGACACTCCGAATTCTTCTCGAGAAAAACGCCCCCGCCACGATTAGGCATGCCGAAGTGAACGGCAAGCGCGTCGAGGTACGCCGTCAGCCTGACGGCTCCGTCGTGCTCACCGGCACCAGCACCGCCGAAGCTGCACTTTGGTGGAAACTATACTGAGCAAGCCTGCCGATCATCCATCTCTCGCGATCTCTGTCGCACCACTCGGGTCGATGGGCGCTTCGATTTAGAATAGTTCGAAGGTTTCCAGCGCGTGACGCATTTCCTCTTGGGCGCGCTAAACATCGCAACAAAAGATTCGAACCAACCGGCCTAGGCAAATCAGAAGGCAAATCGAACACCCAACTCTATACGCCGAGCGGTTTCGGCTGCCACGGGCTGCCCAACCGCTCCCGAAGAAAGGGTGGAATTTACCGTAGTGACATTGGTGTGGTTCAACAGACTGGTGCTTCGCGCGTTGAGTGTAAACGTGCGCGGATGGCCCTTGTCGCCCGGCTTGAAGGCAAAAGCGCGGCTCAGATCTGTGGGCCGAGCGGTCAGATCGCATCAACGCGACATTGGGCCCTAACAGCGATCGCGAAGTTTAGGCGTCAATTGCGAACGAATCGAGCGTCTCCCTGGGCGAGTCAAGTTGCGTGACCCGCACCCGCACATCTACTCTGGTCTCGGCCCTCTTGTGCCTGAACCCACGAACGAACGCCTCAATTCCAAACCAACTGGCGCTCGCGAGCGCATGTATTCGACCGCGTCGATGCATCCATCCGTCTCATTGGCAATGTTTCTGGAATCGAAGAGCGACAAATGTCGCTTGGAGCCATTCAAGGCGGTTCTTGAATGCCCCCGGGATACGACTGCTTTGACTATGAGTGATTCGGAACTCTGACTCCTGCGCTTGGAAAAGTAGACGATGACTGCATTTCTCCGGGGAGACCGATGCGCATTCTGATCTTGGGAATCAACTATTGGCCGGAAGAAACCGGAATCGGCGCATTCACCACCTATCGCGCGGAGTTTCTCGCATCCCTCGGGCACAATGTCACCGTCTGCACCACCTTTCCATATTACCCGGAATGGAAGGTGGCGGCCGGCTATACAGGCAGACTCGCTTCGGGCCAATCCCGGAATGGCGTCCGCATCCTCCGTACTTATGCCTATGTCCCCGGTTCAGTAACTTCAACAAAGCGCGTGTTGCATGAAGCCAGCTTCATTGCGTCCTCATTCATGCGGGCTATCTTTCAGCCGCGGCCCGATATCCTGCTCGTCGTATCGCCTCCGCTGGGCCTGTCTCTCATTGCATTCCTTTTAAGTCGTTTGTGGAGGATTCCATACGTCTTTGATGTCGAAGACCTGCAACCAGACGCCGCCGCGGAGCTTGGCATGCTGCCCAAGTCCGTTCTGAATCTCATGTACAAGGTCGAGCGCATGGCCTATCGCCACGCCGCCTTAGTCAGCACACTCACGACCGGGATGCAGCGCAGAATTATCGAAAAAGGCGTGCCCTCAGACAAGACCACCCTGTTTGAACCGCGATCCGACGCTTCGCTGTCGAACATCTTATCGGATGAAGGGCTCGCATTTCGAACCAGGCTCTCGCTCCAGAAGAAGTTCATTATCAGCCATAGTGGAAACATGGGAGTCAAGCAGGGCCTGGATGTCATTCTTGATGCCGCCACCCTCAACAAAAACGATGATTCCACGGTATTTCTGATTGTGGGTGACGGATCCGTCCGCAGCACAATCCAACAGCGCGCGAAGGAACTGGAATTGGAAAATCTCATCTTTCTTGCGCTTCTCGATTCAACCGAGTTCAGAGGCTTCCTGAAGGCCAGCGACATCTGTCTGGTCACTCAGCAAAGAACCGTATCCGATATGGTCTTCCCGTCGAAGACCGTCACCTACCTCGCAGCCGGATGTCCTGTCATCGCCTCGGTCAACAAGAACAGCGAAGTAGCAAGGGCAATCGAGGAGTCCGGCGCGGGTCTAGTGGTTGAACCGGAAAGCCCACACGCATTACTCGCGGCCATTCGCACGTTGCGAGCCGCCGATCTGTCCCTTTACTCGCGTAATGCCCAGCAATACGCCGCCCGGCGCTGGTCCAGCGAGCGGGTCCTTGGATACTTCGAGGCAAAGCTCCGGGACGTCGCGAAAGTGAGCAAAAGCGGTTAGCGATTTAGTTATCCATTGAATTCGCAATGCGAATTCCCCACTTCCGGCCATGAATAACTCGCGCTGCCAGCAACAACTTTCATTTAACTCCGGTCGCCTCTATTCATATCTCACCGCAACCGCGGGGTCCACGCGCGTAGCCCATCGCGCCGGTACGTAGCAAGCCGATATCGCCACAGCCGTCACTCCCACCGCTACCCCCACCAGGGTCGCCGGATCGTTCGCGCCAATTCCGTACAACAATGGCGCAAGTAGCCGTGCCACTCCCCATGCCGCCCCCAGCCCGATGAAGTGGCCAATCAATGTCACGTAGAGCCCCTGGCGCATCACCAGCTTCAGCACATCGGTTTGGCGAGCTCCGAGCGCCATGCGCACTCCAATCTCGTGCGTTCGCTGCGAAACCACATACGCGATTACGCCGAATAGACCAATCGCCGTCAGCACCACCGCTAGAATGCCAGAGGCCCCGAGCAGCGGCCCCGTGGTGCACGCTGGAAACAACGGCAGCGCCATGTACTCCTCAATCGTCTGCAAACCAGTCGCCGCCATCTTCGGCTCAACCACCTGCACTTCGCCTCGCACCTCGTCCAGCAAGGGCGGCGCATCGCCGCGTGTGCGTACAACCAGTGTTCGCGCGGGCGGCAATGTTTCCCGAAACACGACAGCCACCGGTGCTTCACCCAATGTGCGATATTTGCCCGCCTTCACCACGCCAATCACTTCGCTCGTTGTTTTCGCGCCGCCCAAACCGATCCGCTTCGCCCCCGGGTCTTCACAGGGCCACAGCCTGGGCGCCAGCACTTCATTCACAATCACCAAGCCCGGCTCGGCGCTCTCGCTCTCCTTCTGCGTGAAATCCCGCCCGCGCAGCAACGAAATCCCCATCGTTGAAAAGTAACCCGGCTCAACGCGAAACACGTCGACGCGCGCCTGATTGGGATCCTAACCAACATCCTTCGCCGCCGAGGTCTGCTCCCGCGGAGTCCCCAACGGCAGATTGTTCGCATAGCTCGCCGCCGTCACGCCAAGCCCGCAAGAACGTGGTCCAGCAGCCGCCGATAAAACGTTCCAACCTTTTCCGATGAGTATCCAAGACTACCCGGGTCGAGCGTGGCCACGGCGATACGTTGTGTGTCGAATCCAGGATCGATGGAGTTGGCATGCATCAGGCTGCGCACGTAAAGTGTTGCGCCCGCCAGCAGCACAACGCAGGTCGCAATCTCGCCAATTAACAGCACGCTGCGCAACAGCGACTTGCGAAGGCCCGCCGTCTGCGTCTCATCCTTGAGCACGGGAGCGGCTTTCACCGCGGCGCACCGTAAAGCGGGGACGAGCCCGAACACAACCCCCGTGGCAAGCGAAACCGTCAATGCAAACAGAAGCACCCGCCAGTCCAGCGGTATCTCGAGCGTAATGGGAAGGCTTGCCGGCTTCAATTGCATCAACAGCCGGCCCATCCACCACGCCAGCATCACTCCAGCCGCGCCTGCCATGGTTGAAAGCAGAAGGCTCTCCACAAGCATTTGACGGATCAACCGGCCACGCCCAGCACCGAGCGCCGACCGAATCGCCATCTCCCGCGTCCTGTCTGTGGCTCGCGCCAGCAACAGGCGTGCGAACTTACGAGCTCGGATCACCCAGCCTCAGCCCGGGAATTGCGCGCATAGACGAAGCGTCTGCGCCATGCACCCGCAACGACGACCCTGGCACGAATCGGTACATGCTGCCAGTCGCCGCGCCTCTCACTACGATCGTGCGGACTCCTCCATAGGATAGCCGGACGGCAGCTGCCACATCCACACCGCTGGCGCCACTACCATACACTTCCGCTCTCTTTTGCCCGCAACAACTCATACTTCTGCTCCTTTCGATATCTGCTGTTCCGGTTCCTCATACCACTCCGCCGATCCTCCGCCTTGTGGGGCTCGGGGCCTCTCACGTTCAAGCAAAATAGCCGCGCCTGAAAGCGCAGGCCAAAAGAGGATCCGCTCCTTCCATGTCGGACCCAACGCAGCCGCAATCGGAAGCGCCACCCAGACGCTGGAACAATAGAAACAGTCGAGCATCTTTCCCAATGCGCTGTTGCCGGCCAGCTTGCGCAATCGAACCAGCGCATCCCACGGTCCATCTTCCGCGTGGAGCAGATGCGTTACCCGCCACACGGCGGCTGCGCCCACAGCTAACTCCGCCACGCTGATCTCCATCTTGCACCCCATCCTCAGTCTGGGAAACGCCAGTCCACCGCGCCAGCAGCGGACTGACAACAATATTCAGCTGGAGTTGTCTTGCCGGTACCTAGGCGATCGGAGGAGCCACCAGGCAGAAGCCGACAGCTTCCTGAGCTTCGTGCCCGCTGCAGGTTGTGTTTACTAATGCCCGGTCCCAGGCGGTGAGTTGGATTGTGTAACCGCACGGCGGTAGCGGGGTCTGATTGGGCAGTTTGTTGTTAGTCGGGTCCTTGTGCGGATCGTAGTTGCCGGTGAAGATGGTAAATGTTCCGCTGGTACCGCTAGTATTTGTGCCGTCGTAGATAACCGAATCCGGACCGAAATTGGCGCCCGACAGGTAGACGGTTGGCATAGCAATCGGCGTACCGCCCAGAGTTAAGGGTGTCAAGGCAACCGACACAATCCCGAAGAATTCGTCAGCAACGCCGTAGTCGCCTGTAATGACGTCGCCCACGGCGATATTGCCGCAGTCCGCCGCTGAGGTGAGGCCCAGTGTGGGCTTGGGGAGATTGCCTCCCGGCCCGTAGCCGTTGTAGACATAGAACGTCTTGCTGACCGGAGTCATCGGTTGGTACAGCGAGCCATCCCACGCAAAGCCATCGATCTCGATTGTGTAATTGCCTTCGGGCAATCCTCCCGCCGCAAACCACGCCACCACCCGTGGATTCACCAGTTGCCCATCTGCGCTCTCGTAATACGTGTAGTAGAGCGCGCCCGGCAACCCGCCACTTACCGGCCCATAGGGGAGCTGCGCTAGCTGCGGGATAACCACCTCGGGATTGCTGATTGGCGCGTCAACCGGGAACACGCCGATCCCGAAGCTGTTCGTCAACTGGAACCGGGGCCCGCTCGGCGGCGTGATGAACGCCTTGTAGATGACCGGAAACGCCCCGGGAAGCCTAGCTCCAGTGACCGAATTGAAGATGCCGGCCGGGTTTAGCGTGAAGGCGCCTTCAATTCCGATGGTTCCGCCAAAGGGGCTGTCGTCGGCATTGTTGCAGTCTTCCGCGACGCCGGTCGGATTCGCCAGATAGTCGCCGAACAAGGATGGATTCACGCTGCTCTGAATGCCGATGACTCCCACGTCGCCCACGCGAAGCAGACGCGCATTCTCGCCTTGTGTCACACCGCCAATCTGGGGCTGAACGTGGGTGTTGTACACATTGCCCCAGATCGGAATGAAATCCGGGCCCGTTGGTGGCGTTTGCCAGGACAGAATTGCGCGCAAAGGTACTGAGGTGAGTTTCTCGCAAATCTCCGAGGTCAAATTTGAAAGGCGAATCACAGCATAGTTCACCGGATGGCCCGGCGTAATCGCATTCAGGTCGTGCACATTTACCTGTGCGGTGCCGAGCGGATTCCACACTCCACCAAAGAACGCGAAGAAGCTGACGTACTCATAACTCCCCGCCGTGCACAGGCCGCCTGAGTAACCGGCATCCAACTTGATCGAGATAACAGCTTCGAGTGTTCTCGTCTGGGGGTTATAACCCGCACAGGCCAGTTGCTCATAGGTCGTGTCGCCCTCCGTACCTTCGATCGCGGCTAGAATCGCGGCTAAATCCGCGCCTATGGCGAGGTTGGTCGAGGACAAGGTCAGGCCCTTCACGGCAACTGCGGCAGACACTGCCTTTTCAAGGGAGGCCGAGGCAATCGTCGTTGCTGCAAGAAAACCAAAGCGGTGCGAAGGCACGTTGCTTTTCGCATACATGTCTTTCAACTGAGCGAAAGAGAGCGTTTGTTCGGTCTTGGCCGGGAGCGTTTTCGTAAGGTCGAGGGATGACTCAACGACGGGGTCGATGGTGAGAAGGCCGCTGCCTATCAGGGAAGCAATCGGCACCTCTTCGAAGAGCGCCGGCGCAATCTGCACGCGGGCATTCACGGCGTTTCCCCAAACCGGGATGAAGTTGGGCTGATTCGCCGGCGGCTCGAATTCCCATGAAAGAATCGCTCGCACGTTCAACACGTTTTCGACCGTGCAAAACTTCTTGAGATGCGGTAGTGCAACCGAAACCGCGTAACTTACGGGGAATGTCGACCCAGCCAGGTTGTAAACCGTAACTCCTGCCGCGCCAAGGTCGGTCCAGGTTGAGCCGTCCTCAACATAGAAGCGCACCCATTCTGTGGATCCAGCTCCGCATGGGCCGGAATCATAGCCGTTCGGAAGGTTGATCTGAACTACGGCCTCGAGCGTGCCCTCGGCCCCCACCCCTGTACCCGGATTAAGTCCGAGGCACACCAGTTGCTCATAGGTCGTGTTGTAGTTAATCTTCTTGACCACACTGCCCAAGCCCGGAAATGTGCCGAAGTAGTTAGGATTCTTCAAAAGGTTGATCTTGAAGTTTACTCGTTCTTCATGGAAGGCAGAGCTTCCGGCTGATGGCAGTCTCGCTTCTTCGTTTGCCATAATGTTGTTCCTCTCGATTAAGTGGGTCAGGGAGCCGCGTGCACTCAATTAGTGAGGCAAACACTCAAACCGTTTCACCTGGCTTCTGTCGACTGCGCAGTTGCTGTCCATATATAGAGACCGGCAAATACAGCTGCGAATGTAATTAACTCGCAACAACGGCCGTTAGTGCCCGCGCTGGAGTAGGTCTGGCTGAAACGTTTGTCGTCCGAGTTTCACAATTCGACATACACCGTCTGAAGGCGGTCTTCTCCGGTTGAGGCCTTACAGCGAATTGAATCTGCGATTCGTCGACGCCCACAGGGCCATGCGGTTGCAAAGAGCAAAGAGCGGCGTGAGGAAGAGTGTTAGCTCCACTCTCTTCGCGCGGATCGATCACGAGGATCCTCATCAGGAGGGTACTTCACTGTTGTGGCCGGCTTCCTTTCATAGCTTTCTCTTGATAAATAGAGAGGCCGGCCGCAAGGGGTGAATCCCGGTGATCCGGATGGAAGCGGACATGCCCGATGAGATTGCTGCTGCGTCTGGAGGCAGGCGAAATCGGGCTGCGGCGGCTACCGTGTCCACACTTCAAGAAATATTTTGGCGCCGAATGAAACGATGTCAGGGATCCAGACACTACTTGTTTGCGCGCCTTAATGCGGCGTTCCTTGATCGAGCCGTCCCGACTGAAGCTGGCCCGCCAGGGCGCTCACAGCGGGATGGATGTTGGCCGCAACGTAATGGATTGCTGCCCGACTACGACAGGTACCGATATTCCGGAGGACTCTTTTAGCGATGGAAGTCGACAGGAAACAGGTCATGTTCTGCGGCCAGGAAGAAGGTCCCTTTAAAGAGAGTGGGACTTCCAAGTACGTTGCCGTCAATCTCCTTTACATCGGCAGCGAGCCGACGGTCATCCGTGGACCAGTGACGGGAAAAATCTACCGATTCACACATCTCGAACGGGTGCAGTCTGTCGATCCCAGGGACGCGGTGGATCTGTTGGCCGATCGGCAGTTCAGGCTGGCCCGATGAGTCCCGGAACTCTTTCTCCGGCTTCCCGGCGCGGCTCCAGGGTGCGGCGCTCCTCTCGGCCGTGCGCTCAGGATCGCGGAATTCAACCTCGGGACACGCCCGCGATGCTATACTTGCGACCTCTCTGGACCGCGGAGAAGGTTTTGCAATTTCATTCATTCGATGCAAGTTACGTCGAGAGCCTGTGCGCAGGGGACCTGCCAACGCAACAACATTTCGTTGGTTACTTTACCTTGCTCCTCCGCCTGAAACTTCGCTCGCGGCTGCAGTCGCCACAAGCGATAGAGGACGTGTGTCAGGAGACGTTTACTCGCGTCCTCGCGGTCCTGCGCAAAGATGGCGGACTGCGCCAGCCGGAAAGCCTCGGCGCCTTCGTCAACACCGTCTGCAGGCATGTGCTTCTTGAGCATTATCGATCCTCCAAGGGTAATGAGTCTCTTGATGTGGAGGGGCGGCCCGAGCTGGCGTCAAGCGCAGACGATGCCTTTGACATAGCCGCCGCCGGCCAAATCCAAAAGAAGGTCGGGGAGATACTGCTCGGCTTGCCCTCACGCGACCGCCAGCTTCTAAAAGCCGTCTTCCTTGACGAACGCGACCGGGACGAGGTGTGTGGCGAGTTCGGCGTGGACCGTGCCTATCTGCGGGTGCTGCTCCACCGGGCAAAGCAGGAATTCAAGACTGAGTATGTGAAACGCATTGGCAATCCGACTGGTTTTGGCGTGTATTCCAAGAAAGTTTGAAACGATTGGCCCGGCCGTGCACTAACAGTAGGATGGACCGCACTGGGGAATGAGCGATGGATCATAGCGACGCAGTAAAACAGATGGCCGCAGAGCGATTCCTTCTTGATGAGCTCACTCCCGAAGAGCGGGAGGACTTCGAAGCGCACTTGTTCGATTGCCCCGAGTGCACTCTTGATCTTCGTGCTGGAGCTGCGTTTGTCCACGAAGCCAAAATCCAGCTGCCGCAGCTCATTGCCGATTCGGCGGCCACCGCGCCTGTCGAGCGAAAGAAAACAAAGAGAGAGTCAAAACACTGGTTCTTGTGGTGGCGTCCAGCCTTCGCGGGTGTCGCATTCGCCACTCTGTTCCTCCTTGGTTACCAGAACCTGGTCACGTATCCAGCCCTGCGCAATGCGGCAAACCAGCCACGCCTCCTTCCCTGGGCACCACTCCATGGGAACACACGGGGCGGCGGACATTTGACCATAACCGCCGATCGCAGGCACGGGGTCGCGCTGCCGGTCGATCTTTCGGGTCCGCTGGCCTCTGTTACGTACTCTTCATATTCTATTGACCTGCTAGACCCTCAAGGGAAGCTCGTATGGACAGATGCAGTCGCCTCTCCCGGTGAAAGCGATGGCGCTAGCCAATCGCTTTCGCTCGTGATTCCAGGTGCGATGCTCGGCAACGGGCAATACACGATTGTGGTTTCCGGCATTGCGACTCATGGTGAACGGGCCCCGATCAGTCGGTATGTATTCGAGATTCGCATGGCCGATTAGGTCCTTTCGTAACCAATAATTGGGCGAATCCACGGCAATGCTCCTTCCTCCCACCAAATTATCATTTTCCGAAAGTGCTGTAGAATGTGCGCAGTATTGAAACGGAGGGGTGATCTTGACAACGTCCGAGGCGAATGGCAGAACTCACCGTTACCACGCGGAGGCAACCGTGCTGGCGGGCCATCTTCAACTTCCCCTTGTCCAGGAAATCAAACCACAGGCCTATACGAAGCTGCCCGATCATGGCGGGTATCTCGCCCAGCACGCGGCGGACTATAAGCTGGAAGGGGTCATCTCTTTCCGCTCTGCTTACACCCAGGTTGCGGGTAACCCGGGCAAAAAACCCGGCCATGGCCCCAGCACTTTGTCCACTGCTGTCGTGGAGGGACTCAATGTGTTGGACGTCGTCACAGCGGATCGCGTGGCGGCCCAGGTTTCGATCGAGCACCCCCTGGACGGCCATGTGCCGCATGTGACCTTCCTCGGTACCCACTTTGAGAATTTGCGTATTGCGGGCCATCCCGTCAAATTGAACCTCGATTTGGACATCGTTGGACCCAAGCCGGAAAACGACCTCCCTTACACAAAGGCCCCAAGCTTCATGGATCGCGTAGCCAGGCAGCACGGTAACGTCCGCGCGCACCCAAGCCTGCTGGCGGAGCTCATTGGACGCTACACAGGCGTTTCTGCGAATCCTGAGAACGGGGAGTCGATTGACTGCTCTTTGGTAAACGCCGCGGAGGGCTCTTTTCCTGGACAATGCTTTGGTCACGTGATCAATGTTCCCGACTTTGGCACAATCGTGCTGGCAGCCCTGCGCGTGGAGCACGCGGACTTTCTGAAGAGCGTCCCCAGGAAAACAACCGTCCGCTTGACCATGCTTGAGCTCAAGATGGGCTGCATTGCCCACGGTGAAGTCTCGGCTGCGAGCACCGTAAACAACGGCACAGACATGCCGGGATAACCCGACCCAATTTACCCGTTTTTACGCGTTGACCCAGATCGTTGGGACTATCATTTGAGAAGACTTCCCCGATCCATAGGACCTCTGCAACACTTCAACGACCCCAATGACCAAACGATCGGTGGGAACCGGCATGAAGGTTATGGTTATGCCCACGGCAGGTAATTTGCGGGCCGCTCCGATTGGCTCGCGATACTAAAGACTTTTCCCAAATTCAGAAACGGTCCCAGACGCGCAGCTTACGGGAGCCTGGCTTGTCAATCTGTGGATCGGCTGATTCAAATGCAGCCAGAAAGCAGGTATCGTGGTTCTTGGCAGCCTCTGGCCACGGCGGTTCCAATTCGCGTGGGGAGTCGCGTTGCTGCTCCTGCTTCCCCTGCGAGACACACGCGACGCCGGTGCCCAGGCAGCGTATGATCGGGCCCACAAGCTGTTCCTCCACAGTTCGCTGAAAGACAGTCAATTCGAAGCCGAGCAGGGATACAGGCTCTACCTCCGCTCCAATCCTGGATGGGCCGCAAAATTCCAACTGCTTGAAGCCCGCGCCATGATCGGCCGCGGTATGAACGAGGACGCCCTCCATGTCCTCTCTGTGCAGCCGTCTTTATTCAGGAGGAACGAAGAGATCATTGAGAAGCTGACGCTGGAGGGAGCAGCACTCGCGTACATGCATCAGTTTGATTTAGCGAACCAAAGGCTTACAGATGCCAAAACTCTTTGTGCGTCCGCATCGTATGCGGCCTGCGGCGGCGTGCCGATAAGGCGTGGAATCCTGGCCAACCGTCTCGGACAATTGACTGAGGCACGGCAGTACTTTCTCGAAGGCCGCTCCTTTGCACGCAACCATCAGGACCCATGGTTGGAGACAATCGCGCTCTTGAATCTGGGGTATGTCTCCCTGCGAGACGAGCGTTATGACGAATCAGTGGAGTGGTCGCAATCCGCTTATCGTTCCGCTGTATCGCTGGATGCGGAAGACCAGGTGCAAGCTTCCCTTGGCAATCTCGGATGGGCGTATTTCAAACTGGGAGATAAAGAGAGGGCACTGGAGCTGTTCCTGGAGGCAGAGAAACGCGCTGCCAAAATTGACGACATCCGTAACCAACTCAAATGGCTCTCGAACACGGGGTATGTTTATCAGGATTCCGGTGATGTGACTCGCGCCATTCTTGCCTACCGCCAGTCACTTGATCTGGCAAAGCAGATCAACAGCAAAGAGGACATTGTTAACGCGTTGGAAGATCTCGGGCATACGTCAATTGACGCGGGAAAACTCGACGAAGCGAGCGCCTATATCGACCAGGTAGCTCCCCTGGTGAGTGCCAGCGGCAATCACCTCGACGCGCTGGATGTGATGCTGGCAAAGGGAAAGATTGCCGCCTTGCGACGCCAGGACGTGGAGGCCGAAAAAATCTTTCGCGTTGTCGAGCATGATCCCGCCAGCCAAATCTCCATGCGCCTGGGTTCGGAACATGAGCTGGCACGACTTTATGAACTCGAAGGAAAAACTGACCTCGCGGGTCGCATGTATAAAACTTCGCTGACCACTTTCGAGTCGGCGCGCGCCCAGCTCAAAAACGAAAACTCGAAACTCCCATTTCTCGCCAATGCCACTCCTATCTACGACGACTATATTGAGTTTCTTGTCAAGCATGGCAAGCCTGAGGAGGCTCTGTTGGCAGCCGACCAAAGCCGCGCGCGAACCCTTGCGCAAGGCCTCGGCCAAATCGGAGACAAGGATTCCTTCCGCCCTGCCGCGTTCTCTCCGAGCGCGGTTGCCGGAAAGACCGGCGCCACCTTGCTCTTCTATTGGTTAGGTGAGCGGCAGTCCTACGTGTGGGCCGTCACGCCTCAACGAACTGCACTCTTTCCACTTCCCGCTCGGAGGGAGATCGTTCCACTTGTCGAGCGCTACAGTGAAGCGTTGCTCGGAACTCAGGATCCAATGCAAGCCGGCAATGAGGACGGCCAGGGGCTCTTTCGGTCGCTGGTTGCGCCCGCTTTGAAGTTCGTCGGGACGAATCGCGTCGTGATCTTGTCCGATGGCGCACTTACGCGATTGAACTTTGAAACACTGCTCGCTCCGGGAACGAGCCCACTCCCGGACCAGCAACAAGAGGCAAAGCGCACCGCCGCTGCGCATTACTGGATCGACGATGTGACTCTGTTCTCGGCGCCATCCATCGCAATGCTAGCCGCCGCGAAACCCGCTCGGGAGGTTGCAAAAAGCCTGCTTCTGATAGGCGACCCTGTCTCGCCCAACACTGATTTCCCCAGTCTTCCTTTATTCGGATCCGAGATGAACCTGATTCAGAAGAGCTTTGCCGCGCAAAGAGCGGTTGTGTTTGCCGGTCAACAAGCCAGTGCCGCCGCCTATCTGGCGAGCAATCCAGGCCAGTATTCGTATATCCATTTTGTAGCCCATGCTGTTGCCAGCCGCAACGATCCCTTGGATTCAGCCATCATCCTGTCCGCCACAGAGTCCGGCGAGGAGTCATTCAAGCTCTACGCTCGCGAAATCATTCAGCACCCCATCGACGCCCGTCTCGTCACCATCTCTGCCTGTTATGGAAGCGGCACACGCTTCTACGCAGGAGAGGGATTGGTGGGCCTCTCCTGGGCTTTCCTCCGCGCGGGAGCGCACAGCGTAATCGGCTCGTTGTGGGAGGTGAGCGACGACTCGACGCCGCGTCTGATGGAAGCGCTTTATCGAGGACTTGAGGTGGGTCAGGCTCCTGAGGTCGCTCTTCGAGCTGCCAAACTTGCCATGCTGCATTCGCAGAACAAGTTTCGCGTCCCCTTTTATTGGGCGCCATTCCAGCTCTATTCGAGGCTATAACTCCTGAACCCGGTTTGCGTCTCGGAGTTCGGCCAACTCAGGGAGCATACTATAGCCGATGAGGCTCGGACAGACGCCTGCCAGGACCTATCCGAATCAAGAGATAGTTCCGTGAATTGTCCAGGAGTTCCCAGAACATGAACCGCATCGATGGCTGGATTGCTGCAACGTTGCTGTTTGCGTCCTTGGCGCTGGCGCAAAGCCGCCCGCCTGTGCCGATTGAGCCCTTACTCCAAAGCAATCAGCCGCGGTTGATTGCCCTGGGTGCATGGGAAGTGGTCAAGCGGGCAGAAGACTCACAGACCAATCTCCTGATCGACCTGGCTGAACGGTGGGATCCGGCGCAGCAGGGTGGAAATGAAGACGGCGATTGGCACGACGCAATGACCGCGGTACTGGATGCCCTGATTCAGCGAAAAGTGACCGTTTCGCCGGCTGCGGTTCTGGCGGTGTCGCATACGTTTCCGGATCAGGCCCTCATCCTGGTTACTCGCATGAATCCCTATGATGCGGAGCCACTCTTGCGCTCCTGGTACGACGCGACGCGAGAGCGCTCTCGCGCCCGCGTCGATCGAAACGGCGAAAATCTGCGGCTGTTGGGACGGATTGCCGCCATGATGCTGGCAAGAGACCATCCCGAGGAGATTGCGGCGAGCGTTTTGGCCGATTCGGTGGAGCAACTGGCGGTGTCGGTTGCGGACGCCGGTTCGGGTGGGCTTGAACATTGCCTGGTAGACTGCGAACCGCGCCCGTATTGCCGGGAAGAGACTGCGAGTGAACCGCAAACCGGTTGGCCGTCTATTTTTCAGTACACATTGGAGGAAAACGATCCGAACATTGAGCGAAGAAACGGAATTCTGATTTATGAAGCGGGCGATGCGATCACATGGCGCCGCGTTCTCGCCGAAGTTCATCAGGACTATTGCTATTCTCCAGCAGCCCTAACGCCCACGACCCGGCATCGCCTCCTGGCCGAGATGCTGCATGTTCGCGATGTAGACATTCCCTGGGGACCCCAGATGAATCTCATGCTGAACTGGAATTCGGACGACCAATTTCTACGTGATCTGGCAAAACGGGTTAGCGGGGAGGAGAATAGACTTCAGTCGACTGTGCAGGCACTACATGCCAAAGGTCTCTTGACTCAGAGCCAGCTTGACACAAGCCGTCCGCGGTTGGCTGTGGTCGTTTTCGATGATCGGCAGAGCGCCGTTCCCCCAAAACCAGCGCTACCAACGCTCCAGGTTCAGGACTCACGAACCAGTTGCCACCTGTGGAACCGGCGTTGATCGCGTTTGCTTACCCTCGGGCTCTTCTCTTGACGAAGACTTACATGGACGGTGGTCAACCGGTCGGAACAGCCAAAACTGTGCATCTCTCGTTCCGCCTCGCCTGGCGAGCATGTCGGCGATGATCTAAGCCGAAGAGGGAAGGGCTGGTTGGCTTCCCTCAGGCCTTGCATTCCAGGAACAAGAAACTATTTCCGCACGCTTACTTTGAAATTTGCGGGCGGCTCAAACATCGATCGCGCCGGCTCACTCAATTGCACGTTGGTGAGTTGATAGGTCGTTTTCCCGTAGCGAGGATCGTCCGTAGTCGACTCGACGACCGCGGCGATCGCGGGAGCGTACCACGTCTCCCTCACAATCGAGATTGGCTTCTCATTCCCAATTGTGCCGGTCGGGATTGAGATGGTCTGCCGCGTGCCGGTGCAGTCCACTCCCTCGATGTTCCTGGTTCCCAGATCCTCCTTCGCAACATCACGCTTTTCGTCCGGCATCTGCGTCACGACGACGTTGGGATCGCCGGAGTGCTCATCGCGGAACTTGATCATCATGCGCCCCGGCCCGTCCTGCCCTCCCACCTCTTGATCGTTTACAGAACTGACACCGATCCGCGTTCCATTATCCTCGCCATTGCGCTCGTCGAGAAACTTGGGCGACCGGTGCACCTTATCCGCGGACTTCGATCCGGGGTCCATCACAAAGGCCAACCCGTTCACAGGGTCGTCCACAAACACCTTCACCTCGTGCGGCGCTGGATGTTCCGGGTCCACATTGCCGAACGTCTGCTCGCGCCTTGTCCTGCCGTCGCTGTCGCGGTAAAACTTGCTCACGGTTCGATGGACAATGCGATTGCCGTCGGCCAAAGTCTGCACTGTTTCAGTGGACGTGTCTGCCGAATACGGTTTGCCCTTTACCACTTGGGCGTCGGCAGCAACCACTTCCAGCACCACCTTTTGCTGTGCCTCCTGGCCTTCGCCGGCTTCATTGCCCGGCTGCAGCACCACGGCCATCTCCGCCTGATGTTTTTCCTGCTGGCCGGGGTCTTGCTGTCCCACGGCCATCGGTTTCTCCGCCTGGCCAACCAGGGCCGGACCCATTGCAGCCGAGAGCAACGCTACGGCCACCCGGAACCCACTCATTGTCTTCATCACAACTCCTCTCCGATTTTGAAGGATTACCGAACATCAGTTAACGAACCAGGATTAACGAACTATGCGAATGGCGCGCGGAAGCCCATCTTCGCCAACCACAAACTCCGCCAACATGGTTTGCGCGACGGCATCGGGCGGCGCTTCCAAACCATACTGCTGAAGATCACTTCCCCTTAGCCTCATCCGCACGACACTTAACTCCGCCGCGGGTGGCAGCCCTTCACTCACAGGCAGAGGTACAAACTCGTCGAGTGAATTCCCGGGTGCCTGCTTCGGGGAGGAATCACGAAGGCTGGCGCTGTCTGTCGCGGCCCTGTGTACCGGCGCAGATTTTGTGACTGGCGCCGAAGGAAGCATTGGCTCGGGTTTGACCTGGGGCACCGGCACAGACCGCACCTGTTGAGTTTGTCGTTGATGACTTCTCAGCGTCTGCCAAATAACCCCGGCAGTGGCAACCGCGGCCAGCAGGATCACTGCCGCAGCCCAGGCCCGTGTGACTCGCAACCTTGGTGCGCTGATGGCATTTTCCCTGTTGCCAGCCGCAGTACGCAACACAGGCTCTAGCCTGTCAGGGGCACCCATCGACCGATGCTCGCGCCCAATCTCTGCCAGGATTTCGTCCAGTTCCCTATCGTTCGTCATCGACGCTTCCTCTCCGTGTTCGCCATCTCCCCACGCAGCAAACCAGCCAGCCGCGCTTTGGCTCGATGAAGCCTGGAGCGCACGGTTCCCACCGGCACGGCCAGCACGTTCGCGGCCTGTTCGTAGCTCATCTCCTCGAGCGCGCACAGAATCACCACTTCGCGCATAACGGGCGGCAATTCATCCATTCCGGCCCGCACCGCAGCAATGGCTTCACCCCGCAGCAATAACTCCGCTGGCCCATCGCTCGGGCATCGCAATTCCGCCACGCTCTCTTCGTCGAAGTCGAGCGCCGCCGCCGGTTCGCTTCGTTCCAGATACTTCCAGAGCTGCCGTCGTGCGATGCCGCAGAGCCAGGTGGAAAGCACCCCGCGTCCGGCATCGAATCGGTCGATTTGGGTGAGCAGCGCAAGGAACACCTCTTGCGTGATCTCTTCCGCGACCGCGTCATTTCTGCTCATTTGCAGAGTGAACCTGTACACCAGCCCGCCATGTCTCCGATAGAGCGCTGCCATCGCTTCGCCACTGCCGGCGAGCGCGGCTCGATGCAACTCCTCATCGCTCAGCTCCCCGTCCACCAGCCTGCGCCGTAGCCGCTCAAACATAGACATCCATGATTACCCGTTGTACCCAAAAAGTTCCCTTGTGCGAGGACATATTTGGCAGCCTGGATCATAAAGATCCCTTTGCTTTCGCTTTTCAACCCGGAAGTTGAGGATAGGCTGGCGAGAATTGCCTTGTTCAAGCGCTGACGGTGCGGGGATCTCCGATGAGGGTAGACCCCTCGGAACCGGCCCGCAGGGGCAGGCTCCAAATCACCTTCGGCGACTGTCGTCGAACCCCTTGTCCGCCCGTAGAGCGATCCGCCGGCGGTGTCAGCTGAGTTTTCCAGGAGATTGTTGGCGTCGAACTGAATATTGTTCGCGGCTGGAGTGGCGCCATTCGAGGCAACATTCTGTGTCCCGGCCCAGGCTG
>Ga0210394_10003399_pt1 | contig 20068 bp, 22 predicted proteins | sample IncBWC12MmetaG_FD_160121 | JGI IMG/M metagenome (GOLD analysis project Ga0210394, IMG submission 160121) | Forest soil microbial communities from Barre Woods Harvard Forest LTER site, Petersham, Massachusetts, United States - Inc-BW-C-12-M | ecosystem: Environmental > Terrestrial > Soil >...
GGCCTTCCAGATCGCCTGGCGGCATCCGTTGCACTTGACCCAAAGGCCGTCGGTGCGAACCCGTTTGCCGTTGCCGTCGTTTGGCTCGGGACCCGGCTGCCCCGACTCGTAATCGCCACTCTCTCGTTTGAACCAGGACATCGAACCTCTCACTTGAAAAGGGAAGGTCTGGGCGGGCCAGCTCGTATTGAACGCCCGCATCAGTATTCTATTCCGCGCTGGGCCAGGATTCCCCTCTGATAAGCATGCTTTACTTCACGCATTTCGGTTACCGTGTCTGCCAGCTCCACAAGAATCGGGTGGGCATTGCGGCCGGTGAGGATCACGTTGACCATCTCCGGGCGCGTGCGAAGGGTCTCGGCAACCTGGGCGGGATCGAGCATGCCGTAGCCGACGGCGTAGTTGATCTCGTCGAGGATGACCAGATCCCACTCGCCGGACTCGATGGCGGCACGGGCCTCGGCCCACGCAGCTTCGACCATGCGAATGTCTTCAGGATCGGTCTCTGCACCGCCTACTTTCACGAAGCCTCGGCCCATTTGCTTGAGGACGAAGTTTTCGCCTAAGGCCTGGGCGGCATCCAGCTCCCCATAGTGCCACGAGCCTTTGAGGAACTGGAGCATGAGTACGCGCATGCCGTTGCCCACGGCTCGCAGCGCGGTTCCAAGAGCCGCTGTGGTCTTGCCCTTGCCCGGGCCGGTGTTGATGAGGATCAAACCGCGTCGTGAGTCCGTCATAAGGACCAAGTGGTCAGTGAACAGTGGTCAGTGGTCAGAACGCTGCCCTCAGTTACCAGATTACAGGCTGGCAGTGATGGGCAGGGTGCCAGATGATCAGTGGCCAGTGTGGTAGGGGTGTCCGACGACGATAGTGAAGGCGCGATAGATTTGTTCCGCGGCCACCAGGCGCGCCAGGGCGTGGGCGAACGTGAGAGTCCCCAGCGAAAGCAGGAGATGGGATCGCTGCCGCGCATCATCAGACCAGCCGCTGGCGGGTCCGATCGCGAAGACCATCCTTTGCGTACCTTCGTCGCGACGGGCTCCGAGCCACGCGGCAAAGGCTTCGGAGGACATTTGCTTCCCACGGCTGTCGAGCAGAATGAGGTGGGCTGTGCCGCGTCCCGGATGGCGCTCCAGGGACTCGAATAAGGCTGCCTCGCTGCGAAATGCGGCCGTCTCGCAGCGGGCAAAGGGAGTGATGCGCTGAAGATAGAGCTGGGTCAGCTTCTCGAAGTCGTCCCCAGCTGGGTAGCGAGATCCAATGTGGGCGAGCGTGAGGTGCACAAGAGGGAGAATAGCAATTGGCACATGGGGCTGTGACAATTCCCCAAAAACAAGAACCAGTCCCCATTTTCAGGATCAACCGTCACATTTATCCAGATTTTCATAGAAGCCAGAACGAGCGCCACCCATTCAACGTCCTAACTATTCCAATGGAATGAACAATTTACGCTAATTTATCAATGCGCCGGAAGATTGGCAACCATCATGCAGGTGATCCAAAGGCTGCTCGCCTCTGTAGTTCCCCGGAACTACGCTCTAGCGCGCGTACCCTGCACTGGCGAAATTGATTCCAAAGGGTCCACCTTTCTTAATGGGCAAAAGCCCTGTCGTCTTTTTTTTGCATGTTCAATCACAGGTCGGGTCCGATCCCAGACCGAGACGTTAAAAACACAAACGGAACGGCAATTCCCGTTGGGGGGCTTAGTTCCCACAGATCTTGGAGGAGTCTATGCGAGTTTTCCGGTTGAAGACAGCAGCCTTGGCGTTGACCACGTCTTTGGTTGTTTTGCTTGGCGGTGCATTTCTGGCGACGGAGATAGCACCCGCGGTACACGCCCAGTCGCTGTTGGCGGGCGATGTGACCGGTACCGTGGTTGACCAGGGTGGCGCGGCGGTAGCCAATGCGACAGTAAAGGTCGCGAGCAAGGAAACTGGCCAGGTGGCCACAGCCACAACGAGTGCAGCCGGCGCATATCGCTTCTCACTTCTGGAGCCCGGGACCTACACGTTGACGGTTTCCGGAGCCGGCTTCAAAGAAGCTACAACGACGGTGACCGTGGCGACCGGGCAGATTGCGACACAAAACATTCAATTGACGGTAGGCGCCACATCGGAGACCGTCGAAGTGTCTGCCACCGCGCAGTTGCTTCAGACTGATTCCGCTGACCTGAGCACCCAGTTCGATCTTCAGCAGTTGCAAAGCGTTCCCAACCCCGGCGGCGATATTACCTTTGTGGCGCAGACCGCCCCCGGCGCGGTGATGGATACCGGCGGCGAATACGGCAACTTTGAGGTCTTCGGCCTTCCCGGAACGTCAAACAACTTCACCATGAACGGTATGCAGGTGAACGACCCGTTCCTCAACCTGAATAACTCGGGACCGTCGAATCTCTTGTTGGGTCTGAACGACGTTCAGGAAGTGAGCGTGACCACGAACGCCTACGGAGTTCAGTTCGGCAGCTTCGGCGGCGCGCAGGTGAGTGCCATCAGCCGTTCCGGAAGCAATGCTTTCCACGGTAACCTGAGCTACTGGTGGAACGGCCGCAGCCTGAATGCGAACAACTGGTTCTTTAATGACAGCACCCCAGCAACACCTCGTCCGTTTTCGAACTCGAACCAGTGGGCTGCCGCGGTGGGTGGACCCATAATCAAGGACAAGGCCTTCTTCTTCGCCAACTATGAGGGGTTAAGCTTCATCACCTCTAGCCAGAACGCGCTCTTTCTGCCCAGTGCCTCGTATGAAGCGGGCATCGTGGGGAGCAACGGAAACTGCAGCGATGCTACTAGCAGCCTTTTCACCGCTGGATATAGCAGCGAGTGCCCGTTGTACAAACAAATCTTCAGTCTTTACAACGGCACGCCGAACTATGCGAGCGCAACGTCCACGGGCACGCCGGGCGAGCTGCAGCTTCAGGCGCCGGCCAAAGTCAGCCTGTCAGAAAAGCTATTCAATGCCCGTTACGATGAAGTGTTCAGCGACAAGGACAAGGCATTCATCCACTTCAAGTATGACCACGGCGTACAGCCGACGTACAACGATCCAATCAACACTGCGTTCACTGCAATCAGCGATCAGCCGGACTATGAAGGCCAGCTTGCCGAGACACACTCGTTCGGCGCCAAGGCAGTCAATCAGTTCCTCGTCACCGGTTCGTGGTACAGCGCGCTGTTCGTGAACCAGGACCCGGCCAAGGAACTGGCCGCATTGCCCTTCGAATTGCAATGGGCTGATGGCTTGTTCTCTACCCTCAATAACAACGGCCTGGCTTGGCCCGAAGGTCGCAACGTCACGCAATATCAGTTCGGCGACGACTTCAGCTACATCATGGGCAGGCACACCCTGAAGGCCGGTTTCGCTTTCAAGAAGGACGACGTCTCCGATCATGACACCGGAATCCTGGCGACTCCCCTGTTGCAGACCGAAGATCTTTTCGCAGGAAGCTTCTCTAGCGGCCAGGCGTTTGTGGGCGTGCAGAATACCCCTTCCAGCTTCAATCTACCTATTTCGCTTTACACGCTGGGCTTCTACTTCCAGGACGACTGGAAGCCGCTGGATAATCTGACCGTTACAGCCGGCATCCGGATCGAGAGGAATTCGAATCCACATTGCCCGAAGAATTGCCTTTCAAACTTCGGAGGCGACTTCTTTTCACTGGCTGCGGGCGCGCCTCTTAACTCCACTTCAGGGGCTTACAACCAGCAGATCAAGTCCGGATTGAGCTCGACCTTCACCAACTACCTGCCGGCCATGGCAGAACCACGTGTCGGCTTCACGTGGTCGCCCACAAGCGGCTCAAAGACCGTCGTTCGCGGCGGCTTTGGCATTTTCACCGATGTCTTCCCGGCCACCATTGCGGATTCGATGCTCTCCAATCCGCCTCTGACCACTTCGTTCACTATTGTTGGTGGCCCGTATCTGTCGTCTCTTATCGGTCAGCCGCTCCCTCCACTCCCGTTGCAGCCATCCAATCCTGCCAGCCCGGTCTCGCTGATTGCCGGGGCAAACGCCACCTTCCAGAGCGGCTTCAAGAGCGGTGGAAGCTTTACATCCATGTCGACGGCCAATCCCAACTACGCCGCGCCGAACTTCACCACCGTCGCCGCGCATCTTCAGTACCCCACCTACGACGAGTGGAGCCTGCAGATCCAGCATGAATTCAGCCAGTCTGACAGCATTCAAGTCGGCTATGTGGGCAACCATGGATATCATGAACCGATTGAGAACCAGGGCGTGAACGCCAGCGCCGCGGGTGGGGCCTTTGGGCTGCCCGCGACCTCGCCGGCTCCCAGCTTTGCCACGGTCAACGAGATCGACAGCACCGGAAGTTCCAACTACAACGGCGTGATCGTGAGCTATGTCCACCATGGTCACGGCCTGTCCACTCAGTTGAACTACGCCTGGAGCCACAACCTCGATGAAATATCCAATGGAGGCATCCTTCCCTTCGGGCAGGGCGTCATCGGCTACCAGATCAACCCTCACAACTTGGCGGGGCAGTACGGCAACTCCGACTATGACGTTCGCCACTACTTCAGCGGCAACTACCTTTATGGGTTGCACTACTTCGGCGGCCCGAGAGTTCTAACTGAAGGATGGCAGGCGAGCGGTACGATCTTCTCGCGCGTCGGCTTTCCGTTCACCCCGCAAGCTGCAATCTCCTCGTTCGGAGTGAATAACTTCGATCAGGGCAGCGGCAACACACCGATTGCACCTGCGGCCGGCACTCCCCATCACTGCTCGTCGAGCGCCGCGAGAACTGCCTGCCTTTCGGCAGCGGATTTCCCGAGTTATACGGGCGGCAACGCGTCACCGTTCGGTGCTGCGGAACGCAACCAGTTCACGGGTCCGGGATATTTCGACACGGATCTGACCATCATCAAGAGCTTCAAGATGCCCCACATGGGCGAGGCCACGAAGCTGAACCTTGGCGCCACCGGCTACAATCTGCTCAACCACCCGAATTTCCAGAACCCGAACCCAGTGATTAACAACGGTAGCTCGGTCTTCGGACATTCACTTTCCGCTGCATTTCCGCCTACCAGCATCTACGGCGCCTTCCTTGGCGGCGACGCTTCAGTCCGCATCATTCAGATGACTGCGAAGTTCGTATTCTAGTCGCTGTTTTCAGGCCGTAACACTAACACAAAGGGCACCCATTCGGGTGCCCTTTCCTTCTTCTTCCGCCAGCATCTCCTGTGCGCCCCGTGAGCCTGCTTTGCTTTAGTGCTTGGATCTGGAATTCTTCTTCGCAGCCGTTTTTCTTGCAGCGGGTTTGGCCTGAACTGCCTTTTTGGCCACTGCCTTCTTCTTCGGCCTCGCAGTGGCTGCGCGTTTCACGGCTGTCCTTCGTGCCGCAGACGCAGACTTGACGCCAGCCGTCTTCTTGCGTGCCGGCGGGGCCGCCCCGACCTTGGGAGCGGCCTTGCTGCGCACGGCACGGGTCTTCGCGGCCAGTGCGGCCTTCAGATCCTCGTCAAACTCCGAGGGAGTGAATGGGCGCGCCGACTTGCGCAGCCGCTCGATGTCATAGAACGCGCGCCTCTCGGCAAGAAACACGTGCACCACAAAGTCCACGTAGTCCAGCAGAATCCACTCTCCGTGGCGGCGGCCTTCAACGGAGTTCGGAACCACCTCAAAGTTGTGTTTGAGCCGGTGTTCGATTTCATCGGCAATGGCCACGGCCTGGCGGTCGTTGCTGGCCGAAGTGACCAGAAAGAAGTCGGAAAGGCCGGAATCCATCGGATCGAGTTCGAGGATGCGGGTGTTTTCGCCCTTTTTGTCATCGCAGGCCGCTGCGGCTGCCTGTACGAGAATGCGGGTTTGCTGGTGCGCCTTGTTGGTCGGCATTCGGTGCAATGGCTCTCCGAGCTTCATCGTAGACGTTGGCATGAGGGGCGAGCAAGGAGAGCTACGGTATTCCTGGAATGCGCTCCCGGTATAGGCCCTTCGCCTGGATGTATTCGCTCACTGCCGAGGGGACAACGGGATCGTCCTTCGCGGCAGGAGCGGCCTGCGCCTGGCCGCGGATCGCTGAGGCGCTGATTTCGATGTCGAGGCCGGGCAACAGGTAGAACGGTGCGGTGCGGCCTGCGTGGTCGCTCACCACAAAGGATCGAAGGTCGATTCCCGGCGCCGAGGGCAAATGCGGCGCAGCCGCAGGCTCGAGCTGGAGGTTGTTTCCGAGCAATCCGGAGAGGTCGTCGAGGCGAAGACCGGGTCGCGACGCCACGATCAGCTCTGCCGCGAAGGGGATCTCCGCCGCTCCGCGCCAGCGCCGCAGGCTCACGAACGAGTCCGCGCCCATCAGGCAAAACAATCCGGCCCGTGGCCCAAGCTCCGTGCGAAGTTTGCGGAGAGTCTCCAGCGTGTAATTCGGCTTGCCTTCCGGGTTGGGAGCATCAACGAGCGAAACTTCAAATGCGGGTTCGCCTGCAATGGCCAGCCCGGTCATGGCCACGCGGTCAGCGAATGGAGCCGTCGACCCCAGGGGCTTGAGAGGCTGAGCGCCAACCGGTGCAAACAGGACCCTGTTGAGGCCGAGGGCATCGCGGGCTGCCCGGGCTATGGCAAGGTGGCCCAGATGCGGAGGATCGAAGCTGCCGCCGAAGAATGCTACGCGCAGCGCAGGTGCTTCCTGCTCGACACCTGGGTCTCGATCCATCCCTCAATCGTATCGCGCTGCGATTCCTCCCCGCGTCTCGATTCATCTATCTACGCATGGGGATTCACGCTCTGGTAATCCGGAATCTATCGCGCGGAAATTGCCGCTGATAAACTTGAGATACACAATGCTGAAGAAAAGCTACGCTGACTGGATGTACCGGTGGGAGACAAAGCTGACCACGCGCGATGAGAATCGCGTGGTTCGCCCACTGGAATGGGGATTCGAGTGGATTCGGTCGTTCCTTAGCGAGCAAGGGCTCGGCCGCGGGCACGGGCTGGGTCTTGCCGATCTGCAAAAGGCCGAGACCACCAACGCCACGGCTGAAGCCGCGATGACGTGGATCAACGAGATCCTCATCAAGCACAGCGACGAGTTTTTCGGCTATGAGGTGCCGGCAGACTTCCGGCTGGAGGAGCGCTTTCCGCGCCTATTTCCAACCAACGTTCGACCGGAGACCCTGGCGCAGGACGCCGCACTGCGCCGCAAGGCTGAGAACGGCGAAATTCCGCGTGCGCACTATCTGCGCTTCACCAGCCCGGAGCGCACGCCGTATCCGGAGAACGATCTGGTGAATGCGCGATGGTTTCCGGCGCCCGCGCACAAGGATCCGTTGCGGCCCAAGCAGGCGATCGTGGTGCTGCCGCAGTGGAACGCCGATGCCTTCAGCCACAACGCGCTGTGTTCGATGTTCAATCGCATGGGCATCTCGGCTCTGCGGCTGTCGAAGCCTTACCACGACATTCGGCGGCCCACCGAGCTGGAACGCAGTGACTATGCGGTGAGCGCCAACATCGGGCGCACGCTCTCGGCATGCCGGCAGGCGGTGGTGGACATTCGCTGCTGCGTCGATTGGCTCGAGGAGCAGGGCTACGAACACTTCGGTGTGCTGGGTACCAGTCTCGGCTCGTGCTACGCGTTTCTGGCCAGCGCGCACGACAAGCGCATCCGCGTGAACGCATTCAACCACGCGTCCACTTCCTTTGGCGACGTGGTGTGGGCAGGCCAGAGCACGCGCCACATCCGCCAGGGGCTGGAAGAGGCCGGGCTCACGCAAGAGAGGCTGCGGGCGATGTGGTCCGCCGTCAGCCCCGAGAGTTATTACGAGAAGTTTGCCGGCCCGGCCGCCGCAGGCCCCGATAAGAAAGTGCTGCTGGTGTACGCCGCCTATGACCTCACGTTTCCGCTCGAATACTCGCTGCAGGTGGTCGACGCGTTCCGTCGCTATGGCGTGAACTTTGAGCCGCGCGTGCTGCCCTGCGGCCACTACACCACCGGCGAAACTCCATACAAATACATCGACGGCTGGTACATGGGTTCGTTTGTGTATCGCGCGTTCAAGCAGCTGCGGGCCGAAAAGGCTGCGCGTCGCGTAGCCGGAGATGCCGTGACGAGCAGCGAGCGTGAAGAGATGCTCTCGCGGTAGGCACTAGTCGGCGGCGTAAGCCAGCGCACTGGTCCGAATCCCGCATCAGTCAGCGCAGAGGTCAGCTCGCCGCGAAGCAGGCAGCCATTCTCCGATGCAAAGTGATGCGATACCCATGGAATACGTATCGCCCCCTGTCGATCCAATCCCAAACCTGGCGAACAATCCGGCGCATCCCCGCTGCACCGTAGAATGCAGGCCCTTGCACAGGAGGCCGGTCGACGATGAGCTGGTCGCAGTCTCGAATGCTCCGTGATCAGGACCCCTTGAGGCTTGAGTTTTGATCTCATGGCTCGCGCGGCCTGCGCGAGTTGCGACGCGGTCAGGTGCGGGAGAGCATTGCCCATGACGGCCACTGCGTCGACGTCGAGATTGGAGAGTTCGCCGTTGAAGGGCTGCGGTTTAGGCCGATGCAAGTGCTCCGATGATTTGCCGCCGCAAAAATTGTGCACAACAATGAAAGGAAAGAGCGGAAAGGAACTGCAGGTGACGGCCGGCTGAATTGCCGACCGCTCGAACCATCTTCCCTGGGGTTCAGCTTTCGGGCTGAACCTCGGACGGTTAGTCAATTCGCTCGAACTCGGCGATGAGACGCAGAGTTTATGTGCGGCATTCAACACGCTTAGGCAAGATGGCGTTCGGAATATAGTTTGGTGGCGTGGATCTCCAGTCCACCTTGAAGCATCCGGAGTATCCAAACAAATCTCCCCATGTCCGATTCGATGCACTCACCTGGATGCGGAAACAATGTTGCGCGTCGTCAAACCATTCACATACCTCAGCGACTCCAGAAAAGAAAAGTGGAAAGCGGAACGCGATCATCCCCTCGTAGAACCGTTGTTCGCCAGAACGAAGGCAAAGCCCCCCATTCGAAGCGACGCTAACTTCGATGTCAACGGCGAGGTGTTGGTGAGTTCCAAGGTAGTCCACGATGCAGCCGCGGTCTTCGCTGTAGATCATGTATGCATCAAAACGGCGCTGTCTCTTCGTGCTGAAAGTTCGCACCCAACTTACGGTCTCTCGGCCGATGGGATCGACGTAAGCATAGTTCTCAATGGTGAAGGGAACATCTGTCCCATGCTCAGGAAACATGATGCTGCGCCAAGTACCCACATAAAGAAACGGGAGGGTATATGGGGCGCCATGCCAAATGCGATCCATCGTGCCGGTACCAACTGCAGCGATTCCCGATTGCGAGTTGAGGGCAAACCGCCGTTGTATCTGTGGATGCAGTTTGGAAAAGTCGGAACCAAGAGCCCGCTGGTATATCGAAGTCATGATTGTTCCTTGGAGGCAAATCGACGGCATCGACGAGAGGAAGCGAACATTGCTGAGGATATCCATCCCACGATGGAGAGCGCGATCATCGCGAGATTCAAAGTCACTGGGTTGAAAGTTGCCGTGAGAAAAGCAGGAGAATTTAGGGTCACAGCCACAGTGGCTAGAACCATCAACGCGATGTTCGCAAGATAGATCGACCGCCAACTCCAACGGTAGAGGATCAGCGCACCGAACAAGATCTCAAAGCCCCCTATCCACGGCAACAGACCTACCGGCATGCCTGCCTGTGCGAGCATCGTCCTCTCATCGATGTGTTGGTAGAGCAGCTTCGGCACGAGACCGTGCCATATCCAGATAGTGCCGATGGAAAGTCGCGCGACGGCATGAATGAGCGAGAATGCAAGGGTCGACTCTGGAGGCCGACCCGTCTCCGCCCAGATACGGAGGCGATCAAAGCTCCAGGCCGTCGCCCAACCCATGAGAGGCCTGAAGACCAGCCGATCGGCCATCCGCCCAGCAATGCCAAAGCGCACCTTGTAGTCATACCAGGTGAGAAAGCGGAGGCCGCTCTCCGTTGGAACGTAGCGCCAGTATCCAGAGCCTTCACAGATGAGAGATTTTGGATCGGCGGACGCGAACTTGAGAGAAGATGTTGTATCACCGACAGCAGAAGCGCGTTGGCCGATGCTCTCACCAGTACCCACAATGTTGAGACCGAAGCCGATGCGCGTCTCGTAAAGGAACTGTTGAGGCTCAGCGGAACTTGATCGAGGTAGGTTGTGAATGCGACTGAAGCGGAGATCCCAACGCTCGTGAAGCGCTGGATCTCGGGTCAGGAGCCAAATATGATCCAAGTCATCCTGGATCTCGATCTCTACGTATATGCCCGAAGAGGTCCTCATGGATGGGCCCCCCTCCATTGGACGACCAGATCATGTGCGGCCTCAGGCCACGTTGGATATTTGAACTGAAAGCCGGCCTCGAGCAAGCGGCCAGGAACAACCTGACGGCTCTTAAGGACCAGTTCGGATTCAGTACGCAGCAGAAAAGTGCCCAGCTCCAGCATCCACCTTGTGGTCGGTAGACCGACGCGCGTGCCCCACGCTTTTCGAAGAATGCCAAGGAATTCGCGGTTCGGGAGTGGGTGGGGGGAGGCCAAGTTTACTGCTCCAGTAAGCTCTTCCCTGTTGATGAGGAACTCTACCGACCGAATGAAGTCGACCTCATGAATCCATGAGACAAATTGAGTGCCAGGCAATGTGGCCCCGCCGAGGCGGTGGCGAACAAGATTCAGAAATACATCGAATACGCCGCCTCGATCGGCACTGAAGGTCATGGCGCTCCGGAGGGCAACCTTCCTGATTCCAAGCGTCGGCGTGGAAAAGAAGGCCATCTCCCAGGCCTTTGCGACCTGAATCGAAAAGTTCCAGGTGTCGGGGGCTCCTGCCTCGTTACCGCCATACTCCCCGGTCGCTTCATCCATAGGCCGCTCAAGAGCGTGGCGGTAAATGGTTGCTGTACTGGCATTGAGCCAAACGGCAGGTGGGTGTTCGATCGTGGCAATCGCTTGATGGAGGATCTGAGTGGACAACACACGCGAGTCAAAAATTGCCCGGCGATTCCCCTGGGTGTAGCGGCAATTTACGCTTCTACCTGCGAGGTTGATCAAAACGTCGCTGCAATCGAGTTCGTCGAGCCACGGACCCAACGTGGAGCCATCCCAATGAACCACGCGCCAGAGCGTCTTTTGCAACCTACGGCTGAGAACAACCACACTATGCCCATTCTGGTTAAAGTGTCGAGCAAGGATGGTTCCAACTTGCCCGGTCCCTCCAGCAATAATGATCTTCATAGCGCAGCGTCCTTGCTCCGCTGCGAAGTGCTGGGTAGGTACTGTTTCCACTCCGAGGACTCCGCAACGCGCTTGATGACAGCATTGCGTTCACGGATCAAAGCCAACATGTAGCGTCGCAGAAAAATTGCCTCGGCTAATGGACCGAGCAGCGGTAGAGGAGCGGCAATCGAGAAATCGTCTTTCATCTCAGTCCCACCGGATTCCAGACTCTCAAATCGATGATCTGCCTGCATACTGCGGAAAATCCCGCGAACCATTGTGACCTGGAAGTAGCAGGGCGATTCCATCGCGGTGATCTTGCTGGTCAGGTTCTGCCAGATGCCGAAGTGTTTGGCGCGCCAGGTGACCTCTTCCGACAGGTCGACGAGGCCAGAGGTAACGACTCCGACCGATAGCGCTTGTTCTCCAGAATGAACGTTCGAAATCAGATGCACTTCGACACTGCGGGACAGGTCGAAGCAACGTTCGATTGGGGCTTCGATTATTGTGGTCTCTTCCAGGCGAATCATGGCTTGCTTTCACTCCCCGGCAAAAGGTCTGCCTGTCGCAAAAGCAGAAGAACCTTGGTTCTGATTGGTTTCAAAACTGCCAGCTTTGCAAGTCCTAACAACTTCAGAGCAAGGTTGAGTGCTCCATCTGCCATCCGTCGTGTTCGCCGTTGATTTTCTGAAGAGTCATACAGAAACATGACCAGAAGACCCATCTGGAGCGCCCATAACGCGATCGGAAGCAGCTCCTTCAGGTCATTGGGAAGCTTCTCTTCAGCAATCGCATTGCGGAAGACTTGTGCACTGCGGCGACGAATCTCCGCTGTACCCCGTCCAAGACAGGAGAGCGGATGTTCCGGCTCACCGGTATATCGGAACACCACCCCGAGCAGGTTACGATCATCCTTTGCCAAGTCGAATTTTGAGTGAAGGGCTGTCGCTAAGCGAGTCTTTAGGTCCTTGGTTCCAGCGAACACTTCTACGCACAAGCGCTCCTGCTCTGCTTGCACTGTCTCGTAGTAGGTCTGGACAATCGCTTCTTTGCTGGGAAAGTAGTAGTAAGCGGCGCTCTTGACCACCATGGCATGTTTGGCGATCTCTTGCATAGTCGTGGAATCGAAGCCCCGTTCTCTGAACAGCTCTAGAGCACTCTTGAAGATCTGCGTTCGAGTCTGCTCGCCCTTGTCAGTAGTAGGATCAGATTTGACCATGGTCAAATCATGCGCTCCGCGAAGTCCTCTCGTCAAGATATATTTGACCCGGGTCAAAAAATTATCCATTCCTAGTTGTGAAAGACAAGCCATGGAAATGACAGAGCATGGAAAGCATGGAAAGCCATAGAGCCCGGCTTCCCACCCTTCCCGCCCTCTCTGGAAATCCCTTTGGGATTACCACATTTCCACCCCTTCTGCGAGGAGATTAAGTATTTACAGCAACGGCGAAAACAAATGCAAGACTCAACTCAAGCGCCGTAGCACCGCAAGGGGTTTGTAACGGATGTCCCCGGTCCAAAGTGTAACGAACGTTCAGCTACACTCAGGCTTGAGCCAGAAGCCAGAACATCATGACCGGCCTGCGCAAAACCGATGGCTTGCGTCCCAATCCCGCATGCGCAGTCGAGGAGACTGAGCGGAGAGCGCGGCAGCACGGACCGCAAGATGGAATTCAGAACTTTCCCCTGGCTCTCGATCGACTGATTCCAGTCCTCGAAAAGGAGGTGATAGTGTTCGACTATGGCGTCGTAAAAATCGAACGCTGTATGTGTCTAACTCACCATTCCGCGCCAAAGGCTTGCCTGACCGCATCAAGCTTCGCATCAAGCCGCGAGAGGTCGAAGACCCAACTAACGGATGCTGTTCAGATCCAACTTCAGCAGCTTCAACGGGTCGAGGTAAGCGCCTTCCCAGCGCACGGCCCAGTGCAGGTGAGGGCCGGTAACTCGACCCGTGGCGCCACTCAGGCCCAGCACATCGCCCGTCTTTACGCGCTGGCCTTCATGCACACGGATGCGACTGAAGTGCATGGAAAGTGTGAACAGGCCCATGCCATGGTCGATGATCACGCAGTTGCCTTCGTAGTAGAGCGGACGCGCCAACACAACGATGCCGCTGTTGCTCGCATGCACCGGCGTGCCCATCGCGGCGCGGAAATCGGCGCCCTTGTGAATGCTGGCGAGCTTTTTGTTGAACATGCGCCGCGTGCCGAAGCTGTCTGTCGGCTGCGCGGCAACGGGTGCGTGGAAGTCGCCTGCCCAGATGGGTTGAGGGGCGCTGGATGCGAACACCTTCGCCTTGAACTTGCTCTCCTCTTCGATCTCTTTCAGAGCGTCCGGCGCGGGCTCGACAAACTTCGGCGACACGCTCAGCGTTCCGGTACGGTAGTGCGCGGCGTGAATCACGACCGTCTGGTTCATGGCGTCGATCAGGTCATGATCGATGGCGCTCACATGCAGTGTTGATGGTCCGACAGGCGCCTCCACATCAACGCCGGCTAGTGCGCCCCATTGCCCATTCTTCAGCTTGAAGAACGCTATCTTGTGCCCGAGCCATTCCCCGATCACCGATTGAGCATTTGGCGCAACTACGCGAATCAGTTCCGGCGCACCCGCCTCTACCAGCGCAGGGGTCAGCGATAACTCGCGCGACTGCCCCACTGCGCCGGAACAAATCGCAACAACAAGAACTGCGTGAAGGAGAACAACGCGGGAGAGAGAACCATGCATGTCATCAGAATAGCGGTTGAGGCAAATTCAGAGAGGTTGACGATCTTCTTTTCAACGGTGAATCCGCGAACCAACCGCCCACCCTCCGAACGGGCCCTGCGCGAAGGATGGGGCATCCTGCATTTGGTGGTTTCGGTTGACGTCGTGCGCCGTGCCATCGCCTTACTGCCGGGCATCGTTGTGCTTGTCGCGATAGATTGACCTGCTCAGCCGGTTCTGCTGCCGATTTACCTGGCGGCGTTCAGGAGCGGTCAGGTGTCCATCGTGCGCGTAACGGTCGGCGCGAACCTCGTGGTTCAGCCGCGCCTCGCGCGATTCAAGGCGGCTGGTTTCGCCAGCCGTGAGCTGGCCAGAACGAACTCCCTGGGCAATGCGGTCCTGCTGGTTTTCACGGCGCTGATTAATCTCGTTCGGCTGCGCAAAGGCTAGGCCCGTGGTCATCAAAACTGCTGCGGTGACCGTGAATAGCGTGCGTTTCATGGTGTTTCCTCCCTTGGGCCTTAGGCTTTCTTGCCTGCCCATGGTGAGCGAAACACACGGTTTTCGCGAAAGTTGCCAAAGTATATTTTCGCCGCGCACCCGCAACATCCACGCGGAGTTCGTGTCGTTCAGCGCGGATGCTCGGCCTTCCACTTCGCCACGCGCTCCTGCACCGCTTGCAGTTCCTCAACCGTGATGCGCGTGCCCACGTTCTGCCGATTCGCGATGTACTGATCCTGCCTCGGTGTCTTCACCGCGGCGGCAAGATCAAGCCAGTAATACGCTTCCGCATCGTTCTGCTGCACGCCCTGACCCATCACGTAAAGCATCGCCAGCGTGCCCTGCGCGCCGGCGTCTCCCTGCTCCGCGGCTTTGCGGTATAGCTCGGCCGCCTGCGCCTTGTCGCGCGCCACGCCGCGGCCGTCGCGATAGAGCTCCGCCAGGTGCACCTCGCCGGCCACGCTTCCCTTTTCAGCGGCCTTGCGATACCAATCCGCAGCCTGCTTCAAGTCCTGCGGCACATCCACGCCGGAGTCATACTTCTCGCCGACCGCCACCTGTGCCGCCTGGTCCCCGCCCGTCGCTTTTGTCAGAAGCCCCGGATCGATTCCCGCCGCCTGTGCAGACCCAACGGAAGCAGTGCATAACCCTGCAAACATAAAAGTAAAAAGACTAGATTTCATATTCATTAGTTTAGGTGAACCCGCAGATCTAAGAAGGAGACCAGTATCACACTAGTTGGGTCGTTCCCGCCCGCCCGCCTCCCATTTTGCGGTCACTAAAGTACCTGTGCACTCCCAAGCCGCAAAACGGGCTAAAATTCTTGCATGACCGATCGCATGACTCTCCCCCTCGCCAAGGCCGATCCCGAAGTAGCCGCAGCTCTCGATCAGGAAACCCTCCGCCAGCACGAGGGGCTGGAGATGATCGCGAGCGAAAACTTCGTCTCCGAAGCGGTGCTTGAAGCTGCCGGCTCCGTCTTCACCAACAAGTACGCTGAAGGCTATCCCGGTCGCCGCTACTATGGCGGATGCGAATACACCGACGTGGTGGAGAACCTCGCCCGCGATCGTGCCCTCAAAATCTTCGGCGCCGAGCACGCCAACGTGCAGCCGCACTCCGGCTCCCAGGCTAACGCCGCCGCCTACATGGCCGTCCTGCAGACCGGCGACACCATCCTGGGCCTTGACCTTGCCCACGGCGGCCACCTCACCCACGGACACAAGCTCAGCTTCAGCGGCAAGCTCTATCGCACCACCTTCTACTCCGTCCGCCGCGACACCGAGCTCATCGATTACGACGAGCTCGAAGCCACCGCCCTCCGCGAAAAGCCCAAAGTCATCATCGGCGGCGGCAGCGCCTATCCGCGCCTGTGGGACTTCGCCCGCATGCGCCAAATCGCCGACAAGGTCGGCGCCGTCTACGTCTTCGACATGGCCCACATTGCCGGCCTCGTTGCCGGCGGCGCGCATCCCTCGCCCGTGCCCCACGCGCACATCACCACCACCACGACCCACAAAACGCTCCGCGGGCCCCGCGCCGGCATGATCCTTTGCAGCAAAAATCTTGCCCCGGCCGTCGACAAAGCAGTCTTCCCCGGCCAGCAGGGCGGCCCGCTCGTCCACATCATCGCCGCCAAGGCAGTGGCCTTTGGTGAAGCGCTAAGACCCGAATTCCGCGCCTATGCCCGCCAGATCGTCGTTAACTGCCAGGCACTCGCGCAGGGGCTCCAGGAAGCCGGATATCGCCTCGTCTCCGGCGGAACCGACAACCACCTCATCCTCGTCGACGTCTTCGCCAAAGGCATTCTCGGCTCCGAAGCCGAGCTCGCCCTGGGCAAGGCCGGCATCACCGTGAACAAGAACGCCATTCCCTACGACGTCAATCCTCCGCTCAAGCCCTCAGGCATCCGCATCGGCACCCCGGCTCTCACCACGCGCGGCATGAAGGAGTCGGAGATGCGCCATATCGCCAAATGGATCTTTCAGGCTCTTGACCAGCGAAACGATGACCGTGCGCTCGATCGTATTCGCGCCGAAGTCTCTGACATGGCCAATCGCTTCCCGCTGTACGCTTGGCGCCGCCAGCCCGCTCCGGTGGGCGCATAGCCCCATTTGCCACTCACTTCCCCGCTTGGCAGCCAGTTACTAACACCCCTTCTCGCAACTTCGATTCATGTGTCGTGTTGCATCCAAGGTGTAAGGTGTAGGTTGTCTCGATCGCGCCTCCCCTCGGCTCACTAACATGCGCGGTCAGGCATCCGGGAGGAAAACATGCGCTCAGCGCACATTGCTTTATCGGCACTGCTGGTCTTCTGTGTCCCCGCATTTGCCCAGCACGGAGACGATCACGGGCATGGCGGACAGGATCGTGGGCAGCATCCCCCACCCGCTCATGGACCGGCGCCCGTTCGCAACAATCATCAAGCCGCGCCGCCCGCCCACACTGACGACCACGGCGACCAACGGCGTAACTTCAGCGATCAACCCGGCCATCCCAATGCCCCCCACGTCGACGGCAAAACCTGGGTTGGTCACGACACCGGTCGCGACGATCCCCACTATCACGTTGATCAACCGTGGGCGCACGGCCATTGGACAGGCGGCTTCGGTCCCCGCCACATCTGGCATCTGGGCGGCGGCGGTCCCAGCCGTTTCTGGTTCAACAACTGGTACTGGAGCGTAGCCCCCTACGATCTTGGCTATGTCGACGGTTGGCTGTGGGACTCGGATAACATCGTCATCTACGACGATCCCGATCACCCGGGTTATTACCTCGCGTACAATCCCCGCCTCGGCACTTACGTCCACGTTGAGTACATGGGCAATCAGTAGCTGATCGAAACCGAAGAAGGGGGACAGGCCACTTAGCCTGTCCCATTTTTCTATCTTCGATCAGCTCGAACCGAGGGTGCCCCTTCCTAAGCGCGTCTCTGTTTTTGCGCTTTAGGGTTGCTTAGGGTGGGATACCACCAACCCACATAAGCGGGGTGCCCCAGAGCCGGGGTCCCCACGGAATGGTCTTGGTCCGTGGGGTGTAGAGCCTGTTCTGAGCGAAGTCGAAGGATTTGAATTTGAGCGGGAAGCATGGTGGGAGTATTCTTGCCCTTGCTCCCCGGGGAACATATTCATTGATTCGTGCACTCGTCGATTTTGCTCTCAAGAGCCGGTGGCTGGTCCTTGGCGGAGTTGTTCTTCTCACCGTGTGGGGCATCTTCTCTTTCCGGTCTCTTCCCATCGAGGTTTATCCCGACGTCACCAACAACTAACTACGTGCAGATCATCACGCAGTGGCCGGGCCGAAGCGCAGAAGAGATCGAACGCCAGGTTACAGTGCCCATCGAGATCCAGATGGCCGGCATTCCCCACCTCACCCATCTGCGCTCCACAACCCTGGCTGGTCTCTGCAGCTTGATGCTCATCTTCGATGACGATTCGACCAGCGACTGCAACCGCGGACACGTGATCGAGCGCCTCGGCCAAGTCAGCCTTCCCGCGAATCTCACGCCGCAAATGGAACCGACTGGAGCCCCGTCGGGCAGATCTACTGGTACACGCCGGAGAGCACCAACCCCTCCTACGACGTGATGGAGAAGAAGTCGCTGGAAGACTGGCTCCTGGAGAGATCGTTCAAGGGCGTCAAGGGCGTGGTCGACGTATCCAGCTTCGGCGGCCCGACCAAGGAGTATCAGATCAAGCTCGATCCTGAGAAGCTGGTTTCCTGCGGCCTGAGCATCGGCGAGGTGGAGCAGCAGATTGCCAACAACAATTCCAAGGGCGGCGGAAGCTTCATCGAGGAAGGCGCACAGCAGATCAACGTCCAGTCCATGGGGCTCTACACCAGCGTACAGGACATTGAGGACACCGTAGTCAAGAGCCAGAGCGGAGAGGTCATCTCCTTCAGGGAGATCGCCACCGTTTCGCAGGGCGCCAACATTCGCCTGGGTCAAATTGCAAAGCCACCCCACCGCGCCGACGGAGTCATCGTCGACAATCCTGACACTGTCGAGGGCATTGTGCTCCTGCAAAAGGGGACGACTCAGACCCCGTCCTGCTGGGCATTCACCAGGAAGTCGAGAAGCTGAACCACGGCATCCTTCCCAAGGGCGTCAAAGCTGTGCCCTTCCTTGACCGTTCCCAGCTTGTCGCCTACACGGTGGAAACAGTCGAGCGCAGCCTGTCCGAAGGCATGATTCTGGTTGCCATCGTCCTCTTCCAGTTTCTGGGCAATATTCGCGGCGCCATCATCGTCACGCTCACCATTCCCTTCGCGCTGATGTTCGCCTCCATTTGCCTCGACCTTGAGCCACATTCCCGCCAACCTGCTCTTACTCGGGGCCCTTGACTTCGGCATGTTAGTGGATGGATCGGTGGTGATGATCGAAAACATGGTCCGTCATCTCGCCAAAAAGGACGACACCCGCGCCGCAGCTCAAAAAATTCGCGATGCAGCGCACGAAGTGCTGCGGCCCGTGTTCTTTGCGCGAGGTACTATCATCTCGTCCTATCTGCCCATCTTTACTCGGCAAGCGGTAGAGGGCCGTCTCTTCAAGCCCATGGCGTGGATCGTGACCTTTGCCCTCCTAGGCGCACTCGGCTTCGCCATCATCGTTGCCCCTGTGATGGCCAACCTGCTCTTCCCAAAGGGCGCCAAAGAGTGGCAGAACCCCATCATGCACTGGCTCATCATGCACTGGCTCATCCGGCACTATCGTGTCGCCGTGCGCGCAGCCATCGATCATCAATACGCCACAGTTGGCATCGCCGCCTTCCTCTTCGCCATCGCCATCTATCTCACCGTCGGTGGTCCCATCGGCTCTGAGTTTCTGCCCCCACCTCCTCCGCCGAACGCGTCTCACTGGCTCAACTCACCAAAGCCTCCACTGACGATGGTGCCGAACAGATCAATCGCGAGACAGGCCAGCGCTACATCGCCATCAAGTACTCCGCCAAAGGCGGCGATCTCGGCTCGACTGTCGAAGAGGCCATCAGCAAGGTCGAACACAACGTCCATCTGCCCACCGGCTACCACCTCATACCAATTTCTCGGTCTCATCCGCAGTGGGTTTCCTCGCTCTCTTTGGCGTCTGCGTGCAAGCCGGTGTCATCATGATCGAGTTCATCAACCAACTGCGCGCCCGCCGCAAAGGCATGGAAGTGTCCAACAGGGAGCATATTGTCGAGGCTCCGGTTGAAGGCGCCGTTCTGCGCCTGCGCCCATCATGATGACCATGCTGGTCGCCACTCTGGGACTGCTTCCCGCCGGGTTGTCCCACGTCATCGGCTCTGACTCGCAACACCCCTTCGCCATCGCCATCGTCATAGTAGGTGGTGGACTGTTGGCCAATCTGGTCATCGGCGTATCCCTGTTGCCCACGCTCTATGTCTGGGTAGCCCGTGAGAGCGACATATTGCCCGCCGTCGAAGGCAGCGAAGAATTCTGATGTTTCCCCGGAGAGGCTGCAACGGCTGCCTCGGTAAATTCGTCCAGTTTGTCGTCACTAACCTCGCGATTATCCACATCCGAAAGTAACCATCCATCTACCAATCGCGTCGATCCAAACATTCCAACTAACCTCAAATCTCATCCCCGTCTAACTTCCAACAAATCCTTGGTCGCCAACCCGCGCAAAGATGAGATATCCTGTTGCCTA
>Ga0210394_10003400_pt1 | contig 20065 bp, 20 predicted proteins | sample IncBWC12MmetaG_FD_160121 | JGI IMG/M metagenome (GOLD analysis project Ga0210394, IMG submission 160121) | Forest soil microbial communities from Barre Woods Harvard Forest LTER site, Petersham, Massachusetts, United States - Inc-BW-C-12-M | ecosystem: Environmental > Terrestrial > Soil >...
TGCACAACGGTTTACAATGGTCAAAGCAATTCGGATTGCAGTCCAAGCTCAGACAAAATAATTTAAGGAAAACGTGTTCTCCTGCTGTTTTCGGCTTCGAACAACGGGACCGAGCCACTCCAGAACTGCACAGGCTGATTGTTGCGGGATGGAAACCGCTTGCCAGGAGGCGACCCGACCAGCGGGTCCGGCTTCTTGCGGCCATTTGATGCTCGTGCTGAAATCGTTTTCCGGTGAGTGTAGAATTCTGTGTGATGTTGGTGAATTCCACGATGCGCCATTCAGCGTCTTGCATCGATCCGCACTGAGTACAGCGAGGATACCTTTGATATGACCACGCAAGAGCCCGATGCAAAGAAGACGCGGGGTAGTGGTAGAGACATTCTGCAGGTGGCAAAACGAGCCGGGGTTTCTCCCGCGACGGTGTCACGCGTTGCAAATGGCCGGTCCACCGTGGACAAGCAGCTTGCAAAGAGGGTCTGGCAGGCGATAGAAGAATTGGGCTACTCTCCGAATCCGCAAGCACGGGCTCTGGTTTCGGGCCGCAGCCGCGTGCTCGGCCTTCTTGTTTCTGAAATCACGAACCCGTTCTTTCCGGAGTTGATTCAGAGTTTTGAGGATATCGCGGGAGAGAATGACTTTGAAGTGATGGTCGGATCGACAAACTACAACAAGGAACGCGCAAAGGTTTTTATTCGACGCCTTGCGCAACGGCGGGTTGAGGGAGTCGCCGTGATGACGTTCCGCGCTGAATCGCACTTGTTAGATGAGTTGATCTCCCATGATATACCGTTGGTCTCGGTTGACGTGAGCATCAACGCACCACGCTCGCTGATTCTTGAAGTCGATTACGCCCGTGGGATCAATCAGGCCGTGCAACACCTCGCTGTGCTTGGCCACCGCCGCATTGCCTTTGCCAGCGGCCCAATGCCGCATCTGACCAACGTGCGTCGCAAGGAAGCATTCCTCCTGTCTGTAAAAAGGATTGGCCTGGATTCGAAAGCTGCGCCGGTGTTTCTCGGCGACCACAGTTTCGAGGGGGGGACCCAGGCAGCTCTAAATTTCCTGCGGCTCAAAAATCGCCCCACCGCGATTGTCTGCTCGAACGACTTGATGGCGGTCGGCGTCTTACGTGTCCTTGCGGAGCGCGGAATCGGAGTTCCAGGCGAAATGTCCGTCGTCGGCTTCGACGATATTCATCTGGCAGAGTTTGCAAATCCTCCTCTGTCGACGGTGCGCATGTCAAGAGAGGACCTGGCACGCGCTGCATTCACAGGTTTGAAGCAACTGCGTGAGGAAGAGATTCCGGGTTCAAGAGATCCGATTCGCGTTGAAACAAGTCTGATCGTGCGCCAGTCGACGGACACTCCAAAGGCGGCGATCGACGTCCCCAGGGGAAATATGCGCGTGAACAGACTAAAGAATGTGCTTGTGTTGTAGAAGCAATTGACTCCGTCTATTGAAACTGAGAATTGACGGAAACTACCACCATAGAACATTTAGAAACAGGCAAAGCGCCAGCAGAGCCACACTGAGTACTGTGAGAGGCGCCGTGATTCCAATTGCCGAAAGCACCCCGCGATTGGTCAGCAATCCATTCTGCTCAAATTCGCTTTTCTCGACTCTTTGCCTTTTGTAAAGCATGCAACCCAGCATGGCCACGGAGAAACTCAACATAGCCACGTAGAAGTTGGTGCTCATCTGGCTGCCAAAATGCACGAGCCCCATCCAACAGCTGACCTGTAGTACAAATGCCGAGAATACTCCGAGCAAGATACCGGCAAACGCACCACGTTCCGTAGATCGCTTGCTGAACACGCCCGCTAACACTCCAGCGAAAACCGGTGCATAGAAGAGCGCAAGAATCAGTTGCAGAAACTCCATCATGTCATGGAAGAAAAATGTCGCATATGTGGCCAGTTGTGCAAGCAGAAAGCAAACCAGCACGGCTGCGCGTCCCGCGGTGATGTAATGCTGCTCCGAGCGATTCGGACAAAGACGGTTGCGATAGACTTCCTCGGTCCACAAGGCAGAAAAGCCGGAGACGTTGCCAGCAAGGCCCGCCATCAGGCTTGCGAGCAGTGCTGCGCCTCCCAGGGAAAGCAACGCAGGACCAAATGCGAACGACATGAGCGCCGGCATCGTCTCATCGAACGACGGGAAATGCAATCCACTCAGCAGCGCTGGCGCAGCCACTCCAGGTAACACCACGAGCACGGCAAATGCCGCTTTGCCAAAGCCCGCCAGCAATGGCACGCTGCGCGCGGCGCTGACCGTGCGCGCAGTGAGAGCGCGTTGAATCATCACAAAATCCGTACACCAATACGAGAAGCTGATGACAAATCCCAGCCCGAAAACAACGCCGATGCGGTCCAGCGGCGCGTGCGGCGACAGGAGGGGCAAAGGCTTCCAAAGGTGCCATCGATCAGATCTCTGGGCGAATGAGGCCGCATTGAAATGCACCGTCAGGTAGAGCAGAGGCGCGAGACCGGCGATCATGACAAAGAGTTGAAAAACTGACGTGAAAATGGTCGCGCGGATACCGCCTAATAAAACATAGACCAGTACGACAGAGGGAGAAGCAAGCGCGCCAACCAGCAGACCCCAGCCCAGGATTACGTGTAGTACCTGCGCCAAAGCGTAGAGTGCCACCCCGGATTGACCGAGAGTACCCACCATGGAGATGCACACATCCAACAACCGAACGTCTGGGCCGAAACGCATCCCCAGATACTCTGGAAGACTGCGTGCTCCAGTTCTCATGTAAATGGGGACAACCACGATCCCCATGAAAATCATCCCCGGAATCCCACCGATCCAGTAGAAGTGCAACGCCTGAACGCCATACTGGGCTGCCATCGCGCTCATGCCGATGATTTCAATCGAGCCGCAGTTGTAGGCCAAGAACGAGAGAGCTGCCGCCCAGGTCGGCAGGGATCGAGAGGCGTTTAAATAGTCGTTTGATGTGGGCCACCTGCGCCGACTGCACCAACTGATGAGCATCAGAACCATCAGGTAAAGCGGAAAGACGATGAGCGCCCAAAGGCCCAGGATTTCAGATCGCATGGATTCACTCGTTGACGGGTGGTGGTCGAACTCTCTTGTACACGAATTCCCGGAGGTCGTCTAGGGAGAGAGCCCATCGCGAGACTGCTGCGGGGCCCGGGCCGATCCGGTAGCGGCCATGGGGAACGAGTAGAGTTGCAAACTCCAACTGGTGGGATTCCAACAGGGCGCTTGAGTCGGTTGACGTCAAATCGCTTGAGCGCGTTTCCAGGTCGATCGAGAGCCGGAATCACGGGTTGGCCTGTTAACCGGCCAATCTCTGCCCATTTTCAGGTGTGGTCGTTAGAGGAGCTTCAATGCCGATCGTCGATGTTTTTGACGACCAGTGATCTTATGCGTCCGATCAGAATTCCGACTTCAGCTGGGCGCGGTGCAGAGCGACCTACCATGGGTTCATGTATCCGGTGCCCAATTCCTACGACTCTGTTGCCGTCCTTCCCTGCAGGAACCCCGCGTTGGTCAACGGGACCACAGATGGAGGCAAAACATAACACGCTTGCTCAAGCTGGAGTAAGAAGAAACCGGCTGAAGAATAATACAACACGCCTCTCACCTGCACCAGATCAGGCGATTTGCGATTGTTGGTATAAACGGACGTTGGCCGGTTATCCCACTGTTACCGTCAACCGAAGATCATGCAGAAGCGGATTGGCCGACACTGGACGCCTCATCCGATCCTTGCCGGTACCGATCCGTCGCCTCGCGCACTCATGGGAAAGATAACCGGGCGATCTTTGCAAGCTCAGCGATTCTTGTGAGATAGCATCGTTAAAGTATGGCCAGAGCGAGAAGTCCAGAGAAACGACAGGCGATTCTGCAAGCGGCCGTGCGCGAGATTGCAGAGGCAGGTCTAGGCGCATCTACCGGAAGGATAGCCAGGAGCGCGGGTTTAGCCGAAGGAACGATGTTCACGTACTTCTCTTCCAAAGACAACCTGTTGAATGAGCTGTATATCGAGTTGAAGACCGACGTGTATCGGCGCATCCATGCGGACTTTCCGAAAGACTCCACGCTGCGCGAACGTGCGCGGCACATTTGAACAAACTGGGCGCAGAGGGCGGGTCAGAACTCGCCGGTGTTGATGCCAGAGTACGAAGAGTCAGTCGGTGCCATTTACAAGCTGCTGGCTGCCGTTCGCGGAAACGCTGAGGGCGATCCGAAGAGGATCGCTGGAGTAGTTGTGAAGCTGGCGAATATGGAGGATGTTCCAAAGCGCTTGATTCTCGGCAAGGACGCGGAGATTCGGGTGAAGAACGTTGAGTCGGCGCGAGCGGAGGAGGCGGCGAGGTATCAGCACCTTACGCTATCGACGGATTTCCAGTCGCGCCGATGATTCCGGGTTTGCTGAATCATTAAGGAAGGGGCTGGGCGCTGCGGCGCCCGGTTTTTTGTTGATTTCAATCCCCAGAAACCCATTTCGAAGGTAGTGCGTCTGCATTCACGCCGAATCGCCCGAGCATGTTTCCAAGTCGACATCGGCTTGGAATCAAGGGTTCGGCTGTCACCGTCAACCGAAAAGTGCGGAGGCAGATCGGCAGAAAGTGGCCGACATTCAGGAGTAATTCGAGGGCAACCTGAAACGAGAGTGGGCTCGCCACTGAAGAAGTAGGCCGCGCGACAATAGCGCGCACACGGGCGACGTTGTTCAGTAGTCACTCCGACACAGCCCCGACGGCCAACACTCTCCCGGATCAGACTAATCTCAGAACCGAAACGTATCGACTGAATCGGAATGTAGTTTATTGAGTGGAATGAAGTCGCGACTATTCGAAGGTGCCGCGAAGTTTTGATGAACCACAACCCATGTTGGGCTCTCGACTTTGTCCGCAACGGAAACGATCAGAAGGCGAAACGACTACCGACTAGCGGAGCAAAGTTGTTGTCGGATTTATAGGGGACGCCGGGGCCATGAGGAATGGCGATGGCCAGACCGCCGCTTACCCAGGAATACGCAGTTCCGGCAAAAGTGTCGAAACGCTTGGTGAAGTGATGATCGATATAGAACGACCCCTCGTTGAGAGAGCCCGCGCAGGAGCTGCGGAAACCGGCCGTGGCCGAGCAGGTCGGCGGCCTGCGGAAGTCGTTCTGCTGCTGTTGATACCAAGCGAAAGTGAAGTCGGTTTTGCTGCGGTAAGTGTACTTCGTGCCCGTCCACCAAATCTGCACCAGCTTTTCAGAATCAAGATTGTTGTCTTCGACCCCGCTCATGATGTAACCGCCCTGGTCTGAGGCGCCAACGCCCAACGGATCCTTCGGGTTGTTCTGCCAGATGTATTCGTAGCCGGCAAAAAACTTGAACGGATCCGAAGCATACTTGGCGGCGGCCATAATTGCGTTGTTGTCGGTCACGATGCCATCTACGGTGTTGATCGGGGCGATCAGATTGGCCCCTGTGATAGGGTTTGCATTGATGCTGTCGGTGGTGGACTGATAGGACTGCGTGGGACTCTGAGGCCCCAGCAGGGGGTTCAATACGCTGATGGCCTGGTTGTAATGTTGGAAGACGGCGTCAGCGAAGAACTTGCCGGAGTTTCCGCCGAGGTCGAACCCATAGGCGTTGTCATGCACCGCTTCCGGCGTACAGTTGGCGGCGGTCCAGGTTGCGGAGGCCGAGTAGCAGCCGCCAGACCCATCGGCGAATTTGTACATCGCGCCGAAATGGACGGGGCCATAGGCGAGGCGATACTTCATGGCGTCGTCCCAACGGCTGTTCTCGGTGTCGCCGCCGCCGGCCATGGTGCCGTTATAGCCGATGTAGGAAAAGGCATAGCTGCCGCCAGCCGGATCGTAAAGGAGCATCGCATCGGTACCGAGCGCGCGCTGACGGCCGAAGGTCAGCGTGCCGAAATGCGCGGACGATACACCGCCATAGGCTTCGTCATTGAAGGGTTGGCCCGCGCGCGCCCCGTCGATGGCGTACGAATAGCTGCTCCTCGGAAGGCCGTTGTTGATGGTCTGGGTGGCCGATGCGTTGGCGAGCAGGCCGGACTGCGGATTGATGCCAGTTGAAGCGTTGAACACAACGGACCACCCAGGCCGAAACTCTTCCTTACCCCTGATGCCCAGACCCGTCTGCTGGAGGTTGTTCGGCGCAATGAGGAATCGATGTTGATAGCCGTTTCGGTTGACCAGAGATGCGCCTTCGTAGTTATAGCCGTTTTCCGGTAAGCCGTGGCTGACCCAGCCGACGCCGGCGTCATAGGCGCCGTACAGCGTGATGCCGTGCCAGGTCAGCGCGCAATCGGTGGTGGCGAACTCGTGGCCGCTCGCGCAAGCGTCGGGAGTCTTCGGCTGCATCTTAACGTTGACCGCGGCGTCCTGGCCAACCGCCAAGCTGATTCCCGCACGCGTTTCATCGGCGAACCCTTGTTTTGCCGCTCGAATCTCGAAGCGACCAGGAGGCAGGCCGGACGCCTGATAGTGCCCCCCGCCGTCGGTTGCGATCATGCGCGTTGCACCTGCGTCGACGTTCCTGATTGTCACCGCTACATCGCGAAGGGCTGCGCCGGTTTGGTCCGTTACCACACCGGAAAGGCTTGCTCCCGTTTGGGCCCATGCCGGGAGCGCTTCCATCGTCAGGCCCGCTGAACTGACTCCAAGAAGAAAAACATACGCATATCGAAAAAGGCGGTGCTTGGGCATGGAATCTCCAGAGGTCTGCGGGATTTGGCGCGGCGCCGACGGGTCTGTGTTCAACCGTGATCGAAATCCTGGGGTAGGGGAGGGTATGCGGCCCGACGGTATTATCGAATTTATATATTTCAAATCGTATCGTCAACAAGTCTGCAGCGAACTAGCTCGATTCGTCGTCCAGGCGCTCAATCATGACGTCGGTCGACTTGATAAGAGCTGCCGCGGTATCGCCTGTTTTGAGGCGCAGCTCCCGGACGGCGTCCGAGGTGATGATCGCGGTAACCTGGGCGTCTCCCATTGCCAGGATCACCTCCGCCAGAAACCCCTCGATTCTGACACTGGGGACCTTTCCGGCAAGCTGATTTCTTCCACTGACACGACGATACCTCTCGCGAGACTCCGTGCCGGACTTCAATGCATCCTGGTCAAGGAACGGCTTGAGGATCCCGAACGCCACCCGATGGTGCCCTCCAGGCGTCTCGGAGGTTTTCAGTCTCCCCGACAATATCCAGTTCTTGATCGTGGCGTAACCTATCCCCAGAATGCGTGAGGCCTCCCTGGATGTCAGCATTTGCTTCTGGTTCGTCGTGGACTAATCTTTTAGCACCTTCCCCGTCCAGAGTTCTCAAAAAAGTGAGCTGGCGTATCGTGATCAGCGAATCAGGCTCATGATCTCACGCTAGAATGGCGCTATGAATCGCCTATTCCATTCACTCTCACGTGAGTTCGCGATTTCGATTGTGGCTGGCGGACCGCCTGAGATTGGGGCAATGTAACCGTTGGCTTGAGCGTCCAGCCGGTCGTCCTTACGCCGGCTCTCCCCGATCAAACGGACAATGCGCGCATGCGCCACGATCACCTCATGCCCGAGTTCGGAGGGAAGTCGGCTCCCAAGCCGCAAACAGAAGCAGGCCGAATTTCGCGATTCGCTTCAAAGCGGACGACTCATGACGGCAGCTTTTATCGGGCTTGGGTTATCATGCAAATGAGTTTTTGCCGGGGGCTTCGAGCCATGGCCCAAGCATTCAGGCCCGGTGACCCTGTTCCTCAGTCGGGAATCTATCGAGTAAAGCATGAACCACCCCATGCTTAGGAGCACGAGGTGACTTGCATCCATGGAAGCAAATTTCCGCCTTGCTGGGACTGCAATCACCCCCAATTCACGCTTGTGCATGTAGCGACCCGTATCAGGGATCTCGATTATTTCTTCAGCCCTCACGAGGGTGTGAATTGCGGGGCTTGTAATCCGATCCTTCATGCCTAAGGTGTCGAAACACCACGGGAATTTCAATTGGTCGGCAGACATGCCCCGACCGAATCGCGCGACAGTCTAACTGGGCGCGTGCCTATCTCTGGATCAGTCCTCGGGCACACTGATATCGAATTGCGCTGTCTTGAGTCCGTAGCGATTGTGAAAGACGACCTCATCCACCGCTACTCGCTTTTCCCATCCGATCCGCTCCAGTTCCGGCTCGCATGCGAAGCGATCAACGTAGCCGATGCAAAGATAAGCGATGGGAAGAAGATTTGCGGGAGCTTGGAGAATCGTCAAAAGACGGGCGGGATCGAGAATACTGACCCACCCGACACCGACGCCCTCCGTCAGGGCAGCGAGCCAGAGATTTTGGATCGCGCAAACGGTGGAATAGATCGCGGCCTCCGGCATAGTGTGGCGGCCAAGACGGTGACCACGCTGACTTTCTTGATCGCAGAGTACGCAAAGATTTTGCGGGGCTTCTAAGATGCCCTCCAACTTCAGACCAGAGTATTGCTCCCGACGCTCACCAGTGTAAGTTGCCGCTGCCTCTTCATTGGCCTGGCGGAACGATTCATGAACGGCTTGGCGGACTGAGAGATCGCGAATCAGAACAAAGCGCGACGGTTGCATTAATCCCACCGAAGGCGCGCTGTGTGCGGCTACCAGCAGGCGGTTCAACAGATCGCTTGGCAGAGGTCTGGGAAGAAAGCCGGTGCGGACATCGCGCCGACTCGCGATCGCCTTGTACACAGCATCACGCTCTTGCGGATCAAACTCGATGCGCTCTCTGTTCATGGTGCCTCTGTCCCAATCTTCCCGTTGCATTTCTCCTCCCGATTCGAAGTAACTGCCGACGCTACGCTCGTACTTGCGCGGATGATCGCCCCGTAGTCTTTTGTTTGTTGCCAAGCTTGTTCTAATGAGAGGCCGGCGTAATCGGTAAGCACCGTTCGCATCACGCCTGCGTGGGTTACGACCGCCGACAGCGAATGATTGGATCCGCTGAGAATTGCATCCACTTCGCGATGCACGCGGATTCGAAAATCATGAAGGTTTTCGCCGCTCGGGAAGTCACGGAGTGAATAATCGGCAGCCCATATTTTTGCTTCTTGGGGATCGCGGAGTTCAATCTCTTCCCATCGCAGGCCCTCCCAACGGCCAAAGAAGAGTTCTCGGAGACCTTCGCGGATATGGCATTGCAGTCCGAATCGGGCTGCAATCGCCTCAGCTGTTTGTCGAGCGCGCCGCAGATCGCTTGCATACAGCCCCTGAATGGAATACTGCTCAAGTTCTCGAAGGAGTGCTGGGATTTGAGCCAGTCCTCGCTGATTGAGCGCAGGATCCAAGTGTCCGCAGAAGGTTCCGGCCAGGTCCGTTTCCGCATGACGAATCAGAAGCAGCATGGTCATCGGTGCCACACACCGCAGAAGTAGACGGCAATCTCCGTCAGCTGATTCGTTGCTCCAAAACAGTCCCCGGTAACGCCGCCGATCCGATGCTGGAAGTAGAGCCCGCTGACTAGCGTCACGCCGATCGAGACGATCGCGGGAACCCATGCTTCTGTGCGGAACGCCCAAACAACGGCAGCCGCCGTGAAGACAGTTCCGATGAAGAGCGAGCCCGGCGGTACCCGCTGTGCGATGCGAACTCCTTGACCGTCATCTTCCCGCGCTGGGCGCATCCAGCGACCAAGCGGGAGGGTCGTCCATCGGCATAGGACTTGCGCCGACACGACGACCGCTGTGAACCGGTCGGGAGACAAAGTGGAAAGCAGCAGAAAGCGCGCCAGCAGTGAGAGAACAATCGCAATCGCGCCGTAGCTGCCGATGCGGCTGTCGCGCATGATCGCGAGCACCTGGCCACGCTCCCAACCTCCTCCAAAGCCGTCGGCGGAATCAGCCAGGCCGTCTTCGTGGAGGGCTCCGGTTACCATCACGAGAAAGGTGAGCACCAGAAGCGCCGCAGGAGCGCGGCTGAGATGCGGCGTGAGGAGGTGCGAGAGAAGCGATGCGGCCAGGCCGATCACCAATCCCACGAGGGGAAGATACTTTGCTGCATGGCTCAGGCCGTCAGGGTCGAAGCCGATGGATGGCATCGGCAATCGAGTCATGAATTGCAAGGCGACGATCGGTTCGCGGAACCATGACTTCATGCCTCCGCCTCGCTGACTCCGGCTGAGGCGAAGGTCGCCATCTCGGAGTAAAGGCGCAGGGCAGCCTCGATGATCGGCATGGCCAGCACCGCGCCCGTTCCCTCACCGAGACGCATGTCTAGGTTCAAGATTGGCCGTAATCCGAGATAGCGCAGCAGATGGTGATGTCCCGGCTCCTGGGAGCGATGGCCAGCCAGCAGGTACGACTTCACATTGGGCGCAATGGCGAAGGCGAGCGCCGCAGCCGAGGTTGAAATGAATCCGTCGCATAGGATCGCGATACCTTGGCGTGCGGCGCCGAGGATAAAGCCGGTCATGGCGGCGATCTCGAGGCCGCCGACGCGGCGCAGAACCTCGATGGGATCGGCAGGCAAAGTTGGCTCGGGGAAGTGCAGTCGCAGCGACTTTCGGATGACATTGAGCTTGCGGTTTCTGCCCGTCTCGTCGAGGCCAGCGCCACGTCCTGTCACGTTCGCCACGGCTTGTCCTGTGAGCAAGGAGGTGATTGCGCTGGCGGCGGTTGTGTTCCCGATTCCCATCTCGCCAACTGCGATTAGATGGTGACCCTTCCGGTGAGCGAATTCTGAAAGGTCGACGCCTACCTGCAAGGCGGCGGCTAGTTCTTCTTGTGTCATGGCAGCTTCACGTAGCATGTTGCGGCTTGCCCTACGCACCTTGGCAGGATAGAGGCCTGGCGCATCCGCAAACTCGGCGTCGACGCCGACATCGATCACCGTGAGTTCGGCATGATGCAGACGGGAGAGAACATTGATCGCGGCGCCACCACGGAGGAAGTTCAACACCATCTGTGCCGTTACCTCCTTCGGATACGCACTCACGCCGGCCTGGGTGACTCCATGGTCGGCGGCGAAAACGTAGACGCCCTTCTTGAGAGGCAGCTGTGCGGAACCTGCGCGAATCGCCAGCACCTGGGCGGCAATAGACTCAAGTTCCCCCAGGCTTCCGAGGGGCTTGGTGAGGCTATCGAGCCGCTTCCGCGCCCTCGCGAAATGACGGTCCTCCGGCAACGCGATCGACTGCGCGTTCTCTTTCCAATCGGAAATCGTGTTCATATTGCCCGGTAACTCCTGAGGTGTTCAGTAGCTAGCAGCGTTGGCCCCTGTTGTGGCGGGCAGTTGAAGGCGCGCTCCAGAATCCTGGGCATCAAAACGTCCGCTGGTTTGCCGGTCAACATTGGTTGATTGGGACTGAGCAGCAAGACCGAGGAGAAAGTACCCTCGATCAACCCCAAGTCATGCATGGCTGCGAGAATCGTCACACCGCTTTGGCTCAGGGAGCGAATCAATTCGATCATCTCCAATTGCCGGCCAATATCGAGGCTCTGCGTCGGCTCATCAAGCAAAAGCAGGCGCGGCTCCTGCGCGAGGCCCAGCGCGATCTTAACTCGCTGCCGCTCTCCTCCGCTGAGCTGGTTGAATATGCGATAACGCAGATAGCCAATGTCGGTCGCTTCGATCGCGCTCTCGATTGCGTCATGATCTGCACCCGTGAGGCCACCGAAGAAGCTGAGATAGGGCGTTCGACCCTGGCCGAGGATCTGTTCCACGGTGAAGTCGAATGGCACCTCCACTTGTTGCGCCACCAGGGCGATGGAGCGAGCAATTGCGCGGCGGCGCATCTGCTTCAGATCGCACCCTTCCAGCAATACCAGTCCTGCTGAAGGGAGGACAATGCCCGCTGCGATTCGCAGCAGCGTGGACTTGCCGATGCCGTTGGGGCCAATCAGAGCCGCGCATTCCCCCGGAGCCAAGGCGAAACTGACCTCCGCCAGCACTTCGCGGCCGCTATAAGAGAAAGAGGCGCCCGAGAATTCGAGCATGGTGCTCATGCGCCGGCTCTTTTCGCGCCGGCTCCTTGTTTGGAGCGACGCAGCAGGTACAGGAAGAATGGCCCTCCAAGGAATGCCATGAGTACGCCAACAGGGACTTCCGAAGGCGCGAGAATCGTCCGGGCGAGCGTGTCTGCCACGACCAGAAAAAGGGCGCCTGCCAAAGCAGTCACCGGTAGCAGACGCACATGGTCGGGACCGGCTATTAGCCGGGCAAAGTGGGGCACGATCAGGCCTACGAAGCTAATCAGCCCGCCCAGCGCCACTGCCGAGGCCGTCAGCAAAGAAGCCGCTGCAATCACGCCGATGCGCACCGACTCAACTTGCAGTCCGAGTTGACGTGCATAGTCATCGCCCAGAGCAAGCGTGTTCAGCCTCCGCGCCAGGGGAAAGGAGAAGGCGAAAGCGAGGGCGATCATCGCGCCAATCACTCCTAGCTGCGTCCAGCGAGGGATGCCGATCATACCCTGCAGCCAGGACGCCAGCACCCGCAGGCCAAGTCCGTAGTCTTGATCGAGCACTTCCACGAAATACGACGAGTAGCTGAGCATGGTGCTGACCGCAAAGCCAGCGAGCAGCAGTGTCGCTACCGGAGTTTGCCCATCCACCCGGGCCAGCCAGTAGACCAGAACGACGGTGAGCGACGATCCCGCAAATGCCATCAGAGCCGTTGCACTAAAGCCCAGCATCGAGACCGGCGGAAGGAGGAACAACCCCGCCGAAGCGCCTAGAACGGCGCCTCCCGATGAGCCAATGACATAGGGGTCCGCCAGCGGATTCCGAAAGAGCCCCTGAAAGAGGAGACCGGCGGTCGAAAGGGCAGCCCCTACGAAAGCGGAAGCGAGGATGCGGGGCAAGCGAATAGCAAAGAGAATGACCCGTTGTTCCTCCGACAGAGTGTGCTGCAGCACCAGGGCTGCGGCGAGTGTTCGGATGGGAACCCGCACCGCACCGACCGCGATGGAGCATAACACCGAAGCGATCAACAAGACCAGGAGCGCCGCGATGACCGCCAAGCTGCGGGCCTCAGCGCCAGCGCCCCGCCGCATCGCTTTGGGCGCGGCGCCTAGCGCAGTTTCCACGACTCACCTCCAAAGGTGAATTGCATTCCGGAACGGAAAGCGAACGGCATCGCGGGGTAGCCGAAGGCTTCACTGTAGTGTTGGCTCAACAGATTTTGCGCGGAAGCATAGAAGCTCAGAGAACGGCTGACACGATAGCTACCGGAGAGATCGATCCGCTGATAGGTGGCGTCAAGGTTTCTGTTCGGCAGCAGGAGCGTAGTCAGGTTGTTCGCATCGTATTGCAGAAAGTCGCTATCGTCGCGCCTGCCTACCAGGGTGGCGGTGAGCAGAGCGGAAAGGCGCGGGCCGCTGTAGTTGAAGCCGAAATAGCCGGAGTGCGGCGCACGCCGAAATGGGCGCGCGTCGATCAACGGCGTATAGACGCCGATTGGAACCTTGGGAAAGTTCGGGTTGAAACTGGGTCCGATGGCGTCGCTGCTGAAAGAACGCTGCACCACCGAATCGAGATAGGTGTATCCACCGCGAAGAGACCAGCGATTGCCGGCCTGGTACTCGCTTTCCACTTCAACGCCCTGAGCACGAAAGGCCTGCGAATTCTCCGTCGCCCCGTATTGGGCGGCATCGGCAACCGCGGCCGGAACGCCAAGTTCGATCAAGCCCTGCTGCGGTATGTACTCTATCCCGTTGGTGAATTCGTTGTGGAAGTAAGTGACGCTCAGGCGTCCCCTTCCATCGGCGAAGAGTTGATCGACGCCGCCATCGTAGGTGCGCGAGTTCTCGGCCCCAATCTGCGAGATTCGATATTGCGAGATCAATTGCGCTCCGTTGGGCAAAGCGGCCAGCAAGGCGTAGAGCGAACTGGTCTGGTCGGAGAGGTTGGGCTCCTTGATGCCCCTGCCAAAGCTGGTTCGTAGCTTGGTGCCGCTAAGAAAGCGTTTCGGCGCGGGGCGAAGCAAACTGTAAGCCAGCGAGGCGCGCGGGGTCCCGGCAAGTCCGAAGAGTTGATTCTTCTCTATGCCGCTGCCTGCGGTATAGAAGAGCCGGTCCTTCACATCGCCTTGCAGTTGAAGCGTGTAACTCAGGTTGCCCCGCTCGATGGTGGTGGAGGGAGTACCGGAGTAGCCGCGCTCATCTTCGTATCGGAACGCGCCCAGTCCTACCAGATGTGTGCTGAAACGGTAGTCGGTTTGCGCGTAGACGAAGTCGCCGTCCGAGGAGGTGGCATAGCGATTCGGATAGGTTTCAACGTACTGGTATTGCGCCTGGCCACTTACCGAGTGGCCGTTCGCACCTTGGATCGTGACCTGAGCCCCAAGATATCCCAGCAGGTTTCCTTGCGAGTCGTATTGCGGAATCCCCGTCGGTGCAAACACTGTGAAGTTCGAACGCAGGCGAAGCGCACCGTAGCGAAGCAGTTGATGCCAGCGGTCGGCAGTGCGGTTGTCGAGCGTCACACCAAGGTAGGCGTCTTCGTTTTGCTGCAGGGCGTCGCTGGGAATGCCGTACAACCCAATCGCGTTCGGCTCGCCGGAGGCGATTCGGTCGTGCCTGATGGTCGCGCGAAGGCTGGTCTGCGGGTTGATCTTGATCCCAAAGTTCCCCACCAAGGTGCCATTGTGAAATTCGTCCAGCGGGACCGCATTGGAGGTGTCGAAGCGCGAATCATCCATGAGGTAGTCGAGTTGGTGAAAGACTCCGCTGAAGACACCTTCCTGTCGATAAGAGCCGAAGCTACCGCCATCGACACTGTACGTAAGCTCCGGCAGCGGCGTGCTTCCCCGCTGCGTGGTGAAACTCACGACGCCCGCTAGCGCATCGGGGCCGTACAGTGCGCTGTTCGGACCGCGAAGGACCTCAGCCCGTGCGATACCGGTGGTCGCGATGTTAGCGAACTCGACACTGCCCCCGATATCGTTCATCGGGATGTCGTCGACAAGAACCTTGTTGGCATCGGAGTTCCCGCCGCGGATGAAGAGGCTGGATGTACCTCCGGGCTGGCCGGTTTGCGTGGCTTGCAGTCCCGGTATGAGCCTCAGGAAATCCTGCGCATCGCGAACATGCTCTAATTCCTGATGATCGAGGACGGTAACCGCGGAAGCAAGATGGCCCTCGATGGTCGGAATGCCGGTTGCGGTGACGCTGACTTGCTGCGCGAGCGATGCTAGGCTTAGCTGCAAGTCCAGCGTGGCTCGCGATGCGATGTTCAATTCGATCGTCGAAGAGACAAACTCAGCGAAATGCGGAGAAGCAGCTCGAAGCTGATACCACCCGGGAGCCGGCGCCAGCAGGTTGTAGTGTCCTCGATCCGTTGTCAGTGTGGATGCCACGACTCTCCCGCTCGACAACAGGTCCACGGAGGCATGGACGATCGCAGCGCCGGTGGGATCGGTTACGATGCCTTGAATCGCGGGTTTCTCCGCTGCCAGAGCAGACGCCGTGAGAAGGAATAAGAGCAGGCTGGCTCTCCTGAGCCGGTTTTGCGGACGGTTCATCGATTTCCCCTCGGAACTCTTCGCAGGGCCGGTCTCCTGGCTTACGCATCCTCAAGTTCGGGCCGCCTTCCCGGAAAAACTCTCCAGTGGCTTTGTGGCCCAACTCTCCGCGCTTACAGTTACGGGGTAGTGGCGGAGTTTCACCGCGCTTCCCGAACACCCTGCTGCGTTGTGGGTTGCGGTTGTGAGATGGAGCGTCCGTCTCAAGACTGAAATGACTCAGGGATGAAATTGTTTGGCCAAATCCTCCAATGCGTCGAAGGCTACGGGACTTGGGTAGTTCATGCGCTCGTCTGCGTAGTAGAACCTCTCCGCCTTCACAGCTGCCAGAGCTTGCCACCCTGGTTGTGAGGAGAGGATTTTGCCGGTCATCCGCGGCCCCTGCACCAGGAGAATGGCGTCGGGCGACCGGGAGACGACGGTTTCCATGCTGACCTGCGGCCACTCCTGCGCGATATCGTCGGTGATGGACTTGCCCCCCGCGGCCTCAATCAACTCAGTGATGAACGCATTCCTGCCAATCGTGATCACTGGGTCGTACCAGATCGGCATGAAGACACGAACGATCGGCTTGCCCGCGCCCCGTCGTCGCGCCGCCATCTCTCTGGCTTTTAGCCTTGCTATGAGCGTGGCTGCGCCGGCTTCTCTGTTGAGGGCCTTGCCAAGGGTTGCAAGAGAACGGTAGATGCCGTCAATCCCATGTGGATTGACCATGAAGAGCGCAATCCCGCTCTGTTGCAGCCGATCGGCGACTTCCATGCTGTTCAAGTCTCCACTGCCGATGACGAGGTCAGGATGCAGAGACACAATTTTCTCGATCGAAGGGCTCAAGGGAAGGCCGATGCTCGGTTTTTTCGTAGCCTCCGCTGGATATCTTGTAAAGTCGCTCACCGCAATTACAGCATCGCCCGCTCCCAGCGAGTAAACATCGTCGGCGACGTTGGGCATGATGCAAATAAGCCGATGCGGGCGGTCGGGGATTTGGACGGTGCGTCCCAACTCATCGGTGATCGATCGAGCGCCAAAGCAAGGTGCGGCGAGCAATAACATGCAAAACACGGAAAGCCGCTTCATAATGTCTCCTGGACGGATCTTCTCGCCACGCGAGCGCGCTCCACAAACGCGGCGGCTAACGCTGGGTTGGACACAAAGGGAAGGTGGATATAACTGGCAAGCACATTCATTGCGGAATAGCCTTCGCTCTCGGCCTTGCTGGAAAGCAGGTAGTTCACTCGATACATGGTGCGAAGATCTGAGATGATCTCGACGCGCGAGCAATGAAAGCTGTGGCCACGCGCCTTGGTTCCCTTGCTTCCCAGTAGACAGTCCTCCGTGAACTCAACCTCGGCATAGCCGAAATGCACCAGTTCTTTTGTCATTGCGGCGCGCAGAGGCAGAATGGAGGCCATCGGAAAAGTGGTCCCGTCGATCGTGGTGAGCGATGCGGCGAGAAACATCATGCCGCCGCACTCGGCGTACATCGGAAAGCCGCTTGCGGCGTGCGATCGGATGTTTTCGAGCATGCGCGCATTGGCGCTCAATTGCTCCGCGTATAGCTCGGGATAGCCGCCGCCAAGATAGATGCCGGCGAGGCCACTCGGAAGATCGGAGTCGGAAAGAGGGCTGAACTCGACTAACTCTGCGCCATGGTCGCTCAGAAGATCAAGATTGTCCTCATAGTAAAACGAAAACGCCCGGTCCCTCGCTATACCGATCCTTACTTGATTTCGCGCCGTGAAGTCAGAAAATGCTCTGGCTGCGAGACGTTCGGTTACGTCGCCATGCTTCAACGTCGCGAGGCGATCAAGATCGAGATTGCGTTCGGCAAGCAAAGCAAGACGATCGAAGAAATGCCGGGAGTCATTCTGCTCCGCCGGTGTGTGCAGCCCGAGGTATCTCTCGGGAAGAGACACCTCCGCATCCCATGGCAGCCAGCCTAATAGACGAATCGTGCTGGTTGATTGGACTGCCTCCTTGAGCAGCCGGTAGTGCGATGCGCCAGCGACACCGTTCAAGAGGATTCCGGCAAAGCGCAGCCCTCCGTCGAAGGTCTCAAAGCCCTTTACCATCGCCGCGATGCTACGCGAACTCTTCGAAGCATCCAGAACCAGGAGAACAGGAAGATCGAGCAGTTTGGCAATTTCGGCGGAGCTGCCTTCATCTCCGTCGCCGGTTGCACCGTCGAAGAGCCCCATCATGCCCTCCACGATGGCTATGTCGGCGTCGGCCGATGCACTTGCAAAAATGGATCGATTCACACTTCGACCAAGCATCCAGGTATCGAGGTTCCGCGACTGGCGCCCACAAACAGCGCTGTGATAGCCGCCGTCGATAAAGTCGGGGCCGCATTTGAAGGGCTGAACGGCGAGCCCGCGCTTCCGAAATGCCGCCATCAACGCCACCGCAGCCGTCGTTTTGCCAACGCCGCTTGCCGTTCCGCCTACCAGGAAGGCGATCATGCCGAAGCCTCAATCTGGCCCTTGAGGGCCAGCGGCAGTCCCGCGACCATGAGGACAACATTGTCTGCGAGAGCGGCGATGCGCTGGTTGATCTCGCCCAGCAGGTCGCGATACTGCCGGCCCGATGGATACGCCGGCACCACTCCACTACCAACTTCGTTTGATACCAGCACAACCGAAGAGGGAACGGCGCGGAGGGCTTCGCATAAGCTAGCGAGCCGTGCTTCGATAATGGTGTGGTCCATCCCGTGGTTTTGGCTGGCGGCGGACATGAGGGTCGCCGCAAAGATCGTCAAGCAATCGATGAGGACGAGATCAAGCTCTGGACCGCGCTCTGAGAGCACCCGATGCAGTTCCAGCGGCTCCTCGACGGTCAACCATTCCTTGGGCCGATCTTGCTGGTGGCGAGCGATCTTGGCCTGCATCTCCGCATCGACTGGTGTGGCCGTGGCAACGAAAGCCACGCGTGCAGCACCGGATGCGAGCTGCTGCGCGTAACGGCTCTTGCCGCTGCGGACGCCACCAAGCACGAGCGTCACCGACCCTCGGCGTGACTCCTGCATAGTTTCGCCTTTCGCTGAAGGCCAGGCTCCAGCGCGGCGGGATGAATTCAAAGGCAGCTTCGAGTGCGATTGTGACTGGCAACCGACAGGAACGCTCTCCAGCTCTCCCATCGAAGCTGGATCAAGCCCAGATTGGCGTCTGGCCGGTCTCCTGACTTGCGCTTCCTCGAACTTGAGCAGCCTTCCCAAGGGCCGAAGCTCTCAGTGGCTGGAATCACTCCCTAGCTCAGTTCTCTGCGCTTACAGTTACGGGGTAGTGGCGGATTTACACCGCCTTCCCGAACACCAGATGACCTTTTATACCGCGCGAAAGAATCCTGGTCAAGGACTCTGTGAGACGAACAGATTGAACTCCCGAATGGATCAGAGTCGTGCCCAACTCGCTGCGGGAAGGTTTACTCCCTCCAGCATGCGCTCCTGTATCAGCGCGTACATGATTTCGAGTCCAGTAACCAGTCGCGGGCCGGGCCTCGAGAAATACGCCGTTGCGTTGACCGCGAACACCCTGCCATTCCGCACCGCTGAGAGTTCAGACCAACCTGCGGGTACCTGAGTGCGGAGGTACTCCGCCATCACCTGTTCCAGGCTGTAACCGCACGGCATCACCAGAATGACCTCAGGGTCTGCGTCAAGAACTTGCTGCCAGGGCATACGATAACTGTACTCACCCAGTTTGCCGAGAGGATCGATACCGCCTGCCAGCGCCACCATCTCTGGAATCCAATGCCCTCCATTGAAGGGAGGTGAGAGCCATTCCAGGCAGGCAACTCTCGGGTTTTGCGCCATGTTACTGTTCCTCACGTGCTCCACACGTCGTCTCAAATGCTCCAGCAACTCGGCGGCCTGCACTTGGCGAGCCGTCGCCTGGCCAACCCGCTCAATATCCGTGAAGACATCCTCCAGCGTATGCGGTGTAAGCGTCAGAATTTCAGGTCTCACTGTCAACTGGTGCAGGGCCTTAGCCAGACGCGAACTGCTGACGGCACACACATCGCACAACTGCTGCGTCACGATCAGGTCCGGTTGGATCGACTTCATGCGCTCGATATCAACGCGGTACAGGCTGTCACCATGAGTGAAATACTCAACCACCTCTCGATCGATCTGTTCCTGAGACAATCCGTGCTGCAAGACCGTATCGACGACGATAGGCTTTCCCATTGCTTCTGGTGGAAAATCACATTCGAAAGTTACGCCCGCGACTGACTCGCCAAGATCGAGAGCGAAAAGGATCTCCGTGGCGGAAGGAAGGAAAGAACAGATCTGCATACGCTCCATCAATACCACACGCGAGTTGCGGACTGTCGGCTGTAAGACGCCTCGAGGGACGCCTTCTTAAGTATCCTCCCGCAATAGGCCCTTGCTCAAGGCGAGTTGGAAGCCCCTTTTAGAAGCTGCCGGTGAGGCGAAGCGAGAAGCTGCGGGAAGGACCGAAGGCATTGCCCGAGAAAAGGCACCCAAAGTCGATCACGTCCAGGACATTGTTCAGGGTCTGTCCGTCGGCCTAGAGACGCATCTCCATGTGCTCGCCTCGATAGTCGCCTGACAATCCACACGCGGGGCGAATT
>Ga0210394_10003401_pt1 | contig 20064 bp, 13 predicted proteins | sample IncBWC12MmetaG_FD_160121 | JGI IMG/M metagenome (GOLD analysis project Ga0210394, IMG submission 160121) | Forest soil microbial communities from Barre Woods Harvard Forest LTER site, Petersham, Massachusetts, United States - Inc-BW-C-12-M | ecosystem: Environmental > Terrestrial > Soil >...
GATGACGCGCTCCCACGCCGCATCAAGGCCGCGCTTCGAGAACGCTTTTCGATGAGCCGCGAGCGTGGCGAGCGCTGCCGCAGGCTCGGTGACGGCCAGATCCTGCAGGGTCTCCTGTGCGCCACCGGGAACCGGCACTTCGGAGCCGATGATATAGACGGGCGGCTCGCCGCCGCGTCGGTGCCAGGCATCTTCAGCCAGGGCGCACAGCGTCGCCGTGCGCTCGGCGATGACTTCATCCGACAGCCCGCGTGGGTCCCCGCTCAAGGACATGGAGCAGTCGAGATGGATTTTGGAAAAGCCCGCACCGACGTACTCGGTGATCATGATGCCGGCACGCGTGAGCGCGGCCTCTGCGGGCTGCGCCTGCCAGCAGTTGGGCCCCAGATGATCCCCGCCCAGGAGCACGCGATCGCGCGGCAGCCCGACCTCGTCCGCCATGCCCCACACCAGATCGCGGAACGCCCCCGGACGCAGACCCGTGTAGCCACCGTCCTGGTTTACCTGGTTAGAGGTCGCCTCGATGAGCGCAGGGCCGCCGGTGGCACGGGCGTGCTCGAGCGCCGAACGCAGCACCAGCGGGTGCGCCGAGCACACCGAATAGATCCCGACCGGGTCGCCTGCGCGGTGGCGGCGCACCAGATCGAGCAGCGGCTTCATGCGCGCTCCTCCGGCTCGATGGCCAGCAGCGCCGCGGCGAGGAACGCCAGTACGATGCCCACGATCTTCAAGGGCTGAGGGACGATCCCCAGCAGCGCGAGCGACAGGAGCGCCGTGATGAGAGGTGCGCCGGCATTGGTGAGCGGCGACACCACGATCGCCTTGCCATAGCGGAACGCGTAGACCAGGGTGAGCGCGCCGACGGAATTCAAGATCTGCGTGATGGCCGCGAGCCAGGGACCGTCCAAGCCATAGTTGATCGGCTGCGAGAAGTCCGTCATGTAGAGCGCCAGCGGGATGAGCGCGAGGCCCATGAGCGTCATGTAGAAAAAGATGGTCTCGGCGCTCATGGTCTTGTTGGCGAGCTTTATGAAGAAGGCCTGCACGCCCCAGGCGACGAGGATGATGAGCGAGTAGAGGAACCACGCCACCCCGAAGCCGTGTGTGGCAGCTCCCGGCTCGTAGTCGAAGAGGGGCAGCGCCAGGAGCGCAAGCACGATGCCCATGCCGCCGATCCAGCTCACCCGTTCCTTGAGCCATCCCACCGACATGGCGATGGTCACGATCGGCGAGAGCGCGATGAGCGGAAAAATCAGGTAGGTCGGACCGGTGTGGACGGCGTGAAACAGGAGCATCTGGCCGCCGGCACCGGTGAGCCCGATCAGGACGCCGAAGATAATCGAGCGGCCGTCGTGCTCGAGCCTCATGCCGATGCGGGCGAGCGCATAGACGGCCGGGGCAATCATGGTGAGTGCCCAGACGACGTACACCAGCGTGTCCGGAAATCCGTGCTCAGCCGGGCGCCCTGCGAAGGCGCCCCAGACACCCCAGAACGCGGTCGTCACGAGCGCGAAGACGAGCCCGGCCCGCCGGTTCATCAGCCTGTGTCCACGCCTTTTGACCCACCCGGCGAACGCTGCGCCAGGGCTCCCATGCACGAATCGATTGACATCTCCCCTTATGTAATTCGAAAATAAACGAAAGCCAAAATTCGGCACTCACCTTTATCTTTGTGTATCAGACTATTTCGAATACTTCCGTTTCTGTCAAGATTCCTGTGAGCGCGTTAATCGCGTCAGGTGGGCGCCGCGGATTCGAGGCGATGGAATGATTCGATAGACTTCCGGCCGAGACACAGGTCCAAGGGACGTGAGCAACGATTTAAGCCGACGTCGATTCCTTGAGCTCTTGGCGGGCACCGGTGTGGCCTCGCCCGCGCTCGCCGGCATGGATTCGCAGGCCGGCTCGGCGCCGGCGACTGCGGGCGCGAGCATCGGCGACGGTGCGTTGCGTCTTGAGTTCGACTCGCACCTGCGCTCTCGCGCGTGGCACGGCCAGGGGAGCGGGAAGTCGAGCGTCGCGCTGACCGCCTGGGCCGAGACCGAGTACCTGCTCCTCGCCGATGGTAGCCGGGTGGAGCACTTTCAGCTGCGCCATCAGGAGCGCGAGCCCGTGCACGATCAGCACGGCACCGGCACGCGGCTCGCGCTGACCGGCGTCTCGCGACAGATCGAGAAGACCGTGCGCATCGAGCTCCACGAGCGCTATCCCGGTTTTGCCTTCTATCGGGTCTCGTATCGCAACCTCTCCGCGCAGCCGGTCGCGCTTGCCGGCTGGCGCACTTGCGATGTGGAATTTGTCGCGAGGGCGCAAGAGGGCGCAGAGTCTAAGTTCTGGTCCTACTGCGGCAGCACGCACGAGGACCGGCGCGACTGGGTGCAGCCGGTGAAGGCGGGCTTCTCGCAGGAGAACTATATGGGTATGACCGCCTCCGACTACGGTGGCGGCACACCCATCGTGGACGTGTGGCGACGCGACTGTGGGATCGCCGTCGGCCACCTGGAGTGCGTGCCCCGGCTCCTGTCGCTGCCCGTCAGCCGTACCGGACACAACGCGAGGCTTTCCATCGCGGGCGCGCTCACGCGCACCTCGCTCGCACCCGGGGACTCGTTCGAGACGCCCGAGACCTTCGTCGCGACCCACACGGGGGACTATTTCCAGACGCTGGATGCCTATCGCCGCATCATGGCCGAACGCGGCCTCGTGTCAGCGCACCCGCCGCAAGCCGCCTACGAGCCCATCTGGTGTGCATGGGGCTATGAGCGCACCTGCACGCCGAAGCTGATCGAGGACACGCTGCCGAAGGTGAAGGATCTGGGTCTGCGCTGGGCTGTGATCGATGACGGCTGGCAGACCAACGTCGGCGACTGGCGCCCCGATCCTGCCAAGTTCCCGCGCGGCGGCGTCGACATGCAGGCGCTGGTGCGGGACATTCGCGCGCATGCGCTCAAGCCGCGGCTGTGGGTGGCGCCGCTCGCCGCCGCGCCGGGCTCGGATCTTCTGCACGATCACACGGACATGCTGCTCTTGGACAGGGAAGGGGCGCCGCAGAACGTCTCGTGGTGGAACAGCTTCTATCTGTGCCCGGCGTACCCGAAGACGGTCGATTACACGGTGGCGCTGGTGCAGCGCTTCATCGGCGAGTGGGGCTTTGCGGGGCTCAAGGTCGACGGCCAGCACCTGAACGGCGTCGCGCCCTGCTACAACCCGGCGCACAAGCACGCCCGTCCCGAGGAGTCGGTGGAGAAGCTGCAGGAGTTCCTGCATGCCATGTACCTCGCCGCCACCCGAACCAATCCCCAGGTGGTCATGGAGCTGTGCCCCTGCGGAACCGCGTACTCCTTCTTCAACTTCGCCTCCATGAACCAGGCGCCGGCCTCCGACCCCGAGTCCTCCTGGCAGGTGAGACTGAAGGGCAAGACGCTCAAGGCGCTCATGGGACCGAGCGCAGCGTTTGCGGGTGATCACGTGGAGCTCTCCGACGGCGGCGATGATTTCGCATCCACCGTCGGCATCGGCGCGATCGTCTCGACCAAGTTCACCTGGCCGAAGGATCCGAAGCCCAAGGACTCATTCCTTCTGACGCCCGAGCGCGAGGCACTCTGGCGCAAGTGGATCGCGCTCTACAACGAGCGGCTCCTGCCGGAGGGCACCTATCGGGGCGAACTGTACGACATCGGCTTCGACAAGCCGGAAGCCCACGTCGTGGAGAAGGGCGGTCGGATGTACTACGCCTTCTACGCCAAGAGCTGGAAAGGGCCCGTGACCCTTAAGGGGCTCAACGAGGGCCGCTACCGCGTGCGCGATTATTTCAACGGGCAGGATCTCGGCGAGGTCGCCGCGCAGGGCGCTACGCTGCAGCTCTCGTTCGAGCGCTTCGCGCTTCTCGAGGCTATACCCGTCTGATGTCTGCAGGCGAGCGGGGTCTTCTGGTCGGTGAGCGCAGGCGGCGCATCTGCGAGCTGCTGCGTGTGGAAGGCAGCGTTCGGGTGGACGCGCTCGCGGCGCGCTTCGGTACGTCAGAGGTCACGATCCGCGCAGATCTGACCCTGCTCGAGTCGGACGGCGCGCTCACGCGCACCCATGGCGGGGCGCTCAGCCTGCCGGAGGGCGATCAGCCGCTCAACGTCAAGCAGCTGCAGCATCATGCCGAGAAACTGCGTATAGCCGAGGCCGCCGCGCGGCTGATCGGCGATGGCGAGACGATCATCCTCGACTCCGGCACCACGACCGCGGAGATCGCCCGCCGCATCCGCACGCTGGAGCTCAAGTCGATCAACGTCATCACCAACGCGCTCAATATCGCCGCGCTCCTCATCGACATTCCCTCGGTGCGGCTCATCGTGCCGGGCGGCATCCTGCGCCGGGAGTCCAACTCCCTGTCCGGTCCCATGGCGGAAGCCGCGCTCGGGACGCTCACGGCCGACCGGCTGTACCTGGGCGCGGACGGCGTGGATCCGCAGATCGGCGTCATGACCCCACACGTCGGGGAAGCGGAACTCAACGCCAAGATGATCGCCATGTCCCGCCAAGTGGTCGTGGTCGCGGACTCCTCCAAGTTCACGCGTCGCAATATCTCGCTGATTGCACGCATCGAGCAGCTGCACATGCTGATTACCGACCGGGACGCGCCGACCGAAGCCATCGATCAGCTGCGCCTGCGCGGCGTCGAGGTGCGGCTGGTGTGAGCGCAAGGCGCACGCAAGCCGGCGGCTCGCTCGCGCTGCTCCTTGCCATGGCCATGGCCGCCGGCGCCGCGACAGACAAGCCGGCCGCCGAAACCCACTACACGCTGCAGGACTTCCCGCAGGTCGCGAAGATCGACGCGCACGTGCATGTGCACGGCGTGGCAGATCGCTTCATGGCACAGGCGATCGCGGACAATTTCCGCATCCTGACCATTGATGTGGATTATCCCGATTACCCGCCCATCGCCGAGCAGCTGCGCGATGCGATATCACTCCGCCAGCGCTATCCCGGACGCGTCGCGTTCGCCACGACCTTCTCGGTGGCGGACTTTGGCTCACCCGGCTGGAGCAAGCGGGTTATACAGGGCATCGATGCCGACGTCGCGCAGGGTGCCGTGGGCGTGAAGATCTGGAAGAACATCGGCATGACGCTGCGCGATGCCGACGGTCACTACGTGATGCCCGATGACGCACGTATCGAGCCGGTCATCGCGCACCTGCAGAGTCACCACATCGTGCTGCTCGGACACCAGGCGGAGCCGCTCAACTGCTGGCTGCCCCTGGAGAAGATGACCGTGCGCGGGGATCGGGACTACTTCCGTGAGCACCCGCAGTACTACATGTACCAGCACCCGGACATGCCCTCGCACGACACCATTCTCGCCGCCCGTGACCGGACGCTGGAGGCGCATCCGGCGCTGCGCTTCGACTCGGTGCACTTAGCCTCGCTTGAGTGGGACGTGGACAAGGTGGCCGGGTTCCTGGATCACTTTCCGCACGCGCGCGTGGATGTGGCGGCACGCCTGGTGCACCTCGAGCACCAGGCCACCAGCAATCCTGACAAGGTGCGACGCTTCCTCATCCGCTACCAGGACCGCATCCTTTACGGCAGCGACGATGCTTATGGCCCGCTCGACTCCGACCCAGGCGCCGTCAAGGACGTGCACGGCGGGTGGCTTCAGGACTGGCAGTTCCTCGTGACCTCCGACCTCATGCACTCGTCGGACTTCGCGGCCTCATTCCACGGGCTGCAGCTGCCGCGCGAGGTCGTCGACAAGATCTACCGGCGCAACGCGGAAGTTCTGTTTCCGAAGGCCTGGGACAAGAAGTCTCAGGCCGCACTACCAGCGCACAGTCAATACAAGACGGAGCCGCGAAAAGTGCGAGCTAGGAATCGGGCTAGCGTGCTTTCGAGCGCGAATCGGATCTTCCCCTCCACTAGTAGAACGGTTACTGGCCTGTCCCGGAGGTTGACAACCACTACGGCGGGCTCATCGCGTTGATGGGTTACGACTGCACGGCGGCGGGTGCCTTCATGAATCCTTGATCGGGCAATCGGGAACTGTTCGGGCGGCACGGTGTCTGATAGCTGACCTTCGCGCAACGACATATACAAAGAGTGGGTAGAATCCCACCGCGCGGACGGTCGACGAGCGCCAACGCTCACCCCCGTATCCGCCCCTTCGGCGCCGCGGTAAACACCTCCAGAAAGAGAATCGAAATAAACGTTAACTTATTGTTTTCATTGGTGCCCGGGAGAGGCCTCAAACTCGAGGGATTTCAGGAAGAGATTCAGAGAGTTAGAAAATCGCTGCCCGAATTACCCGCCAGATTGCCCGCTGCGAGGGCGATGCTTGAACCGGCATTTTTGCTTCAAGCGTAGCGGGTAACGATCACTGATTCGCCAGAGTTCTCCTTCGTTCGCTTAGGTCCGTTTTTGTGCTCCTAGCACTCGCGCCGTGCGCGCGGGCTCGCCAGTGGACAAAGAGGATGTCCAGCGTTTGGTCTCGCGGACCGCTAGCGGCGCGGCGCGAGCGTACGCTCGCCCTGCAGCAGCGCCTGGGTGTAAGCGGCGAGCATGGCCGCGATGCGCTCCGGTTTGGCCGGTGCCGGGCTATCCAGCCACTGCGTGATCAGCGCGATCTGCATTTCGGCAACGACCCGACAAAAGAGACTCGCGCCTGCCCCACCCGGCACGCGCCGGAGTGCTCCAGGCCGCGCGAGCTGCCGAGCGATGGCCTGGGCGAGGACCCTGACCCAGAGTGCGCGGATGGGCGGTTCGAAGAACACGCGGTTGAGACGGCGCTGCGCCCGAAAGTGCTCCAGCAGCGCAACCTGCTCAGCGGGCCTGGCCTTGCCGGCTACATAGGCGGCGAGACCGCGGCACGGGTGCTCCAGGCTGTCGGCGAGCAGTGCCTCCTTGCCGGCGTAATGCAGGTAGAACGTGGAGCGGCCGACCCTGGCGCGGCGAATGATATCCATGACCGCAAGCGGCGCGTAGCCGCGCGACAGCACTAAATCGATGAATGCCGACTTAAGAGCTGCGCGAGTGCGCTGGCCGCGCCGATTCATCGTCGCAGCGTACGTGGGCGGCATCTGAGGGTCGAGTCCTGGACACTTGCCTTTGCGCGTCCAGAAACACGGGCGCCGGTTGCGCTAGCGTGCTGCGCATGGAAACCCACAGCTCCGGGCGTGGACTCGCTGCAGCCTTGGCGTGCTGCGCCCTCATCACTTTGGTTCTGCTCGCGAATCACCCGGCCGGCGGCGGCCACAGCCTGACCGAGGTCATCAGTGCGGAGGCCCGCGACCGGACGGCAGACGCGCTGGTGCACGGGGGATTCGTGATCACCCTGACTGCGCTCATCGTCTGCCTGGTGTCGGTCGCACGCACCCTTGGGACAGCCAGACCGATCGTGTTGACCGGCTTGGTAAGCTTCTGCGTCGGCAGCGGCATGCTGATGTTCTCGATGATCCTGGACGGGCTCGCGGTACCCGCGATCGCCACACGTTTCATCGGCATAACCGATCCCAGCGCGCTGCTGCCGGCGCGCACCGCATTGATGCTCTATGGCGTCCTGATCGGGATTCTGATGCCGTTTGGACTGCTGTTGCAGACGGCGACGATGCTCAGCTGGTCGATCGCAATCGCCGCCCGCCGAGGCTTGCCCCTGGCGGCGGCGGTCTACGGAATTCTCGCCACGGCGCTCATCGCCGGCGGCTTGCTGCTCGCGCCCGCGGCCATGAGTGGCCACGTCCTGCTCGGGGCAATCGTGCTGCTGGCCCTCTGGTACGGGGCGCTCGCGCTACTGGTCGGCACGCGCGCCATTGCCCACCGGTAGCTGTCCGTCCTACTTCTGCGAGCTCACGAACTTTTGCAGCACCGCCTTGCGACCTCGGCGGCGAGCGGCGCCATACGCGGCGGGCGCGTTCGAGCCGTCGAATGTCGGCAGTTGACCCGAAGCCGCCGGTCGTGAAAGGCAGCTTTTGGGAAGGCCGGTAGATGCTACGGTAACGCAGCGGCACGTAGCGATCCGCTTCGTGTCCCGCTCTGCATCCTACGGCCGCAGCGGCGATCCAGGTCTCGACCGTGGCGGTGGTAACGCTAGGCAAGTGCCTTGACGAAGGCCTGGCCAAATTCGCTGAAGCCCGCCAGCGTGGCTGTCCCAACGACCACCGGCCCGAGAAGCCGATGCCGGGAAACACGACGCAACCCCATAAGTATTGTCTGGACGAGGAAGATCAGGAACCACAGCGTCAGCACGATTCCGTGCGCGACGATGTACGTCGGCAACGACCGTTGGGCAGCCCCGGACGGCGGCAGGTGAAAGTTTCAAATGGGCCGTTGCAATTCCTATCCTTAAGCTGCGCGTGCTTCGCCGTTTTCCGCCAGCGCACGAGATTGCCCGGCGCCAGCAGCTCTCAGTGTTCGATGTGCAGTGCGGTAATCTGAGTGGCCCAGTGGGTCGTGTCGACGGCGACCGCCTGGATGGTCCAGAACGTCTTATCGTCGTTGGGGTCGAGCGTCGTGCGGCTGTAGTCGCCCCAGCTCGCGGTTCCCACATCGGTGGGGAGCTGATAGTTGGCGATCCCATGCTTGAGAAGCATCGGAGTTCCGAAGACGGTTTTCCTGCCGGCGGTCTTGCCGACCACCGCGTAGCTGCTTGCGAACTGCCTTGGGCCGGTGCCGACGGCGTTGAATCCAATCACGACGTCGCCGTCATGGTTGACCGCTATCGAGGGAAACAGGAAGCTCTGCGTGGCATCTGCTATGAATCCTTCTTCGATGATAGTGGTGCTCGCCGCATCGATACGAAGCCAATGGATGGTCCCACGCCCGGTCCCGGGATCGACGGTGTTCGTCGCCATCCAGATCTGGCCATTCACCTTGACCGGCGCCGTGTTGGCGATAAGGAAGTTAGGGCCCAGCGGCAGAGCGTTTGGGTCGGGCTGTGGCGCAGCAAAAAAAACATCGTAGTCGCTCCGACCAAAGAAATAGTCATTCGGATAACCGCTGCCGAGATCGAGGTGTGGCGCAAAGATGTTGCCGCGGACGTCATTGCGCTTGTACGTGCCAAAGGCGTATTGAACGATGCCCTCCGTCCCGAGGACGATCTCGTCCTGCTCGCTGCCATCGAGATCGATGGTCGGCACCATGGACTCTCCCGCGGTGGGAATGGAAATGTTCCGAAAGACGGTCTTGCGATCGATCCGAGGCCTGCGGGCCAGCAGGTCATTCTTGGGCAGTGCGACGAGGGTAAAGCCCGTCGGGTTAAAGTCCACGTCGAAGTCAAGCGACGTAAGGAACAAGCCGGAGCCGTTGTAGCCCATTATGGGCGGGTCACCGTTCGCGACATTTAGATCGTGGAGGTGAATCTTGAAGCCGATAAAGCCTTCGGTCGGATCGTCTCCCCGGGAGACGGCGATTCGCAGGTCGGTCCCTTGAGAGAGGCCGTCGGAGGCGGCGTTGACGGCAGATGCATACCATCTACCCTCGGTGGAATCGAAGGCGATGCTGGGACCGATGGGAGCTTCATCGACCCCGAACGGGACGCCGGCCTGACCCCAAAATTCTCGCCCGGAAATCTGCACAACAGGGATGCCGAGCCTCGTATATACGGCGTAATCGCTGTTGACCATTTCGACGAAGTGATCCGGGCCAATCGCTCCGCTCGTATCCGGCTTGTCGCAATAAGAGCCGCCGGGAGGAAATTGGTACCCATCACTCCCGCAGTCGCGGGTGGAGCCGCGAAAGTTATGCCGGATGGTCGCCAGCGGTTTGGGCACGGCATCGCTGCCGCCCGAGAGCGCCGTTCCAGCCAGGCCCGTTGTGACACCACTGACCCCTACGTCTGGCGGTTGAGCGCCGTATGCCGTTCCCGCGATTGCAGCGAATGTAGCGGCGAGAAGCAAGGCAACACTTTTGGACGTTTGCATGGCGAATTACTCCGCTTGCAAGAAGTTTAAGTGAATCTGGGTATGCGCAATTTCCCCTTATCTACTGTAAGAGTCCCGTAGGTCCGAATTGGCAACCACAATCGTGCCGTGGAGTTTTGAACGGCCGCTTTGTGGTGGGCATTCAGAGGGACTGACAGGCGGGTTTTGGCCGGGAGCGGTCCTAAGTCCCGAGCATCTTCGGCGCGCTGCAGGCTGTCGTCCCTACGGCGGATGTGAGAGCGGTTTAGACAGGGCGCTGCGCGGTCATCGTTATCCAACGTCGCGATGCGCGTGCGGAGTGCTTGAACGGAAGTCGGCGGACGTCTGCGGAAATCGAAGGACTCGAACCTTCTTCGAATTGCCCGCCACGGGTCTCTGGCGAGGAGCGGGAGTTTGGTCCCCGCCCGCGCTCGCAAGCGGCTCTAAATCAAGATATCGCCGATTCGCGCCCCTTAGGTGCGCACGCTGCACGGGAACCGAACTTTCAGGACTCGAACTTAGAATTACCCGCTAAATTACCCGCTACGAGTGCTTCGCTAAGCTCCCTTAGAAGCGCTGGTGGACGGCTCCCCGTTACGATCGCGGCGTTAGAAACGCCCTGCGCAGTTATAGAGGAATCATCTATGATGCGCGCGAAAGTTCGAGTCCGATCTCGAACCTGGAACTAATTGAAAAATATGAAGAAAAGAGACTTGGTGCCCGGGAGAGGAACCTAACTCGATCAATTTTCTGCGTACATTCAATAGTTTGCGCAACCTCGCTTCGGAATTACCCCCTAAATTGCCCACCACCCGTACATGGCTTAGAGCCAATTTCTGTTGGACGCGTAGCGGGTAACGCGTTGCACGCTTCCGCATAAGTTCAGCACCGTTCGGGCAGGACGCGATTCATGCTCGGGAGCAGGGCGGTGTGCCGTTGAGCTAGTGCGTGCCAAGTTCTGCTTTGCCCAGGCACCATCACTAATGCCGCGCAGACAAAGAGGATACCGATGAGGCTCAGCAGCACATGTGCGGCGGTAAACAGCGCTCGAGTTCAGTCTGGTTCGTCGTAGCTCGGCTCTGGCAGGAGTTAGAGGGTAACTGGCTCGGCCGCCTCGGCTTGGCGGAGCGAGGCGAGCCGGGCGTGAATCGCCTGAACGACGACAGATCCCTCGCCGACAGCGGAGGCGACTCTCTTCACCGAGCCCGAGCGGACGTCACCCACTGCGAAGACGCCCGGCAGGTTGGTCTGAAAGACGTTAAAGGGCACCGCCGCGTCGGGGCCGCAATCCTCTCCTGTCCGCACGAACCCGCGGTCGTCCAGCCGCACCGCGTCTTTGAGCCATCCTGTGCGGGGGTCCGCACCGATCATGATGAACAGGCCGCCGACGGACCGCGCCACCACGCGTCCTTCGCCGTCGCGGATCTGAACGGTTCGAAGATGTTCGTCGCCTGAGAGCTCGACCACTTGGGAGCGCGTCTCGATGCTCACATTTGCGGCATGACGCAGGCGCTCGATGAGGTATTGGGACATGCTGTCCGACAGGGCGCGGCCGCGGTGCACGAGGCGTACACAGGAGGCGCGAGAGGCGAGGAACATCGCAGCTTGGCCCGCGGAATTGCCTGCGCCGACGACCACGACCTCTTGGCCCTTGCAGGTCCGAGCCTCCAACTCGGTGGCGGCATAGTAGAGACCTGCGCCTTGGAAGCGCTCCTCCTCAGGCACTCCGAGCTTGCGGTAGCGGGCTCCGGTCGCGATTACCACTGACCGCCCGAGGAGATTGGTGCCGTCATCCAAAGTGACCTCGTAGTATCCGGGACGGGTGCTGCGCTGAAGCTTCTCCGCGCGGCGTGGGACGGCCACGCGCGCACCGAACTTGATCGCCTGCAGCTGCGCCCGGAAGGCGAGGTCGGCGCCCGAGACACCGGTCGGAAACCCGAGGAAGTTTTCGATTCGGGAAGAGGCGGCCGATTGGCCACCGATCGCCACGTCGTCGAACAGGATGGTTCGCAGTCCCTCGGAGGCGCCGTAGACCGCCGCTGAAAAGCCGGCCGGTCCCGCCCCGGCAATGATCAAGTCCACAGGACCACTATCGCCGGTGGCGAGCTCCAGTCCGAGGGCGCGTGCCACTTCTGCCACGGAGGGCTCCTGCAGCACGTGTCGACCGCGAACCACCACCTTCACGGCGGAGCCCTCAAGCGCGCGTGCCCGGATCTCCTCTCTCTGAACGGGATCGGCAGGGTTCAGCCAGCGATACGGGATGCGGTTGCGTTCGGCATACTCGAGCAGCCGCTGCAGAGCGGGTGCCCCCTCGTGGCCCACCAGCGTCAAGGTGCCCTGTTGGCGTTGCATCAGCAGCAGGCGCCGCGCGGCGAAGGCGGGCAGCAGGACGTCGCTCACTTCCGGATCGACTTGCACCAGCTCGGCGATCGTCTGCGGCGCGACCAGCAGGACCTCGCCCGGTGTGACGGCGATGCAGTCGGCGAAGGCCGTCTGGCCGAGAAGTAGCGCCAGTTCGCCCGTGAACTGCCCCGGCTCCATGACCCCCAGTACCATTCCGTCGGGATCCCGTATCTGCAAGGTGGCAGAAATCGCGTAGACGAGCGGGTATTGGCGGTCTTCGACCCGGTATAGGGTTTCGCCGCCAGCTACCGAGCGCCGCTCGCCGTGGGCCTTGAGCGTGGCGACCACTCGGTCCGACAACTGCGAGTTGGCCCGCCTTTTCAGTTCGTCGTAACTGAGATCTTCGAACACTCGCGCGACCTCCCTTCGAGAGGGATCACCCGGTTGGTCTTCTAACCGGGACGGCTCCGCAGCTCTGATGGCCCGTCTACGCCCAGGGGCAGAAAGCGTATCACCCGACGGGCTCTCGAGCCTTGGGTGCGAGCCCATCGAGCACGACCGATCCCGCGGGATCGGGTGCTCACGATCGCCAGTGGTTCCTCGAGCACGCTCACTCGGTCTTGGTTTTTTGCGCGGTTGACGCCGCAACCTGTGCGGCTGAGATTCCCTCGAGCGCGAGTCCGTAGGACAGGCTCTCCCGCAGCCGACGGCGGAAGCGGGTTGAAAGCGCCATCCGCGTGTATCGCAGCGTCAGTGGGCTCTGTTTCTTTAGATCTCGCGCCAGCTCCCAGGCTCGCGGAAGGAGAGCTTCGCGGCTAATAACCTCGTTCACGGCGCCGTATTCTTTCGCTTCAGCTGCACTGAGCTTCTGGCCGCTCAACAGAAAGTATCGGCCGCGAATCTCCCCAATGACCTCTGGCCACACTACGTGTAACCCATCGCCCGGCACGATACCGAATGCCGGGTGGGCCGCATCCTGGAAGTACGCACCTTCTGCGGCAAGGACCATGTCGCAGAGGAGGGCGTACTCGGAATGCACGGTCACCGGTCCGTTGAGGGCCGCAATCATCGGGACCTCGATATCGAGCAGATTCTCCAGGACTTTCGTTCCCTCACGACGGATCTTGTCGTACCCCGTCGGCGTGAAGAAATCGAACCCTTCCGGCGAGATTCGCGTGCAAAACTCGTCTCCCGCGCCCGTGAGAATCACCACGTGGTTGTCTCGATCGTCCCCGATATCGCGGAACGCGTGAACCAATGCCTCGTGCACGTAGCCGTTGAACTCAAGCGGGCCGCCTCGGGTGTGCAAGGCCACTTCGAGGATGCCGTCCTCTCGCTTCATCCTCACGTTTTCGTATTTTTCGCGATAGCTTTCGAACACGGGAGTTTTCATCGCTTTCTCCGATCAGGCGGCGCGCGCGTTCTTCAGTGCTGCAAGCACCGGCAGCAGCTCCTGCGGGTCGGGCCGCCGAGTATAGTCGGGGTTTACCTCTGCGTAGGCTATCAGCCCGTCTTGGCCGATCACGTAGCGCGCCGGCATGGGCAAGGTCCAGCTCGAGTCACCGTTGATCTGCGAAAGATCGTTCTTAAAGGTATCGCGGTAAAGCCCGATGAGATAGTCAGGCAGTCTGAAGCGCAGCCCAAAGCGCGCCGCAACTTCGTTACCCGGATCCGAAAGAATCGGGAAGGTGATCTTGTTATCGCGCTGAGACTTGCGGCTGTTGGACGGCGTCTGCGGCGAGATTGCAACCAGCTGCGCACCTCGCTCGCGCAAGGCAGGCAGCGCTTCCTGCAAGGCCTGAAGATCCATGTTGCAATAGGGACACCAAACTCCGCGGTAAAAGGTCACCACCAGCGGCCCCTTTTCGAGGAGGGTTCGCGACGAGACGTCTTGACCCTCCGCATCCCTCAGGATGAAGTTCGGAGCACGATCACCGGCCTTGAGTGCCCGTCCGGCGGCGCCGGAGGTGATCAGTTCATCGGTCGCACGATGCATCACCTCGTGGACCCAGGCGGGCGCGTGATACGGAGGACTGCCGGCTTCGAAGTTGGCACGGAAAGCTGCGAGTCGTTCGCGGAGTGTCATGGGCATCTCCTGTTGGTGCCGTATGGGCTGGATGCCAATCTGCGTCTTTCGGGGATCGTCCAGTAGAGGCAGGTTTCAACTAAGATATATTCGTCAAACGCATAAATCGGGGATCCTATGGCCGATCGAATACTTGCGCTGCGGGTTTTCGTGCGCGTCGCGCGCACGGGCAGCTTCTCGCGCGCGGCTCGCGAGCTCGGCCTTTCTCAGCCTTCGGTCTCGCGCATCATCGCAACATTAGAGAAAGAGATCGGCACCGCGCTTTTCACCCGCAGCACTCGTGCGCTGTCTCTGACCGAAGCAGGCTCCGAGTACCTCGGACGAGTGGAGCCGGCTCTCGCCGCCCTCGAGGAGGCCGATCATGCGGCGCGCGGGACCGGAGAGTTGCGCGGGGTTCTACGGGTAGCAGGTCCCTCCAGCTTTACCGAGCATGTCTTAATTCCGCGGCTCGAGGAGTTTCTGAGGAGTAACCCGAAGCTGCGGATAGTGCTCTTAGTCAACGATCAGCGGCAGGAGCTCATTACCGAAGGGGTCGACGTCGCCTTCCGCTTTGGCTCGCTCGGTGATTCCACGGCGACCGCGCGCCGGCTTGGCAGCGTCGAACGCGTACTGGTGGCATCTCCGGCCTATCTGCGCCGCAGTGGCCGCCCCAAAGTGCCCGCCGATCTGAGCTCGCACGACATCATCGCAGGTCCGATGGCGGCGGAGGGCTGGACTTTCGAGAAAGACGGACGCCGCGTCTCGCTTCGCCTCGAAGGCCGTGTGGCCATTTCTGCGAATGGAGGCGCCGTAACAGCCGCGGTCGCAGGACTTGGCATTGCACCGACGGGATTGATCGCCTCACGTCACGAGCTCGAGAGTGGGTCTCTGATTCGAGTCTTAGCCGACTGGCAGATGGGATCGGTGGACGTGCATGCGGTCTTCCCCTCGGGACGCGCAGCGAAGGCCGCCGCACGTGCCTTAGCGGAGCGCATCAGCGCCGCGTTTCGCGAGTAGGATTACCCAAGAGTTTGGCTACGCGCGTGGCGCACGAATCCTCTATAGTGCGCAGCGAAATCCAAGCTCCGATCTGAGCTCGAATTAACGCGACAAATACGATATAACACTCTGAAGAATAACAAAAAACGTGTGCCAGGGAGAGGAATCAAACTCGAGAGGTAACTTCAACAGATTCATACCTTTATGAATTCGCTTCCGAAAATTACCCACCAAATTGCCCACTACCGAATGCCTGCTTAAAACACTCTGTTGGCCGAGAGCGCAGCGGGTAATAAAGCGGAAGCTTCCGCGCCAGTTCGCCGCAGTGCGCTCCAGCTCCGATCCGTTTAGCGAGCGACACCCCGAATGCGTCCGTAAGTGACCGCAAGTGACCCGAAGCTGCCCTCGGTGAGCGACAGCAATCGGGCGCTCTATTTCTCGCGACCTATGGGGGCAGCGATCTCGCGAACGGCTTCAATGTCCTGCTTCGCTGGTACTGGCGGAATGAGGGCATAGAGTTCCATGTCCGTTGGAGGACTGTGGAAGTCGCTGTAAAGGCGGGCGATGTTGCGCTCGCCGATGCCCAAGAGATACAGGCTTGTGACGACATCCGAGACGAGAGCGTAGGCTTGGATGCTCTGCTCTGAATTGATCGTGGAAGGATCAGTCATCTGAAGCATGAAGCTTTTTGCGCGAATGACGGCGTGGAGCTCGGCCACGGACTCTTCGTTGACCTCAGCCAGACGAACGTACATATCGCTGTAAGTTCGGACCTCAGCGCGCGGCATGTACTCGAGTGCAGCGCTTTGCAGGGCGGTCTTCCACGCTGAGTCTTGGAAGTGAATAGTGAGCATGTAGAAGCTGAATCGGCCCGGCCACTGGCTGGGTGAAGCGCCAGGGTGATTACGGAGATAGGTGAGGGTCTGCAAGCTGCCCAGCAGAATGGGGGCGTAGCGGCGGAATTCGTTGCAAGCACTTGTAAAGATAACTTCGTTTATGCGGCGCTCGTCGGCGAGAGAGCGACGAATCTCCGCGACCTGGTGTCGGTGGTGGAACAGCTCGACGGTTTGTTCGAGACCGACGGCGATGAGCAGGCCAATGCTGATTGCCGCAATGTGAACCAGAAAATCTTTCCACGAATGGACGGTCTGGTGGGGAGCGTGCACGTCAAGCATAGGCGCTGAGACCTCCGGGGTGGAAAGTGCTTCCGTATCTGTAGGCCCCGCAGCCTTCAGGCTATCTGCGGGTACCTGAGGTATTTCCGGTGCGGCGCGGTCGGCCATTCAAGGGCTCTTCGTTAGCTTTGCTATAGCGTATCCGAAGCTGTGAGCGGCCGCTTCCGGGTAGCCATTTCGGCCCGGTGAAAGGCGGTTGTTGGCCGGAAGCCGCCTGTCGATGCGCGACCGCTCGGACTCCCGCCGTACGACCGCTCCCGGCCGCGGATTCAACCGATCGACGCAACACATTGGCCAAAGCGTTCCGCCGGGGTCTCGAAGTCTAGTGTCTGTCGGGGCCGTTCGTTCAGTCGACGAGCGATGGCATTGAGCTTGCTCTGAGGAATATCCGACAGATCTATCCCCTTTGGGAAGTACTGCCGCAGCAGACCGTTGGTGTTCTCGTTCGATCCGCGTTGCCAAGGCTGCTGCGGATCACAGAAGTAGACCTTCACGTCCGTCGCCAGCGAGAAGCGCTGATGATCTGCCATCTCTGACCCACGGTCCCACGTCAGCGACTTGTAGAGCTCGCGAGGGAGTTTGTGGGCCTGCTTGATGAGCGCATCGACCACGGTCGCGGTATCTTTGCTGGCCACCTTGGCCAGCATGAGGTAGCGGGTTCTGCGCTCCACTAAGGTGGCGATCTGACTGTTGCAGCTGCCGAAGAACAGATCACGGCGCATCGCGCGGGTGCGCCGCAGGTGCTGCAGCAGCTCTTTCTTTAAAGCTCCGCGGGCCTGGATGAACAACGTGCGGTAGATGGTCTCGTGGGACACCTGGCGCGTCTCGTCCTGCGGGTACCTGCGCTTGAGCCACCCGGCCACCTGGTAGGGCGACCACTGCAGTCGCAGCTTCTGCGCCACGAGGCGTGCCAGGGCCCGGTTCTGTGCCAGTTTAAGCGCTTCGGCCGCCTGGCCCGTTGCCAGGCCGAGGCATCCGCCTCGCTCGCCCGGTAGGCCTGTCGACCGCCATTGCGGCCGATCTCGCGGCTCACGGTGCTCGGGGCCCGCCCCAGAGCGCGCGCCATCGTACGCATCGACCGTCCGGCCATCACTCCGCGGGAGACCTCCTCACGTTCCGACAGCTTCAGCGCCAACGCCGAACGATGGCGTGGCGAAGGCCGTATACCCCCGGTTCTCGACAGGATGCCGCCAATCGCGGAATGGTTACGATCGAATAGCTGAGCAATCCGCTGCAGAGACTCGCCCTGTCGCCAACGCTCCCACATCAAGGCCTTATCGGTCTCGGTGTATCGGATCCTCGTCCGGTACTTCATCTGAAACACCCTCCACTCTACGATCAGAGTCTAGGTGTTGCATCGACCGGTTGAGTCCACAACCCCGAGCAGTCTTTCGCGACTGTCCGGTTCGGGGCGGGTGGATTGCCGTCACAACGCAGCGCGTGGCGGCCTGTTGAAGGACGAAATCTCTATTGCGGTGGAAACTTCAACTCTCGCTCAATCGCCTGGAACCGCGGCTCCTTACGCAGAGGATTAAGCATTCCGTCAGTTCTCAGGTACTCCAATGCGATGTCACGTACCCGAAGCGCCGTCTCTAAACAACTGAGGGCCTTCCCAGTATCGCCCCACTGCGCATAAATCTGAGCGTACTGGTACCAGTCGTCGTGGGCCGGGTTCCCTGCTTTGAATTTTTCGAGCTCGCTTTCAGCGTCGGCATGACGTCCGAGCTTATAATAGGTCACAGCCAAACATACCTGACTGCCCCAATCGTCGGGCTTAGTCTCGCAAAGCGCGCGAGCGTCCTCGTAGTTCCCAAGCCCGTAGTCGACAGCCCAGCGATATGGGTAGGAATAGCCGGGGTCAAGAAGCGAAGCTTCCCGATAGGCAGCCTTGGCCTCCTCATGGCGATGTGCGGACCCAAGCGTCCGGGCAAGAGCACTGTAACTGTCTCGATTCAGCGGGTCGAGCAGTACTGCGCGGCGGGCAGCGGCTATTCCTGTGTCGGTGCGCCCCATGAGGACCGCAAACAGGCCGTAGTACTGCAACACCTGAGCATTACCGGACGCCAGCGTCGCGGCGCGCTCGTACTCTTCACTCGCGCGCGTGAAGTCGAGCGCTGTAGCCAGTGCCTCTGCCAATGCCAAGTGACCCTCACCAAGGTCAGGCGCCAACTCAATCGCTCTGAGCGCATCGGCCCGCGCCTTGCTCCTGGTCTGTTCACTGCTTGTGTTATCCGTTGTCCACCACGAGTCAAGCTCACCGAGGGCAAGAGACCGAGCTACGAACGCCCTGGCGTAGGTGGGATCGAATCGGATCGCTTCAGTGTACGCGGCGATCGCAGTTTGCACATCCTTCTCTTCGTGCCGGTTATTGAAGGCCTTCGCGCCTCGCAGATAGGCATCAAACGCCGCTGGATTGTGTGTGCCACCGAGTTCGACCTTCGCGGCCACATCGCCTAGTAAGGTGACCTTTAGAGCGCTCGCCACTGCATTCGCGATCTCGGTCTGCAGCGCCAGCACATCGCCCAGATCGCGGTCATAGGTCTGTGACCAGAGGTGAAATCCCGTAACTCCGTTTACCAACTGAGCAGTGATCCGGATGGTATGCGCCGAACGGCGCACGCTCCCCTCCAACACCGCCGCGACATTGAGCTTGTGCGCAACGGTGGCAATGTCCGGGTGCTCGCCTTGGAAGGAGAACGATGACGTGCGGGCCGCCACCCGGAGCTCCTTAATCCGGGAGAGTGAATTCAGGAGTTCCTCCGTCAACCCGTCTGAGAAGTACTCCTGATCTTTGTCTCCGCTCATGTTCACGAACGGAAGCACCGCGATGGAGTGCGGCGGCGGGTTAAAGGTGGCGGGCGAGAGCGCCGTCGTGGCCTGTGCCAGGGCGGGCGTGGTGGTAACTCTCTGGACCATCCACAGACGGTCCGCCGCAAGGACAGCCAAGCCTAACCCGATCACCGACGCGGCGATAAGGGCTATCCGCTTGCGCGACCGTGCGGACAGGGCCGGTACGGGAGCATGCCCCATGGGGACGCCTGTCGGCGTCACGGCCGGGGCTTGTATGGCGGCCTGTGCCGCAGAAACGAGCTTGGGCAGCGCACGGACTGTATCGCCAGAGCTCGCATCCAGCCACTGCGAGGTATTGAGGAAGTACTCAAGGCCTGCAGGTAACGGTGCCTTATCGATGCGCAGCGATATGACCGCATGCCGCTTTGAAGCTGCGCGTTCCACCTCCCTGAGCACGTGAGGTGAGGTGGCAGCGTTCTGCGACAGTATCAGTACGATCGCCTTGGCAGCGTCGATGGCGTGAACGATCTCATCGCCGTAGAACGCGCCGGGAGTCACATCCCTCGGCGCGATCCAGCACGTCACGCCTGCCTTTTCCAGAGCCTCACAGGCGGTTTCGGCAATGCCACTATCAAGCGACGCGTAGCTGATGAAGACGCTGGGTGTCCTAGCGCTCGTCTTCTCGTCGCCACCGCCTGCGGCCATCTCCAGCCCCCCAGCCATTTGTGCGGCATCGTCGCGGATGCATTGGGGGTTGGCAACCGGGCACGGGTGGGGACGCGGAACGACGCCCCCACCCTCACACGGCATC
>Ga0210394_10003402_pt1 | contig 20055 bp, 22 predicted proteins | sample IncBWC12MmetaG_FD_160121 | JGI IMG/M metagenome (GOLD analysis project Ga0210394, IMG submission 160121) | Forest soil microbial communities from Barre Woods Harvard Forest LTER site, Petersham, Massachusetts, United States - Inc-BW-C-12-M | ecosystem: Environmental > Terrestrial > Soil >...
CAGGCAGCGACAACACGGTGCAGTTCCTGCTACTGCCCGACGCCAGCACCTATTCGGTCCACAACGCGCCGGCCTATTGGAACAGCACGGTGTACGTCGCCGTGAACCATGGCCCGCTCATGGCGCTGCAATTGAATGGCGGGCTGCTGCCTGCCAATGCCGGCAGCGCGATCGCGGCCTCGCAAAGCAGCGAGATGTACGGCTATACGCCGCCGACGCCAATGATTTCCTACTCGCCATCCGGTAACGCCATCGTCTGGGCCCTCGACAACCAGGCCAATGGCACGGACAACGGGGCCTACGCACTCGGTCCGGCGATTCTGCGTGCCTACGACGCCAACGATCTCGGCACGACACTCTATTCGAGTGCCAACCTGGCGGCAGACACGGCCGGAAACGCCGCGAAGTTTGCGCTGCCCGTGATCGCCAACGGCCACGTCTATGTTGCAGGCGACGGCACTTTGACCGTCTACGGGCTTGCGCACTGACGGCGCGGTAATGTCTCGAATACCTCGAGACCCGGCGGCAGGCTCACGCATGCGGGCCTATACGACCGGCCGTGGATCGGCGCGCTCGAGATGCGCAGTGTCGTTCATCCGGATCACGGTCACGCCGTCCTCGCCAACGAGAAACTCGCTGATGCCGCACGGAGTCTGCTTGAGCCGCCAGTAGGCGGAGAGGGGCAATCCGAGCGCGTGCAGCATCAGCGTGCGGTTGCCGCTATCGTGTCCCACGAGCACGACCGTGCTGTCGGGATGGGTTTGCACGACGAACCGCAGCGCGTCGACCACGCGTGCGGCGACTTCCTGCAATGAATTGCCGCGGGGAAATTTCACCAGCTGCGGCTGCGTGCGCCAGCAACGATATTGCAGCGGGTGCGCGGCACGGATCTCTTCGTGGGTCTTCTCGGTCCAGTCGCCGTAGTCGAGATCGTAGATGTCCTCGAGAACGCGGCCTGCAACATCGCATCGGTCGGCAATGAACCGGCCAGTGTCGATGCAGCGTTGCCTGGGGCTCGTGTAGACCATCACGGGCCGCCACTGCTGCGCAATGCGATGCGCCGTGAGTTGCGCTTCCCGCAGCCCGCGATCGGTGAGCTCGAGATTTGCGCTGCCGCGAAATCGCTCGGGCTCGATTCCCGGCACGTGCCCGTGGCGCACGAGCACGACGCGCACCCCGGCGCCGGCGTGCGAACTCAGCCCGAATGCTCCGCGGCCGACTTCAGCACTTCGCCATTGACGCGGAAATCCGCAAAGGTTACTTCGTGGGGCGTGCAGACCGCATCGTAGGAGAGGTTACGCAGGCTGAAATTAGCGACCAGCATCGGCTTCATGCGGTCGATGAGCTCACAGTCGCCCTCGTCCATGAAGAACGGGCGCTGCGCGTTGAGTCTGAATGGCGTCCAGCGGGCCTGCACGATATCGCCGGACGGTGCATCGGCCGGGGCGGCAGCAAGCGTATCGAACTCGACGTTGACCCAGACCAAATGACTGAGTGAGTTCGGACCGAGCGGGCAGCCGCTTGCGTCAACCTTGGGGTCCCTGGCACCGAAGAATTTCAGGATCAGGCCGACCTTGCCTTCGAGGCCGTCGCAGGTGTATGCCGAGGTGAACCCCAAGAAATCGAACTTTGCCTTGCGGTGCTGCCAGGTCGACGCCTCACTATTGGAGTTCGGCGCCGGGGCGGCCGAGGCGCCCAGGCCTAAGCCCATGAGTGCCGCAGCGACGATCCATCGAGGGGTATGTGTCATGGCGGTAGCCTCTACGCGCAAGGGGGACGATAAAAGCCTTTACCGTCCATACAACGCGGCCGACGCGTCAATAGAGTACGCCGGTCGGCAGGACAAGGGAACGGCGCCGCGCTCGCGACGGATGCGTCAAGTACGGTAGGCTTTGGCGCCAAAGTCCGGCTCGAGCCAGGGAGAGAAGAATGCCGATACGTCGCACCGCGGGGAAATGGGTCGTTGCTTTGGCGGCGGCCGGGATGGCCGGGATCGTCCAGGCCGACATCACGATCCAGCAGCAGATCAACGTCGATGGCTTCGGACCCAGTAAGTTCGGGGCCATGGAGGGGAAATCGAGTACCGCGATTTCCGGCGACAAGGCTCGAACCGAGCAGCAGAGCCAGTTCAAGTCCCGCCTGCTGCGCGCGCTGGCCAAAGGTTCGAGCACCAATTCGGTCCGCATCATCCGGCTCGATGCCGAACGCATCGACGAGATCGACGTCACCAAGCAGCAATACACGGAAATGACCTTCCAGCAGGTGCGCGATGAGACCGCCCGGGCGCTGGCGAGTGCCAAGAACTCGCAACAGGCCTCACAGGATCAGAAGGAGGCTCCATCCGGCGCTCCGGTCGATGACAGCAAGTGTCAGTGGTCGCCGCCACGATCCGAGCTCAAGCAGAGCGGCGAGCACGCCACGATCGCGGGCGCGGACGCGAGCCGGGCGACCATCACGGTGACCACTACCTGCACCGATCCGACCAAAGGTACGAGCTGCGACTTCGTGTTCCTGCTGGATGAATGGCTCGCCTCCGAGGTGCCCGGTACCGCGGAAACGCGCGCCTTCTGGCAGGCCTACGCGCAGAAATTGAATCTCAGCGGCGCGCTGGCCGACAGCATGCAGACCAACTCGCAAGCCGTGTTCAATCGCTACCAGAATGGCTGGGGCGAGGCGATCAAGCAGGCCGGCAGCCTCAAGGGCTATCCGGTCAAGACGGTATTCGCCATGCAGTTCGGCGGCCCGCAGTGCAAGGACAACAGCAGTGGCAGCAGCAGCAGCAGCAGCAGCAGCAGCAGCAGTGGCAGTGACAACTCGAGCGCCGGTGCCGGCTCGAGCAACGTGCCGACCTCACCGAGCGCGGCCGTCAGCACTGCCGCCATGAGTCTCTTCAACAAGCTGCACAAGAAGGACGATTCGCAGCAGCAGGCGGCGTCGACTCCGGCCGCCCCGGGCATGGTGCAGATGTTCCAGATGAGCACCGAGACGGTGGCTATTACGACCGGCGCGATTGCGAGCGCGGTCTTTGAAGTACCCGCCGGCTATAAGAAGGTCGACAAGCCGGGTCTGACGCAGTAAGGCCAATCCCGGCGCGGCACGCCGGGTGCCTAGACGTTGCTGATGATCTTGGCCTTGAGGGATTCGTACTCGGAATCGGTGATCAGCCCCGATTCGAGCATCGATTTGGCGTTGCGCAGGCGACTCGCCGCGTCGCTCTCGGCGGCTGCGCTCGCGGCCGGAGTGGGGCTGCCGGGGAGTTGAATGCCACCGGAGCGGGCGCGCAGCTCCTCGAGATCCCGCACGCGACGTTTCTCGCGCCAGGCCTGATCGTGCGCCTGGCAGATGCGATACAGCTCCTGCGCCTGATCTTTGCGCAGACCCTCGTAGAGCAGGGTCCTCGTGGGTCCGGAAACCGAGGCCAGATCCGATCCGGCGAAGGCGGTCAGCCGCAGGCTCGCGCCGACGATGCCGACGTGCAGGTGCACCTCCTTGAGGTCCTGCCAGCGTACGTCGGTGAGGTCGAATCCACCGAAGAGCGGCCGGACCACCGCCAGGAAGCGTCCGCTGGTGGCGCCGAGGGCGATGCGGCGATGATTGAGGGAGAACAGACGCCGCTGGATCGCCCAGGCCTCGAGCTTTTCATCCGCGGTCAGGACCGAATTGAGGTTTTGCACTGCGGCCTGGCAGCCGCGATCCTCGCTGGCCGGTTCGTTCATTGTTGCTCCCGCTCCCTGACGGAGACCACGTAGGTATTGCAGGGAGCCGAATCATGTCATAACACCGCCGGCGGAACACGCGCGGGCAATTTAACCGCGGCGTGACACGGCCATGACACACGGTCCGGGCCGCGCGCTAGCCTTCTCATCATGGAGTTGCGGTCTCTCAACGTACTGCAATGGCGTGCAACGAATCTGGCGAGCCCCCAGGCGCCAGCCGGGTCTGCCGATCCTGCCGTATTCCTGATCCAGACCTGCCAGCGGCGCGTCGCGATCCTGCTCGGATCCGATGCGCTCGAGAGCGCCCGGAGCCAGTTTCCGGCCGACGGCGCGCTCGAGCAGTTCGCAGGCGCCGCCGCGTACGCCTTTCTGCTGCGCTTCTGCTGCGGCCTCGAGAGCAGATTGGTGGCCGAAACCGAGATATTCGGTCAAATCAAGCAGGCCTGGCGGGACTTCTCCGGGCGTGGCTCGGTTTTCGCCAAGCGCCTGTCGCCCTGGATTCAGCAGCTGTTCCAGGATGCCAAGGAAGTCCGCGCCCAATATCTTGCCAACCTCGGCGGCGTCTCGTATGGCTCGCAGGTTCGCCGGCTGCTCGCCGATGAGGCGAGTGCCGGCCCGACGCTGCTCGTGGGCGCCGGTCAGCTCGCGCAATCGGTCGCGCCCTGGCTCACGGGCTCTGAGCTCTGGATCTGGAACCGCACGCAGGCGCGGGCGCGCGAACTGGCGCTGGAGCTCGCCAAGCGCACGCCCGATCGCCCGGTTCGCGTCATCGAGGAATGCCCGCAGGCTGAGCTCGCCGCCTGGCGCGCAGCAGCGCGCGTCGTGATCTGCGTGCCGCCCGCACGCCAGACCGATGAGGCCCGGGTGGCCGTCTGGCGCGCGCGGCCGAACGGCGGCGGACGCGTCATTCACCTGGGGGCTGGTGCCGAGGCTTGCGCACCTTGGAAGGACCTGCCCGAACTCGTGAGTCTCGGCACGCTGTTCGATATGCTGCAGGCGCATTCGGAGGTGCGTCGCCGGCAGCTCGAGCGCGCGCGCAGCGCCTGCCACGAGAAGGCCCTGCTGCGGGACTTGAGTGCCAATTCCTCCCATCCGCACAGCTGGGAAGATCTCGCGGCCTTCAACGCCGTTTGAGTCATGCCGGCGCGCCTAGTGAAGCTCGGCACGCGCCGCTCGGCGCTGGCACGTGCGCAGAGCGCGGCGGTCGCGCGCAGGCTCGAGCGCCTGCACCCCGGACTCACCGTCGAGCTGGTCGGCATCGAAACCCGCGGTGACCGCATTCAGGATCGACCGTTGTCATCGGTCGATGGCAAGGAATTCTTCACGGCCGAGATCGACGCCGCGCTGCTCGAGGGTGCGATCGATTTCACCGTGCACTCCTACAAGGATCTGAGTCTCGAGCGCACGCCGCGACTGCGGCTCGCAGCGGTCCCGCAACGCGAGCAGCCCTTCGACATCGCAATCTTTGCGCGCGATGTGCCCGAGCGGCTCGCGGCAGGCTTGGGGCTCACGCTCGGCACTTCTTCGCCGCGCCGCATGAGCCTGGTTCCGGAGTTCCTGCAGCAGGCGCTGCCGCATCCAGCTCGTCAGGGCATCGACATTCGCCTGGTCGAGCTGCGCGGCAACGTCGATTCGCGCCTGGGGCGTCTGCACGAGTCGCGCGGCTCGGAGCGTCAGCTCGATGGCATCGTGCTGGCCTTCGCCGGCCTTGCGCGGCTCTGGGCGGATGAAGCCGGACGCACGCTGCTCGAGCGCCTGTTGCAGCCGTTGCCTCGCATGGTACTACCCCTGTCGGTGTGTCCGACCGCACCGGCGCAGGGCGCTCTCGGCATCGAATGCCGTACCGAGGATGCGGCGACGGCGCGGCTGCTGGCGGAGATGGAGCATGCGCCGACGCGGCGCGCAGTCGATGCCGAGCGCGCGCTGCTGGCCGAGCGCGGCGGCGGTTGTCATCAACGCTTTGGCGCCACACAGATCGAAGTGCCGGAATTGGGCTCGCTGCTCTATCTGCGTGATGGCGGCGCCGAGCCGCAGCTTCGCTGGACGCCGGCGCGGCCGCTGCCTCAGCCGCCTAAAACCATCCGGGCCTGGGACGGCAGCCGCGCGCAACGCGGCGTGATCGAGCCGGTGGCCGATGGCGTTGCCTCGAGTCTCGAACGGCTGGCGGTGGCCGAGGCGTTGTTCGTCGCTCACGCGCGCGCGCTGCCGGCGCAGGCACTCGCGCGCATCAGGACCGGCTGCCGGGTGTATGTGCCGGGGCTTTCCACCTGGCGCTCGCTGGCCGAACGTGGCATGTGGGTCGAAGGATGCGCCGATGGTCTGGGCTTTGCGCTGCTGGAACCGTTGTTGCGCGAGCCGCTGCTGCAACTGCCGCCGCTGGCGCGATGGACCGTGCTCACGCATGCCGGCGCGCTCGGCGGCTGGGCTCCGGGTCAGGCCATCGCCACCTATCAGCACAGTGAGGCGCCCGACCCCGTTAACGGTGCAGCGACCGTGGCGGCCCCGCCGCCGGCCGACACGACCCACTGCTACTGGCACAGCAGCGCCCAGTTCGATCGCTGGCACGGGGCCGCCGGCGATGCCGTGCATCACGCCTGCGGTCCGGGCAAAACCTACGAGCACTTGCGGCGCGCACGGGTGCAGAATCTCTCCATGTTTCCGTCGGTGACGCAATGGCGTTCGTGGCTGCGGCTGTGAAAGCCAGCGCCGGCAAGGGCGTCATGAGCACCTCGCCGATGCGGCGCACGCGCTTGCTGGCGGTGGCCGCGGCGCTGTGGTTGTCGCTGCAGATCGTGCTGGTGGTGTGGTGGGCCACGGTGATCGAGCGCCAGGCGCGAGCGCTCGCGGCGCTCGAAGCGTTACGCGGCGGCAGCCCCGATCTGGCCGCGGCTCAGTGGTCGCGCACGCGGCTGATGCTGGTGGGGGAGTCGAGCACGTCGCTGGCGCTGCTGCTGGCGGTGTCGCTGCTGCTGGCATGGCTCTATTGGCGCGAGCATCGGCGCGCACGCGCCATGCAGGCCTTCTTTGCCTCGGTGACGCATGAGTTGCGCACACCGCTGACCAGCATCCGCCTGCAGGCCGAAGCCATCGCTGAGGGCGGGCAGCGTGCCGAGTTGGTGCGGCGGCTGCTCGAGGACTCGCATCGACTCGAGTCGCAGATCGATAAGACCCTGGAGCTCGCGCGCATCGAGGGCGGCGGCCCGCTGCGCGAACAATCCATTCCGCTGCAGCCCTGGCTGGCGCACGCGCTCGAGGACATCGCGCAGGCGCACGGTGCGGCGCTCGAACTGCGTGCGCAGATCGATCCGGCGTTGCCGCCGATTCAAGCCGATGCGGCGGCGCTGAGCATGATCCTGCGCAACCTGATCGAAAATTCCGTGCGCCACGCGCGCATCGAACCGGTCGCCGTGCGCCTGAGCGTCAGGCAGCATGACCGCGAGCTGGTGCTCGAGTATCAGGACAACGGGCAGGGTGTGCTCGCGGGCACCGGTCGCCTGGGACGGCTCTTCGGACGCGGTCCGAGCTCGAGCGGCGCCGGCGTGGGCCTCTATCTCGTGCGCCGCCTGATGCAGCGCATGGGTGGCCGGACTCGCTTCGATACCGCTCCTGGCGAGGGTTTTCGCGCCGAGCTCTGGTTCCAGGTCGGCACCTGAGATCGCGCGCGGTGAGCACTTCCACGCATCTGCTGCTGCTCGAGGATGAGCGCAATGTGGCCGAGACGCTGATCGAGCGGCTCAAGTCGGCCGGCTTCGCAGTGACGCGCGCGGATTCGCTCGCCAGCGCCCGGCGCGCGATCGGTGAGACCAACTTCCAGCTGGCGCTGCTCGATGTGGGTCTGCCCGACGGCAGCGGCTTCGATCTCGCACGGCAACTGCGCGCGCGCACACCCGCGACCGCCATCGTGTTCCTGACCGCACACGCCAACGCCGAGGACCGCATCCGCGGGCTCGAACTCGGTGCCGATGACTATGTCGCCAAGCCGTTTCATTTTCGCGAGCTGCTGCTGCGGATTCAGAACTGCCTCAAGCGCGCGCAGGATCTGGTGCACGTGCCCGGCGCGATGCGCGGACAGGTGCACATCGGCCGCGCGCTGGTGGATTTCGAGCGCTTCGTCGCCACGGTCGATGGGGAGACCCAGACGCTCACGCACAAGGAGTGCGCGGTGCTGCGGCTGCTGGCCGAACGCATCGGCAAGGCGGTCAGCCGCGATGAGATTCTCGATCGCGCCTGGTCCGCGGATGAGTTCCCGACCTCGCGCACCGTCGACAATTTCATCGTGCGGCTGCGCAAGCTGGTGGAAGTCGATGCCGCCGATCCGCGTGTGATCCGCAGTATTCGTGGCGTCGGCTATCTGCTCACGGAGCTGCGACGTGACTGAGCCGCTGCTATTGCAGGCACTGTCGTCCCGCAACACCGGTCGGCCGCCGGTGTGGTTCATGCGACAGGCCGGCCGCTACCACCGGCATTACCAGGCGCTGCGCGCGCGGCACGACTTCATCGATCTCTGCCGTCAGCCGCAGCTGGCCGCAGAAGTCACGCTCGGCCCGATCGAGGAATTCGGCTTCGATGCCGCGATTCTGTTTTCGGATCTGCTGTTTCCGCTCGAGGCCATGGGCATGGGTTTGCGTTACGCCCCCGGCCCCCAGCTCGATTGGCACCTGCGCAGTCCGGGCGATCTGGCGAGGCTCACGGGCGGCGCCGAGCGCGCCGCACACATGGATTTTCAGGCACGCGCCCTGGAGCTGTTGCGCGCACGCCTGCCGGCATCCACCGGCCTGATCGGCTTCGTCGGCGGTCCGTTCACGCTGTACGCCTACGCCGTGGCGGGCTCGCACCAGGGTTTTGCAGATAGCGGCCTTAACGGTCTGGACGACGGCCTGTACCAGGGCTTCAACCAGCGTCTGTGCGGTCTGCTCGCTGCCAACATGGCGCTGCAGGCACAGGCCGGGGCCGATTGCGTCGCGATCTTCGACACCGCGGCCGGCACGCTCTCACCGATGCTTTTTGCCCGCCATGCAGCCGAGCCGCTGGCGGACGTCATGCGCGAGTTTCGGGCGCGCTGTCCGCAGACACCGGTGATCTACTACTCGCGCGACACCGGTCCGGCGCACTGGGCGGCGTTGCGCGACATCGATCTGCAATGCCTCGGCATCGACTGGCGCCACGATCTGATCGACGTGCTGCGTGCGCAGCAGGGCCGCCGCAGCGTGCAGGGCAACCTCGATCCGCAGTGGCTGCTGTTGCCACCCGTGGAGCTCGAGGCGCGCCTGCGCAGCAGCTTCACGCGTCTGCTGCAACAGCCGGCGCAACTGCGCTCGGGTTGGGTTTGCGGCCTCGGGCACGGCGTGCTGCAGACCACGCCCGAGGCCAACGTCAGATTGGCGATCCAAGTGCAGCGGGAGATGTTTGGATGAGCGCCACGGCCGCCGATTCGCTGATCGCCAAGTACGATGTTGCGGGGCCGCGCTATACCAGCTATCCGACCGTGCCGTACTGGGAGACGATGCCGAGCGCCCAGCAATGGCTGGCTCATGTCGGGCGCGCGCTGGTCGGAGGGCGCAGCCGCGGCGCGTCCCTGTATCTGCACATTCCCTTCTGCCATTCGCTCTGCACATTCTGCGGTTGCAACACCCGCATCACACGCAGCCACAGCGTGGTGATGCCGTACCTGAACGCACTGCTGGCGGAGCTCGATCTGTACCTGCGCGCGCTCGGGCTTCAACGCCTTGAGCTCGGCGAGCTGCACCTGGGCGGCGGCACGCCGACCTTCCTGGACGTCGGCGAGCTCGACGCGCTGCTCGGCGGATTGTCCGAACGCGCGCCGCTGCGTGCGGATGCGCGCTGTTCGGTGGAGGTTGACCCGCGTGTCACGAGCGTCGAACAGCTGAGCCTGCTCGCGCGCCACGGGTTCCGCCGCATCAGCATCGGCGTGCAGGATTTCGACCCGCGGGTGCAGAAGATCGTCAATCGCGTCCAGAGCGAGAGCTGCGTCGCCGAGGTGACGCGGGCGGCGCGCTCGCTCGGATTCGACAGCGTCAATTTCGATCTGATCTATGGCCTGCCGCTGCAAACGAGCGCCAGCATCGAGACCACGATGGATGCGGTCTGCCGCCTGCGGCCCGACCGCATCGCCCTCTATGCCTATGCGCACGTGCCGTGGATCAAGCCCGGCCAGCGTCGCTTCACCGAGATCGATGTGCCGCAGGCCGAGGAGAAGCGGCAGCTCTACGAGCTCGGCCGTGAACGTCTCGAGCGCGAGGGGTACCGCGAGATCGGTCTCGATCACTTTGCGCTCGAGTCCGACAGTCTCTGGCAGGCGCAGCAGTCGGGCGAAATGCACCGCAACTTCATGGGTTACGCCGACGCCTGCGCGCTGCCGCTGATCGGGCTCGGCGTATCGGCGATCGGCGATGCGGGCGATGCATTTGCGCAGAACGAGAAGGACCTGCGGCAGTATCAGCAACGCGTCGAGGCCGGCGAGTTGCCGATTCATCGTGGTCATCTGCTCGATGCCGAGGACTGCGTACTGCGCCGGCACATCCTGCGCCTCATGACCGGTCTGGAGACGACTTGGGAGGCGCCCGAGGACTACACCGCCTTCCTGGCCGATATCCGTCAGCGGCTGGCCGAGCCGGCGGCCGACCGCCTCGTGGAGCTCACGCCCGCAGGTTGCCGCGTGACCTCCAGGGGACGCGCATTTCTGCGCAACATCTGCATGGCATTCGATGCGCGCCTGGCGCGGCGCACTCCGGAGAAGCTGCTGTTCAGTCGCACGGTGTGAGCGCGAACGCAGCCGGCGCTCAGATCGGCTTCACCACTGCGAGCATGATGATCGGCACCGCCAGCAGCAGCGCGGCTTCGTTGAATAGCCGCAGCGCCAGGCTGCTCGGCATCGGAGCGCTTCGCTGCATGCGGCCGAGCAGCACGCGACAGGCCACGTGATAGCCGATCAGCCCCAGCACGAACAGCAGTTTCACCATCAGCCAGAGCCCGCTGTCGTGAAAGCCGAGCCACAGCCACAAGCCGAGCAGTACCGCCAGCACGCCCATCATGCTCATGAAACCGAACAACTTGCGGCCCATGACGATCAGTCGGCGTACGTCCTCGCCGCGCGCTTGACCCTCGGCGTAGTGCACGAAGATGCGCGGCAGGTAGAACAGACCCGCGAGCCAGGCGATCACGGCGATCAGGTGCAGCGCTTTGATCCAGAGCATGAGGAAACCATACACTCGCGGGCATGACGAGCGAAAGTGCCCGCGGGTCGAACTCCACCATGCCGCTCTGGATACGGGCGCTGTCGCGGCTGCCGTTCTGGTTGCTGTACGCGCTCGCGGCGGTGCTATCGTTACTGCTGCGCTACGTGCTGCGCTATCGCATCGGCGTGGCGCGCTCGAACCTGCAAAGCAGTTTTCCCGATCTGGCGCCCGCCAGAATCGAGTCAATACTCAACAGCTACTACTGGCGTCTCGGCCAGATCGTGGTCGAGTGTCTCAAGCTCGTGAGCATATCGGCCGACGAATTGCGGCGCCGTGTGACTTTTACCAATCTGCCGCTGGTGCAGCGTGAGATCGACGCCGGACGTTCGGTGATACTGCTGGCCGCGCACCTCGGCAACTGGGAATGGCAGCTGCAGGGCGTCGTGGTGCAGTTTCAGACGCCGATCGACGCGGCCTACAAGCCGCTGCACGGCGCGCGCGCCGATCGGACGTTGCTGCAGCTGCGCAGACGCTTCGGCGCCCGCATGGTGGCCGCGAAGAAGCTGGTACGCGTGGTGGCGCGCAGTCGCAGCCAGATACACGTGGTCGCGCTCATGGCGGACCAGAATCCGGCCTCGAGCGATGGCCGCCATTGGCTGACCTTTCTGGGTCGCGAGACCGCCTTTTATCCCGGGCCGGGGGAGATCGCGCGCATGACCGGCTACCCGACGCTCTTTGCCAGCATGCGGCGTCGCTGTCGCGGCCACTACGAGATTACCTTTCATCCCGTGGTGGCTGCCGGGGAGCAACTCGAGCCGGAGGCGTTCACGGCGCGTTATGCGCGGTTGCTCGAGACACAGATCCAGGCTGATCCCGCCAATTGGATCTGGACGCATCGTCGTTGGAAGCTCGCGCCGCCGGCGGCGACTTGAATTCTCAGGGCGGACGCTTGGTGAGAATCGTCTTGGGCGGCGCCCGCGTGCCGCCGACTGGTTTGACGACGTGTACGTGATTGCCGAGCGGGCGCACCGTGCGTTGCACGCTGCCGTGTAGCGTCGTCCCCGCGTGCCTGGCCTTGTTGGCGTTGTCCTTGAAAGGCCAGAATCCGGCTGCGCGCGCCGTCGGGCTCAGCAGTGCAATCAGCGCCGCAGCGAGCAGTACGGTCCTCGGACCAAGCGTATTCATGGCGCCACTATAACCTCAACGGCCAGATCCCGCCGAGCCGGCCCGCCAGCACCATGATGGCCAGTTGCATCAGGGTGAAGAACAGCAGCGATTCGCTCTTTGTGACCGAGCTCAGGGGTGCTGCAGTCATGGTTGACTTCCTAGATCATGCCGCCGTTGATGGAGATGACCTGACCGGTGATGTAGGCGGCGGAATCGCCCGCCAGGAAAGCGACCAGGTGCGCTACTTCATCGGCGCTGCCGCTGCGCTGCATCGGCACCAGTCGCGCGATGGTCGCGGCATCGAAGTGGCCGGCGCTCATGTCGCCGGCAATAATACCGGGGGCGACGGCATTGACGGTGACGCCGCGACTCGCGAGTTCCAGCGCCAGCGAGCGCGTGGCGGAGTTGATCGCGCCCTTGGTGGCGGCATAGTTCACCTGGCCGCGGTTGCCGGTCAGTGCGGCGACCGAGGAGATATTGATGATGCGGCCCCAGCGGGTGCGGATCATCGGCAGCAGCAGCGGCTGGGTGACGTTGAAGAAGCCGCTTAAACCGACATCGATCACGCGCTGCCATTGCTCGGCGGACATGCCGGGGAAAACCGCATCGTCGTGAATGCCGGCGTTGTTGATCAGCACCTGAATGGGACCGCCCTCCAGCGCCCGCTCGAGCGCGGCCTGCGTCGCGGTCCGATCGGTGACATCGAATTGCAACAGCCGAATGCGTGCGCCGGTAGCACCGAGCTCGTGCGCCAACGCTTCGATGCGATCGCCGCCGCGGTTCGCGTGCAGGTAGAGCTCGAGGCCTGCGCGCGCGAGGCGGCGTCCGATCGCCGCGCCGAGGCCGCCGCTGGCGCCCGTGATGAGCGCGCGTCGCACCGCCGCGCTCATGCCGGGGCCCGACGTGCACCGCGCGCGGCGGGCGTGAGCAGTACGCTGGCGCGTCCGCGCGCCAGCAACTGCCCGCCGCTGCTGATCCGGAATTCGTACAGCGCGCCGCGCGCATCGCCGTGCAGCCGCTCGGCGCGTATCGAGAGCTCGCCGGTGATCGAATCCAGATCGGCGATCAGCAGCTCGACCGCCCGCGCGCTCGCGAGCATCCCAGAGGCGGCGCCGGCCGCGGCGGGTGTCTGCAGCAGCGCGCCGTGTACGGCCATCGCTTGCGCGGCGTATTCGATCAGGCAGGCGGCGCCCAGGCGGCCGTGGGCCCGCAACGGATGATCGGGCGCGCGATGGCTGCCCGCGCTGCACTCGATGGTGCCCGCGTCCCACGACAGCACCGCATCGAGCAGGCACATGCGGCCCTGATGCGGCACGTGGGCAGCGATCCAGTCGCGATCGAGTCTCATGCCACGATCTCGACGGCGAGCCGCACGCTGTCGAGATAATCGAGGATCACGCGGCCGCTGCGCGATTGCGCCAGGTGCTCGAGCAGCGGCAAGCCGCGCGCCGCCGGACAGGAGAGCCGCAGCGCTTCGAGCTCGGGCCGCGCGAGCGAGCTCGCCGTTTCCTGGCTCAGCGTGAGGCGCAGCGTCGCGAGTGCGGCGACAGCACCGGCGGGCGCGAGCAACAGGCTCAATCCGAACGCGTCCGCAATTCTGCGATGGTTCTGCAGCGGTGGCGGATAGTCCGAGTCGTAGGCGAGCAGCAGCACCGGGCGCGATTGCTGCGTCACCTGCGTCGCGGCTTCGAGCAGGCCCGCAGCGAAACTGGCGTCGTAGGCGCAGAGTGTCACCGAGGCCTCGGTGCAGCCGTAGCCGATGCCCCAATAGCCGGCCGCCGCGTTGTGGACCGAGTTGTGAAATCGCGTCGGTGAGATCAGGCGCTCGCTGTCGGCGAGCGCGACGCACATCTCGTGGCAATTGTCGCCGTCGCCGCCGGAGGAGGTGAAAACGCTGGCTAGTGAGCGCGGATCGCGCCCGGCGTGCGCCACCGCTTCGGCGCCGATCGCAAGCGCAAGCTTGATGACGCGTCCGGCGCGACGCCGCTCGGCCGGCGGCAGCACGCTCGGCGCCGGCAGCACGGTGCGGAGCGGCTGGTACGACGCTCTGCCTGCGAGCACCGCAGCGCTCGCCGGCCAATCCGGCAAGCCGGGTCCGAGCACGCCGACGCCTTCGATGGCGACCGTCAGTCCGGTCACGATCAGGCCGCGCGCCCGAGCAGCAGCGCGCAGTTCACGCCGCCGAAGCCGAAGGAATTGCTCAGAGCCGTGCTGATCGCGGCGTGGCGCGGTTGCGTCAGGTAGTTCAAGCTCAGCTGCGGATCGGGCTCGGTGCGATTCAACCCCGCCGGCAACAGTCCGTGACGCAGCGCCAGCGCGCACACGACCGCCTCGAGCGCACCCGCCGCCCCGAGTGTGTGTCCGGTGGCGGCTTTGGTCGAGCTGCACGGCGTGTCATCGCCGAAGACTGCGCTCACCGCCAGGGACTCCGCGCTGTCGTTGCTCGGAGTGCCAGTGCCGTGCAGGTTGATATAGCCGACATCGGCCGCGCTCACGGCGGCCGCATCGAGTGCGCGCCGCATCGCCATGCGCGCTCCGGCGCCCTCGGGGTGCGGACTCGACATGTGGTGTGCATCGCTCGATTCACCGCAGCCCAGCAGCCAGATCGGTGCCCCATCATCGGCCTTGGTCTCGGCGTCGCGCTCGAGCAGCGCAAAGGCCGCGGCCTCGCCGATCGAGAGCCCGTCGCGCTTCAGGTCGAAGGGCCGGCAGGCGCCGCGTGCGGTGAGCTGCAGCGAATGAAACCCGTAGAGCGTCGTCAGGCACAGCGAATCAACGCCGCCGACCACGGCGGCATCGATGAGCCCGGCGCCGATCATGCGTTGCGCGACCGCGAACGCCTTGGCACTCGAGGAGCAGGCGGTGGAGAGCGAGAACGCCGGTCCGCGCAGCTCGAGTGCGCGCCGCACGTAGTCGCTGACCGAAAACGAATTCTGCCGATGCTCGTAATCGAAGCCCTTGGGCAAGGCGCCACTGACCGGATCGCGCTGGCGAAAGGCGATTTCGGTTTCGAGAATTCCCGCGGTGCTGGTGCCGATGAAGACGCCCATCCGTTCGCTGCCCCAGCGCGCTGCGCTGGCCCGCACGGCGGCGGCAAAGCCGTCCTGTTCGAGCCCGAGCTGCGCCAGGCGATTGTTGCGGCAGTCGAAGGCCTGCAGCGCTGCCGGGATTCGCACCGCATCGACACCCGCGACCTCGCCGATCTGGGTTTCGAGCGTCACGGTCTCGAAATCGCAGGGCTTCAGTCCGCTGCGCGACTGTTCGAGCGCGAGCAGCGTCGCCGCCAGGCCGCGGCCGATGCAGCTGGTCGCGGTGAAATGTGAGATGGGCAGGGGCGTCATGCGTAAGCGATCATTGATCGCTGTGGGTTCGGTTCTGAGTTCGAGTATACGCCGGCTCGAGCGTGCGCATATCAGTCGGCGGCCTCGCGCAAGGTCACGGCGCGCAAGCCACGCTGCTCGATCGCCTCGAGCAGCGCCGGCAACACTTCGAGCACTACCGGCTTGCCAGTGCTGCTGCGCGCGGCGTGACCATCGTGCAACAGCAGTATATCGCCGGCATCGAGCCGCTCGGTCAGACGAGCCAGGACGACACTCGCGTCGGCGTTGACGGTATCGAAGCCGCGCCGAGTCCAGCTCGCGAGCTGCAGGCCGAGTCGCTGCAGCACCGGATCGAGCAGCGGGCTGCGCAAGCCGGCGGGGGCGCGGAAGAAGCGCGGTGTCGTGCCGCAGACGCGCTCAATGCTCTGTTGCGCACGCTGCAGCTCCGCGCGCAGCGCTGGTAAGCTCAGGAACGGGAAGTAGTGCCGGTGATGCTGGCTGTGATTCTCGACCGCATGGCCCTGCGCCACGCAGGCGCGCGCGAGCAGCGGGAATCGTTCGACCCGCTCGCCGATGCAGAAAAAGGTCGCGTGCGCGCGATGTTCGGCCAGGATCGACAATACCTGGGGCGTGACCTCGGGATCCGGACCATCGTCGATCGTGATGCCGACCTCGCCGCGTGCCGCAGCGCCTGCCGGCAGGCGTGTCCAGTTCGACCCCAACGCACCACTGCGTGGCCACAGCCCGAGTGCCGTCAACAGCAGGTGGTCGGCCATCACCGCGGCGAGCGTCCAGGGCCACCAGTGCGGCTGCAGCAGCGTCACACCGATCGCGGCCAAGTGCCATGCGACCGATGCACGCAGCAGTGGCGTGGGCCGCCAGTGCGGTTGTCTACTCATGACTCCGTTCGATCCGCGGCAAATTCGCCGCGCAGGTAGCGGTCGAGAAAATTGTCCCAGAGTTGCCGCCACACCGGCCACTCGTGGCGGCCCTCGATCTCATCCAGACTTGTGGCCGGCAGCGCGCGCGCGAGCAGGCGCTGGGTGTCGCCAAAGCGATCGTCGCGTCCCAGACCCACGAACACGTGCGGCAGGGGTGGGCGCAGGTCGCGCAGGTAGCGCCAGACGTGCCGCTCATCGTCGTCAGCGGACAGCACGCCCGGCTGCCAGCATCTCAGCGAAGCACAGCGCTCGATCTCGGCCGCGACGATGCGGCTGCCGAGGTAGGGCGCGAGCAGGCACAAGCCATCGATCAGCGCCGGATACTCAGCGGCGAAACGCAGCGCCATGAAAGCGCCGAGCGAGATGCCCCCGAGCCAGAGCGTGCGTTCGTGTGCACGCTGCGGCTGAATGATCTCATCGCGCAGCCTTGCGAGCCAGGCGCGATCCGTCAGGTGCGCCAACGGCGGTGCGGCGAGGACCAGGCCCAGCGGCAGGCGGCGCTGCTGCGCAGCCACGCCGAAGCCGGCCTGAATGAAATCATCGAGCCGCTGGTGCGCAGCGGGAAGCAGCACGATGCAGCCGCTGCCGGCAGGGGCGGAGCTGGTCAGGTGCAGGGTCTGCACGGGTCAGGCTCTCGACGGCGCCGGCGCATCGACAAACAGCGCCCGCGGACCGAGCAGTGCGGAGAACCACAGCGCCAGCAGCGCACCGGGCGCCACCGTCATGCCGAGCGCGCTCAGCACCGGGACGCGTGAAAACGCCAGCACGCCAAAGCCGATCGCGGTGGCGGCATTGGCCACCAGCAACGATGCCAGTGTCAGCGGCAGATCGGCGCGCGATCCCGCCGACGCGCGTTGATCGAAGAACAGCGCGTAGTTCGACCCCACGGCGACGATCAACAGCAGACCGATCAGGTGCAGTATCGTGAGCTGCACGTTGCTCAGGATCAATCCTGCGCCGACCACGAGCACCGCGAGCGCCAGCGGTACAATCACGCGCGCGACACGCGCCGCACTGCGCAGCACGACCGCGAGCAGCAGGATGATGGCGCCGAGGCCACACAGCGAGAGGCGCACGGCCTCGCGCAGGTAGCTGCCGTAAAGCGCGTCGGTTTCCTGTTTCATGTTGAGGGCCACCACGGTACCGGGCGGATTGGCACTGAGCGCGGCGCGCACGCGCCCGATATCGATGTCTCCCCCCGCGGGGCCGCTGCGATTGGCGCGCAGTGGCAGCAGTGCGTACCAATGACCCGCCTGGCGCCAGAGCAACGCGTCTAGTGCTAGAGCCAGCGAGGTGTGCTCGAGCGCCGTGCGATCGAGCGGCGCGTCGCTGCGCGCGGCCTCGACCGCGCGCACGAACTCCTGCAGCGCCTCCGGCCGCAGCGGCAGGCTGGCGGTCGCGGCGCCGAGTCGCTGACGCAGCGTGACGGCATCCGGCAGGCTCGCGAGCCTTGCCGCCTGCGTGCTGCGGCTTGGCAGGTAGCGTGACGGACTGTCATAGCCGCCGATTTCACCGGTGGCGACCAGGGAATCGAGCCGGCGCGAGACGGTCTCGGCGCGCTGCAGTACCGATTCCTGATCCTGGCCGCTGATCACGACGAGGTTACTGATATCGGGAGCGCCGAGTTCGCTGCGCAGCTCGCCGTCGAGCGCCTGCGCCGAAGCGGCCACGGGACTCAAGGCCGCAAGATCGCGGTTCCAGAGCTGCCCACGGTGGAAGTACAGGAAGGCGGCGCTGGCCAGACCGAGCACGATCACGACTACACCCAGGCCGCGCAGCTTCGACAGCAGGCGTGCCGCGGCGGCGCCGAACGGCGCCAGATCGCGCATGCGCAGCCGCTGCGGCAGCAGTTGCGGCAGGACCCAGCGCGTCACGGCGGCGGCAGCGATCAGGCCGGCGATCGAATACAGCCCGAGCTGTGCCAGGCCCGGAAAGCTCGAGGGCAGGAGCGATGCAAAGCCGCACACCGAGGTCAGCATGCCCAAGCCGATCGTCGGCCACAGACGCGCCGGCACCTGGAGCGGACCGCGGTCGATTCCCCGGTGCGACTGCACGAACAGGTAGATCGAATAGTCGACCGACTCGCCGATCAGGGTGATGCCGAAGCCCAAGGTCACGCCGTGGACGACCCCGGCGCCCAGCGCAACGGCGGCAACGCCGGTGAGCGCACCCGAGACCACCGGCAGCAGCCCCAGCAACAGGGTCGTGACGGAGCGGTACACCAGCAGCAGCAGCGTCGCGATCAGAACGCTGCTCACGATCGACAGCCGCTTGGCCTCGTGCTCGATCGTGGCGCGCGCCGCCACGGCGAATACCGCGGGGCCGCTCAGCAGCAGCCGCAGCTGGCCGGAGGCCGGCGCAGCGGCCGCGAAGGAGGACTTGATCAACGCCAGTGCCCGGGCCTGGCCGTCGGTGTCCGAGCCCGCGGCGCGCGTTTCGGCGATCAGCAATGCGCGCTGCCCATCGGCAGAGCTCCAGACGCCCTGTTCGCTGTGTGGAGCGCCGCCGGCATCGAGCTGATCGATGATCTGCAGGGTCTCGCCGGTGGGATCGCTCATCAGCAGCGCCTTCGCCAGCAGACCGGCCGGAGAGCCGATCAGATCGTCGAGGCTCTGCTCGAGTGCCGCATGCAGGCCAGCCACGGTGAAACGGTCCGGCGTGACGGCCGGGCCGAGCGCGTAGCGGTGTGCGAATACGAAGGCGCGATCGCGTTCCGCGCCGGCGGCATCGCCATCGTTCACGGCGAGAAAGGCGCTTTGCGCGCTTAAAGAAGCATCGAGTGCCCGTGCCGCCTGTGCCCGCTGTACGGCATCGCCACCCTCGATGCCGATCAGGATCAGGTGCGCAGCGAGACCATTCTGCAGCTGATCGACCAGCAGTTGCTGCGTGGCCGAGGGTGTGCGCGGCAGGAACGCCGACAGATCGGCGCTGAAGCGCGCGCGCGCGACGACACTCAGGGCAAGGGCGACCGCGAGCAGCCATACCGCGAGCGTCGCCAGGCGCGCGCCTTTCATTCGCGTGGCTTGATGATCATGAGCGAGCGATCGCCATCGCTCTGCTGCACCTCCACCTGCAGGATCGCATCGCGCTCACCGGCGATGCGGATGTGCTGCACCATGGCGGCGAGCTTCGGCTCGCGCGGCCGCAACTGCAGCTGCCAGTGATCGAGATCGCCTTGCAACCGCAGCTCGAAGCGCTGCTCGAGCGCGGCCTGATCGCCGGCCAGCGTCGCGCGCACGCTGTCGATCAGCGGCGCGATCTCCGGGTAGTCCCGCAGCCGCAGGGTGCGCTGGCGCGATCCGGACTGCAGCCTCAACATGCCCTGATCGAGCACCATGCTCCGGGCGCGCGGTTTGAGCGTGCGTTGCTCGAGATGATCCGGTGCCTCATAGGTCAGCACGCCGGCGGAATGCAGCGGTTGCTTGAGCGCCGCCAGATACTGTGTCTCCTCGAAATCTGCGATGCCGTGTCGACGCTGCGCGAGCAAGGCCATCAGCGGCTCGAGCGCACCGGGGTCATCGGCGGCGATGGTGGGTGCTTCGAGTGCCGGGGTGGCAAGCAGTGCGATCGCGGCCAGCGTTGCCGGCAGTGCCGACCAGCGCCGCTCGCGCCTCATGGTCGAGCCGGCGGCGCGCCGTCCGGAACCGCGGACCAGAAATCGAAGAAATTGAACCAATTGTAAGGATCGCTGCGACAGTGTTGCTCGAGCAGGCTG
>Ga0210394_10003404_pt1 | contig 20048 bp, 17 predicted proteins | sample IncBWC12MmetaG_FD_160121 | JGI IMG/M metagenome (GOLD analysis project Ga0210394, IMG submission 160121) | Forest soil microbial communities from Barre Woods Harvard Forest LTER site, Petersham, Massachusetts, United States - Inc-BW-C-12-M | ecosystem: Environmental > Terrestrial > Soil >...
AAGGGGTCTGGATTGCCCTACGGCACGAGGGTATAAATTAAAGCATGTCGACCCCAACGATCGTTCAGCGTCACTCTTTGGCGACCCGAGTTTTGCATTGGCTGAATGCGCTTTGCGTTTTCTTGGTGCTCATGAGCGGCCTGCAGATATTCAATGCGCACCCTAGGCTCTATTGGGGAAAGTACGGAGCCAATACGGACCATGCTGCGTTAGAAATGACGGTGGGGGATCCGGCTAAAGGAGAGTCGTTAGGGATGGTCCGCATCGGTAGCCATGAAATTCCGACTACCGGCGTTCTTGGAGTATCCAAGGACAGTAACGGCGACCTGATCGAGCGAGGCTTCCCGAGCTGGGCAACGATTCCAAGTTATCAAGATCTCGCCACGGGGCGTCGATGGCACTTTTTCTTTGCGTGGATGCTTGTCTTCAGTAGCGGAATGTATTTCCTCATCAGTTTCGCTACCCGGCACGTTCAGCGCGATCTGCTGCCCACCCGAACGCAATGGTCGTTTAAAAGCATAGGGCGCGATTTTTGGGATCACTTACGACTTCGATTCCCGAAGGGAGAAGCGGCGAGACAGTACAACTCGCTGCAGAAGCTCGCGTATCTCGCAGTGCTTTTCATTCTTGCGCCCACGATATTTGCCACCGGTCTTACCATGTCGCCAGGGCTGGATGCTGGTTTTCCCTGGCTGCTCAATCTTTTCGGCGGAAGGCAAAGTGCGCGCACCTTGCACTTTATTTGTGCAATGACCGTGGTCCTGTTCATCGTCATTCACTTGGCGATGGTGCTGCTAGCCGGTCCTCTAAACGAATTGCGCTCTATGATCACCGGTCGGTATGTGCTGCCGCCAGAGAAAGTGAAATGACTAGCCGCATACTGACCCGACGCCAGATGCTCTTGCGCGGCTCAACGGCACTGAGTGGCCTTCTTGTGGCCGGCTGCGATCGTCTATCGAACTCGCCGTCCTTCCGCGGCATTCTCGATAGCGCGGAGGGGCTCTCCTACTCCGCTCAGCGGCTGTTAGTCCGACACAACGCGCTGGCGCGGGAGTATAAGGAATCCGACTTATCGCCCGTTTTTCGCTCGAATGGAACCAGCGATCCGGATACCCCTGGCTACAATGCATTGGCGGCCGATGATTTTCGCCAGTGGCGACTGAAAATAGATGGGCTGGTGGGGCGCCCGCGAGAACTCTCGCTTGATCAATTGCGTGCGATGCCGTCTCGAACGCAGATTACTCGTCACGATTGCGTCGAGGGATGGAGCGCGATCGGCCAATGGACCGGCGCGCCGTTGAGCACAATACTAACTTTGGCGGCCTTAAGTCCGAGTGCGCGTTATATCGTATTTTATTGTGCCGACATTCTGGAGGCGGGCGCAGATCCCTACTACGAAAGTATCGATCTCATCGACGCCTTTCATCCACAGACGATCCTCGCCTATGACCTCAACGGCAAACGGTTGCCCGTCGCCAACGGCGCTCCGCTGCGGCTGCGCGTTGAGCGTCAACTAGGATACAAACACGCCAAATATGTGATGAGAATCCAGGCGGTCCAGGACCTCAGTCATATTGGCGGCGGTAAGGGCGGTTTCTGGGAAGATCGCGGATATGAATGGTATGCAGGAGTGTGAGCGTAACTACTAGTAAGGTTGCATTATCTTGTCGGGCCGCTCGCGCAGTGCTGTGCGGTTTCTCGCCGTGGCGACATCTGGTCTCACAGGATGCAGGGAATCTCGGTCGATCGTGGTATTGGTAACCCGTCCTGATTTTCTGCTAAATTTGCTCTTGCTTATAATTCTCTATATATATAATAATACATTGATTTTGTTGTAATTTTATGATGCCGGTTGAGGGATTACGCGGCGCTGCGCGCCTCGCCCCTGACGGGGCCGCCCCGCGGGCGTTCAACGTCGCTGCGCGACGTTGTCGAACCCATATTTTTTATGTCGGGGGTTCGACCAACGTGCTGATCAACTGCTGATTGGCCTGCCGTAAATTTTTTTGAAAATGGTGCCGGCTGAGGGATTCGAACCCCCGACCTACGGTTTACAAAACCGTTGCACTACCACTGTGCTAAGCCGGCTTAGGCGAGACATTATAGCCGACACCGGCGGCATGGTCGTCTAGGCCTTGGCGGCGCGTCCGGTCATTCGCATGATGAGATGATCGAGCGACACCACGCCGGGACCGGCGATCGCCAGCCACAGGAACAGGGCGAGATATTCGAATTCGTCGAAGCCCAACAATGTCTCCAGCGAATCGACGTCGGCCCATTTCGCGGCGCGGATTGCCACGATCATGGTGACGCCGAGCGCGCCGGCGGATATCCGCGTCAACAATCCGAGCAGCAGGAATATGCCGCCAAAGAATTCGATCCCCGACGTGAGCGGCGTCAAAAAATGCGGGAAAGGAATTCCCCAGCCAATGAAATTCTCGGTCACCTGCGGCAGATTATTGAGCTTGCCCCAGCCGCTCAAGAGAAACACCCAGCCGACGGTAACCCGGGCGAACAGCGGCGCGAGCCACATAAGGTGCCTGGCAACACGCTCCGGCCACCCAATCAGCCAATCGATTAACAGGCGCATAAATTGTTTTCCAGTTTGGTTTCCTGAACTTAAGACCCGGTGAGCAAGCAAAATATTACAGCCAAGGGCCACTGCCTTCCCGGACCAGTCTCAAGGCTCGAGGCAGACTACTTCGGTGCCGACGGCTGCGCGGGCTTTTCCCCCAACAGATCCACCGCCGCCTGGTACAGCTTGGCGCGCAGCAAGAAACGCTCATTGGCGCGCGTAATGTAGCGAATGGCGATTTCCACTCCGCCTACCACGGGTTTGATGTTGATACCGGGTGTACCTGAAAACACTTTATCGCGCTGCTCCGGAACCGCGCGTTGCCACTCGAGCTCGGCTTTGCGAGCGCTGTCGGCGGTGACTTCGGCCACTTGCTTGGTGATGGCATCGACAATCGGATAGGGGTCCCGGCCCAAGGGGACGACCACCTGCAATTGATCCCACAGCCATTGCCCTGACGTCGAAAAATTGAAGTAATGGCCTTCGATCGCAAAGCTATTGGTGAAGGTAACTCGCCGGCCCGTGGGGTGTCCGGAGTCGCTCCAATTACCGGTCTCGAGCAGCACCGTGTGAAACATGCCGAGTTCCGTGACTTCACCGCTGACGCCGTTGATTTCCACCCAGTCGCCCAAGCGAATGCCGTTGCGGCCCATGAGCACCAGCCAACCGAAAAATGCGACGATGAAGTCCTTGAGCGCCACCGTCAGTCCGGCGCCGACGATTCCGATCGTGGTGGCAAATTGGCTGGGCACGCCGAGCACGATGATCACTATCACCAGTACCGCGGCCACGCGCAAGCTCATCCGAGTAATACTGCGCAGGGTTTCGACTTGACGGCGATCCAACTTTGGGTTGTCGAGAAAATGCTGCAGCCATTCGTCGAGCACCAGCAGCGCGCTCAAAATGAGGATGACGATCAAGGCATCGAGCAGCAGCCTGTGGACAAGAACTTGCGAACGCTGCGCAATCAGGGCCGACCATCGGCTATAGATGCCTTCCAGCTGGCGTTGGTCCGCGGCGCGCCGATCGAGCAGCGTCAATACTTCTTGATCGGCCGTAATCGTTTTGGTTTGACTGAGAAGCGCCGCGGCATCTTCATGTGTGTGCTGCAGGCCAAGCGCCGGTGTGGGCTTGTCCGCTTCCTTCGCCGCTTTGGTGTGGTGGGCGAGTCCGGCAATTCCGCCCTTGGCGGTCTCGAGACTCGCCGCCAATTGAGCCCGCCGGCTGCCAAGCGCCTGAGCTTTCTGCACTGCGAAGCTGCGCGCATCGTCCAGATCCAGCCGTTTCTGCCGCAGCTGCCGCCATTGACGAAACTTTCCCAGCGATCCCTGTTGTTGGTCGGCCGTGCCGGCCTGGGGGAGTGCGGCCGGCGGATGCGCCTTGGTCTGCGCTTCGTGCTCCTGCACCATCGTTTCGATTTGCTGCTGAGGATTGCCGCCGGCATCGACCAGGTCTTGATTCGCTTCGTCCAACTCGTCCTTGTCCAGTCCCAATTGCGACTGCGCCAGGTCCAATTCGTCCTGCACGGCGGTTTTTTGAGCATCCTTGGCCTGCGCGAGCTTGGCGGTGAGGTCATTCACCTGCTGCTGATCGGCGGACAGCAATTCCTGAGATTTGCTGATCCGCGCCTTGATCGCGGCGGCATTGGAGTTCAGCGCCGGAGGGTGAGCTTCCGCATCGCGAATTCCCTCCTTGAAAGCAAGATCGAGCTCGTGGTCCGCAACGCGCAATGCCGATTGAGCGAACGCCTGTTCATCGGCGGTAACCGCGCTCGGCGCAAGCCGGAGTGCCGTTTCATAAGTGGATTGGTCCACCAGGTCGGTGGCCGCGACGGTCGCGATGCCTTTTTTCCTGACCTCAGGGGTTGGCGCCGTTTTCCACCAACCGACCGCGGCGACGATCAACAGCAGCCCCAGGATGGTCCACAGGATTTTATCGACGAGCGTTCTGCGCCTCATCAGTGCCAACTGCCGACCGCTTCGCGTGCGGCCTGGTTGAGCGGCCGGGCGAGCAGCCCGCTTTGCGAAACTTTGATTTCATACAATGCGCCGTCCGCCATCGGCAGGAAGGTCGCGCTGCCATACAGTGCATCCACCCACGGCACCCACGAGCGGTAGCGATGCAATAGATCCCAAGGATCGATGCGGCCCGGGGTATTCAGATCATAGACTGTGCGGGGCAGGGTGCGTTCGTCCTCGAGGCGAGTGTATCGGCCGCTGATGCGTTCCAGCCGATACGCGGCGTCGAAGCCCAGCAGGTTGGCGAAGGCGTGCCACTTCAGCACCCGGGCATCGACCTGCCATTCATCGCCATGCAACGCGAAATTCGCGTGTTCGCCGTTCGGATAAGTCAAGGTTGCGTTGAATTCTTGGCTACCGGTCCGCGCAAATTGCAGCTCGCCGGCGGGTTGCTCGAAGCTCAGGCGCTGGTAGCTGCTGAGACTGGTGCCAATCAACATTGCGCAGGCGGCTGCCAGGAAAAATATCAGTGCAGCCGCTCCGTGCGCCATTCCGCCCATGAGCCGCCTGCGTCGCATGCGGCGAACTGCCGCGATGAGAAATAGCAGGCCCAGGAGCGCGCAGACAGCAATGGATGCGGTGAGTGTCATGGCGTTGGATTTTTACGGGAACCGGAACCGAACCTCATGGGACTAACAGAACACTTAGCTCGGTTCCGGCGTCTCGTTGCAGACGCGTATAGTTTGCTGTGTTTCCAATGATTTGCAAGTCGTGGCGCGACGCGACGTGTGTTTCGTGTTGATTTCGCGTTCGGTATCGGCAACTATGCCAAAAAAGGGGCTAGTCAGTTAATGTGGATCGTTCAAGTTGCGCTGCGGCGCCCATACACATTCTTGGTGATGGCGCTGTTGATTCTCCTCGCAACACCTCTCGTGCTGCTGAAGATGTCGGTCGACATCTTTCCCGAGATCGATATCCCGGTCATCAGCATCATCTGGAACTATAGCGGACTGTCGGCACAAGAGGTCGGCCTGCGCATCTCGGCCAATAACGAGCGCTATCTGACCACCGTCGTCAACGACATCGAGCACATCGAGTCGCAGTCCTTGGCCGGTCTGTCGATCATCAAACTTTACTTTCAACCCAACGCCAGCATCCCCACCGCCATGGGCCAGGTGGCTGCGGCCGAGCAGAACCAATTGCGCAGTTTGCCCCCAGGCGCCCTGCCGCCGCAGGTGCTGAAGTATTCGGCATCCGCCATTCCGGTCGTTCAGCTCGGGTTGTCGAGTACCACGATGACGGAGCCGATGCTGTTCGATGCCGCCACCAATTTCATGCGGCCGCGGCTGGTGACCATCCCCGGCGTGGCGATACCCTGGCCGTTCGGCGGGAAAATCCGCCTGATATCCGTCGATCTCGACACCGGGGCGTTGCTGTCAAAAGGACTGACGCCGAACGATGTGGTGAATGCGATAAACGTCCAAAACCTGATACTGCCTTCGGGTACCGTGAAAATCGGCGGCACGGAATTTACCATCGCACTCAACGGTTCACCCGAGAGCATCGCCGGACTGAATCGCATCCCGGTCGTCACCAAGAACGGCGCGACCACCTATTTGTCCGAAGTAGCCCACGTTCGCGACGGATTTTCGCCGCAAACCAACGTCGTGCGCCAGAACGGCGATCGCGGCGTATTGATGTCGATCCTGAAGAACGGCGGCTCCTCCACCCTCGACATCGTCAAGACCGTCCTCGCCGAGTTGCCCATCGTCGCGCAGATTCTGCCAAAGGAACTCAAAATAACGCCGCTCTTCGACCAATCCGGTTTCGTACGTGCGGCCATCACTGGTGTGGTGCGCGAAGCTGTGATCGCGGCCTGTTTGACCGCCATGCTGATCCTGGTGTTTCTCGGCAACTGGCGCAGCACCTGCATCATCGCGGTGTCCATTCCGCTCTCCATTCTCTGCTCGATCATCGCGCTGTACATCTGCGGCGAGACATTGAACATCATGACCTTGGGCGGACTCGCCTTGGCGGTAGGAATTTTGGTCGATGATGCGACCGTGACCATCGAGAATATCGAGCGCCATATACACTTGGGCTCGGATTTGCACAAAGCGATATTGGACGGCGCCGGGGAAATCGCCCTTCCGGCGCTGGTCTCGACGCTGTGCATTTGCATTGTGTTCGTACCGATGTTCTTCCTTACCGGCGTCGCGCGGTATTTGTTCGCGCCGCTCGCGGAAGCAGTGGTATTCGCCATGCTCGCCTCGTACGTGCTGTCGCGCACCTTGGTGCCCACGCTGGTGATGCTGCTGATGGATATCACCCCGCAGCACGCCCACCAACGCCCCAACCTGCTGCAACGTGTGTATCGAGCCTTCAACGCACGCTTCGAACGGATCCGCGCCGGCTACAGCACCATCCTTGCGGCGGTGATGGAGCGGCGGCGCGCCTTTGCCGGCGCGTTCCTGGGATTCTGTGCATTGTCCTGCGTGCTGGTGTTTGTTTTGGGACGGGATTTCTTCCCCAATGTGGACGCCGGGCAGATTCGCATGCACATGCGATTGCCGTCGGGAACACGCATCGAGGAGACCACGCGGGTAGCCGATCAAGTGGACCTCGCGATCCGCAAACTCGTGCCGCCTTCCGAACTCGGCACCATGCTCGAGAATCTCGGCGTTCCGATCAGCGGCATCAGCAATTCTTACAGCAATGCCGGAGCATTCGGGACATTTGACGGTGAATTTCAAATATCGCTGAATTCGGGTCATCGCCCGACGCTGGACTACATCGAGGATATGCGCCGCGAACTGCCACGGGGCTTTCCCGGCACGGAGTTTTTCTTTCAACCGGCCGACATGGTGACCCAAATCTTGAATTTCGGGCTACCGGCAGCAATCGACGTGCTGTTCACCGGCGAAGATTTGCGTGCCAACTATGACTTGGCGGCGAAGCTCGTGAAGCAGATACAACAGATTCCGGGAGCCGTGGACACCCACATCCACCAGCGATTGGACCTGCCCACGTTGGCGCTGCACATGGATCGCACGCAGCTGCAGACCGTGGGATTGAGCGCCAACGATGTCGCTCAGAACTTGCTCATATCGACGGCGGGTACCGCGCAGACCTCACCCGCTTTTTGGTTGGATCCGTCCAACGGCGTGGTCTACAACGTGACCGCGCAGTCGCCGCAATACAACGTCGACAGCATAGACGCGCTGTTGCGCACGCCTGTCAGCTCCGCTTCCGGGAGCCCGGCGCAGCTGCTCAACAATTTGGTTTCGGTGACCCCGGAAGCGCAACCTGCGGTAATGTCGCGTTATAATACGGCGCCGGCCATCGATGTATATGTCGGCGTTCAAGGTCGAGACCTCGGCAGCGTAACCAGCAAGATTCAAGAACTCGTCACGAAGATGCGGCCACAGCTGCCGCGCGGCGCGACCATCCAGTTGCGCGGTCAGGCGCAAACGATGCGCTCATCGTTCTTCCAGCTGGAAGTGGGCCTGGTGATGGCGGTTGTGATGGTGTATCTACTGATCGTTGTGAATTTCCAGTCGTGGATCGATGCCTTCATCATCATCAGCGCTCTGCCCGCGGCGCTGGCCGGAATCTGCTGGACGTTGTTCCTGACCGCAACGACCTTGAGCGTGCCGGCACTGACCGGAGCGATCATGACCATGGGTGTCGCGACGGCCAACAGCATTTTGATCGTGTCATTTGCCCGCCAGCGCATGAATGAGGGCCTGGATCCGGTAAGCGCCGCTCGCGATGCCGGCGCCACGCGCATCAGGCCGGTGCTGATGACTGCATTGGCAATGATCATCGGCATGATTCCGATGGCGCTGGGCTTGGGGGAGGGCGCCGAGCAGAATGCCCCCTTGGGGCGTGCGGTCATCGGCGGCTTGCTGTTTGCGACGGTTTCCACGCTATTCTTCGTGCCGGTGATTTTTGCCGGCCTCCATCGGCGACTTGAAGGGCGTAATGCAGCTCGTTCATCCGCCCTGCCGCCGGCTGCAGAAGGGACTACTTGATATGCTGATGCAAGAGCCAGTTCCAGCGCCACAGACAGCGCCGGCGCTGCAGCGCGCAAGGTTTATCGTCGGCGGCATTCTCGCCTTCCTGTTGTTGGGCAGCGTGGTCGTGCTGGTGATGCGCAGCTTTCAGGCCACCGCGCTCGCGGCAGCCACGCAGGAGCATGCGAAACGCTACGTGACCACCATTCTGCCGCAGCAGGCCGGCAACGGCCTGCCCCTCACCCTGCCCGGCACGCTGCTCGGCATCAACGAGGCCACGGTTTACGCGCGCAGCAACGGCTATATCTTGCGCTGGACCAAGGACATCGGCAGTGCGGTGAAGAAAGGCGACCTCCTTGCGGAAATCACGGCCCCGGAAATCAATCAGGAGTTATCCCAGGCGATCGCGGCGCGCGAGCAAGCCGCCAGCGGCGAAGCCCTGGCGAAAATCACCGCGGAGCGCTGGAGAAGCCTTCGCGAGAAAGATGCCGTCACTCAGCAGGAACTGGATGATCGCCAGAGCGCCTACCTGCAGGCGCAGGCCAATCTAGCCGCGGCGCAGGCCAACGAGGCGCGGCTGCGCGACTTGCAGGGTTTCAATCGGGTGGTTTCGCCCTTCGATGGAGTTGTCACCAGCCGCAGCATCGACGTCGGCGACCTGGTCGATGCGGGAAACGGCGGCGCTGGAAAGGCGCTGTTTACCGTTGCCCAGGTGGACCCGCTGCGCCTGTATGTGTGGGTGCCGCAGGTTTATGCCCAGCAGGTCAAGGTGGGTGATGTAGTCAGGGTGAGTCTGCCCGAGCGCCCGGGCGAGGAATTTCAAGGCAACATCGTGCGCACCGCGCGGGCGATCGATACCGCCACCCGCACCATGCAGGTGGAAATTCGGGTGCCGAATCCCAAGGACGCTTTGTTCTCCGGTGCCTACGTGCAGGCGACGCTGCCGATCAAACAGGACGGCGCCGCGCTGCTGGTTCCGACCAACGTCCTGCTGTTTCGGCCCGATGGTCCGCGCGTGGCGGCCGTCGATACGGGAGGGCGCGTGCACATGACCGCGGTGACGCTCGGTACTGATTTTGGCAGCACCGTGGAGATCAAGAGCGGTCTGCATGCCGACGATCGGATCATTCTGAATCCCGCCGACTCGCTGATCGACGGCGACGTCGTTTCCTTGTCCACGCAAGACGCAGGCCGGTAGCGATGCGGTTCGCGATGCGCGCAATGGGAGGGTGGGGCATGACGGCGCTGCTCGCCGCGTGCGCGGCCGGACCCGACTATCACCGGCCCGCGGCAGAGGTGCCGCCGGCGTGGCAGCCTGCAGAACCGTGGCACGAGGCGGTGCCGAGCGATGCCAAGCTCAAAGGCGATTGGTGGGAATTGTTTCAGGATCCCGACCTGAACCCGCTGGTGGAAAAGGCTCTCGTCAGCAACCAGAATTTGCGCGTTGCGGCCGCGCGTCTCGAACAGGCCCGCGACCAACTCACGATTGCGCGCTCGGCGCTGTTTCCCGCCGTTCAGCTTTCCTCTTCCGCACTGCGTGCCAAGGAATCGGCGAATCGACCCCTGTCGGAGTATTCAGTCCCAAACCAGTCGATCGTGCAAAACGATTTTCGAGTCGGACCCGCCGTCACCTACGAGGTGGATTTGTTTGGCCGAGTGCGGCGCGACGTCGAGGGCGCGCGCGCCTCTGCCGAACAGGCCGAAGCGGATTTTGAAAACACGCGCCTGGTGCTGATGGCCACCCTGGTAACCGACTACTTTTCCTTGCGCGAGACCGACGCCGAGATTGAGGTGCTGCGCCGCAGTCTGGATCTGGAGCGCGGTGCGCTCAGCTTTGTTACATCGCGGCATGATCTGGGATTCGCCACGGGACTGGATCTTGCGCAGCAAGAAGCGCTGCTCGAAGCCAGCGAAACGCAGTTGGAACTGCTCAAAGTCCAGCGCTCGCAATTTGAACACGCGATTGCGACGCTGGTCGGCATTCCCGCACCCAGCTTCAGCCTCGCGCCCGCTTCCTACACGCCGCCGGTGCCGGCGTTTCCCGTGGGATTGCCCTCGGATCTTTTGCAGCGCCGCCCCGATGTGGCCGCCGCGGAACGGGCCATGGCCGCGGCCAACGCGCGCATCGGCGTGGCGCGCGCCGCTTACTATCCGTCGATCAATCTTGCACCCGGCCTCGGCGTGCCGAACGCGGGATGGGAGAGCAACACGCTGTCCACACTGCTCGAGGCGCCCAGCCGCTTTTGGGCCATCGGCCTGTCCGCCACGCAATTGCTGTTTGATGCCGGAAAGACCCGCGCCAATGTGCATTTTGCGGATGCCGATTACACCGCTGCCGTTGCGACCTACCGGCAAACCGTGTTGACCGCCATGGAGGAGGTGGAGAACGGCATCACCGGCCTGAGTTCGCTCGACCGCGCCGCGGTCTCGGCCGACGCCAGTGTCCGCAGCGCGCAGCGGGCGTTTGACATTGCCAGTGATCGCTACAAAGGCGGCGTGGATACCTATCTCGACGTCATCACCGCCGAGCAAACGCTGCTCACCAATCAGCGCCAGGCGGTGCAGATTCAGGGACAGCAATTTGTCACTGCGGTGTTCTTGGTGAAGGCGCTGGGCGGCGGTTGGAGCGCAGCGCCGCAGGTTTCGCGCCGCAACTGAATTTTCTAGGTTTCGGGCTTGAGCAGGCTGTCGATGGCGACCGGCGGCGAAATGAAATTCGACTGCACGAAGTCCACGCCGAGCGCGGTCAACCATTCCTGCTCGGCGGCGGTTTCGGTGCGTTTGGCGACCGTGTGCATACCAAGCACACGGGCCATTTGCACCACCCCCGTGATGGCCGCCTGCGATATCTTGTCGATGCGCATTTTTGCCGTCATATCCGGCGCCAGCTTCACGTAGCGCACGCCCGGCAAGCGCAGCAAGGCGAAACACTCGGTGCGCAGTGCGAAGTCGTCCAGAATGAGAGGACAACCCAGGCGATGCAACGAAACGGCAACGTCGTTGATTTTATCGGCGAGAGAGAGCGCCGTCGAAGCATCGACTTCAAAGGCGATCGTTGCCTTGGGCAAGGAAGACTTGGTCAGACACAGTTCGACAAACTTGATGAAATGTTCGTCGTGCAGCGCGGTGACGGTGAGATTCACGGAAAACATGACCTCATCGGCCACACAGCTTTCGGGGTGACGAATCAACCAGCTGATGAGTTCCGTCAATACGCGGCGGTCGATCATCGATCCTAAGCCATTGTCGACCGCCGCCTTCAACATCGCATGCGGGGCAGCATTCGGGGATTCCTCCGATCCCGAACGCAGCAATACCTCGTAACGCTTCAATTGGCCGCCCTTGCTCAACGGCACGAGACGCTGCACATGCAAAGTGATGGGGCTCTTGCGAAGCGCGGCGTGCAGGCGATCGATTTCCGGCGTCACACCTTTTGGCAGCTTCTCGAAAATCTCGATCGACGGGCTTGCGGCCGTAGTCGCGGGAGGCTCGAGGCGGGTGGGCGCAGTTGACGGAGCAGGCGCAGTCGGCGCAGGAGAAGGCGCAGTCGGCGGCGGGCTCGAAGGACGGGCGGGGCTCGCAGGACGCGGCGCGGGGCGCGAGACAATTTGCTGCACCTGTGCCGAGATCGATCTTGGTCCCGATGAGAATGGCATCACTGTCGGCGCTGCGGCGGGCAGTGGAGGTCGCGGCGGCGCTGAGTCCGGCGCCGCGGCAGTTCGAGTCGCGGGCGCGGCGCTGCGTGCGGCGGATGGGGGCGTGGTTTTTGCCGGGGGCGGAGCGGCGCGTGCCGATGGCGCCGCGGTTCGTGGGGCCGCCTGCGCCGGCGCCGCTGCGGCCCGGGTTGCGCCCGGGCTGCTTGGGCTTGATGGGGGCCGCCCGCTTGCTGCAGGGGTTCGAGCCGGCGCGACGGGTTCAGGTTCCGGGCTCGGCGCAGGGCCGCGATCCGGGCGCATGGCGGAGAATTGAGCCAGCGCCCGCTGCATCTTCGGAGTCAGCAACTTGGTCGCGCCCTGCGCGACGATCCGCGTGTCCATGATGATCATGATCACGCCGACCATGGTGCGGCGTGTGTTCACGGCGCGAATCAGCACCGCCGAGCGCAGGTCGCCTAGATCGAAAGCCAGCGCCGCTGCGGCGCTGGGATCGGCAAAAGCTTCGGCCGCCTGCAGCACCGCATTGTGTTCGTCGGGGCCCATTGAGCTCTCGCTCAGCCAGAGCACATCGCCGAGCTCGTCATGTAGGGATACTGCATGGGTGCGGGCCGGTTCGACGGCCGCGCGCACCTTTTGACAGACGGCATCGAAATCGACAAGCGGACTATCCGTTGCCGTTAAGGGTTTGCCCTGATCCATAGATCCGCTACTTGAAATGTGAGCTTACATATCTACCGTACCTTAGGCCCTCCCTGATGTGATGGTCTTCGCCAAAACGCGACGGTGAGCGGGACCCTGGAAATTGGCATTACATATCATCGGCAAACTCGTGCGCCTGCCGCTAAACTTCGTGGACAATGACTAGAAAAACCAGCGATCGTCAATACCGCTACTACGATTTTGTGATGGCGGCCTACGTGTGCGTCTTGCTGTGCTCGAATCTCATTGGCCCCGCCAAAGAGACCACAATTCAACTGCCGCTGATCGGCGGCGTCACGTTTCTCGCCGGCGTGCTGTTCTTTCCGATCTCCTACATATTCGGAGACATTTTGACCGAAGTGTACGGCTACGGGCGCGATCGGCGCGTCGTTTGGGCAGGCTTCGCAGCCCTGGCATTTGCTTCGATCATGGCAGCGGTGGTGGTGCATTTGCCGGCCTCGGAGCGCTCGCTTCCGGATCAACCGGCGGTCGAGACGATATTCGGCAACACGCCGCGCATCGTCGTGGCGTCGATCAGTGCATTTCTTTGCGGCACGTTCTTGAACAGCTACGTTCTTGCCAGGATGAAGATTTGGACGCGAGGTCGCTGGCTGTGGACCCGGATCGTCGGCTCCACCTTGTGCGGCGAGTTGGTGGATTCGATGATCTTTTATTCGGTGGCATTCCTCGGCCGCATGCCCTGGCCGCATCTGGTGGCGGTGATGTTCACGCAGTACGTGTTGAAAAGCGGTTGGGAGATCGTCGCGACTCCCCTGACCTATCGAGTAGTGGCATTCCTCAAGCGCGCTGAAAACGAGGATTACTACGACATAGGTACCAATTTCACACCTTTCTCGTTGAAAGCCTGAACGGCGGTCTTTATAACGCATCCTTCATGTGCCGCTGTGCACGGCTGCCTGCGGCGCGCGTTGTTGAATTGTTCAAATCAACCTGAGGGATGTTCATGCAAATTCGTTCTGCCTGTGTGATCGCCGTGCTGCTGACCATGAGCGCGGCCTGCACCGTAACGGCGACCGCGCCGCGAGTCGTTGTACAACCACCGGTGGCTGAAGTCGTGGTCGCGCGGCCGCCGCCGCCGCTTCAAGTCGAGGTTGTGCCCGTGGCGCCGGGCCCAAATTGGGTTTGGCAACCGGGTCATTGGCGCTGGGAGCATAACGAGTACGTGTGGCGACCCGGCCACTATGAAAAGCGCCCCGCGGCCACTGCTTACTGGGTGCGCCCGGAGTGGGTTGCGCGCAACGGCCAGTGGGTTTTTCAGCCGGGACATTGGGCTTATCGCTAGTTGAATTCGGCGGGCGGCGGCCGATGCAATTGGTCGCCGCTTCGCCACGATTTGCCACGACTCCAGCCGCGCTTCGCCCGAATCGAGGGCCGTAATGGCTTCCATGGGGCGACGGTCGTCGCCTCGAAGGCGCAAGCGAGGAGTCGTTATGAAGACCGGATATTCAAAATTGATGTGGACAATTGGTTTGTTGGGCGCGAGCGCCGCGGCGTTCGCCGGCGATGCGCGGGTTGCCCCACCGCAGGAGCCGGTGGGGTTGATAACAGGTGCGGTGATCGGCGCATTTGCCGCAGGGCCGGCCGGCGCCGTGGTGGGCGCGGGACTCGGTGCCTGGCTCGGCAATCGCGTGCACCGGGCGGACGAAGCCAAGGTGGCGGAGGCGAAGGCTAAGGCACTTGAGAGCGACAAATCGGAACTGCAGGCTGAAAAGTCGACGCTGCTGACGGAAAGGAGCCAGCTGGTCGAAACCAATCAAGGTCTCACCGCCAAGCTGGATGATCTTTCACGGAAAATCGAATCGGCGCAAACCGTCAAAGGCGATGCCTCGCAGGTTCTCGATGGATTCGAGGGCGATATCTTGTTCCGCACCGGCAGCGCCGAGATCACGCCGGATCTCGCGCATCAGATCCTGGTGCTGGCGCAGGCCGTGGCGAAATCTCCCGCCCTCAAGGTCCGGGTCGATGGCTACGCAGATCCTCGCGGTACGGTGGACGACAATATGAAGCTCTCGCAAGACCGGGCGAATGCGGTGCGCGATTTGTTGCTCGCTGCCGGAGTCAGCGATGAGGCGCTGGAAGTCAATGCCTACGGCAAGAGCCAGAGCATCGCAGCCGACAGCGATGGCTACGCGCTCGAGCGTCGCGTTCGATTGACGTTGCAAGCGCAAGACAGCGCGCCCGTCGCTCAGGTCGGCAAGAATGACTGATTTGGGGTGAAACCCCTTGAGTAAGCGGCCCGGCGCCACATAGGCTGCCGGGCCGCACTTGTTTCCGCGCGCGCCAAAAGCCTACGATAGGCTTATGAGCGCACCTCCCAGGATCGTGGTCCTCGATCGATTTCAGACCGGGGAGTCTGCGAATCCCTCGCACGAGAACATTCTTGCCGGCATCCCGCGAACCCGGGTGTCGAATCAATACGCGGATGCGACCCAGGAATTTTTCTGCGGCATCTGGACCAGCACTGCCGGCAAATGGCGTGTTCGGTACACCGAGCACGAGTTCTGCGTCATCATCGAAGGCCGCGTACGCATCGAATCGGCGAGCGGAGAAAAGCACGAACTAAAGGCCGGCGATGCCTTCGTTGTGCCCGCAGGGTTCGAGGGTGTCTGGGAAGTCGCGGAGCCGTGCAAGAAGTGGTACTCGATATTCGAGCCCAAGCCGTCGCGATCCGACCCCAAGCCCTAGATCATGCGGTTTCGCGGATCACCGCGCCCAATGTTTCCACCAAGCGGTCGATCTGCTTACCCTCGATGATCAGCGGCGGCGACATGGCAATCGTGTCGCCCGTCTGACGCACCATGACACCCCGCTCGAAGCATTTCAGGAATACCTCGAAGCCGCGCGCTCCGGGCTTGCCCTGGCGCGCCTCGAGCTCCACGGCGCCAATCAAGCCGTAGTTGCGCAGGTCGACCACGTGCGGCAGGCCGCGCAAGGAATGCACGGCGTTTTCCCAGTGGCTGCTCAGCGATGCCGCGCGCGTCAGCAATCCTTCCTTGGCATAGACATCGAGCGTCGCCAGCGCTGCGGCGCACGCCACCGGATGCGCTGAATACGTATAGCCGTGAAACAGCTCGATCGTATTCTCCGGGCCCTGCATGAAGGCGTCGTAAATTTTGCGCTGGGCAAACACGGCGCCCATGGGCAGCGCGCCATTGGTGAGGCCTTTTGCCGTGGTCATCAGATCCGGCGTCACATCGAACGCCAGCGAGGCGAACGGTCTTCCCACCCGGCCGAATCCGGTGATGACTTCGTCGAATATCAACAAGATGTCGTGCTTGTCGCAGATCTCCCGCAGCCGCTTCAAGTAGCCGACGGGAGGCAATACCACTCCGGCCGATCCGGAGATGGGTTCGACGATGACCGCCGCGATGGTCGAGGCATCATGCAGCGCAATCAGGCGCTCCAACTCGTTGGCCAGGTGCGCGCCCCAGGGCGGCAGTCCGCGCGAGAACGCGTTGTGTTCGAGATCCAGCGTATGCGACATATGGTCCACGCCGGGCAGCATCGATGAGCCGAAGAACTTGCGGTTGTTGACCATGCCGCCCACCGACATGCCGCCGAAACCAACCCCGTGATAGCCCTTTTCGCGGCCGATGAAGCGGGTGCGCTGGCCTGCGCCCCGCGCCCGGTGATAGCCGATCGCGATCTTCAACGCCGTATCCACCGATTCGGAGCCCGAATTGGTAAAAAATATCCGGTCAAGTCCGGGAGGTGCGATCTTCGCCAATCGATTCGCAAGTTCAAATGCAATGGGATGACCCATCTGAAAGGCAGGCGCGTAGTCCATCGTCGCGAGTTGCTTGGTTACCGCCTCGGTGATTTCGCGGCGGCCGTGACCGGCGTTCACACACCAAAGACCCGCGACCCCGTCCAGCACTTCGCGTCCGGATGTGTCCCAGTAATACATGCCCTCGGCGCGCGCCAGCAGGCGCGGATTCGCCTTGAACTGCCGATTCGCCGTGAAGGGCATCCAAAACGCGTCGAGCTCGGTATTTGCAGGGGCTGGGGTCAGCTGGGCATTCATGGCGTAGGTCCTTTAAAAGCATGTCTTCGGGCGAGATGATAAATAAAATCGACACTTAGCTCAATTTCAGCTCGTTATTCTGCTCTTCTGTCTATTATAATAGACGATATGAGCTTGGATGTGGGAATGCATTTAAAGGCAGTACGCCAGATGTACGGGCTGTCGCAGCGTGAATTGGCCAAGCGCGCCGGTGTGACCAATGGATTGATATCCCTGATCGAGCAGAACCGGGTCAGTCCATCGGTAAGTTCGCTGAAAAAAGTGCTCGACGGCATACCGATGGCACTGGCTGATTTTTTCACCCTGGACCTGCGCAGCAATCCGCAGGTGTTCTTCCCCCGGGAAGAACTCACCGACATCGGCACCGCCAACGTTGAGTTGCGTCTGGTCGGTGGGCGTTTGGTCAAGCGCAGCATGTCGATCCTGCACGAGCTTTACGCGCCCAATGCGGATACCGGCGAGGAAATGCTGACGCACGCCGGCGAGGAGGGGGGTGTGATCGTGAAGGGAAAAATAGAACTCACCATCGGCGGTGACTCAAGGGTCTTAGGGGCAGGCGACGGCTACTATTTCAAGAGCACCCTGCCGCATCGGTTTCGCAACACCGGTCGGGAGGAATGCGAGATCGTCAGCGCCAGCTCGCCGCCCACCTTTTAATCCGGCTCCTTTGGGCCCTAGGCCAAAGCCTTCAGGTAGCATATCCGTCATGAGCAAGGTAACGGTGGCGGCCACTCAAATGGCCTGCAGTTGGGATCGCGATGCCAATATCGCGCGTGCCGAGAAACTGATTCGCGAGGCGGCGGCGCGCGGCGCCCAGGTGGTTCTGGTACAGGAGCTGTTCGAGACGCCGTATTTCTGCAAGGACCACATCGCCCGGCATCTGGAGCTCGCGCAGCCCCTGGAGGCTCATCCTGCCGTCGAACACTTCCGCAGCCTCGCGCGCGAGCTCGCCATGGTACTGCCGGTCAGCGTATTCGAACGCGCCAACAATGCATTTTACAATTCCGTGGTGGTAGTGGATGCCGACGGGGCGGTGCTCGGCAGCTACCGCAAGTCGCACATTCCCGAAGGACCGGGGTATCACGAGAAATTCTATTTTTCGCCGGGCGACACCGGCTTCAAGGTGTTCGACACCCGCTATGCCAAGCTCGGAGTCGCGATTTGCTGGGACCAGTGGTTCCCGGAGGCGGCGCGATGCATGGCGTTGATGGGCGCCGAGCTGCTGCTCTATCCCACCGCAATCGGCTCGGAACCACAGGACGCCAGCATCGATTCGAGCGGCCACTGGCAGCGCACCATGCAAGGCCACGCCGCGGCCAATATCGTGCCGTTGGTGGCATCGAATCGCATCGGCACCGAGAAAGGTGAAAAGTACACCATGACCTTCTACGGCTCTTCGTTCATCGCCTCGCCAACGGGCGAAAAAATCGCCGAAGCGGATCGCGTCAGCGAGTCGGTGCTGACCGCCGCCTTCGACCTGGACGAGGTGCGCCGCTACCGGCAGTCGTGGGGTGTGTTCCGGGATCGGCGGCCCGATCTCTACTATCCATTGTTGTCCCTCGATGGACGCGGCTGAGAATCTCGTATTCGTTGATCTGGAAACGACGGGCGGCAATGCCGCACATCACCGCATCACCGAAATCGGCATCGTGCGTGTGGCAAACGGCGCCGTTATTGAAGAGTGGAGCTCGCTGGTAAATCCCGGCTGCGAAATCCCTTCCTACATCGTGGCCTTTACCGGCATCAGCAATGAGATGGTCGCCGCGGCACCGCGCTTCGCCGCGCTCGCCGCGAGCGTGTTTGACAAACTGCGCGGCGCGGTTTTCGTGGCGCACAATGCGCGCTTCGATTATTCGTTCCTGTGTGCCGAGTTTCGCCGCGTCGGCATGCACTTCGCGGCCACGGCGCTGTGCACCGTGAAACTTTCTCGACGCCTGTTTCCGCAGCACGCGCGCCACAATTTGGACGCGGTGATGGAGCGCCACGACCTTGCGTGCAATGCCCGGCATCGTGCCCTCGGCGATGCGCTGGTGCTGCGCGATTTCTGGTTCAAGCTGCAGCTCGAGATACCGGCGCCGGTGTTTGCGGCGGCGCAGGCTCAATCCGTGCTCGGCGTGGTCAAGCTGCCCGCGCAGCTGCCGCCGGAGCTGGCCGACGAGTTGCCGGAAGGCCCCGGCGTATACCGCTTGTTCGGCGCGGACGATGCTTTGTTGTACATCGGCAGAAGCAACTCACTGCGCAGCCGCGTGCTGGCGCAGCTGGGCGAGCAGCACCCGGGTTCAAGAGACCGGAAACTCGCGGCGCAAGTCCGGCGCGTCGATTGGCGGCGCACGGCCGGCGAACTCGGCGCGGTGCTGCTCGAGGCCGAATGGATAAAAACGCAACAGCCGCTCTACAACCGGCACCTCAGCCGCAGTTCCGAAGCGGTGACTTTGCGGCTTGCAGCCGGCCACTTGGGCGTGGTCGAGACGCAGCGCATCGACGCGCTCGCGTCTGCGGATCTTGCGGACAGTTTCGGCGTGTTTCATTCCGCAAAAGACGCGCGCAAGGCGTTGACCGACATTGCGCGCGCGCGCGAGCTGTGCCTCAAGGTTCTGGGGCTCGAGCAGAGCGAGGGGTCGTGCTTTGCTCTGCAGGTCGGAAAGTGCCGGGGCGCCTGCACCGGCCAGGAACCGCTGCTGCTTCATCAAATGCGGGTTCAGCTGGCGCTGTCCGCGCTGAAAATCAAGAGCTGGCCTTTCCCAGGCCGCGTCGGATTGCGCGAAGGCGACGAAATTCACGTCCTCGATCACTGGACATATCTCGGAACCGCCCGGTCCGAGGAAGAGCTGGCTGCCTTGAGCGCACGCCAGGCCGACTTCGCGTTCGACGTCGATGTCTACAGAATTCTCGCGCGCTATTTTTCGAACCATCCAAAGCCAGCATGGCACGACCTGCGCGTTTCGGGCAGTCGCGCAGCCAGCGTAGCTATATTCTCCTGATATGGAACGACCTGTCAAATCGTTCGCTGTGATTGATGATCATTTTCTGTCAGCCAAGCGCAAGTGGACAGCGGCCGGGGCAGCAGTCGTCGACGGTTGATCACTCTGATATTCGTGG
>Ga0210394_10003408_pt1 | contig 20039 bp, 16 predicted proteins | sample IncBWC12MmetaG_FD_160121 | JGI IMG/M metagenome (GOLD analysis project Ga0210394, IMG submission 160121) | Forest soil microbial communities from Barre Woods Harvard Forest LTER site, Petersham, Massachusetts, United States - Inc-BW-C-12-M | ecosystem: Environmental > Terrestrial > Soil >...
GCCGTCCCGCATTGATTTCTGCTTGAAGCGTAGCAAAGGCCACATTACTCGGAACGTACGAACAGGTCTTAGCCCAAGCGGCGTAAACCCTGACTACGTCTGTCACTTGACACGGACGATTGCAGAGTGAGGTACCAGGAGCTTGGCAACATCCTGACTGGCCAAATAGCCAGTTTGCAAATTCGCACTGCCGAACGGCACCGTTGCCGTAGAATCGGAGCACCATTTGTGCACAAGCTGCCCAACACCATTGAGTCTGTTCTTGCTTTATCTCTGGGACATTTAAAGCGGCGCCCCCAAGAGCGGGTGGGACGACTTGTATACGTATTGGCTTAGCTTTTAGAGACATGGACGTATCTCCTTTGACTCAACCATGGCGATATCAACATGGGTGTGTCGCCAAATTCATTTCAACTTCAGAATGTGAGTGCGCTGGCCTGGAGTCTGGTCGGCGAAGGAATCGACCGGAGACTTGACCAGAACTGTCCCATCGTTAAGTACATCTAGCGTTATGTTGTCCAACGACGTTTCTATCGAGAGTTTGAGAAAAGCGTTCACATGCGTTTTGAAATCTTGAGACTCGAGGTGCACGTAAGGCTGTTGGATTGTGATGTTGAACGTTACCGCATTCCCTGGCGCGCTTGTGAATACTGTCAACGAGCCCAAAATCCACTTCGCACTGTCTTTTATCTCCAACCGGATGTTTCCACCACCGAAAGAGATTTCAATCTGGTATTTCCCCACTGTGCCCCCTCTGGATAGAACCTGCGTAGCAAATATCTTGGGGTTGCCGAAATCCTTGAAACCGGAACCTTAGGAGCTTCGATGGTCCCTCGAAATGTCTTCGGGTCTCCCTGCCATTGCTCGGATTCGCTCCGACAAAGCCGAAACTAATTGTTTCCCAAAGATGTACGTCAACGCCGCCGTCACCAGTGTTGTGAACATTGGCAGAAGCACTTTAGAAACCGCGAGGTCGAATGCTTCTTTGAGCGAGCCAAACCTATCTGTTGGAATCGAATATGCTTCGAAGAAAAATACCAACGACAAGGCCACTATGAGCACGCTTAGTGCGGCAGTCGAAACAAGCACCACGTATCTTGTGTCAATTCGAGCCATGTAACCCGCCAATCGCATGAAGAGCACCTTCGTGGGAATTAACAGTAAATGAAACGGAATCCCGTCATGCTGAGTTGCGCGGTGTTCGCAGCATCGAAAATGTCGTCTCTTACATTCACGTTTCGAACGACCCAGGTGTTCACTCCACACCCGCCAGGAAATGTCCCGAACACAAAGTTTTTAGCGACATCAAGAATTGTTGCTGAAAGAACGGGCTCGCTGCCTTGGACCCAAGGGTTCCAGGCCCGAATATTTGTTTCGATGGCAATGTACAGTGTCTTTGCTCCGGACGTTGTAGTTGTACGGACGAGTTTTAACTTTGGCGGTCCCCATAAATCGATGATAGTGCGCCCCGAGCCGAGCGGCGGTATGAACCATTCACCAAAAACCCAAGTTTTCGTTTCAGTGCCGTCCGCCAATCCGAAAGCGAGGTCCGGGATCTGCGGCCATTCGGTAAGCGATAGCCTCTGCCCTTCGGGGTCGCCGAGCTTCAACTGTGAAATCCGACTGTAAAAATATCTTCCTGATTTCGGAGAGTGTTGTTCTTTTACTTCTTCAAACTTGTCAGCCATTCTTTCCTCCGGTTCGTAAAGCGACTTAACTTTGCACGATCAAGCAACTTGTAGAGGATTACGGCAGGTGCATTGGTCCCTGCGTTCTCCATACCAGATAGAACGAGAAGGCGTCCAAAATCCCTTTTGACCAGAGCGAAGGATCTCAATTAGGGGCATCCAAATCCCCTGGTAATAATGGCTGCAGAACGACGCACCCTGTATGAGGTACAATGCCCTAAATTGGAGGTTCCCGCCCGCAGTGGACTACTCCGATATACCCCCGAGCGAATTGCTATCTTTATGCGCCAATTCCAGTGATGCAGTTGCGTGGGAAGAGTTCATCCGGCGATTCCACCCTTTGATTGCCAGTATCGTCATACGGGTGGCTCGCCACTGGGGCGAATCCTCCCGTCACGTGATCGATGATCTAATTCAAGACACTTATCTCAAGTTGTGTTCTGATCGCGCCAACCTCTCCGGAAGATTTACATCTGGCCACAAAGACGCAGCTTTCGGATATATAAAGGTGCTTACCGCAAATCTTGTGCACGATCACTTCAAAGCGAGTCATTCACAGAAACGTGATTGTGCAGTCACAACGTCAATCGATACACCAGCTGGAGCACGCCAGCTAGAAGGCGCAACACCTCCGTTGGCGGGAACCTTGGAGCGCACGGTACTGCTTCAGGAGATAGACTCTTGCCTACAGATTATTTCACCTGGCTCGGAGGGACGGCGGGATCGCCTCATATTTTGGCTCTACTACCGAGTTGGATTACCTGCGAGTGCGATCGCCGCGCTCCCTGCAATTGGGTTGACCACTAAAGGGGTAGAAAGCACGCTTATGCGCTTGACGAAGCAAGTTAGGCAACGACTGGTCTTAACCAAGAGTCGCGGGAGTGTTCCAGGAGTAGAGGGTGAAGGGATTCAGTCAGCTGAATCGTTGTAATAAGGAGTAAGTGTCAGTGAACTTGGACGATAAACATCTCAGCGATGAGCAAATAGATTGGCTCATCGCCCACGAACGAGGCGATACCGAAAGATCCGAGTCGCGAGAGCTAATTGAGAATGTGCGTGGGCATCTAACTGGTTGCGAAGCGTGCCAGAGGATGGTCCAAATGCACTACAAACTAGAGAAATACCTAAGGACCTTGCGAACGAGTAACACCGGGGTTCCGGGGAAAGACTGTCCGTCGAATGAAAGTTTGAGAGAAGCTGTTGCTGGGATCAAATCTGTTCAGGAATCTGAAAAATTGCTTGACCATACTGCACACTGCGACTATTGCGCGTCGTTGCTCCGCGAAGCAATCGATGAACTGGCGACCGAGTCGACTCCCGAGGAAGTATCCCTCTTGGCAGATTTGCCGAGCGCGCAACCTAACTTTCAGCGAAAACTGGCAAAAAAGTTGGCTTCCGCGCCGTTACAAACTGGTGCTGGACAAACTCGCGTTTTGCCGTTGGCCCTACCCACGCCAAAACTAAGCTACCTACAGTTACATCGTTCGGTCTATGCAGCGGCGGCAGTATTCATGGTGGCGTTGATGGGTTTTTGGTTCGTTGTGCGTTTACGAAGGCCCTCCGCCGACCAGCTCATCGCAAGGGCCTATTCCGATCAGCGAAGTCTTGAATTGCGCCTTGCAGATGCCACACCCGCGCCGATTCGTCAGCAACGTGGGACCGAACGATCATCCTTCTCGAAACCTGCGGCACTCTTGGAAGCTGAGCTCCTAATAAAGCTACAACTACAGAAGACTCCCAATGACGCAAAGTGGCTCGCCGCAAGAGGGCGATCCGAGTTGCTCGAGTGGCAATACGAAGATGCGATTCGCAGTTTTGAACGTGCTCTCGAAACGAATGCAGATTCACCTGACCTTCTCCGCGATCTGGCCACCGCTCACTTCCAGCGCGCAGAAGCCGAGCACCTTCCAAACGACTACGGCAGCGCAATTGAATTACTCAGCGAGGCGCTTGTAAAGCGCCCTAACGATCCGGTTTGCCTCTTCAATCGCGCAATTATCTACGAGCGAATGTTTCTGTATGACAGCGCCATGAAGGATTGGGAGACTTATCTGCGGATGGACCCAAGTGGGTCGTGGTCAACAGAGGCGCGAGAACGACTGGAGGAGGTAAAGAAAAAGCTTCAAAAGCATGATCAGTCACAGGAACTTCCCATTGAAGACCCCGTGGCAGCGGCAATCTACTTCAGCGAACGGCTCAACAGTAATTCTGCCACTCATGATGAGGCCAATTCGGTTGACGAACAGTATCTAGATTTGGCGACTGCGAAGTGGCTCTCCACCTTGGCAGAAGATCTTCGACACGGAAAGTCTCTGCAGCAGTCTCCTACTGGACAAGCGTTACAATTATTTTCAACATTATGGGAAACAAGCCATGGTGATCCTTGGCTTTCCGATCTTCTGAAATCTGCGAACTTACCGTGGTTCCCAGATGCCGCAGAGGCGCTGGCCCGCGCTGTTACAGCCGCATCTGAAGGGGATCCTTCTCTCGCCAGACGTAGAGCACAGTTGGCTGCAAACCTGTTTGGCCGTGTACCCAATCGAGCAGGGACCCTGCGCGCTAAACTGGAGGGCATCTATGCGCTGCAAAGATCACTAGAGGGCGAGAAATGTCTAAAATCTGCTCGCAACCTAGGAGTCGAACTGGAGGGTCTTTCCTATCACTGGCTTCGAGCGAAGCTCTTACTAGAAGAATCCGCCTGTGCCGGAAGTACTGCCCAAATCGAAGATGCCGAGCATGATGTGCAACGCTCCGAGGAAATCGCAACGCAACGAAAATTTGGAGGTCTCTATTTGCGGGGCCTGTCATTTGCTTCTGACTTTGCGTCGGACAAAGGTGACCGCAACCTTGCGTGGAAGCGAGCCCAACTGGGACTTGAGCGGTTTTGGAGTGGGTCATTTGCCCCAATTCGGGGGTACGGACTATGTGCGAGCCTCGGATACCTTGCAGAGGATTCTGAGCAGGGTTGGACGGCCATTGCATTCTGGTCGGAAGCTTTGCCTCTGATCGAACGGACAGCCAATCGCTCTACCGAAGGGCTCGCCCGTTACCGACTGGCGACGGACGAAATAGCTGTTGGGAATAAGTATGAAGCAAACCGTGAACTCAAGAGAGTAAGCCAAATTTTCACTTCACTGCCAAATGATTCAACTTCGCTGAATTATCGCGTCGCCAGCGAAGTCTCGCTCGCGTCCGTCGACCTTTCCCTCGGAGAGAGGGCATCAGCCAAGGCGCTCCTAAACGAAATCAGCCCTTTTGTTTCAAATGTTGTCCAATACCAGACCGCTTTGCAGTACTACCAGACGATGGCCGAGGAGCATATTTTGGACGGCGAGTGGAATGCGGCCGAAGAAAGTCTGCGTTCTGCTGTGGCCATCGGTCGGCGGGGGTTAATTGCGCTCACGAGCGATGCAGACCGATTGAATTGGGATCAACAGACAAGTGCCGCTTATCGAAGCTTGGTGCGCCTCCTAATATCAGAGCCAGGCCGAGAAGAAGAAGGGCTGCGCGTTTGGGAATTGTATCGCTCTCTGCCCTCTCAGACTTCAAGGGTGACTTCCTTGCCTCATGAATCGACGCTAGCAGAACTAGGTTCCCGCCCGCCGAAACCCAGCGAAGCAGACGTTGATGCACTTCTCCCGCTCTTGAAGAAGGTTACTTTTCTAACGTACACACAATTGGACGATGGAATTGCTCTTTGGGCATACGACGACCGAGGCATCAGATTTCGTCGAGTCTCGGTGCCAATCGAGGAGATAAGCGCGGTTAGCAAGAGATTCGTACGTTTATGTTCTGACCCCAGTAGTGACATTAACCTTTTGCGAATGGACGCCAAAAAGCTATATGAGTGGCTTATCTATCCCGTACAACCTTTACTTTCTCCGGAAAGAACAATTTGGATTGAACCGGATGGAGTACTTTCACTTATACCTTTCCAAGTGTTGATCGATGAAGAAGGCAGTCCTCTACTGAGGGAATTCCCAGTGGCCTATCGTACTGCTGCGACCAGCGAACATTGGGCGCGGGAACCACTCGTGGCGACTAATGACCAAGTCGTAGTCGCAACTACGTTGCTTCTCCCTCACCAATCTTCCCGTGCGCTTCCGCCGTTACCGGATGCTGTCAAAGAGGCGGAAGCTATCGCGGCCCTGTTTCCAAATCACAGACTGCTTCTCGATGAGGACTCGAAACCGGAAGTAATCCGAGCAGAACTGCGTCGAGCCGCAGTCTTCCACTACGCCGGACACTATGTTCCGATGGAGGACATAAACCGCAGTCCGCTCGGATCGATCCTGCAGACTGGCTCTACAAGAAACACTAAGTCTGAGGTCGCCTCTAGCTTTTTGCTGAGTCGATGCAAGCTAGTCGTCTTATCTGCATGCTCGACGGGAGCAGGAGCAAGACTTGGTCTGTTTGACCCCAATGGTTTGGTCCGTCCTCTCCTCCGTGCTGGGGCGCGACGCGTAATAGCAAGTCGATGGTCTGTGGACTCAACTGTGACGGCAGAGCTGATGGGCAATCTGTATTCAGCACTCCTGTCGGGCCAAACGAGCGCCGATGCACTTCGAGCAGCTTCTCGCAAGTTGGCCGAGGATCCGAAGTACGCTCATCCTTACTATTGGGCTGGTTTTGGAGTTTTTGCTAAGGACTAATCAGAGATCGACACTAAAGAGGGGAGTTATTGATGATGAGAATTTCAAGACGTTCAATTTTAACGGGGCTCGCAATGTCACCGCTCTTTGCTAAATCGCTGGGAGTTCTCGTGGGATCCCAGGTAAGCCCCGCTGTAACTACTGCCCGAAAATTGCACGTCTACATACATGGCGCGGTTGTGATCGATGTTCAGCCTTACGGACTAGTGCTTCATGCGCCGAAAGTCACGATGGGAAGTCAACTTGCCCATGAATACAGGGCTGGTTACGGCGCGCACGGTGAGGGAGACGAGCTATATTCTGGAACGTCTCTGGCGCTCCTTGGCTTTAAGGGGGCAAAGCAGCCTCTGAAGGTCGATGACACCGCGATTCCGTATTTGGGGCCTCGAACGCTGGATACAAGCGGGAATCAATGCAGTCTGGTGATGCCGATCCCAACAAACCTGAAACCATTTCGCCAGATTCCGAAGACATCTGCGGGGGGGGACTTCTTCCCTCATATTCGTGATCTGCAAACCCTTCAGAGTCTACCTACTGCTCTGAGAGCTGACTTCGACTTGCTAGCCGGCGAGCAGGTTTTTCTTGTCGGTGGAAAGTGGCAAGACGATGGGAGCACCGATCCGGTCAATCTTCATCTTCGCGCTGAACCTGGCGTTAAAGCATTCGTTAACCATGACGCCTCTGTTGCCATGAGCAAGGCGCTTGGCATTCATCTTCAGTTGGCGACTTGTTACTTGAAGGCAACGGCGAAATATGCTGACCCCGAGGAAAGAAGTCTTCTTGAGGTGAAACAGGGGAGTACAGGAGGTGGGGTAGAGACTCCCCCATGTAGCAAGGGAACCGCAAACAACATTCCGGCCTCCGAAGCTAGCCGCCCTGCTAATTGTGTCCATGTTGTCGTGAATAATAGCGGGAGCTAAGCCTGTGTGAAGATCCGAATGGGGGGACTTCTTGGCGCCATGGCTCCGCTAACGCGAAACTGGTCTGAGGTTTCCGACACTCTATTACTTCAGAATGCCATTAATACCATCTGCGAAATCATCACGACGTTGCACAAGAGCTCACATAGTGCCTGACCAAGGTTGACGGCGATATGGAGGGCCTAGCGTGTTTCGCACACTTAAGTTTCTGTTTGCAATGCGATTCGGAGCGTCGGAGCGGACAACAATCCCCCCTTCTCCGCCAGATTCAACTTGGTGCGCCAAACAACCCTTCGTCCATGCATCCCTGCTTCGTTTTCGTTGCGTCATCGCGCAACTTTGCTATGCGACGACCATTCCCCGCAAGATGCGGTTCACGTAGCGCTCACAGTCTCGCACACACGGCGGGAACCGTACGCTTACAAACAACCCGAGACTGAAGAGATTTCTCGGGATTTTTTGCGAACTATGGTGTTTGCCAGGTCCACCCTTAAAGAAGGGAGAGGACGCAAAGAAGCCCGGACTCTTAACTAGAAATCCGGGCCTCGGTGTTTCGTATTTTGTGGGTGCAAGATGGGTGCAGGATTCAGGGTATTTTCGCGACTCCCTCGTTCCCTAACTGACGCCAGAGAAACGAGTTGTTTGATTTCACTCCACGGCTGTTAACCGAAGGGTTGCTAGTTCGAATCTAGCCCGGGGAGCCAAATTTTTCAATCAGTTAGAGAGTTGTCGAATACGTGGTTTCTGGGAGTGTGCCCAATTTTGTGCCCCATCGCCTTCAAAATCTGCCCCTTTTAGTGCATTGACAGCCTGTCGCTGTGCGGTCTGTCCGATGTGGCCGTAGCGCCTCGCCATTCGGACTGTGGTAGATGGACTCCACCCCATGATTGTGGCAACGACGGAGAACGGTACACCGGCTTCAAGCATCCGAGTGCAACCAGTGTGTCTCAGATCATGGAATCGACAAGAAACCCCCGCTCGAATCTTTGACGATTCCCAAGCTTCCTTCCAGCGGCCAATTGGTCTCGTCGGATCGCTGTCGTATATGACGGTCGCTCCGTCCCCAGAAGCGCCATAGCGTTCCGCAGGGAAAACGAAATGTCCTGGTTCACGCATTGGGAACAGACCTGCCCAAAAGCCGAGGATCGCAACAGCCCTGTCATTTAACGGGAGAAGGCGACCCGTGCCGGACTCGGTCTTGCTGTGGCCTACGGTGAGCGTGCTTGAATTGAGATCGACTTGCTCCCACCGGAGTAGGCGAAGCTCTGAGTAGCGCATACAGGTATTGAGAGCAACCAAGACGGCGGGATATAGGGATCGGGAGCGGCTCGCCCGACACGCTTCCAGTAAAGCATCTTCCTCGTCCCGACTGATTGCTCGTCCTATGTCCTCTCGTGTTCGGAGCATTCGCACGTCGGGTTGGATTGATGCCCAAAGACGATTCTTCCGCAGGATCGCGCGCAATGTTCCCACTTCGAGATTCACAGTTTTGGGGGCCGCCCTCTTTTCGAGGCGCTCTGCCTGATATCGTGCGATGTCGTCAGCGCCCACGTCGCAGAGCAGCATCTTTCCGAAATAGGGGTTAAGGTGTTTCAGGTTTGCCCGCTCAATAATCACGCTACGAGGCGACAGGTGAGCGATCTTTGTTCTCAGCCAGGTTTCAGCCGCCGCTGAAAAGAGCTGTGCCGTGCGAGGCCTGGAAATGCGGTTGAAGGACCCTTCGAGTTCTCGGTGACGGGCACGCTCAGCGTCTCTTGCAACCGTCTTACTCTCGCTCTTCGAGGACTCACGGACCACTTGTCCCGCAAAGCGGAACTTGTACCACCATACGTCTCCGCGTTTGTGGAGGCTCATGGTTTTCTCTCTTTCTTGGGCGGTCTGCCGCCCTTTTTACCGTTCTCTCGCGCAATCTCGCGGATGCGCTCGATTCCCATGCGTTCGAGGCGTGTCGCGTAACTGCGCTTTCCAAGCCAGCTTGTGAACTGCTGAATTTCGCTCTTCCTCATATTCGTATCCTAAGCTGTTTAGGTTTATTTGTCAAGCCCTCAGATGATAGAATCGGCTTGCGGCTAGGCTAGGCCAGCCGAAGAGCAGGGGCATCCCATCCTGCCTGCCGCTTTGATTCAAACAAATCGGGATGCTGCGTGGGAGGCGGCATGAGTTGGGACGACTACAGAAATAACTACACTCGTAAGCAGGATCAGGCTGACGAATGGCATGACTTTCATAACAAATTCATGCAGCTCACGCAGGAGGAAGAGCAGCTCATCCATGCGGCAACCAAGGGTAACCCGCATATGTGGAAGGACCGATATCTACGTGCCTCTTGTGACTATAAGCAGCGCCCTGAAGTATGGGAAAGAGGAAAGCCGGAGCAGGGCCTTTTCTGCTTGCTTGACACGCCACCGCATGGCGTGTGGATGGTAGACGACGGGGTGAGCGAGAATTTTCAGGCCCGGTTTCGCGCCCTTGCAACGCGGAGCGGCGTTGCACTCGGCTGTCCCAGAGGAGCAGACGCAGAGGATTTTTGGCTCCATCGGCTATATCTCGACTTGCTGGAAAACAACAGCGATCAGCTTTTCGCGGCTTCCAAGGAAGGGGGGATGATAAAGCGCGTTTGCGTGGCTTCCGCGACGTTCTGCTCGCGTCTTGAGAGGAAGGCGCTTCTCGAACCGCTCAGGACCAATCCCAACTTCCTAGCCATCGAAGCGCTGCACAAGAGCCTCAGCGACACGTATGCCGAAGTTGTGGGGTGAAGAACAAGTGTTCACGCATGACGTCGTAATCCACACCAATCACAACATCGTCCTGCTTACGAACGTGGCACTGGAGGCTACTCCCCCAGTGGCCGAGCACTTCGATCTGAACGATTATCTTTGGATCGGAAGAATCAAATCGGGCGCGCCGCAAAGATCGTGCTGGATGTTGGGAGTTTGATCACGAAAAAGCTTGGCGGAGTGCCGTAACCCTCCGCCAAGCTTTTACAACAACACACAGAGACTCAGTCGCGTCTTTCAGGATTGGACTAATCACCGGTCCGTTTTTATGTATTACATGCCCGCCAAGGCTGCAAGAGCGGTCTGGGCGAGTCCGATGATTTGATTCGGGTCTATGCCCGTCGGTTGATAGTTGCTTACGAGATAGGTCAGCACTGCTTTCTCGCCTGCATTGACTAATACTTGTTGCGCACCTGGGTTGTGGCACTGGGTCATCAGGACAAGAGCGAAAGCGTGGTTGAAGTTGTTATTATATGCATCGAACAGCGCTTGATTGATCGCCGCCGCCCGACCACCGCTGACAATGGCGTATCCAACGCCATTTGAGATGTATTGGTTGGGACAATCCACACTCCCGCCAGCATCGGTGTTCTGTGCTGCCCAATCGATGTGAGCTGTAAACGGCTGTTGCGCCGAAACAACGGTAGCAGTTGCGCCGGTTGCGAACAATGCAAGAACAGCCATTTGAATAATCCTAGTTCCAAACTTGTGTAAGGTCGATTTCATGTCCTTCTTCTCCTTCTCTGCTTTTTGGGAGCCGTTCTTAGGTCTCCTCACATTGATATATGCGGAATGGGCAAACAAAAGGTGTAATGCCAAGGGAGGTAGCTGGCGGTACTTGGCCGCAACCTCGCGGTTGTTCTGTTATCAAGCATCAGGGGGGGAGTCTCCAAACAGGCGTGTTACTCTAATTCAGAATGCGGCTTCCATAGTGGTTGACGTAGTGGATTATGTATTTGTGGCGAACCTTCAGCAAAAGACGGCCTGTCATTGCCATGTACTGAATGTAGTCTGCACTTTCCAGGCTCATGCGTTTCGAATCCTCAAGTAGCTTTAGCAACTCCAGAAGCCTCATGATATCGAAATAAGTTCGTTTTCCATTCGTCCGAATGATCGGGTCTCGTCGGTCTTTCAAGCTTTAGAGCATAAAAAAATATGTTCCAGGTTGGCGGCTGGAGGCCGACAACCTGGAAGGGAGCATTGAATTGTGTCGTCGCTTCATTAATAGACGAAACGGACGGTCATCGTAATGTTTCGCGTGCGATCTGCGCTCCAATTGCGAAAGATGCTGCTAATCACGAGTTCGTTGCCAGCCTGGAAGTATTGTGGAGGATCAAAGCGTGACCACCCAATCTGGCAATCTTGTCCGATGAAGCATGGACGAGTTCCGCTACCGTCGGATGCCTGGTACTCAATACCAACCACACGAGCTCCCGCAGGGATCACAACACTAGCCGGCACGCAGTTCGCAACACGGTTGGAACCAAAAAGTTGATCCATGATCTTCCCAACATCTCCTCCCAACTTTGGTTGAAACTGTTCTCTCGCAGTGTTCAGAACTGAGCTGAGGGAACCATAAAAGCCACCCATTTCATAAGCCGCAATGGCCTGAGCTGCTGCTCCCACGGCATCGAATTCATGCCCGCCGCAATCTGGGACGCCCGGTGTAAGTATGTAGTCGCCTGGACCAACCTCCCAACTGTCAGAAGCGGTGTATTGCTGTTGGGCAGCTACCGGTGCAGGCTGAAAGAGCAAGAAACCAAGGGCCGTGGTCGCAATAGTTGTCAAAACTTTTGTCTGGAATTTCATTTTGCTTCTCCTTCTCATTTTTTCTGGACCGTTTTCTAAGGTCCCTCACAATGAGATATGCGGAAGGTGCGAACAAAGAGTGTAATCGTAGAACGCTCAGAGGCAATTTTGGGAGGTCAACACTGAAAGCGCTCTCTCAGCAGGCTCACTTGGAGAAACTTCGCTAAATCCGGTAATCGGAACCATGAGCTGCCGGCGCATTGCATCTTATTCCTTACGTTGGCTCAGATGAACGCGTAGAAAGGCCTTTGCTTTTCTCGAATCCAGCTTCACTGTTTCCAACGAGACGCCCAGAGAAGCTGAGACTTCCTCCTGTGTAAGGCCTCCATAAAATTGCAGCTGAATCACCGTGGCTTGTCTGGGAGAGATTTTGCGGAGGAGTCGGAGCGCCTCGCGTACTCCTATGATTGATTCCGACTGTTCGGGCTTTATCAGCAGGGCAGAATCCAGTTGGACAAAAGAGTTACTGTCGAAGAATTCGACTGCCTGTTGGTCATTAATCGGAACCTGGTGTCGTTCCGGTCCACCACGTTTCTGGGCATTATGCGAATCAGCGTGATCATTTAGAATCTGTTCCATGGCGTGGGCAACAAGCTTTAAAGCCGCAGTTGGGTCCGTCCAGAATGTTGCAGGTAAATGTCCTCTGAATATCTTCAAGAACGCTTCATTAACGAGAGCGGTTGGTTGGAGAGTGTGATCCGGGCGTTCACCACGCATTTTGCTTCGAGCGATGCGGCGAAGTTCATGTTGCAAGGAAGCGAACGCTTCCCGATCCGATTCAGATTGATGCCGCAATTGTTCAACGAGAAGAGCCCCCAACTCTTGAGGAGTGTCGCCTTCACCATGTTTGCCAGAGTCGTGTCCGAAGTCCGAGTTCATAGCTTGCGAAGCACCGTACCTCCCTAGATAGCAGTAAGTCCTGTTGTTAGGCAAGTGGTCGCTGTATGATACGCCGAACTGAATGTTCCATCGCTTTGGGCGGGAACCGGGTCGGTCGGAAGAGGATGGAAATCAGGGCGGACCTGTGGCCACCAATCAGGAATTCGAAAAAGCGAAACGCATTTTTGACCAAGCGGCAGACTTGCCGTTAGATGAACGTACCGCATTCGTCGAAGCCTCTTGCGGTTCCAGCGAACGGATTCGAAATAACGTAGAAAGAATGTTGGCGGAATTCGAAAGCGATGAGCAACCTCTGTGTGCTCTGACAGCCCGTCCAACAAATAGTGGCGGCAGTGCCGAAGAAGGTGGGTTTACGGGCACCGAAAGATTCATAGTGCGCCGCCGCCTAGGTTCGGGAGCGTTCGGGACAGTTTATGAAGCCTATGACAGAGAGCGAAAGGCTACCATAGCCTTAAAGCTGTTGGAGCGATGCAAACCTGATTCGCTGTTTCGTTTCAAGCGAGAATTCCGTTCCCTCATTAGCATGCGTCATGAGAATCTCGTTCACCTCTATGAGTTGATCTCAGAAGGTGGACGCTGGTTTTTCACCATGGAGTTTATAGATGGCGTGGACTTCATCGAATACGTGCGAGCCCAAAGGAGTTCTTGTGATTTTGTACGACTCAGGGAAGCGTTGCATCAACTGGCCCTCGCTGTAGACGCATTACACGCCGCAAACCATCTGCACCGGGATTTGAAGCCGGGCAATGTGCTCGTTACAAATTCTGGAAGAGTTGTAGTGCTTGACTTCGGATTAGTGAAACAGCTGAGAGAAGGGGGTGCAGAACAAACCCTCATCAGCATGGTTGGCACGCCTGCCTACATGTCACCGGAACAGACCAACCATTCCTCAGTCAGCGCGGCAAGCGATTGGTATTCGGTTGGAGTAATGGTTTTTCAGGCGCTTACCGGGCAACTCCCGCACAGTTCTTCCTTGGTGCAAAGATGGCTGTCAAACTCAGAAACTAGGGTGATCGAACCAAAGGTTCTTGCGCCGGACGTGCCTCTAGATTTGAATGCGCTCTGTTGTCGGTTGTTGGATCACGTTCCTGAGAATCGTCCAAGTGCGAATGATGTGCTCCAGGCAGTTGTTGGGCGACAGGAAATGGGGGTCAGCCATGAGTTGACCGGTGCAAGGAAGAGTGCGGAGGCCTTCCTAGGACGCGTCGAAGAAGTTAGGGAGCTGCGGTCTGCGTTTGCCGACACGCTAAGCGGACGTATAAACATTGTTCTCATCGAGGGGAAGTCGGGCATCGGCAAGACCACGCTGGTGCGTCACTTTCTAAGTTCTCTAAAAAATGACCATCCCAATCTATTGGCCCTGATTGGACGCTGTTATGAGTTCGAGTCGGTCCCATACAAGGGGTTGGACGCTTTGATTGATGAGCTCAGTCAACACTTACAGCGGCTACCAGACACGAAAGTCGAAGCCCTGTTGCCGCGAGATGTATTTTTGCTGCCTAAGCTTTTTCCGGTCCTGGGGCGCGTCAAGGCCATCGGATCTGCGCCGGTACTCTCTGCAATGGTACCCGATGCTCAGGAACTCAGGCAGAGGACATTTGCTGCATTGCGAGAATTGTTCGCGAGATTGGCGGATCGTAAACCTGTAGTTATATGGATCGATGATCTGCAATGGGGTGATCGCGATAGCAGTTCGTTCCTCGCTGAACTTTGTGCACCGCCACTTCAGCCCCCGTTGCTACTTCTCTTGACATACCGCAATGAGGAAATCAGCTCTAATACAACTTTGCAGTACATCGGCAGGATGTTTGTCGGCAACCAGAAAGTCTTAGGAAATTGGCGGCACTTGGTTTTGACCGGATTGACAGAGCAGGAAAGTCTCGCTCTGCTGAGAAATTACCTGGCGGCGAAGACAAAGGAACATGTTGCTGCGAAGATTGTAGAAGAGGCGCAAGGACACCCACTTTTCCTTCAAGAACTAGCTAGATTCGTTAGCTCGACGACTGATTTGTCTTCTGCCGATCCTGCGGATGTCGATCTGAGGTCGTTCTTGCGACGACGTGTAGATGGCATGCCCGCAGTGCCGCGAGAACTGCTAGAACTAATTTCAATCGCTGTTCAGCCAATTGCAGTTTCTACGCTATTTGCGGCTTCGTCCATCTCCGAAGCTGATGATCCACTGGAAAGCCTTGCTCTGCTCATTCGTGAGAATCTAGTTCGTACTTCGGGTGGCGAAGGTGAAAGGCGCGCGGAGCCGTTCCACGATCAGGTTCGAAGTGTAGTAGTGGAATCAATGCTCCCTGATGTACGCAAGATCAGACACACACAGCTCGCGAGCGGCCTGGCTGCGCGACCAGATTCCGAACCGCAAGCTCTAGTCATACACTACCAGGAAGCAGGTGATTTAGGGGCTGCGTTTGAGGCGGCATTGATTGCGGCTGGAACTGCGGAGCGCCAGTTAGCATTCGATCGGGCGGCGATGTTTTACCAGGCGGCTATAGAGGCTGACGCTGTTGAAGGCGTCAGAAAAAAGGATCTCTTCGTTAAACTGGCCGATTGTCTCAGCAAAGCAGGACGAGGAAAGGATGCTGCCAATGCCTATCTGAATGCAGCAACCCGTTCAGGGCGGGATCCTTTCGAGATGCGCCGCTTGGCGGCTGACCAATTGATGCGAAGCGGATACATCGATGACGCTATGAAGCTGTTCAGGGAATTGAGTGAACAAATTGGTATGCCAATTCCAAATACGCCAGGAATGGCCATTAGAGGGATGATAGTGGGTCGGGTGCGTGCACGACTCCGCTTGCTTCGGGGATTACCGAAGCCCGTCAGCGGAAAGATGCCTGTGAACCAAGTTGCCCGTCTAGAGGTAGTGCGAACGGGCGCTGTGACCTTGGAAATCATCGACCCGGTTTCAGCCGCCTACTTTCAGGTGAAGTATGTATCAGAAGCTCTCCGCACACACGGACCGAAACAATTAGCGACTGCGTTCGCACTGGAAGCGAGCTTACGCGCTGCCACAGGAACTCGAAAACCTAGTAAGTCGCTGCAACTAATGGAAAGGGCAGAGCAAATTGCGGAGGATCTTGGAGATGCAAACACAATCGGGTTCATCTATCTCTGTCGCGCTTATCTCGACTACTTGCTGGGATGGGTCCCCGAGGGCATCAGAGATAGCCGCAAGACTATTGATCACCTCCGCCAAAAATGCACTGGGGTTTCATGGGAATTAACCGCAGGGCACGTGTTACTTATTTGGTTTACGTGCTGGGCGGGGTACGTCGACGAAGTTCGTGATTTATTTCCACAACTGTTGCGGGAGGGTGCAGCGCGCGGCGACCTAAACGTCGAAGTGAGCCTGAGACTGCTCACTGCTGTCCACTACTACTACCTGAGCGATGACCGACCGGACGAGTGTCTAGCAGAAACCCGACGGGCGCTTGAGAGATGGTCGCCTTCGGGCTTTCATATCCAACATTACGGCGCGTTGTTTTCCCATGTGGAGAGTTACCTCTACCTAGGTGACTACGCACGCGCACGCGAGTATTTAATTAAAGCATGGGAGCCCATGTCGAAGTCATTTATCCTCAGGCGGCAGATCCTGACGATTAAGGCCTTTTTTCTGCGCGGCAGAGTGGCCCTGGCTTGTTGGCTTCAGGATCGGGGAAAGGTCCATTTGCGTCGAGAGGTCGAACACTACGCGAAGAGGCTCAAGTGGATCCGTTCGGCGTGGAGTGACCCGATGGCTAGTCTGCTGTTTGCCGGTCTCGTTGCCGGCGATGGCAGGAGGACCGAGGCTGCACAGCTTCTTGAAGATTCGTCTGAGAAACTTAAGAAAATCTCGCTTCATGCTTATGCCTCGGCAGCGGCGCATTTTTCTGGCGTGCTTCGTTCTGATGCGTACGGAAGCGCTCAGATCAACGCCAGCGCACAGTTCTTAAAATCTCAACGTGTCCGCAATCCAACGGCGTTCCTACGGATGCTTTTGCCCGGCGATTTGCGATAGATTCGCCGCTCAGAAAGCACACTCGTAGGTCTTTGGCTCAGACCTGCCGGTTGGTTCGGTCGCCAAGTCGGATACGCTGCCATATCGGACCTTAACTACTTATGCGTTAGACAAACGAAAAAGGTGTAGGGATTCTAGCCACGGTCAAGGATCGAACTAGCCCAAGAGCTGGCTGTGCGATGCTCTGGGTGCCAACATTGATCCCCTGAGGCAGGCGAGTTCGAAATTGGAATGCCCAACCTGTGGGGGGCGATACATCAGCTTCCTGAGCATACTTTTCGAGCGATCCGTCGTCAGGACGCATTCTGCCAAAGGGCGTCTATGGTCGCGGATACGTGAAGGGTTGACGAATTTGAGGCAACACCCCACGACAAGAGGCGAGGAAGGCTGAGAAATGGTAACCCTTCAGGCGACTATTCGAACGCGGCACGATGTCGTGCCGAGATGAGACGAGGGACTTCCTGCCAGTGTCCGGCCAGGAAAAACGAGCATTGCAGGCTTCGCGGCGGACTGAGTCCCGGACCGAGAACGGCAGCGGGGATCGAAGCAATTCAGCGCACACATAAGGTACACCTCGAAACCAAGAATACCCAAGGCAGCCGAATTCGAATTTTGAATTACACCTCCTTCGACTAACTCCCGCATATCTCCGTGAAGGTTCAAGAAGAAGCATAGACACTGTTGTTGCAAAACCATAAGAAGGTTGGAGTTACCACAATGAATCAGCTGAAAGCAACTGCGATCTTGTTCCTCGTCGCCGCGGCTCCTTTTGTAAGTGCAGGCCAGCAGATTTACAGTCCTCCGCCCCCTCTATATCCAACAACCATGGCCCAGTGCGACAAATTCCAGTCGGACTACGCAAAATTTGAAAACCAGATATCCGCCCAGCACGAGTCCTGCCTGACATCCCACACCTCAAATAAGGCAAAGAAAACAACAGAACCTTCAGATACCTGCTCCGTACCAGCATGCCAGTCCCTCCACACTAGGCTCTCTAGCGTGCGTTCGGTGGGTTCGTCCGAAGTAAGTGCCTGTCGGCAGAAGGTTCAACAGCTATTGGACGATGCTATGCGCAAAAAGCAGGGGCAAGATGCCGCAGCACGACGCGCTGAGGAAGAAAGGAAAGAAGCAGAAGATAGCAAACGCAGAAAGGAATACGGCGATCAACAAGAACGATCGCAGGCCGCTCGCGATGCGGCAGCGCGAAAACAGGCGGAGATTGAAGAAGTCGGGAGAAAAAAGCACGACGAATTACTTGAATCCCAAAAAAGAGAACGGGACGCAGCCGCCGCAAAGGCAAGAGCCGAAGAAGAAGCAAGGGATCGCAGAGAAGGCCTCGAATCCGAAAAGCATATTTTATGGAAAGCAAGGGAAGATAAACGAAAGGCTCAGATTGAGCAATTGGAGGACGCCGCCGCAAATATCCCCGATGAGCAACAGCGTCACGCCGCCTTGGAACAGGCGATGAAAGAAATTCGGGTCATCAAGGAACAGAGTAAGCAAGATCCCGAACCTCGATAAGAAAAAGAGAAAAGTCATGAAACGCTATTTGGTATTATTCGGACTCACGCTGTCTGTCTTGCTGTCTGGCCCCGGGTCTAGAGCGCAACAATGCCCTACCTGGTCGCCAAAGTTTAATCTAATAACCAATCCCGAAATTCTTCAGAAACTGAGGAATTTCGACTGGGATAAGGCGGTCGCCGACGCTGGTGGACCAGAAGAAGTAATCGCCAGCATGAAGGTGACGCTGAAGGATGCCCAAGATCGATTGCAAAATGCGGACCGCGCGGCCGAAGCCACAAAGGCCTACGGCGGGCCCGTGATTTACGACGCGACTTGGGACCAGTGTAGGAATACCAACATGGGAGCAAACATGGCCGCAAAATGTGAGCACCTGAATATGACTGAGATGATTCTATTCCTTGAGGGCTCTATCGAGCTGCTGAGATGCAGGTAGAGTCGATAGCAGTTACTTCTTTCTGAGCGCCTCACCTCTCGCTGTGATGCAAACTATGGGTCCCCTCTCTCAATGAGAGGGGGCCTTTGCTTTTAATTCACTGTTTTGAGGCCTGAAGATACGGTTAGATACTGACGAAGGTCGACACGTATCAGAGCAATAGCGGAGCATGCCGCCTAGTGAAATCGACTACAAGCTCACACCAGACGCAAACTTGTGATACGTGTCCGCATCGGTTCTCGGAATCCGCCCGGCTACCGTGCCGACTCTGAGGTCTGTGGCTGTAACCCTTCTAAATTTTAGCTTGCAGGTCGGTTTTCTGTTTTTGTGTTCCTCTCGGCGGAGGTTTTCCGAAGGCAAGCACGCAAAATTTCTCAAAGCTGCGCACAGGAAGCCCGTGGGGCGATTCTCTGTGCGCCGCCTAGAATCTCTTTCACGAGAACAGCCACAGACCGGCTAAACTGAAATGTCAAGGAAACTTAAGATTTTCGGCCCAGATTTTTGTGTCCAATTTTGTGCCCACCCTGCATCAAAAACATCGCATTTGGTAATCCTGGGGAGGGGACGGAAATCGCACATACTAGGGCGGAAAATCAACACGATAGCAAATCATCGCACTTGGTGCCTAAGATGAGCGCCGCAACTGTTAACCGAAGGGTTGCTAGTTCGAATCTAGCCCGGGGAGCCAACTTCTGGTTCATCCTGAAAAAGTCTTCGTAGGTAAGCGCGCTGCCTGTGTCCGCCGATTGCTTCGCGGAGCCGGTGAGCTGACGTAGTCCGTAGGAAATCTTTAGGAAACATCGATCGAATTCTAGGCGCCCTGCCTGGAAACCTGACCCTGCGGCTACACCACACACTCGGACCGTGCCCGCCTTGCTGCACGAGAGTTTTCATGGAAGTCGATGCCACTTTAACGCCCTTTTGTCCTCGACAGACATCAAATGCACATGGCAACAATCGTTTCCAGGGGCAAGCATTCAGATTAAGAATCGTTGACATTCAAAAATGGGATGATTATACTCGCGCAAAACGAGTAGTTAACCGATTTAGCTCGGGGTGCACGACGTATCGGCAATAATCTGGGGAGGAATTGCCATGAACGTGTCTAAGATTTGCCTGCGCGCGCTGGGGATGTTGGTCTGCTTGACTTTCGTTGTTTGCTCCGCAGACGCACAGTACCGGGCTTCCATTCAAGGGGTGATAACGGATCCGCAAGGAGCGGCAGTATCTGGAGCCGCCGTCACCCTGAAGAATCTGGACACAAACCAGGTTCTGACCGCCACGACCGACGGAAACGGAATTTACAACTTCAACGCCCTTCCTCCCACCA
>Ga0210394_10003409_pt1 | contig 20032 bp, 15 predicted proteins | sample IncBWC12MmetaG_FD_160121 | JGI IMG/M metagenome (GOLD analysis project Ga0210394, IMG submission 160121) | Forest soil microbial communities from Barre Woods Harvard Forest LTER site, Petersham, Massachusetts, United States - Inc-BW-C-12-M | ecosystem: Environmental > Terrestrial > Soil >...
GGTGGCGGCCGAACTGGAGGACTATTTCGCGCGCCGCGTTTTGCCGAAAGCAGGCGCCAGCCACACCCAGTAGGCCGCAAGCTTTAGCAACTCTTTCCAGGTGCCGCAACGGGGTTCGTTGACGACGTCGGACGTCTCCAGAGCATTCATTACGTGCACGTTGACGCCTGCACCCAGCATAGCGCGGCAACACAGCCGCACACGGCGGGCGTGCACGCCACTCGTAACCACGAGCACCGAGTTGATCTCGCTCCGGCGGGCAAGCCAATCCCGCAGCGCGCGTATTTCATTGAGCGTTCCCAGACGCCGCACGGCAATCCGTTCGATTTGAACCCCGCTCTTTTCGAAGCATACGAAGAAGTGCCGCTCGTACGCTGGGACCGGCGCTGCCAGTTCAAGCAGAGACACCTTGATCGGCAGGGGAAGAGTTGCGAAGCGGCGAATCTCATAGCGTCCCACGCTTAGAATAAGTCGTGGAGCGTAACCCTTTTGGTACAGGTCGAGCGCGCACAGTTTGCGATGTTGGCGTCCCGCAAGCACGAAGATCAGTGCCGCCTTTTCCGGCGGATCTGAACGAGCCAGCCAACGCTGCACAGCTTGGAGCAACCAGACACTCACCTAGTTCTGTGGGCTTGCCGATCCGGCAGATGGCCGGGACGCGCGCGGGACGGAATCTGGAATCCAGCTCGGACTTTTCTTCGAGTCCACGTAGGTCACTCCGCCCAAGGTTGATCCGCCTCGCTTTTCAGCGGACCGAACGACGCACCTTTAGCGACGCAAAGGACGCGAAGCATGGTAAGTAAGATCGGCAGATTCTTCCGTGGCGCAGCTGAATCTGTGCCGTGCACTTCAGAACTCCGAATTTGCTCGGGCGCGTGCCAGTTCCCTAAATGCGGTTTCGAGGGTCAGCAAGCGTTGCCAGCGTCCATCGAAAGCAAACTGCTCCTGCTGAGAACTTGTCAGGAAATTCCGCAGCGCGCGGGAATCGAGAAAGCCATTCAACACCATCTTGGCAGGATCCAGAGCCTCGCGAACGTCATCTCGCGCCCATAGCTGGAGGCGAATCGAGGGCGATGTAGGCGAGGCGGCATGGCTTCGGGAATGCAAGCCAGCCGTGCGCAGAGCCTTTGAGGCAACTTTGGCTGCAAAATGCTGGGCTAGCGGAGCGAAACGATAGACGTTTCGCAATGTAACCGGCGTGGCAGGCTGCCCGTGCTCGAGGGGGAATTCTGCCCAGCGCGGCTGAAATTTCGCCAGCATCCGCCGTACCAGCAGGCTTCGCTGCCGCGACCGGGATGTCGCCCGTAACACAACGTCAAGGCTAGAGCGAGCCAGAAACGGGGAAAGCGCCGGCCAAATGCGGTTGGTGCTCGAGGCAATGCGCCCCTGCCATCGCTGCATACGCATGACGAGGTAGGTGTAATCCATTTGCATTGTATTTGGAAGGCCCGCGAGCCCCGCGGTCGTCCGCTCGATGATATCGGTAAAGTGTGCGGCCAGATCCAGCCGCTGTTCGGGTACAAACAGCGAGGAATCGCCCCCTTGCGCTGCATACCGGCGTCGTGCGAGTTGCGCAGCATCGAGAGGTGCGCGCGCGCCGGCGCGCGGAAATAACAACTCCCACCAGTAGCCACGTGCGACCTCTCCAAACGAACCGTTCAAACTTATGTCAAAGTCTCGCCTCAAGGTCTCGTGAATCGTAGCGATTCGTGCGTACTCAACCAGATCGTACTCCCCATCGGTAAGCCAGAGTGCACGATCGAATTGATCGAGTATTTGGGAGGGCTGAGGCTCGAGATGCCGGTGCGGCAATACAGCTCGGGCGGCCAGCCCCCGCGAAACGACTACGTCCGGGCTGTCCGAGGGTCCGGAGACGACTGCGGTGAAACTAACACCCGCTCCCGCGAGAGCTGCGGCCAGGACCCGCGAATCATAGCCGCCGGTCAGATCACAGGCGATGCGCGAGAAACACCGACTGATGCGTCTTGCTTCGCCGACAAGCGAATCCCAGAGCTGTTCGGCGGCCTGTCGATCGTCCAGGGACTCCGGAACAAGGTCCGTGATCCGCCAATATGGTTTCTGACTGCCGAGCGCACCTGCATGGAGACGAAAAACCGAAGCAGGCCCGAGTTTCTTTACTTGTGCATGGATGGTGCGATCCTCGTACACGATTCCGGTGCGCAGAAACTCCTGGCACGCGACCGGATCGATTTCCGTTCTGCCGAGCGCACCCAATACGAGAGAGGAACTGGAAAGAGCCAGCCCCGCCTCGCAACGCCGCACGAAGCAGTGACAACTCCCCACGATATCCGTGATGACGACGACGTCTTCCGTGCGGGCGTCGCCAATGACGATCACGAAGAAGCCTTCGAGTCTGCGGGCGACGGTCTCTACGTCGGTCTCAAGATAGCTCGCAAGCAGCGCAAATTCTGCTCCGTTCATGGACTGGCCGTGGAACCAAGTCCCGATCGCCATGAGCCAGGTCCCGGTCTTGGGATCGATGACGATTGGCGTGCCCGATCCGTTCTCTCGCGGGAACGAAGCTGCGCAGGCCCAATCCGCTTCGATAATACGATTCGGCGCGGGAAAACAGAGGCGCTGGGCCATCCGCAGCCCCGAGCGGAACGTCTTGCAGGCTGGGCTTTCGGCGCCGGGTTCTGAGATCGTAACGAAGAAGTTACCCAAACGGTAGCGTCCTTGCGGTCCGCCGCGGGCCGCTTATTGAGGTAAGCTTCAACGCCCTGACGAGCGGAGAGCTCTGGCGTAGATTTCCGAATAGATGGCGGTTGTTTTGTCCCAGGAGTGCTCGCGGCGAACCCAATTCCATCCACGGTCACCCAAAGCACGACGCAGCTCAGAGTCATCCAGCAGAGAGGCAATGGCCGCAGCTAGTGCGGCGGTGTCGCCCGGCCGAAAAAGCAGGCCTGTCCGGCCGTCGCTGATCAATTCCCGATGCCCGCCAATGTTGCTCGCCACCAAAGGCTTGGCCATAGCCATGGCCTCGAGCGGCTTAAGGGGTGTGACGAGCTCGGTGAGGCGCATGGACCGACGCGGATAGGCCAAAACGTCCATGAGAGCGTACACACCCGGAATACGCTCGTGGTCGATCCGCCCCGGCATGACCACCCGATCTTCAATACCGAGCTGCTTGATTTGCTCCCGAAGCTCGCCCGCCACCTCGCCGCCGCCCGCCAGCAGCAATACGATCTCTGAACGGCGAGCAGCGAGCCGCGCAAAGGCTTCCACCAGCAGATCGAGTCCCTCATATCGATAGAAGGAACCTATAAAACCGATGATACTCTTTCCGGCAAGGTGATATTTCTCTCGTAGCTGGGCGTCAGGCACGGCAGGCGAGAAATCATCCGCGTCGATTCCGTTCGCTACGATGCTCAGTTTGTCACCAGGCAACCCGCGCGCGATCAAGTCGTCACGCAATCCTTGGCAAAGCACGGCGACTTGGGCGACACGATGGCACGCGCGCGTTTCGGCGGCGCGCAGCAAGGCGTACTTCCAAGAGTGTGCACCATAGCTGCCATGATCGACGGCTGCGTCCTCCCAAAACGCTCGGATCTCATAGACCACAGGAATACGAGTTGCTCGGGCCGCGCGGAGTGCCGGTAGGACGTTGAGGATCGGCGAATGCGCGTGGATAATATCGGGTCTCTCGACGGCGATGGCTTCGTGAAGGCGCCGCTCAAGCGCCGCCATCAACCGGTGTTCAGCCAGCAGCGGCACGCGTCCGCCCACAACATCGCCCGTGCGATAGTAGCTCGTTCCGCCGATCTCTTCGTGCTCGTTGCGCGGCCCTTTCCAGCTCTCCTCGTGCTTCGGCGAGGTCACAACGACTGCCTGCCATCCTCGTTTTCGCTGCGTTCGGAAAATGCTTTGGCTGCGGAAAGTGTATCCACTGTGCAGCGGGAGGCTATGATCCAGCACATGCAGTATCTTAAGGTTAGCGGGCAGAGCGGGTGTATTGTCATCTACGGGACGAACGCGCGCGACACGACTGGGCTCAAGAGCGACCGCGCCCCGGTCCGATACCTCGTTGTTTGTGGATGACACTTTCATCTGGGATCTTCCATCCGAGCACCGCCCGCGACACATCTGAAGCGGAGCTGCCGGCGGTGGCATTTTAACGTCACAGCTACTTGTTTACCTTCGAGAGCGTCTGGCTCGCTGGTGTCATCCTGCCAATAGCCACTTTCAACGAGCCGTCGTTAGGATCACGATAGCTGATGTAGAGCGTCTGATCTTTGTCGATACCAATGGAACTGGCGCGATATTGCTCGAGGCCCCATGGAACGATGGTCTGGATGTGCCAGTCGCGGCCATCCCACCAGGCGTGCTCCAGCTCGCCTGCATTGTCGTATGCAATGTGCGGATGCCCTTCGGCGTCAAGAACCTGCGAGCTGTGGTAACCGATCCAGCTTCCGAACGACGCGATATCAGAGATCGTATCGATCTTCCACCCCTTGTCTTGTTGCCAGGCATACATCAGCGAGCTGTCGTCGTAATAGCTGATGCCCGCTTTGCCATCGCGATCGAGAACTAGATAATTACCCATGCCCAGGGTAGAAATGCCTCGTTTCGCGGTGCGTCTATCTACAACCTGCAAATTCCAGTTTTTGCCATCCCAGAACGCGTACTTGAGCGCTCCACTGGCGAACGAGTCATAGCTGACGTGTGGGTTACCACCGCCGTCAAGCGCGATGGATTGCCACTTGCCTGTCTGAGGTTCCAAATCGAGCGTCCTTGCGACCCACACGCCGCTCTGCAGCGTGGCGTGCTTGATGTGGAGATAATCGCTCCCGTCCGGGGCGCCATATTGGTACCACGTGACGTGTGGCGTTCCATCCGTCGCGACCGCCACGCTGCACGTGTACGAAACTTGTCCCGCTCCGGGGTTCAGTTGCTGAGTGTGCCACTTCTTGCCGTCCCAATTGGCATAGCGAATCTGGCCACGTGTGTAACAAATGTGGGGGTTCTGATCGGGATCCAGGGCGATGCTTGTAGTCGCGATCGCAGCAGCTGAACCCTGCAAATCGTCGACAAACATGGAGTACCACTTGCCGGAGCCTGTCTGACGGAAGGCGTACTTGATACTGTCTTCGTTACTCACGTAGGCGACGTGAACGTTTCCATTCGAGTCAACCGCCAAAGAGGAATATATTCCCCCGACGTCCACCGGCTCGGAACTCCACGTCCAAGTCTGTGCGCCCGCAGACACCGGAAAAACCAGCAGTAGGGCCACAACCCAGTACCAACTGCATCGTGCCCGTTCGTTGGTTTCCCTTGAGTGGTTCATTGTCTTCGCTCCTTCAGATCTGAAAGTCGTTTACTGAGCTCTCGCAATTTCGAAACGCTCCTGTAAGGCGCGCACAAATCACAATGGAGTCCAGATTTCATCCGGGTAACGCCATCTGGGGATCGCCTGCGAACTGGGGCTCGATCTCTTCTTCCTCTGCTTCGCGCGCCATCGCTTCCATTTCCTGGCGGCATAGGATGCGCAGAATGATGGTGCCGGCGACCAGCTGAAAGAAAAGATCAAAGTAGGCCCGTCCGAGGAAAGCACCACTCACCATGAATCCGAGCAGGCCGACCTCGAGCATGTGAGTGTATGGTTCAGCCCATTGAAGAAACGCCAGCCTTCGGCTCAGACGGCGCAGCCTGCGCAGCGAGAACCAGCACGATCCGATCAAGGCGAGAAACAACCCCAGACCGACAAAGCCCTGCTCGCCAAGCACCTGGAAGTAAATACTGTGAGGCCCTGAACTCGCGAAGCCGCCCGGAACTTGCTTTTCCGTATAGCGGGAGAACAACTGCGGGGTAAAAGTCTGCAGTCCGCCTCCCGTGATCGGAAAGTCTTTGGCCAAATTCCAGGCAAACCCCCAGCTTGCCAGTCGCTGTTCGGCGGACTGGTCCAGGTTCCCCGCGAAGAAGTTATTCATTCGCTCGGACCAAGCCTGCGGTGCGAAAGAGATCACCAGCAGAGCGAGCAGCGCCAGCGAGACTCCCGCGAGGAATTTGTGCCTTGTCTTCACGGCGAGGGCAGCGAGTACAGCGCCAAGACCGAGCAGCGCACCACGGGAGTACGTCAAGAGTACGGACACCACGCCGAACAGGACGCAGATTTGCAATAACACGCGCAGCTTCTTGTTCTTCTCATCGCGCCCGAGAAAGAAGAGCATAGGAAGCGCAATGTTCATCGCCAAGCCGAAGTCGTTGTTGTCGGCAATGAACGAATCCGGCGGTCCGAAAACACGATACTGGCCGCCCGTCATAATTCCAAATACGCCCCCTTTGATCGCCAACGCTCCGAAGCAGAGCGCCGTAACCAGCATGAGGTAACGCAGCCGCTCTTTGCTCGTCGTAAGCCGGATCATCAGGAAGGTCATCAGCAACACTTTGCTGATCACGACGAGTTGTGTTTGCGCTTCGGCCTGATGGTCTGCAAGTATGGGCGTGTGCGAGGCATGGTAGAGCGTCATGCAAATCCAGACCCACAGCATGAGTACCAGCGCAGTTTCTCGCGTCAGGAACCGGCGATTTGTCTTGGTCGTGAATAACGCTCCTACCAGCGTCGGGACCGCTACGATCATCGCTACGGGAAAGTTGTAAGCGAAACCCCAAGTGAATCGGTGCGGGTTCATGTAAGCAATCCACGCCCACATCAAAACACCGAAGAACGGATTGAACAGGCACGCAGGAGCTGCGGCTAGGACAATGCCAACGATCAAATAATCACGCATGGGTTACCTCGAACTCGCAAATCGGGCTGAGTAACTGGGATGCCGCCTCAACGCGCACAAGGACTCCCCTCTCGCTTCCGGGATTCCAAATGCTCGCGATGCCACAATTCAAGCGCCAGCATGTACCAGATCACCTCGCCGTAGAAAAACGCGTCCTCATTGCCCCGCCAAGCGGCCATTTTCTCGAGGAACGCAGGCCGGAAGTAGCCGCGCTGGCGCGTACGCGAATCGGATAGGACGTCGCGAACCATCGTCTTCAGCCGTTCGTCCTGGAAAAACCACATGCCGACCGGTACGCCAAAACCGTGCTTCTTCTTGGTCAAGATTTCCTCGGGCAAGATACCGCGCATGGCTTCCTTAAAGATGTAACGCAACTTGGAGCCCTTCATCTTCAGGGAGGACGGAATGCGCGAAGAAAGCTCCACAAGTTGATGGTCGAGTAAGGGAAAGCGGGCACGCACGCCTGCGAGCTCCGCCGTACCCTGAACCTTACGAAGGTCGTTATCAGCCAAGACCAGCTTCACATCGAGGTACATCTGACGGTTTAGCTCGCTGGCCGCGCCTGGCCTGTGATAATGCGCCTCCACAATTTCCATCCAACGGTCCGGCGGCGCCTGGGCCAGGAACTCCGGTTCAAAAATGTCCTTGGCCGAGTTGCTCAGGAAAAAGTCATAGGAGTAAAGCCGCCGCGGATTCGGAATGTTGGCCCGCTGCACATATTTCCGCGGGCGACTCAGCAGACCGTCATCTGTCGGGAACAGGAATGCCAGAGGCTCGATCAGCCCGTGGCGCAGCCAGCCGGGCAGGAGCTGATACATCGCAAAACGCCTATCGTCAGCGTAGCGCGAGTTGCCCGCGAAGAGTTCATCTCCGCCGTCGCCCGCGAGGAGGGTGGTTACTCCGTTCTCGCGGGCGAGAAGTGCGCAGTAATAAGCGCCGATGGTCGAAGAATTGGCGAAGGGCTCGTCATAGCATTGCAGAATCTTGGGAACTGCCGATACTGCGTCGTCGGCACTTAGGCAGCGCTCGTGATGCTGAGTGGCAAAGCGATTGGCGGCGATCCGAGCGTATTCAACCTCGTTGTAGCGCGCCTCCGCAAACGAAATGGAAAACGTGTTGACTGGGGAACAACGCTCGGACATGAAAGCGACCACGCTCGAGCTGTCCGTGCCGCCACTCAGATAACTGCCTGTTTCGCACAACGTGGAACCGTCCAGGTGGCGACCGACGGCGGCCCGCATTCCTGCGCGCAGATCTCCGGCCCAGTGGCGCTCGTCGTTCGTTGTCTCTTCCACGTAGTTCAGATCCCAATACCGCTCTTCGCGAACACGTCCGTTCTCCCAGATCAACCGGCAACCGGGACGTAGTTTACTAACGTCTTGATAAATGGTCAGGGGAGCGGGCACAACGCTGGACAGAAGATACTGCATGAGGGCGGCCGAGTTGACAGCTGACTGCCGTTCATGCACGGCGCACACGGCGCCCACACGCGAAGCAAAGTACAAGCGGCCACCTTCTTCAGACCAATAGAGGCCTCTTACGCCGATGCGATCAATCGCCAGCACCAACCGCTCAGCAGCCTGGTCCCACACCGCAACGGCAAATACGCCGTGCAGACGTTCAACGAAGGAATCGCCGTGGGTCCGGTAGAGCCATCCAAGGCGTTCGGCCAGTGACATCCGCCCTGCGTCAAGGCCTTGCTGCGATAGCTCTAAAGTGAGCTCGCGGTCGTTGGTGAGATCGGCATCGGCAGCGATGCGCACGCCTGGGACAGCGCCCACCTGCTGGAAAGGCCAGCGCGAGCAAACGCCGAAGCCCGCGCCGCGGCCGGCGAGAAGAGCTTCGCGGCGCGATTCGCCTGGAAGCATCAATCCCGTCACCATGGACTCGAGAAGTCCGCGCCCAATCTCGCTGCCGCTTTCCGCAATTCCAGCAATCCCGCTCATGTGCTCCCGTTACGTTCGAAAGGTCTCTTCCCACTTGCGGAACATCAACACCGCCCAAAGATATGCCGAGCGGTCAAAAGTGCCCTTCTGGTGCTCATTCCATATCTTCTTCAAATAGCTTCGGTCTAATATGCCCGCGCCGTTGGAAAAAATCGTGTCATGTGCCATCTCGCGCAGCCCATCCCGAAACCAGCGATTCAGAGGCACGGCAAAACCCTGCTTGCGGCGGTGGAGTATCTCCGGCGGCAAAAGCTTGCTCATTGCCTTCTTGAAAATGTACTTGCCGGTGCGGCCCCTCAGCTTGAGGGACGCGGGCATGCGGGCCGCCAGCTCCATCAGCCGGTGATCCAGCAGCGGTGCGCGCACCTCGAGCGACACTGCCATACTCGCGCGATCGACCTTGACCAGGATGTCGTCGCACAAATAGGTCTTGATGTCCACGTACTGGATGCGTGAAAGCAAATTATCCGTGTCCGCTCGGTCGTAATGCTGTCGCAGGACGTCGATGGAATCGTAGCCGCCAAGAGACCTGCGGAAATCAGCGGAAAACAGCCGCGGCTTTTCGGTCGGCCGGAAGATCGAAATTGAGTTGAAGTAGCCCTCAAGGGGCGAGCGTGCGAGGCTCTGGAACGTCGCCTTGGCCCGGAAGACGCGGGGCGCCCAGGCCAGGGCGGGATAGACTTGTCCAAGGGTGCCGAAGACCGCGCGGCGTAGGGCCAGCGGAGCATAGCGGCGAGCTCGGTTTTCCATGTGATCGAACATGTACCGGCGGTAGCCCGCGAAGCTCTCGTCGCCGCCGTCACCACCCAGGGCCACGGTCACATGCTGACGGGCCACTTGGGAAACGTAATAGGTCGGGATCGCCGAAGAATCTGCGAAAGGCTCATCGTAATGCCACGCAAGCTTGTTCACGATATCCACGGCATTTGGATGAATCATCTGCTCGTGATGATCGGTGTGGAACTGCTCGGCCACCTGGCGGGCATACTCCGCCTCGTTGAACTCCTTTTCTTCAAAGCCGATCGAGCAGGTCGTGACCGCACGCTTCATCAAGCCTGCCATCATGGCCACGATGGACGAGGAATCCGCGCCTCCGCTCAGGAAAGCACCCAGCGGTACCTCACTCATCAAACGTATTCGCGTCGCTTCACAAATCTCGTGGCGCAGACGCTCGCACCATTCCTCCTCACTGTGTTCTTCAGTCTCGGCGAAGGAGAGGTCCCAGTAACAGGCTTCGCGTAGGCCGTTCGCAGAAGCAACCAGATAATGACCAGGACGGAGCTTGCGCACCGCCTTATAGATTGTCTTCGGCGAGGGCACATAGCCGAACGAAAAGTAATCGGAAAGCGCTTCTCGATCGAGATCACGCGGAAGATCGTCAGCCGCAAGCAACGACTTGAGTTCGGAGCCAAAGAGGATCCGCCGATCGTTCGCGGAATAATAGAGAGGCTTCTTGCCGACGCGGTCGCGAGCGAGCAGCAACTTCCGCCGGCGCGAATCCCACAGTGCGATGGCGAACATGCCGCGCAACCTCGCGAAGCAACCTTCGCCGTATTGCTCGTAGAGGTGCACGATTGTTTCGGTATCGGAATGAGTAGCGAACTGGTGGCCCTGCGCCTCGAGTTCCCGGCGGAGCTCAGGGTAGTTGTATATTTCACCGTTCAGCATCACCCAGAGGCTGCCGTCTTCATTCGCGATCGGCTGGTGTCCACCCGCGACGTCTATGATGCTCAAGCGCCGGAAACCCAAGCCGATACCGGGGCCGACGTAAATGCCTTCGTCGTCCGGGCCGCGATGAACGATGGTTTCGTTCATGCGGTGGACAAACCCCTCCGGAATCTGCTCGTGCCGCTCGAATTCGAAAATTCCGGTGATGCCACACATTGCCTTGGTCAAACCTCCGCTGTGACGCCCTTCTGGCGAGCCAATCCCAGATAGAGTTCTCGGTACGCCAGGAACATCCGTTCCAAGCTAAATTCATCTAGCACGCGGCGGCGCGCAGCTGTGCCGATCTGCCGGCGGAGGGCAGGGGCACCGGCGAGCCTCCGCAATAGCTCGCTCAGTCCAACGACGTCGCGCGGCGCGAATAGGAATCCCGACCGACCTTCTTCGACCACTTCCGGATTGCCCCCGACTCCCGTGGCGACAACGGGCAGGCCCGTGGCCATCGCCTCAAGCAACGTGTTCGAGAGACCTTCGGAAAGCGATGGCAACACAAATGTGTCCAGGGCGTTGAGCAGTTCCGGCACACGCTCCGTCCCTCCGACAAAGACCACGCGTCCTCGAAGCTCGGCGGATTCGCTGGCCAGGGTCTCCAGCGAGCTTCGTTCGCCGCCCGGACCGACCAGGACGACGCGAACTTCAACTCCCTCGCGGATAAGAATCTCTGCGGCGCGCAACAACGTCGCGTGATCCTTTATCGCCGTCAGGCGGCCTACACTTCCAATCGCGAAGGTGCCAGGCGGAAAACCCAGCGATTCGCGCGCGATCGTTCGCTCCTGGCTTCGAGGACCAAACAGATCCGTGTCCACGCCGTTGTAGACCACACGAATACGGCCGTTCGGAACCCAGGCCTGCCGCGCGTGAAATTCAGAAAGTTCGTTAGTGACGGCGAGAATGGCATCCGCCATTGCGTAAAAGATGCGGCGTAAGACACGCTGCCTCGTCGGGAGGCCAGAAATCGTGTTCACCTCATAACCGTGCTCGCTGTGAATCACCACGGGCACGCCCGCCAGCCGCGCTGCGGGAATCGCTTCGATCGCTCCCCAGTTTCGGGAGTGCACAATGTCTGGACGGAAGTCGCGCATGATGCGCGCCAAGCGGGGGACCGAAAATTGCAGCCGGCCTTCCGCGCCGCCGACAACATAGATGTTCCCCTCGACCTGCATGCGTGACTGCAGATCCGAGTCGAACCCGTGCATCGTGCAGATACGCGGCTCGAAGCCTTCCGTTCCAAGCCGGCGCATCACCTTCGAGAGTACAAGTTGCATGCCGCCTACCTCGAACCGGTTGATGACATGCAGCACCCGCAAAGGCGCCCCACATCTGTGGCCGCGCACCGCGTGTGAGGTGCCGGTAGATGGGGGGGCAATCAGCGGCCCGAGACGTTCCAGTCCCGCCGCGGCCGTTGTACTTGCGTGTCTAGCGAGCCGCGGCACGGTCGGCAACCCCTTCCTCGATTCGCGGCAGATTCGCGAGCCGATCGAACAATCGCTCAAGTTGCCCGAGGTTCCTCTGCCAGTCGAAACGGCGTTTCACGAATTCCTGAGTTCCACGCAGCTTGGCACGAACGGACGGGTCTTCGAGGATGGCGAGAACCGCAGAAGCAAATTCCTCGGCCGTATCGGCTACCAGAAGCGTCTCGCCGTGGCGCGCGCCAATCGCACGAGCCGGTCGCGATGTCGCAACCACCGGCTGTTCGGCAGCCAGTGCCTCCAAAATCTTGTTCTGCACACCCTGACAAATGCGGAAGGGCGCCACCACGGCCGTTGCTCCGCGAATGTAGGAGTACACTTCGGGGACCGCTCCGATAACCGCTACGTTCGCGAGTCGGCCCAGGCGGCGCACCGGCCGCGAGGGGTTGCGCCCTGCGATCACGAAGCGCAGTTCGGGGTGGCGCTTCCGTACCAGTGGGAGAATATCTTTCGCGAAATAGGACACCGCGTCGGCGTTTGGCAAGTAGTCCATCGTGCCGACAAAGAGCACGTAAGGCTGCAACCGGCGAATCTCATCTGGCAGCGTGCCGGCATTGTCGGGCGGCAAGCAAACGCCGTTGCTAATCACTTCGACCGGAAACCCACCATCCACGTCGAGCTCGGTGGCTTCCTGCGGCGTAGCCACGACTGAGGCGGCGCTCGCCCGCATCAATTGTTTCTCATAACCGGCCAAGCTATGCGCCTCGCGCGCATAGATCCAGGACAGGGGGAAAGACGTGGCGCTGGCATATTGTGACCACTTCGCCGAATCGGTATCCACAAAATCGATGACCACAGGGGCCGGGGCCGGCTGGGGAACGTATTGAGCCATAGACGAGCAGTACACGAAGATGAGGTCGTACGACTCGGTCTTGAGCGCGCGGCGCACTTCTTCACGCATTTTGGAGGAGAAGAAGTAGCCCGCCGACAATGGCTGGTTGCTCCACAGACTGCGTGCGGCCCCCAAAAGACGACCGACTCGGTTCAACGGTTCGACGTAGCAACGGCGGCACAACTTCTCGAGCGCCTGCGCTTCGACGGCTTCATCGTGCGAATCGGCAAAGCAGAACAAGTCGATCGAATGCCGCGCCGCCAGGAATTGCAATTCGTGAAAGGCGCGGATCTTCTCGCCCTTGTTCGGAGGGTACGGTACGCGGTGAGCGAGGAAGAGGATTCTCATGGAAACCACCGCACGACCCGCGGACCCGCCCAGATCGTCAGCCAGAGCGGCAGGCGTTTCCAGATACGCGTAGCTCGTTCAAACGCGGGGTTGGTAGGCGAGAAGTTCGGCACCGTCTTGCGGCGCACGAGGTAGACCTGGTAGTCGAGCTCTTCGACCGTCATATTCCACCGCGTCTTGAACGCATAGGCCCCTGTGCCCTTTTTGCTCCGGCCGAAATCGAACGTGCGGAATCCCGCGGCAGCGGCAGATCTCATGAGGTCCGCGTACATGAAATTATTGGCGGCTAATGGCTGGGCTTTTGGGCTTGCACCGGAATAGTAGGGCAAAATGACGTCGCGAAAGTGAAAGGACAATACGCCCGCAACTGCCTCATCGCCGGCGTAGGTCAGCGAAAGGTCGAGGTGGCCGGGAAATTCGGCTGCTAGATTTTCGAATAGCGCTTTTGGGAATGGCGGAGTACCCAACCTTCGCATGCTCATCGCAAACAGGCGATAGAAGGTCTCCATCTGACCCAGGTTTGAACGAACGCGCAGCCCGGCCTTCTCGCCTTTTCGAATCATGTAACGCGTATCGCGCGGCAACCTTTTGATATTCGCTTCCGGATCGGGTAGTAGTGTACCGGTGAAGGTGACGTACCGCGGGTTACGATGAAAGCCTTCCATCGTGCCACCATTTCGGCAGCGCAGTTCTAAATAATCCACGCGTTCCGCGACGGCTAGCTGTTGGATGTGATCAAGCAGGACCCGCTCGGATTCAGCATCTTCGGCGCAGGGTCCACCATATACCGCGAGCGGCAGTGAGATTAGGCCGCGGCCCACCACCCAATTCGAGATCCCGAATAGCGGTGCGACTCCCGTGATGCGTCCGGCACGTTCGGCATACACATATCGGGGCTCGAACCCGAAAGTCTTAGCGATGACGCGCATCCAACCCGTCAGGTGAAAGAAACTGCCCGAAGGCTGGGCGAGAACAAATCGATCCCAATCTTCGGCCAAGCCAGGCTCAAACGAGCGGACCAGAGGCGGCGCAAGCAAACCTGCAAAGGCGCGGCGCGACGGCATCTCCACGCTAAGATTCGCCATCTTTCCCCTCCGCCCCTATGGCTACAGGAGCGGCACCGCGGCTCGAGCCATTGCCCGTGCCATGGGCTTCATACTTCTCAAACAACCAATCCTCGCCAGCTTCCAGAAAGTCAGCGAGCGATTTCCTCATGGCCTCGGAAGGTTCGTGATAACCGTGAATGATCTTGCTGAGGACCGCTTCGTTGATCCCCAAGACCTGGGCGAGATAATTTTGTCGCATTCCGCGCTTGAAAATCTGCAGCTTTAGATTTGGATACATGCCGCGTCTCCGAGCCTTCGGTCTCAAGCAAGCCACGCAACTTGGAGGAGAATATCCGGCCGAAGGGCTTGTACAAACCGGGAAAGATCATCTTCGGCTTAGCCGAAATCCTCTTGTATCTATGCCTTTTGACCGTAATATTGGTAGTAGTCCTTCTCCTGGCGGCTGCGATCGACCGCGTTGAAAACCACTCCGAGCAACTTCTTTGGGTCAACCTGTGCAGAAGCCTTTAGTAAGAGTTCGCGCTGAGTCTTGCGAGCTAGAACAATCATGAGCACGCCATCGCACTCAGCGGATATTAATTCGAAGTCCGCAAGCGGCAGAATCGGCGGCGCGTCGACTAGCACGAGCTTGAACGATTCACCACACCATCCCATGAATTCCTTCCAGCGGGGTAAGGTAAACAGTTCTGCGATGGACGGGTTGCCTTCGCCGGCACCGACCACGTAAAGATTGGAAGTGTCAGTGGCCATCGCGGCATCCTCGAACTGCACCTGACTGGATAGAACTTCCGAAAGTCCCGGACCGGACGGCAAACCCAACAGACGCGTCAAACCGCGCGTGCGCAAATCGGCGTCAACAAGCAGCACGCGCTGATTATGAAGTTGGGCGCAGCACTGGGCCAGATTCAATCCCGTCAGGGTTTTACCCTCGCCTGCCAGTGCGCTGGTAATCACCACAGAGCGAAGCCCGGTCGTGGTCTGCTGGCGCAACAGGCGCGTTCGCAGAGCACGGTAGGACTCTACGGCGCGCTTGGCCGTGGTTTCCTCGCCGTATCCGTTGCTGCTTCCGTTGCCGACGATCAGAGGCACACCCGGTTGGTGGGGGATCTTGATTCTGTGTGCGTTTCGGACGCGTGTTTCCGTGACCTGAGCCGACACAGCATCGGCGTCGCGCATGGACTCGAGCACGACTTGTAGATCGGGATCCTTCGCAACTTCTTCGTTCGGGGCCCAATCCCGCGCCTTCTTGGTTTCGTTAAAGAACTTGCTCATGGTTTACCTCTGCGCGATAGCGCGACCTTGCTTCATAGCATCGATCAACGTCTCGACCGAAGATTTTGCAAGTTGCAGTTCCTGAGGACGCTCGTTCGTTGGCGGTGCGATGGACTGAACCGAGTCGGAAGAGCTTGCGGCCAAGCCGAGTGCCACCGAAGCTTCTTCGATGACCTCCGGCCCGATCGGCTTTTGATGAGTCCTAAGGCCGATCTCCATTGCGTTATCACAGATCAGGTTGATCACCCGAGGTACGGCTTGCGAATAGCGGAAGATCGCTTCGAGTGCTGAGGCGGAGAATGGTGAAGCTCCCACCAGTCCGGCGGCATGAAGCCTCTCGGCGATGTACATACGGGTTTCCGGCAGGCTAAGCGCTCGCAGCTCGCAGCGGCTCGCGATGCGTTGCTGCAGCGCCCTCATTTCCGGGCGGGCCAGCAGCGGTGTCAGCTCCGGCTGACCAGCCAGTACAATTTGGATCAGCTTTTCCTGGTAGGTATCCGCGTTACTCAGCAGGCGGATCTCCTCGAGGAGTTCGGGAGAAAGCAGGTGCGCCTCATCAATCAGTGCAATTGTGGTGGCGCCGCGCCGCTGGGTTTCCAGCAGCATTTTATGCAACGCCGCAAGTCTCTGCACCTTGCTGGTCGAAGGGCATGGAATTTCGAATTCGTCGAGTAAAGCCTCGAGAAACTCATCCCGCGTGAGCATCGGATTCACAAGAAACGCCGATACAATCTTGCTCTTCGTAGCCTCATGGCCTGAGAGGATCTGCAGAGCCGCGTGAAGAAGAGTCGTCTTGCCGGCTCCGACCGGGCCGGAGAGCACGATAAAGCCCTTCCTGAGCAGCACGCCCTGGAGGATGGTCTTGAGGGCGATCCGGTGCGGCTCGGCCAAGTGAAGGAACCTTGGATCGGGCGTGAGCCGGAATGGCTCCTCTTTCAGGTTGTAGTATTCGAGATACATGGATGTCCTCAGAACAGCAGCACCGTCCAATGGGAGATCACCAAACCGATCACACCCGAGCAAACCGCCGTGCCAGCAAGTGCTGCGCCAAGGCTAAGGCGGCGCAGAGTCTGTTCCTTCTTGCTTAGGATGCGCGGTACGCCGGCCAATACCGGCCTGCCGAGAATGCGCGCGGCCTCCTTTTCCGAACGGACCGACTCATCCGTCATTTCCATCAGCACCGCTAGGCAGAGGCCTCCGAGCAAGCCGCCAATGAAACCGCCTAGATAAAGGAGTTGACGGTTGGGAGAGAAGGGCACGCTGGGGACTTGTGCCTTGTCAAGGACCACGAAACGCTCAGCCTTCTGCCGAGACTCCAGAGCGCTGGCCATTTCGGCGGAAAGTTTCCTGTCGAGCAGGTTGGAGTAGTGACCATTCAGAGCGTCGTAGTCGCGCACGATCCCGGAAATCTGCTGCTCGAACAGCGGAACGCGTTCGAGCTTTTGGACGTGGAGGTCGATTTGTTGTTGTAGTTCTGCTTGTTGACGAGTTTCGTCGGTGATTTGCTGATCTAACTTCTGAAGTTGCGCGGCCAAGACCGGATTGCGCTGCTTGCCTGTGGCTACCGCGGCCGGGTCGGGCACCTCGGGTTGTTTTCTCGCCGCCGCAGCAGCGGCAGCCTTGGCCTTCAGTGCGTCCAACTCTGCCTGTTGTTTGCGCACGTCCGGATAGCTCGGGCCGTACCGTAGCCGTTGCGTCGCCAGGTCCACTTCAAGCTTCTGAATCTGCGCGTCATAGGGCGATGGGGCATTGCCAAACTGATCTAAGTCAAGGGTGGGCGTGTTGTTCGCCGACATTGTTTCCAGGAGGACCTTTTCTTGCTGTGCTTGCGCCGCATGGTCTTGGCTGGCGCGAAGTTGATCTTGAAGATTGGTGAGCGACTGCAGGTGATACTGTTGCGATTCCGGAAGATCGAGGATGTAGCGACTCTTTACCTGTTGTATCTCCTGCTGTTTGGCGTCAACCTGCTTCTTCATGTCCGCAAGTTGGCTGGTGAGGAAATCGGCCGTGTCGCCGGACTGTTGATCGAGGACCTTCGAGTTTTCCTGAATGAACAAGTCGGCCAGTTCGTTCGTTACCTTGGCAACTTCTTGAGGGTTCCGTCCATGAAAGGCGATGCTCAACGTGTTTAGGCGGCCCCCAGCCGGGTTCGCCACATCGACGGTGATGGATTTTTGCATGTCGCTGATGATTTCTCGATCGCTGAGGTGGCCGCGCAGCTCCGGGTAAAGGCCGAGGTTATCAATCAACTGTTGAAGCCACGTGGGCGAGAGGATTTCCTCCTGAAGCGTGGACAGCCGATCGGATATGCTTGTTTTGACGGTCGATGTAGCATACGAGTTCGGCTCCTGGTCGGGATTGACCAAGATCAATGTTTGCGCCCTGTAGGTATCAGGGATTCTGTGCACCACCACTATGGTGCAGATGAAGATCGCCAAGGCCGGTAGGATGATCCACCATTTCCGGCGCTGTCCGATTTCGAGATAATCCCGCAGCGGCATATCGCCAAAAACATTCTCGGACTCAGGCATTACTGAATGATCTGTCTTCAAGGTCTGTCTCCCGCTCGCAGTGACGATTGTCAAAAACTTTCCTACGAACCTTACAGTGCAAATTCCCTTCCAAATGTCTGGCCGTGCGTGTCTAGCGTCATGCCTGCAACCCATTTGTAATCAGTAGCAAGTTGCATGAATCTCGCTGACCGTGCCCTCCGCCTAGGAATCCATTTTCTCAAGTGGAAATTCCTTTCTTACCGCTGGCTGCCTGCAGGTTCCTGCTCTGTGGCTTGGGTCTCAGGAGCCCGAGCGCCTCGGTTCCACTTCACCTCGGATTCGGCTGGGTTCCGATACGAACCGTCGCAGGATTCCATCGAAGTCCTGTAGTAACGAAGCTGTGGGCTCCAGGGAAGAATGGCGTCTGAGCGCCGGACTCCTCGGCCACGCCGTACGTCAAAAACCAGCTGATCGTCCGAGTGAGTAGGTAGCCGGTATTCAAGCTGCCATAACTACCCGTAAAGCCGGCGGTGGTCGTGCCTCGCATATAGGCCCCGGACATTCCCACTGTCCAGCGCGGAGTCATCTGACGCGCGTAAGCCACGTCTGCACGATCGGTATAGCCGGGCGAAACGAAGCCGCTGGTGCCGCCATAACCGCGGGAGTAAGCGGCCGAGAACTGAGACTTGGGAAAGGCTTTCAACAGCGCGAGGGTACCAACAACTGTGGCCGAGGTACCAAGAACCGTGGCCGACGACAGCTGCCGGTTGACGCCGTAAGCGTCAGATACACCCACCGAAGCAGCGAAGTGTAGCGTAGGCTGAAGCACCTGAGAGTAACGCAAGCCGACAGTATTGAAATAGGTCGTTCCGAAGGTCTGGTTAAAGTAGCTGCGGTCGAAGGAATAGAACACACCCATTCCCTTCGTACTGCTAAGTTGATGATCTACAGCGATTGTGACTCCTTCATCGCGGTCAATTGAAACAGTAGGAGTGTTGCTCGCTGCCGCGGCCGCAGCCGAATTAGGATTGACCACCGTCTTCGTGTAGCTGAAACCAGGTGAAACAGTCAGCTTCGTGCGGGCGCTCAAATAGTACGAGAGATCGGCACGCACCTGGTCATACAGGTAGTAACCAGAGATGCTCAGGAACGGGTTCTGCAGGACGGTCTGGGTCGTAAAGTCTGTAGTGAAGTATTGATCGGCCGCCAGGTTTTGACTGCCGTTGTAAAGAAATGTATCCGCAATATTAAGGAACATCCGCGGTCTAAGCTGAAAACCTAGACTGAGGCTGACGTTTTGGTTATCTAAACTCTTCAACAGATGGCTGTTAACAAGATACAGGGTTGGCATATATTGAAAACTCAAATGGGTTCTTCGGAATTGCCGGTCATAAGCGATATCCATCAGCAGCCCTGTACTGAGGGTGGCGGCGTTCGTGGTAGCGGTCGGAGTTGTATTGACAACGTTCAGCTGATTCCATGTTTCATTGAGCTCAACGGACCGAAGCGCGATGTCACCTACTAAAACCTGGCCAGCCGCCCTGGAGAGCGGCGATACCTGGCCAGCCGCTTGTGCCACAGTTGGTTGCACGGTGGAAGACCCACTCGGCGGCTGAGAACTGTCTCCTGGGTTAAGCGACCCGCCGGATGTGCTCCCCGAGGATGAGGTGCTCGAGGATGATGCGTCCTGTGCGTGGCCCACACAAGCTGAGGCTAAAATCAGGGCCATCGTCAGCATCAAGGCCACTTCGATGCGCGGTATTTTTAGCTTTGTTCTCGGAGCGCACATAGAATCTCTTTGACCCGAAACCATGCGATTGGAGACTCCCGGTAGCTGTCCTTCCGGGACCATCCCCGCGCCGACCGACGACGCATCAAGGAACGACAACTTCGTCCCCAGGCTGGAGCTCTACGTCAAACTTTGGATCCTTCAGCGCTTTCTTGTACTTGAACTGTATCCGCGTCAACTGGCCGTTCACGAGGCGCATGATGTAGATCGAATCCATTTTGGCGAACAAACTGGGGCCCCCAGCGTCGGCCATCAATTGCAACGCCGTCTTGTGGCCATTCAGTTGAAAGGCGCCTTGCCGACCCACTTGACCCATCAGGTAGACCGAACGGCTGTGAATTCC
>Ga0210394_10003410_pt1 | contig 20027 bp, 17 predicted proteins | sample IncBWC12MmetaG_FD_160121 | JGI IMG/M metagenome (GOLD analysis project Ga0210394, IMG submission 160121) | Forest soil microbial communities from Barre Woods Harvard Forest LTER site, Petersham, Massachusetts, United States - Inc-BW-C-12-M | ecosystem: Environmental > Terrestrial > Soil >...
TTCGTCGGGCTCGATCTCGGGGGCCGACTTGCGCGGTTTCGGCACCACGGGATGCGATCGCTTTGGCTGGTTGCCGGGGCGCTCTCCATCGGCATGGGCATCTGGACCATGCACTTCATCGGCATGCTCGGGTTTCATCTGCCAATCGCGGTGTCCTACGACATCTGGATCACGCTGCTGTCGCTGGCGGCGGCCATTGCCGGCTGTGGAGCGTCGCTCGCTCTGGTGAGCAGCGGTTTCATGGGCGCAGGCAAGTTGTTCGGGGGCGGCACTCTCATCGGCGTCGCCATCGTGAGCATGCACTACACCGGCATGGCGGCCATGAAACTCGTCCCGCCAATCCGCTATGACCCCTGGCTCGTGATTCTGTCGATTTTTATCGCCGTGGCGGCCTCGGTACTTGCCCTGTGGAGCGCGTTTGAGCTGCGCTTCGAGAATTTTTTCTCGGCCTTCTGGAAAAGGGCGGGCAGCGCAGTGATCCAGGGAAGCGCGATATATGGCATGCACTACACCGGTATGGCTGCCGCGGCGTTTGCTCCCGGCAGCCGCAGCACCGTCTATCCCCCGCAGCTATTCCACCCCACTGCGCTTGCCGTGATCCTGGGCGCCGCATCGTTGGCATTCCTGCTGGCCACGCTGCTCATCTCCGCATACGAAACATTGCGCGCTAGCCGGTTGGAGCCACATGTGGAGAGGTTAGGACGCGCCGTCGAGCATGCATCCGAGAAGGTTCGCGACCTGTCGAGCCGGCTGGTTGAATTGCAGGACGCCGAAAGGCGCCGGCTCGCGGCCGAGCTGCACGACATCGTTGGTCAGAACCTGTCCGCTTTGATCATCCAGCTGGCCCTCATCCGCAGCCGCTTGCCGGCCGCGACGGAGCCCGAGCTGGACAAGAATCTCGCGGATGCGACGCTTCTGGCGAAGCAGTGTGTGGAAGCGGTGCGCAAGGTCATGGCGCAATTGCGCCCGCCGGGCCTCGACGAGCTCGGGCTTGCCGCGGCCTTGCGCTGGCACGCGAGCGCGTTTGAATCCCGAACTGGCATAGCAACGAAGATCGACGCCGACGAGTCACTTCCCAGGCCTCGAGCAGCCGTCGAAGACGCGCTCCTGCGAATTTACCTGGAAGCGCTCACCAACGTCGCGAAGCACGCTTCAGCCCAAGCGGTTCGGGTGAAGCTTGAGCTGCGCAATGAGCACATCCGGCTGAGCATCGCCGACGACGGACGCGGGTTCGATGTGCAGGCTCGCCTGCGCGGCGAGGTTGCAAGCTGGGGGCTCGCAATCATGCAGGAACGCGCCGCCGCCATCGACGGGGAGCTGCACATCCGCTCGGCCCCGGGCAGGGGAACCCTCGTTGAGCTCTCCCTTTCTAAGGATACATGGTCATAACAGTCCTGTTGGCTGACGATCACGGCGTGCTGCGTGACGGTGTACGCCGTCTGCTGGAGGCAACTGGCGATATTCGGGTCGTCGCCATAGCGGACAACGGGCGCGAGGCACTGGAAAAGGCCACTGAAGTCAGGCCCGACGTCGCGCTCCTTGATATCTCGATGCCCGGCCTCAGTGGAATCGAGGCGACGCGAGCGATCATCGCCAGATTGCCCAAGACTGCGGTCGTGATCCTTTCGATGTACTCCTCGACCGAGCTGGTCCAGGAAGCGCTAAGCGCGGGGGCGCGCGGTTATCTTCTCAAGGATTCTGCCGGCGAAGAAGTCGTCAAGGCGGTCCGGGCAACGGCCACGGGGAGGCGCTTCCTCGGGGCGGGGATCACTGATTTGCTCATTGAGGGCTGCATACATAGGCGGGTCGCCACCGCTGCACACCTCACGCCGCGCGAGCGCGATGTGTTGCGGCTGGTCGTCGAAGGCAAGAGCAACATCGAGAGCGCCGCCGCGCTGGGCCTTTCTCCCCGCTCAGTGGAGACGTACCGCCTGAGGCTCATGCAGAAACTGGGTCTCAGCGATCTGCCGTCGCTGGTCAAGTTCGCTATCCGGCACGGCATCACCACACTCGAATAGCTGCGGGCGCCAGGGGCGCGTAGAAACCCGATAACCCCCGGGCGGGTTTGTCCGATATCGCATTCATTGCCCGATCCCTACCATCGCGGCCCATGTACTCGAAGCAGTGGATGATTCGCGGGCCGGCGCGACACCGGCTCGGTCGGGAGAGCACTCACAATGCACCAGATTTGCTCATCGGTGTGCATGTTGTCCCGGCAGATTCTGACTGCGGCGCGCGATAGAGTCGCTGTTGATTGTCCCGCGCAGCAGTGGGCATAGAACGTCGGCCGCCCAAGAATTTCACGCTGACTAATCCGCCGATTAGGACACTGATCGCAGACGATCATGCGGTTCTCGTGGACGCCATGCAGGTCCTCCTCACGTCGCTCGGCGACGTGGAGGTGGTGGGGTGTGCGTTCGACGATGTCGATGCGATCGATCTTACCGTCAAACTGCGGCCCGATGTCGCCATCATTGCCGTCAACGTGCTCGGGATGAACGGGATCGAAACGGCGCGCCAGATCCGCAAGCTCGCGCCGGCGACCCGCGTCCTGATTTTGTCCATGCTTGCAGGCCCCGAGCATGTCTACAAGGCGTTTCGTGCCGGCGCCGACGGCTACGTGCTCAAGGGCGCCCGCGCGGCTGAGGTGGTGGAGGCATTGCGGCGCGTCCACAAGGGCAAGCGCTACATGAGCGAGGCCGTGTCCAACCTGGTGATTGGCGACATGGCAGCGGAACGTCGCGCTGTTCGCGATCCGCTCAGCCAGCTCACCGATCGCGAGCGCGAGGTGCTGCGTCTGACCGCTGAAGGGAACTCGAGCGCCGCCTCGGCGAAGCTTCTCGCGCTTTCTCCGAAGACGGTCGAGTCCTATCGCAGCCGCATCATGCGCAAGCTCGGAATCCGCAACATTACCGGTCTCGTGAAATTCGCCATCCGTCATGGGATCGTTTCTCTGGATTCGTAATCCCAGGCGCTACCCGTCCGGACGCTGACCCGTGAAAGACGGCGCGCAACTCTTTGAAGAGTTGGCTCTAAGCGAGTCGCCCGATGCGCTGACATTGATGACTCCGGAGGGAAGGATCTTGTATTGGAGCGGGGGCGCTGAAACCATCTTCGGCTACGGGCGCGCCCGGGTGCTGGGGCCTGCGATCGGCGAATTACTCATTCCCACGGATCGCATCGCAGAGGAGGCGCAGTTTCTCAGGGAAACCCTGGAGAAGGGTTTCGCTACCTTCGAGTCGGTGCGGCGCCCGCCGGCTGACTTAGGTCGAGCCCTTCGGGGCTTACGTGAATGGAAACCGTGACGTTGTGATCCTTGGCCGCTGACGCGTTGCCGGCGAACAGCGCGCCGGCGACGGCGGCGACGCCAAGGATCGGCGGAGGTCGTGGCGGTGGCGAAGCCCAGGCCGCGCGGGATACGCACAGAACCTGCACTAGCGAGCTGCGGACGTGGGCTGTCGCGTGCCTCTGCGGACGTAACCAAAATGATACCGGATCTCGACTGCGACGTGATTGTGCTGCTCTTAGACTCACCGCCAATAGGATCGTAGCGGCTGAGGAATGGAGCACGGTTCACATGCCACACGCATTAGAGGTCGCGATTGAGATTTGCCTTGGGTACGTTGCGTTCTCCTTGCTCTGCACCGGTCTATGGTGTGCACTTGTCGAATGGACAAGGAAGCGTAGCCTATCTCGCACTAGTGCTTATTCGGGTGGAACGTAGATCGCCAGACGTTCGCAGATTTGATGAAGACGCCAGCCGAGAACCCAACTCCTGTGCCGACGGCTGAGTGACCGGTCGCCGTGGCTGTGCCGACTCCGGCACCTACGGCGCCAGCCCGTTGCTCGCCGGTGCCCTCTAGCAAGATCCCATTCGCGCCCAGCTTGGCCGCCTCATCCTTTAGGCGGGCAATCGTTTACGGAACCAGGGTTCTGTGAGCCGCCCCCCGTTTCTTTGCCTGCGGTCAGCGGCGCGTCATCTATGACTCCAAGGTCGGCTGCTGTCAGTGGATCTCGCGCGACGCACCGAGTTCGGCGGCCAACGGCAAAGAAGAAGAGTCGCCGGTGGCAGCAGGTGAAAAGTACAGCGATTCCGATCACCATTTGCCGCCCACGATGGGAGGCCAATTGACGTTGCAATCCGGTGCATCCTGATGCAACCCGTTGCAAATGGTAGCGGTGGCGCGCTATGTCTATTGCTTACACCCCCGGTCCTGCACCGCGTCAAAGTACAGCGCGCACCGTAATTCCTAGCGCCAGGACCGGGGCATGGACGCGCTCGCATCGAAATCGTCCTTGCGGCTCACTCCGGAAACTTCAACTCCCGCTCGATCGCTTGGAAACGCGGCTCCTTGCGCAGGGGATCCATGAGGGGATCGGTTTTCAGTAGCCCGATCGCGACGTGGGGAAGATCCTTGTGCATTCGTCAGCGCCGCCGCGTTCGCGGCCGCAGGCCCTGAAGCGCCTTGAGTTGCCGACCCTGGCGTTGGACCGTCCTGCGGAGCTCACGCGCGCCGAGCAGCTCCTGAACCACAAAACGCACTTCACGCACTGGCGCGCGATACATGAGAGCCTCCCGCCGCGATCCTGCAGCTATACTGCCGGGGCCGAAACCAAAAACAAGCCTTTCGGCTCTACAACCATCAGGGGAGACATATGAACAAATCAATGTGGAGTGTGATCGCGGGTATCGCTGCCCTGGCGGCGCTCGGCGTGGTGGCCGTGCCGGGAACTGCGCAGACGGCGGAAGTGAAGGAAAAGCCGCGGCTATACACCTATGAGTCGTTCTGGGTGTTTCCGCGGGCGCGCTGGGGGGACGTGGACAAGGACAACGCCGGCTCGACTCAAAAGATCCTCGCGCCGGCGCTCGCCGACGGCACCGTCGTCGGCTTCGGCGACGATGAGACGCTGGTGCACACCGCTGAGGGTTACACCCACGACAACTGGTGGCAGGCCACGTCGATGGCAGGACTCATGAAGGTACTCGACGCCTTCTACAAGGGCGGCACCGCCACCAACGCGCTCATACTCAGCTCGACCAAACACTGGGACGAGGTGTACGTCAGCCGCTTCTACAACTGGCATCCCGGCTCGTGGAAGGGTGCCTACGGGCACGCCGCCACGTATAAGCTCAAGCCCGATGCGCCGAACGATGCCGTCGAGACGCTCAGCAAAAGCCTGTTCGTGCCGCTGTTAGAGAAGCTCCTCGCCGACGGCACCATCGTCGAGTACGAGATCGACGAGCAGACGATCCACACCCAGTCACCGGATCTGTTCTTCATCTACTATCTCGCGCCGAAGGCGGAGGGCCTCGACAAGGTCAACGCCGCGGTCAGCGCTGCGGTGAAGGAGAACCCGCTTGCAGGGCCGGCGTTCAACTCGATGGTCGACTTCACGCCCCATCGCGACCAGCTCTTGCGGGCTGCCGCGACCTACAAGTAGGTCTGCCCAGCCGACGCACTGCGGTGCGTGCGTTGCGGCGCTCAGGGTGCAAGCGGCATCGTGCTGCGCCTTTGGGCGCCGCGGCGCCCCCCAGGGGCGCAGGTGGCTGCGCTGTCGAGGACTCGTGGCATCAGCCGATCACATGCGCGGGCCGTTCAGCGCTGCTTTCTCGCCGCCTCGAACTTTTCCGCAAGCGCCGCGGCGCGCTTCGCGGTGTTCTCGATCGGACCGCGCATCGACGGGTTCTCCATCCGCTTCGCCGCCTGCTCCTCCTGGTACGCGAGCCCCCTACAGGCCCGGGCGGCGGTCTCCAGTTCGAGGTCGGTGAGATCGAGCGGCATGGCTCGCATCGTCGCGCTGCCGGGCGAGCGCGTCCACGCAGTACCGGCAGGCGCTCGGGCCTGGATAGGCTCAGGCGCACGTTGAATGGCGGCGCCGGTGCGCTCGCAACGCTGATCGGGCGTCTCCCCGCGGCCGCTCAAATCTGTCAGGCAACTCCGTCCTGCGCCCGACCGTTGCCTGTCGCTGAGCAGCGAGAGGGTCCAGGTCAAGGACGAGGCGCGCGGTGCCGAACTGCGAGTCCTCCGGGCGAAATCCGTATTTATCCGCAAGACGCAGCATCCGTGTGTTTTCCGTCAACACCTCCGCCACAAGGAGCGAAATTCCACAGTGTCGGCAGCGCGCGATCAGCCTGTCGAGCAGCACCGAGCCCATACCCATGCCCTTGAGATCCGAGCGCACGAGAAGCGCAAGCTCGGCGCTGCCCTCTGGCAGTAGGTGAGCGCGCGCAACGGCGAGAATCTCCGGCTTGCCGTCGCTCGCGGTGCTGCGCGCGACCAGGACTACGCGACGTGACGGGTCGATGAGCATCAATTGATCAAACACGTCAGGCGGAAGACTGCGCGATCCACCGAAAAAGCGCATCCGCAGGTCGTACACCTCAGTCCGCCGGATCAGCTCCTCCATCAACGGACGGTCCTTGGCCGTGAGGGGGCGCAGGCACACCCGCCGACCCCGGAAATTGATGATTTCGTCATTCTCTGGCACGTATAAGCTCCCATGCGCCACGCGTATCGGCCGTCCCAGGGAGCCGCAACCAAAGGGGAGTTGCGTAAACACGGCCCACTTCATGCCCGTGCTGCGTTGTGCGCCAGATAGGCCGAGCCGTATAACGGGGTCGTCTTGCGGCCCCCGCAACTCCGCTGTCATAGGCTGGAACCCGTAGACCGGAGGCTTTGCGTCCCCACCTTTCGATGGGTTTGCGATTTAAGACCGCGCAATGCTGCCTCGTGGCTCAGGCCGAGAAGAGCGACTGCTCGATGCAATCAGCGTCGCTGGTGTACGTAGTTATCGCAAGAGTGATGGCGTGCACAAAGCCTCGTGTGTACCCGACGCACAATGCCAGCGGGCTTCAATCATGAACACCTTTAATGAGTCGTTGAACGCCTGTAGTAGGACCGTGCTCGCAAGCGGCAACGTCGCATAGTCGCAAATGGACGCGCAGGCACATAGGGTCGAGTTGGACGACGACACCGCGGTCGATGAGCCCGGTTGTCGGACCGGCGAGTCAGTGGATCTCGGTCAGAGCGTCTTTGAGCAGTTGGGAGTGGGCGTAGTGCACAGCACTATGGAAGGCCGCCTCACCTACGTAAACCCGAAATTCTGTGAGCTGTTGGGATATAGCCGGCGAGAAGCCTTGATGCTCAGCATCCGGGAGCTTACACATGCGGACGACATAGGGTCGAGTGTCGAGGCGCGGAGGCACTTGGTCGCAGGTACTGGGTCGTTGCTACGAGAGGGAAGTTCGCCTGTTGTGCAAGGATGGTCACGAGATCTGGGCACACGTCGTGACTTCGCTCGTTACGTCCGGTAAACGGTGCAGCGGCGATTTTCACCTCGCTGGTGCAGGACATCTCGCGGCAAAAAGAGCTGGAGAGGGACCAGCGCGAGACAGAAGTCCGCTTACGGCAGCTCGCGGAGAACATTCGCGAGGTCTTATTCCTCGATGACCCTACCAGTGGGCGCACGCTATACGTCAGCCCGGCTTATGAGGCGATCTGGGACAGAGCACGGCAGCGTTGTACGCTAACCCCGGTGCTTGCATGGAGGCGATCCACCCCGAGGATCAGCCGGGCGTCGAACGTGCCTTAGCTGCAGCGAAGATCAGCGGATTTATGGATCATGATTACCGCATTGTCCGTCCGGACGGAACGGAGCGCTGGATCAATGGCCGCACTTTCCCGATCCTTGACGTAAATGAGAAACCCTACAGGTTGGCCGGTATAGCCGAGGACATCACCGCTCGCAAAGCCAGTGAAGCCGCGCAAGCCGAAGTCCAAGGCACCCGCCGGGAATGCGGTCCGCATCGCCGAGCTACGCGCTCAAGTCGACAACCTGGCCGATGCCATCATGGGCGGAGCGCTGCGGGCCTCGCAGGCTCTACAGCGAACAGGGCGCATCGCCGCAGCGCTGCTGCGAGCCGTCGGCTCAAATGCAAGTTTGTATGGTAGCGGGGGACCGCAAGACGGTAACTTTGACTCACTTCTAGTAGGGGTGCCTGGAATCCAGCGTAGGCTAGGGCAGCGGATGCGGGTCGGTGCACACATTGAGACCGTAGATCAGGGTCAAAACCGACATTACAGGTCAATCCGTCAGCAGGCGGCCAAAAGCCGTCCTACGGCTACCTGAAATCGCCGCCCCGAAGCGGACATTCTGGTCTCCGAGTTAACGCCGGTTGCCAAGCCCGAAGGCATCCGCGACGATGCCACACAACTGGGGGGAGCACCGGGAATGGCCGAAGACGGCGGTGAGGAGAAGACGAGCGATCGTACACGCACCGTCTTCATCAGCTACGCATCGCAGGATGCCTCTGTCGCCAATTCAATTGTCGAGAGTCTCGAGCAGCATGGGCTCAGGTGCTGGTTAGCGCCGCGCGACGTGCGGCCCGGCGCTCAATATGCTGAGGCGATTGTTCGTGCGATCAATGACGCAGAGGCCGTTGTGCTGGTGCTGTCCAAAAGCGCGATCGCATCAGACCATGTTGCCCGGGAAGTTGAGCGCGCGGCCTCCAAACACAAGCCGATCATCGCGTTCCGAACTGATAGCGTGGCACTCAATCCCGGGCTTGAATATTTCCTGTCGAACTCGCAGTGGATCGATGTACCGGCGATCGGCATACCGGCGGCGTTAGAGAAGCTGACGGAGGCAGTGGAACAGGGGGCGGGGCACGCGGGAGCCGCCGATCCCGTGGAGTCTGCAAAACCGCTTGCGCGAACGGGGGGAAGGGCAAAGTTGATCGCTGGAGCGGCCGTCGTCATCACGGTGGGTGTGGCGGCTGCCCTGGGTGTGCACTTCTGGTGGCAGAGCCACAAGGCTGCGCCGCCCGCTGCCGCAGTGGCGATTACCGACAAATCAATTGCGGTGCTGCCATTTGTCGATATGAGCGAGAAGAAGGATCAGGAGTATTTCTCCGACGGACTGTCGGAAGAACTCATCGATATGTTGACGAAGATTCCCGAATTACGGGTACCGGCGCGTACGTCATCGTTCTACTTCAAGGGAAAGCAAGCAACAGTTCCCGACATCGCCAAGGCGTTGAGCGTGGCCCACGTGTTGGAAGGCAGCGTTCGTAAGTCCGGCAATCATCTGCGCATTACCGCTCAGCTCGTCCGCGCGGACAACGGTTATCACCTCTGGTCGGAGACCTATGACCGACAGCTTAACGACGTATTCAAGGTACAGGAGGAGATCGCCCGTGCCGTGGTTACTGCGCTCAAGGTTCATCTGTTGCAGGCACAGCCAGTCACCAACTCCCACCGCACGGCCAATATCAACGCTTACAATCAATATCTACTGGGTCGGAATTTCTATCTCAATCGCCCCACACGCGACGGTCCTCATCTGGCCGTCGATGCCTATCGCAAGGCAATAGAGCTCGACCCCGGGTACGCCTTGGCTTATGCCGGGCTAGCCGAGGCAGAGTCGCTCGCGGCCGACGCGACGAACGACATGAAGGGGCAGGACACAGCGATGGCCGACGCCGAGCGCGCCGTTGCATTGGCGCCGGATCTCGCAGACGCCTATGGTGCGCGCGGTCGTCTGCGCCACGTCTACTCGTGGAACTGGGTGGGGGCGCAGACGGATTTCGAAAAGGCGCTGGCGCTAAATCCCGGTGACTCCGGCATTCAAACGCACTACGCCGAGCTGCTCGCCACCGTCGGCCGGCTGCCGGCGGCGGTTGCGGCAGCGAGGAAAGCAGTTGAGATCGACCCGCTGTCGGAGCGGGCGTCACGACGGCTGGGGCAGTTTCTCTACTACGACGGTCAGATCGCGGCGGCACGCCAAGCGCTCGGGCTAGCATTCGCGCTTAATCCAGAATCGATCTACAGTCGTTGGCACCTTGGCGTCATTGAGCTCCTAGACGGCCATCCGCAGCAGGCGCTGGATGAGTTCCGGCAGGACAAGGATCCGGTGTTCCGCCTGAACGGCGTTGCTCTAGCTGAACACTCCCTTGCGCATGCTGGGGAAGCACGGGCCGCAATGGACGAATTGATCCGAACTAATGCGGTGCAATCCGCCGATTACCAGATCGCTGAGGTCTACGCATGGCGCGCCGAAAAAGACGACGCATTCGAATGGCTTGATCGCGCCTTCGCAGGACGCGACGGTGGACTTGTACTGGTGAAAATCGACCCATTACTGGGCTCGCTTCATAACGACCCTCGATACAAGGCTTTCCTGCGCAGGATGAATTTGTCGCAGTAGCGGTGGGACGTGACGCCTCACGCGAGTGATTAGCCTTCCCCAAAGCAGACGGTCGCGACGGTCCGGCTGGGGTCAACAAGGGACCTTTACCGACGCCTCTCGGGTCTTCGCTGAATGTCCGCAATCGGGAGGCCAATCCGGCAGCAGGCGGCCATTAGCTGCCGCTCTGCGTCAACACGGCGCTTTCCGTGAAGCGGACGTTGGGACTACCGTTGGATAAGATACGACCGAGGAGCCATGCACAGGGCAGGGAAGTCCGAGGGACCGTAGCCGTTGAAGCCAGTGCGCGCGGCGCAGGACGTCCGGCGACTACGTGAGGGGCAGGCTATGCACGTCAACGGTGGACTTTATTACACTTGAACCGAGGCGGTGCGACCCGTGAGCGCAGAAGTGAACCAGCAACTCTCCAAGGCGCTACGACGAAGCAAGATAGTTTTCATGGCGTCCGTGTGCGTGTGGGCCGGCCTGGTAGGAATCAACAACGTCATGGACTACCGCGCGAACTTCCAGTTCGTGCAGCACGTGCTTGAGATGGATACCACGTTTCCGGGTAACCCGCTGCTCTGGCGGTCGCTGCGCTGGGGGCCGCTGCAGCACGCTGCCTATCTTGGCATCATCGCCGTGGAACTCTCAGTGGGCCTGCTTTCGGGGATCGCGGTCTTCAGGATGCTCGCCGCCAGAGATGATCCCGAGAAATTCCCACGCGCCAAGGCGGTCGGCGTCATGGCACTCGCGCTCGGCGTGTTACTGTGGCTAGCGGGGTTTGAGGTTATCGGTGGAGAGTATTTCCTCATGTGGCAGTCGCATACCTGGAACGGCCAGGAATCCGCGTTCCGCTTTGCCGTGCTGTGCGTGCTGGGACTCCTCTTTCTGGCGCAGCATGAATGAAAGCAGAATCTGCGGCGTGCTGGGGTTTCGGAGGACAGTCGGATGAAGAGAAAGACGCGCAAGTCCGTCGATCCGCGCTGCGCCGCTTTCTGCCGGAAGGTCGGGCTGTCTGTGCCGGGGAGATTTCCTCGCGCAAATCCACCTAACTTGGTAGTTCGGCGAGCGTCCGCTTATCGCAATCTGAATGTCAGGTATTGGGAATCGCGACAGGCAGGACCGGGTCAATCTGAGTCATAGTCGCTTGATCGCGGCCAATTCAGCTGGGAACCGCCGCTCCCGGCCAGTAGCGGCCGATCGCACCAATGGGATGAGTTTCTCCTTAGCGGACGGCCGGTGATAGTGTGGATGCCTGTATGGGATGCGGCTTCATGTAATTCAACCGATTGCGAATGTCCGTCCGGATTCGTACCACGGCCTTGTCGCCTAAACATAGTGGCGCGTACTCTAGGGGCCGGCATGTTCAAGGCATATAGGGTTCGGCTGCCGGGGCTGATTGCCTTCCTGGCCACAGCGCTGATGCCGGTCGTTCTTCATAGCGCGGTTGGGTCAGGCGGTACGAGCGGCAAAATCTTGTCGATTCTCGGAACGTGGACTGGGACATGGACGAACGCAAACAACATCACAACTGGTACTGAATCCTTCGTCGTTCAAACGCAGGTGGGATCAACTATCACTGGCTTCTTCTGCTGGGATATAACACAAGACCCGGCAACCTGTTCCTCTAACATTAACGACTATGAGACTTGGAGCGGGACAATAGACGCAACCGGAACTCTTGTAATCACTGGCCAGTTGGGTGATTACCCCGCAAAACTATCGCTCGACGGGACCTCTATCAGCGGCACTTATCAAAACCGCAGAATCGCCAGTCACACAGGCACATGGGGTGTACAGAGAGCGCCTTTGAGATGACCCCCGCGAACAGTACTATCACCAGTAATCCTGGGATGACCGCTTTGTAGGAACTCTGATTTCCGCTCTGGTCAGGACCGGTTCTAAGCGGGGAATCCTCGGTCATCAACCGCCAACCGGCAGCACCCGGGCCACGAGCGGTCAGTTACCCCAAACGGCTAGACTCTCCCTAAGCAATGGGACGCTGGACAGGTTATTCGGATCTGCTGCCGAGGAGTCACGACTGTGCAGAAGAGGCTTGGAGCGATTGGCGTTGTAGCGCTATACCTCGCGAGCTGCCACGAAGCCCCCAATGGCCAAGGAGCTTCGCCCGGAGTTGTCGGGGCTTGGGTTGTGAAGATTCCCGATGCGCCGTTTCCGCTGCACATGTTTGTGTTTCATTCCGACGGAACCGTTGAGCAATCCAACCCCGACGCTGGTGATCCCAATACGAGTGACAGCAACCTCATGGGCGCCTGGCGGACCGTTGGTGACGAGTATAGGGGAAAGGTGGTGGAGATCACGGCAGACCGAACCACCCGCCAGTTCGCCACTCGAGGCGAGATCTCGTTCGAACTCAAGGTCAGTGGCAATACGTTCGACGGTACGGCAAGCGCCACGTTCTTCGACGCGAGCGGGCGCCAGATCAGGGGGCCTATACAGGTCAGGATGGAAGGCGAACGGGTGCAGCCGTGACTGGAATGCCTGCCCGATAGGGGCAAGTCGCTAACGGCCCGGACGGCCGCTGGTCGTACTAGATCGGCTACTTATCGCCGCTTTTGTACAGTCATAGCGATAGACCTCAAACACTCCGGACTGACGGAAGGACGGACTTCGAATGCGGGCATTCGCGCCGCAAGCCTGGTGTACAACGGCCTCCCTTGGCGTGCTCGCATTCTGGGGCGGAATGTTGATGGCGGGGCGAAGGTATCCTTCGGAGTACGACTGGCGGTACATAACCATATCGAGTTTGGTTTACGGTGACCGCAATCCCAACGGATACTTGTGGGCACGGGCTGGCATCGTTCTGTGTGGACTCGCCGGGCTGTATTGGACGACGGTACTCGCTCGGAAGGGGAGGCAACCGGGCATCGCAGAACGGCCCGTCGGAATCTGGGCCCTGGGACTGGGCTATCTATGCATGATGTGCTGTGCCTTGCTGCCCGAGCGGCTAGTTGGGATTCCCAAGAGTCACGACTTCCTCGCGCTGGCGGCGTTTGTTGGTGTATGCATTGGGATGGTGCACTCGACTTTCAAAGCCGTTGAGCGGAGTGCTCGGCTGGGCAGGCTAGCCGGTAGTCCTAGGCTTCACGCAGGCATCCTCGCTGGCGTCCCGTTGTCTCCGATCGCGCTAGCGGCTCTTGCGCAGGCGCATGTCTCCCACGCACTGCCGGGATTGCCGTGGGTGAGCCTTGCGTGGCGTGCGCGCGGCGTCCCCGTCTACCTGAGTTTTGCCTTTTGGGAATGGGTCACCTGCGCCGTGTTCTCCGTGTACATGGTGGTCCTGTCCCGGACGACTTTGGCTGCACGTCGCTGATGGCGAGCCGACGAGTGCCTTGCTGATTCAAAGGGTGGTGGACCCTCTTTGGTGGCCGGAGGCGGCCAAAACCGGAATTTCGACCGCGCGAATTGGCCTCCCGAGAGCTGCCGTTCTGGGTGCCCCATCCGCGCCCGGTTGCCAACCCCCAAAGCATCCGCGACGATGCCTTGAAAATGGTTGGGGGCACCGAACATGGCCCAAGGCGGCGACGAGCAGAAGGCGAGCGGTAGTATGGCCAGAAACCCGAATCAAAGACCGGACATCGATGAACAACCCAACTGATCGCAATCGGCGCGCGTTTCTCAGCTTTGCAGCGGGTGCGGCCGCCGCCAGTGCAATTCCCTTCAAGGCATTGCCGAAATCCATGGACACAGCAGGCTCCGACATTGTCACGCTAGATGGCACGGCGCTGTCTCGCGCTATCCACGCAAAGGATCTGTCATGTGTGGAGGCCATGACAGCCTACCTCGCGCACATTAAACGATTGAATGGCAGTGTAAACGCGCTCGTGGCCCTCCAAGACCCTGATCAATTGTTGAAACAGGCGAAGGAGCGCGACGCTCAGCTGGCGCGCGGCGAGTACATGGGCCCTCTTCATGGCATTCCCCATGCAGTGAAAGATCTGCAGCCTGTCAAGGGTATTCGCACGACTCAGGGCTCTCCGATCTTCAAGGACTTCGTACCCGCCACCGATAGCCTGATGGTGGAGCGTTTGCGCGATGCCGGAGCGATTTTCATAGGCAAGACCAACACTCCGGAATTTGGCCTCGGTTCACACACTTACAACCCCGTCTACGGGATCACACGTAACGCGTACGACCAATCACGCTCAGCGGGAGGAAGTAGCGGGGGCGCGGCGGTAGCCCTGGCTCTGCGCATGGTGCCGTTTGCCGACGGGTCCGACTTTGGCGGTAGCCTGCGCAATCCCGCGGGGTGGAATAATGTGCTTGGTTTTCGCACGAGTATTGGACGCGTGCCGAGGGACGGCCGTGACACATGGCTTCCATCGATGAGCGTAACTGGACCGATGGCCCGTAATGTTACGGACTTGGCGCTGTTGCTATCGGTGCAGGCCGGGTACGACGCCAGAGCTCCCTTGTCGATTGACGGCGACGGCATGCTCTTTCGTATGCACTTCGAGAAGGAGTGCAAGGGCAAGCGGATCGCTTGGGGCGGCGATCTGTCAGGTGCCATGCCGTGCGAGCCAGGCGTGCTGGAAGTGTGTAAGAGAGCGGCAAGGACATTTGAAGGGCTGGGCTGCCGCGTGGACGAGGCTCACCCCGAGTTCGATTTCGACGCACTCTGGCGCGCGGTGGTAAGACTCCGCGGCTGGCTAGAAGGCGTCGGCCTGCTGGCCTACTACCAGGATCCAGTGAAGCGCGCGCTGCTCAAGCCCGAGGCGATCTTCGAGGTGGAAACCGGATTCAAGTTGTCGGCCTACGACATCACGGCCGCTTCCGTCATTCGCACCGAGTGGTATCAAGTTGTGCGACGCTTTTTCGAGCGTTACGACTTCCTCGTCCTACCGACCGCTCAGACATTCCCGTTTCCCGCCGACATTCATTGGCCAGACATGATTGCCGGTAAGAGGATGGAGACGTATCACGAATGGATGAAAGGGACCCTGATCGTCACGATGTCTGGATGCCCTAGCCTAGCTGTCCCTGCCGGCTTCAACGCGCAAGGACTTCCGATCGGCATTCAGATCATTGGCCCGAACCGGCGGGAGCTGGATTGCCTCAGTCTGGGTTACGCGTATGAAGCAGCGACAAATTGGACCAACGCGCGGCTGCCGCCGCTGCTGCTCGAGCGCCCTTCCTAGGGCCCAGCGTATGGTGCCGGACCAGCTTCAAGGCATCTTCCGATCGTTGGTCGGTCGTGCTCTCCGGCGGCTCAGCGTTGAGGAAGGCTGCACTATTCACGTCCGGATAGCCGCCATTCGCGGTGGACCGCTTAGGGGTCAATTGCCGACGGATCTGCGACAAAGCCATCTAGTGGTAGCGGGGGCAGGATTCTCGAATATCCGCAGGAGGAGGGCACAGCGTCGGGCGGCATGAGGTAGCGGGGGCGCGGTTTGTGATGTTCCGGCAATAGCCCAGAGCGCTCGCTTGAAGTGACACTTTGGGGGGAGTTGCTTTTGCGCCCACCTGGACGTGCGCCTCGGGTGAAACCGATTCTGCACCGCGTCACGGTACACTGAGTCCAGCGGTGCAGCTCCGCTCTCCGGGAGTATCTCAGCGCGAGCGGCTGGAGGCGGCCTTCGTTTCAATCGATCGACGCAACACAGGCTTGCAATCGTTCCGCTGGCGAGGCATAGCCTAGCGTCTTGCGAGGCCGTTCGTTAAGTTCTCTTGCCACTCGGTTCAATCGGGCCTGACTGTGAACCGACAGATCCGTGCCTCTGGGGAAATACTGTCGTAGCAAGCGATTGGTGTTCTCGTTTGAGCCACGCTGCCAGGGACTCTGCGGATCGCAGAAGTACACTGCGATGTCGGTTGCCATCGTGAAGCGCTTGTGATCGGCGAGTTCGAAGCCTCGGTCCCAGGTTAGCGACTTGTAGAGCTCCTGAGGCAGCTGCTTGGCTTGCCTGATCAGTGCCTTGACGACAGTGTGCGTGTCGCGGCTGGGGATCTTGGCGATCATCAGGTAGCGCGTCTGCCGCTCGACCAGCGTGACCATGTAACTGTTCGCCGACCCGCACAGCAGGTCCCCTTCCCAGTGCCCAGGCACGGCGCGATCCTCGACGCTGGCTGGCCGCTCGCTGATGGACACGGTGTCCGGGATGCGCCCACGCAGGTCCGCTTTGGCCGTGGCATGGCGCGAGCGCCGGATCGGGCGGTGCGTGCGTAAATGCTCGATCAGCGTCTTCTTCAGCACGCCCCGAGCTTGGACGAACAGACTGCGATAGATCGTCTCGTGCGACACCCAGAACGCCTCGTCCTCGGGGTGGTTGAGCCTGAGCCTCCCGGCGATCTGCTGCGGCGACCAGTTGCGTTGCAGAAGCCTCGCGACGACTCGCCGCAGCTGCGGGTGTGTGGCCAGCTTACACGCCTTGGGCCGCAGTGCCCGACGCCAGGCCTGTCGATCCGAGGCCGCAACCCGATAGCAGTCTCCTCCACCGTTACGGCCAATCTCCCGGCTAACCGTGGAGGGAGCGCGACCCATGCCGCAGGCAATAACCCGCAGCGAACGCCCGTTCACCAACCCTCGGGAGATCTCCTCGCGCTCGACCAACGTCAACGCCAGCCGGGAGCGTCGCCGCGGTGGCGGCCGAATGCCACCCGTCGGACTAATGTGCGAGAAGATCGAGCCGGAGCTCTTGCCAAAGACCCGGCCGATCGACTTGAGCCCTTCCCCGTTCTGCCACCGGTCCCAAATCTCGGCGCTCTCCGCCGCTGTGCAATAGCGTCGCTTCCGTCGTTGCCGCATCACACTCCACCTCCGTCTCAAAAGGTAAAGTGTTGCGTCGACCAGTTGAACTCACCGCCACAACCGGCCTTTCGCCTTTGGCCCACGGTTTTTCCTAGAGCAGACATTCGCGATTCGCGTCGTCGGATACTGTCACCTGATGTGAACGCGCTACTCCAGCAGGTTCATCTTCTTGAGTACTGCCTTGAAGCGCGGATCGCCGTGCAGGTGATCGAGCAGCAGGTCGACTTTGACCTCTGACAGGCCGCCATCGCGCTGGTGGTAGCCGCGCTCGAGCCACTCGAACGCCTTGTCCTTCTCGCCGCGCCACGCAAGTGCTTCGGCGATCTGGTAGGCGCCATCCGGAGCATGCTTGGCGATCAACGCGTCGAGGGCCTGCTGGGACTCCTGCGCGTGACCGAGGCTGTGCTCGGCCATGGCGACGTCGGTCAGCCTAAAAGCCTCGATACCGATCGTGCGCGCCGTCGCGAGTGCCTCGGACGCGTTGCCTTCGAGCAACCGCAGGATGGCCACGTGATGCCCGCCAAAGCTCGATTCCGGATTGATCTCGAGGCAGCGACCCAATGCCTCGTGTGCGCCGGGGTAGTCTCTGTGGAACGTCAGGAATTGACCAAGATTCGACCAAGCGATAGCGGACAACGGATCGATCTCGGTCGCCCTTCTCCCTACCGCAATAGCCTCTGGCAACCGGCCGAGCCTTTCCAACAAAGTGGCGTAGTTTCCCTGAACTTTGTCGGACGCGGGATCGAGCGCCAGCGCCTTCTCCAAGTCCGCTTCAGCACCGTCCCAGTCCCAGAGGAAGGTCATCCGCAGAACCCCGCGCGCGGCATAGCCGTCGGCCTCCTGCGGTGCGAGGGTAACGGCCCTGTCGGAGTCGGCCATCGCTTGCCTTTGGCCTGCTGCATCGCCGGTCAAATCCGCGAGGACGTACTCCGAGAGAGCAAGATTGGCATAGGCCGCGGCGTAGTCGGGATCGAGTGCGATCGCTTTGTGGAAGGCGTCGATCGCCCGCCGCCAGCCGTCGACGTTTCCGCGACTGTGAAACCGTTTGCCGAGCAGATACTGGTTGTAGGCCTCGGTGTTTGAGCTGCGGTAGGCGGCGACGGCCTGCGCCGGCGCGAGCTTGGCCTTCAGCACCTCGACCACGGCGGCGGCGATCTCGTCCTGGACCTTGAAGATGTCCTTGATGTCTCGGTCGTAGGTCCTCGACCAAAGGTGATAGCCGTTGTCGGCGCGGATCAGCTGCACGGTCACCCGGAGCGTGTTGCCAGCTTTCCGCACGCTCCCTTCGAGAACGTGGGCGACGCGCAGTTTCTGAGCAATGCTCGGGACATCGTCCGCCTTACCCTTGAAGGCGAACGACGAGGTGCGGGCCGGCACCCGCAGGTCCTGGACCTGCGCCAGGAGGTCAATGAGTTCCTCGCTCAATCCGTCCGAGAAGTACTCCTGGTCCTTCTTTTCGCTCATGTCGATAAACGGTAGCACCGCGACGGACTTTTCCGGGATCGCGCCCTGTGCGGGCGTGCCGGCCTGAACGGGGGATGACGAGGTCTGCGCATGTGCTGCAGACCGCTTCGACAGCCATAACTTGTCCACCGCAAAGTAACCGACGCCGATGACCGCGACTGCCGCGATCAGCAGGACACGCTGCGTTAGTCGCGGCGCGGCGGGACTCGGCGCAGGCAGTCGGGGCGCAGCCCCAGTGGGTGGCACTGCGGGGGCGGCTCGCGACCTGACCTCTCCCGGTGCATGAGCCGCTTCGGGCGACAGTAGCCGCAAGACGCGCTCGACGAAAGCCGGTCGCGCGTCCCCGTTGTGCAAGCGAGTCCATTGCACGGCGGAGAACGCGTCCGGTACATCCGCGTCCGCCTCGGGCGTGTCGTCGACGCAGACCGGCACGATGAACGGTCGGGTGCGCCCCATTAGGTGCGTGCGCTGATCCGCGAGCCTCCACTCAAGCCTGAAGTATCCCTCCATCCTCTCTTGTGTATGGGACGAGATGATGGGGAGGAAGAGCGCGCAGTCCCGTATCTGCTGGCGAATCTTGTGGTCCCAAACATCGCCGCCCCGAAGTTCGCTCTGATCGAACCAGACTTCGATGCCGGCGGCTCGCAGTGTGTCGGCGATACGTCGCGCCGCCTCGGCATCCTGCGAGGCATAGCTCAGGAATACGGCTCTAGCCGGCTCGGTCATCGAGGCGTCGCTCCCTCGGCCGTGGCTCGGGGACCTTCTAGGGGGTGCCGCCGACCTCGCCCGCGAACGTCAGCTTATCCGAATTCGAATGTCCGCTCTCGGGGCTGGCGAACGGCTGCTTGGGGTCATATTGCGGACGTTGTCTTGCGCCGGCGAAAGCGCGAGGGACACGGTGTAAAGGCACGACTTGGGCCTGAAAGCCGCGTTCTCTTGTCGATCGACGGCTTCCCCGGGTGCAGCCTGGCGGCGCGGCTAACTCGTTGAGTGGAAAACTGAGGATGTGTACTGCGCGAGGGGTCTACCCCTAAGTGTATCCCGCACATCACGATGTGCGGCGCTGCTTCCGGTATTGACCCTGACCCGCCTGTCACGAATGGCCGCTCTTGGAGAGTCCAATTAGGTGTTTCGCTCCGAGCGAACATCGGACTCCGCATTGTCGGTAGTCCCTTCCGACTGCGTGTCGGCGGCTGTCCAACGGGCGAGCCACTGTGCCGGTCATCGCTTGACGTGCTCGTCGAGAAATCGAAAGACATCGGACTCCCAGAGACCGACATTCGTGTACAGGAAATTGTGTCCGTCGCTCGCCGTTTCCCCAACAGGGGGGTAGATCTTCAGAAGGTGCGGCTTGGACACTCGGGCCAACTCACCGGCCATCGCCTGGCCGGGTGCCACGGAGTAGTCGTTCGCCGCGTGGATGAGAAGGACGGGAACGCTAATCTTGTGCATGGTGGCCAGCATCAATGCGCGCAGTTCCTCCGAACGGGTCCATGAACCCGCACCAGCGCCAAACGTGACCGCAGCGCGCACCGTCGGGTCGTGCGCGGCTTCCAGCAGCGTGATCCCACCACCGAACGAATGCCCGGCAACCGCGATACGGTGG
>Ga0210394_10003411_pt1 | contig 20026 bp, 15 predicted proteins | sample IncBWC12MmetaG_FD_160121 | JGI IMG/M metagenome (GOLD analysis project Ga0210394, IMG submission 160121) | Forest soil microbial communities from Barre Woods Harvard Forest LTER site, Petersham, Massachusetts, United States - Inc-BW-C-12-M | ecosystem: Environmental > Terrestrial > Soil >...
CAGCTCCGTTGATCGAAAGTGCCCCTTGGGCAACACCGACTGCGACGAGCGCAAGAACAGCAAGGAAGAGTAATGCCAGTCGCTTCATGCGTTTTTTTCTCCACACGTCCAGGATTGAGATAGAAGCGCTTCAGTGTGGCTGGTTTTTGTTACGGCATTGTTACAACCGCAATGTTAGCGGCTTAAATTTCGTAGAGTATCGTAACCATAAGCTACAATTGGGGTTACTGAACGCAAATCAATCCGGGGGTCGCAATCTAGGGTAATTTGACGTCGACCTTTACGTCCTTGGGCAGCCATAAGGGAGTTGCAACGTCCAGAAGTTGCGCTTTGCTGTGAGTGACTACCGTCGTCAGCTGCTCCAGCCCAATTTCGGGGCGGGGGGGCAAGAAGGTCCATCCGCATTCGAATAATTTGGAAATTGGCCTTATCCACCTACGCAACTCCCTGCATTAGCATAGGCACTCTTGTGGCGCTTCGTCAGCTCATAGTGACAAAAAGGGCAGCCTTCTCGGGCTGCTGGGCGAACGCAACCACATGCGTGTCTTGCGGTTGAAACGCCGTTGAGAAGTAATTGCAGCTCAGGGCGAAGCCGAGCGTGACAAAGTAGCCTTTGTTCAGGCCCGGATGGTCCAATCGATTGCCATTGCCGTCCATGCGATATTCGACGATATCGGCCCTTGCGCCATTGAGGTGACGAAGGATCAAATAATTGTCTCGCACCCGCTCTATCCCGGCCGGGCAGGGCCTTGGCTGCTACTGCCTCAAGTCTCGATTGCCGGTCTTTGCGACTTATGCTTTGAGCGTGGCCCAATATTCTGCTTCCATTGCCGCTTGGGTCAGCGCGTCGTAATCATCAGCATCCTGGGCGCGCGAATAATTCCCCGCAAACATGCAAATCGCCAGCAACGCAAAATATCTTAGATGTCTCATGTGGTACCTCCCGGCTCTCGCAAACCGTATCTTTATATCTCTGGGTGCTTGCGATATTGCCTCGCGGTCTAACGCCCTGAACCTCAAAGATATAGCTCCGGACCACGCTAATTTTTAGCCGGCCGCTATCAACGATGCCCCCAGCAGTTCCTTAGCAATCTCACGTTGAACATCGCAGAATCGCTGCGAACGAAAGAAGTCATTACGTTTTTCAAAATATTTCTTGCCTCCCGGATTCACGATTAGCTGCTGGTAGCCGGTTTTTCTGGTTCGCTTACGCGCGTATGCGACGTCGTCCATTCCGGGACTGCCGTAGATCGCCAACGGAGCGGGCTTTTCGCGGAACTGCAACGCTGCGTTTTCGTTCGATACCGTGGATAGCAGCATGCGGAGATTGTTCGCATGGAGCGACATACCTGTCACGAATCCGTCGAGCTACCTGTCGGCGAGCCCGAAAAAGCAAGGTCTTGAGAGTTGCTGTCTTAATCCTTAGCTCTAGGGCGGCATCTTTTGCCTCGACACCGTCAACATCACAGAGTCGTATGACGGTCTGGTATCTGTACGGCAACTCTTCCAGGGCGCGAAGCAGAATGCGAGATCGTTCCCACCGTGCGCACTTTTCATCCGGCCCAGGTCTGGGGTCCACGGTAACCCGTTCAACTTTCAGTTCGTCGTCTTGATCGCGGAACTCCTCCCATGAAAATTGCGGCCGGCATTTCGTTTTCCGGACGTGCGTCCGCGCCGCATTTTTGACAATGCTGTGAAGCCAGGTGGAAAACTTGGAGCGGCCTTCGAACTGGTTCAAATTCTTGAAGGCCAACAGAAGTCCTTCCTGCACTGCATCTTCGGAGTCCTGATAGTTTCGTAACAACTGCCTGCTAGTATTTTTCAGTCGAGGCATGCAAGACGCGAAAAGATGATTCAACTCCGCATCCGTCATATTTACGGGCAACGCTTTACTTTGCTGAAACTCCGAGAACTGGACGCAAGTGCCTTAGTAGTCCACATCGTCTTCCCCATTATGCTTCTAACGTAACAAATAGCGGACACAGGGAGACCTGCAAGCGCCGTTCCACTGTGGAATTGCGCTCCGCAGCGCGAGTTTAAAGCCGCTCTTAGGGCTGTCCCGTCAGTTTTAGCTTAAGTCGAATAGACATAGAGGGAAGCAAGCGGCGAGTTCAAAATGCAATTCAAAGCTAATATTTGCAGGTCATATTTCCACAAGACGCCACACATAATTGTTGCTTCATTTCTTTACACTGGTGTTCGCTCTTTGCACACTTTCGGACTACCAAACCTGGACCCGTCGATTGGTGAGTGTCGTTTTTTTTAGGAATGAAAGGACTTATCGGCGCGAGCGTGGCCCACAAACTGGAATCGTGGTTGCTCTTATTGTATTGATCTCCGCTATTTCAGGGGAGGACGCCACGGCTTGTGCCTTCGCCAAGCATCCTTGATTGAACCCTTAGGTCCCGAAGATCCAGTGTCAACATTAGGTTTCAGCCCAACGCCCCGGAGCATTGGCATGACACCGCAGTACGACATTCTCAAAAAAGAAGGGCTCGCAGTTGTTTGGATCGAAGCGTCTAGCGATATCGATGCGGCGGGATCGCGAATCAAAGAACTGGTGCGTCAATTTAGCAGTGAGTACGTAATCTTCGACCAGCGGCTGGGCCAGATGATCGCCAACGTTGATGGCCGACCCTCGCGCGGTCAGATTTCCAAGTAGCGAGAGAACTCGCTACTTTGTCATTCAGTCGTGCATTTTTGGGACGGAGAAGGACCCACTGCACCACGGCTTATGTTGGCAGGCTCACTTTTTGGCGGGAGGATCAAATGCAATCTGTCGAAGGAGAAGTCTCCATGTTTCTCTACGACACTGAAGGAAGGTTGCAGGGCTTTCTACTGCGGTTGGGCCAACGAGTACGTTTTTGCGTAACACTCGAGAATACCGGCACTGTCAGAGAGATCGTCACGACGGGTTCTCAAGTTGAAGTGCAAGGTGATCTTCGAACCGATCGAGTCGGGGATGAATACATGCAAGCTACCCTGATTAGGAATTTGGATTCGAAGCGGACGGCGACCTTCCCGGCGCCCAACCCGGCCGGTAAGCCAGGGACGCTGTCGGATGGTGCCCCCAATACCGAGGCGTTCCTGGCTCCATCTGAAACTGAGTCCGGCAGAAAAATGACTGTTGAGAAAGTAAACGACAGCCAGACAAATGCAGAAAAGGACGACAGTGATTCAAGCTTGGCCGCCGATAACTATCCCCAGCACCTCTACCCGGGGTCTTATTTTCATGATTCGCTTCAATATAACCAAGCGGAAGGAGTGGCGCGTAATGAAGCGGCTCGAAGCATAGGGCGCGCGTACGATAGTCTTCACAAAATTCAAGCGATCCTGGCGTACATGCACATCATCCAGCTCCGCGTTCCTGGGATTAGCCAGTTTCTGAGCGAGGCCAAGCGTACTTACGAGCAAGCGATGGCCGGATTCGCCTGTGCCGATTTTGACAAGGCCAAAGAATTTGGAGAAGCATCCCGGAGTCTATCCCGGGTGGTCGAAATTGTGACGGTGCGAACGCTACGATCGGACACCAGTCTGCCCTCGCTAGTGCCGCGTCCTCCAAGGCATCGGGCAGCGGGTTCGGACGCCGAACGAGTGGAAGAACACCTGGTCGAGGCAGAACTCGTTCTGTCACGAATCCATTGGATATTAGAGAACGGTACGCTTCCACTCGAAGATCGCGCCCAGGTTCGCAAGATTGCCTCATGGGGAAATGCCCTATATAAGCAAGCGCGGCAAACATATCACGATGACGTTTTCGAAGACGCGGCTGAGCTGGCTCACGCGGCGCTCGAGGGAGTCCATTCGGCGGAATACGTGTGCCGGAAATGGTATGTAAGCCATTCCGCGCATTCTTAACGTATGGCGACGGGGCAGAAGGTTCAGATCGATACTGGAATAGATGACCATCCGGTGGTCCTGGATAGTTGCTATCATACGGTTATCGGCGACGGCGAGAAAGGTGGGCCCCTGCCTTCCAGAATTTCACTCTCACGATTGAGTTTCCGCTGGCAAGTAACCCTCCTGGGGACCTTGGTGGCCATACTGTCGGTAGCCGTGTTGCTCGCCATCGTCGCGACACTGCGCTACACCAAATCGGCGGTCCTCAATGGCGAGAAAAAACGGCTGACAGAAACTGCGCGAAGTCTTTCACAAGAATATGAAGACCGTGCCGCCTCGGCTACAAGGAACAGCCAACCAGCGCTGTTGGAGAGCCCGAACTCAAGTTCGTCTCAAGAGTTGCTTGCACTCATAAGTCATCTGGTATTGCAGAACGCGGAAGGAACCGGTGGAGGTTTCTACTCCCTGCAGCAAGACACGCTGGGAGGGAGCTTCTATCCTGCTGGCGCCGCGACACCGGGGAGTGCCGAGAACAATAACATTCCCCGGGGTGAACACGAGGCTGTACTGGAGGTCGCGCGTCGTGCTGCGCTGTCTCGGCAAAGCTCCGAACAGGTCATGACGGTACCGACGGGTCTGTTCCTCATCAGTGCAGTGCCAATCCACGACGGATACCCGGTAATTGGCAGCGCGTGGGCAGTCAAGCATATTTCCGACCTTCCCGGCGCAAACCGATTTCGCGCCTATTTGATTACCGTAGGCCTGGCCCTCGCGGCGCTGACCTCGGTCCTGCTAACACTATTGGTCATTCGCAGTCTGCAGGGCGGCGTACGCAAGATTGAAAATGGGCTCCAGATTCTTGAAAACAACTTATCGTCCCGGATTGACACGACCAATGAGCCCGCGGAGATTCAATATATTGTCGAGGCAATCAACCAACTGGGTGTGACACTGAAGGGAAAGATAGACCGCGAAAAACAAATAGAAGCCCAACTACGTCATGCGGAGCGGCTGGCGAGCCTCGGCCGTCTAGTTGCCGGCGTGGCCCACGAGGTGCGCAATCCGCTGGCTACCATACGACTGCGAGTTCAAATGTGCCGGCGCGATGCCCCGAATGCGAATGTCAAAGAGTCGTGTCACATTGCGCTGGAGGAGATCGAAAGACTCAACGGCATCGTGAACCGCTTGCTTAGTTTTGCAAGACCTATTCAGCTCCAATTACAACAAGTCGACTTGAAGGAATTAGTGCGGGAACGTATCCGATCTTTCGAAGCGCCCGCCTCGCAACGGCAGGTCCAATTGATGACCAATCTCCCTGCCAGGGATTTCTTGGGTGTGGTCGATAAGGATCGTATTGGTCAAGTATTCGATAATGTCATCCAGAATGCTCTTGAGGCTATGGCGGATCATGGGGGGACGCTATCTGTGAGTTTGCAATACCAGACCAAAAAGGCGGAAAAACATCCTCACGTGAGTTTCGAATTTCAAGACACCGGCAAGGGAATGGATGCGGCTGTTGTGAGTCACGTCTTTGATCCATTCTTTACCACTAAGCCGTCCGGTACCGGGCTGGGATTATCGATATCCTACGAACTCGTTCGCGCTCACGGAGGGGACATCAAGATAGAGAGCGAAGCGGGCCGAGGTACAAACGTAATGATCACGATTCCGGATTTCGCCACTTGAATGTAAGGGGTTTTCTTGGCCCTTCTCAAATGCCATCCACCATCCTCATCGTTGATGATGAAGCTAACCTTCGCAAAACATTAGCGGAGATTCTGCGCACTCGCGGATATTCCATCCTAGAGGCCGATGACGGTGCTACCGCAATCGAGTTGCTTCGCGGTGCGACGCCGGATCTGATCTTCAGCGACTGGAAAATGCCCAGGGTAGGAGGAGAAGAGTTCCTACAGTATTTGCGTAGTGATTCGGGACTTGCGTCCGTGCCGGTAATCGTAATAACCGCCTATGGTTCGAGCCACAGCGCCATTGAGGCGGTCCGTTTAGGTGCTTATGATTTCGTGACCAAGCCCTTCGATCTCGATGAAATCGTCGTTACTGCTGAAAGAGCGCTGGATCACGCCGCTCTCAACCGCGAAGTTATTAGTCTGCACTCCCAGGGTGCCCAAGACTCTGTTGCTGCCGCGGGCCGCTTAATCGGAACTAGTGGTCCAATGTTAGACGTTTTCATCATGATCGGTAAAATTGCCGCCACTGATTCGACGGTTTTGATTTGCGGAGAATCGGGCACCGGGAAAGAATTGGTTGCGGAAGCTATTCACAATTACAGCCGCAGAAACCGAGAGCCCTTCGTTGTTGTCAACTGCGCCGCCCTGCCCGAAAACCTTTTGGAAACAGAACTCTTCGGTCACGAGCGGGGCGCGTTTACCGGCGCGGTAGGCCGCAAAGTGGGTCGTTTCGAAATGGCTGAAGGCGGGACTATTTTCCTGGATGAAATCGGCGAGCTGTCACCAGGTCTCCAATCCAAGCTGCTTCGCGTTCTGCAGGAGCGCTCCTTTGAACGAGTGGGCGGTACGGAAACAATCGCAGGTGATTTTCGAGTGCTCGCTGCCACTAACCGAGACCTGGAAGCTTCGGTCCGGGAAAAGGTGTTCCGGGAGGATTTGTACTACCGACTTAACGTGGTGCGCATTCAGATCCCGCCACTGCGAGAACGGCGTTCGGATATCGTCCCCTTGGCGGAGCATTTTCTGGCGCAATACAGCGAGAAGAATGGCCTCGGAGTGGTCGGCTTTTCGGATGAAGCAATTCTTATGCTGCAAAACTATTTTTACCCCGGGAATGTTCGGGAGTTGGAAAACATGATCGAACGTGCAGTGCTCATGGCTCGAGGAAGAGTTGTCATGCCCGAACATTTTCCAGCCCAGACGAGCGCCCGCAGCAATGGAGATGCCTACCACCTCGAAGTCGATCTGCTGGCTCTTCCATTTCACAAATCTATCGCCGAGCTGGAGAAACGGCTGATCCGCAAGGTGCTCAGGGATTCAGCAGGTAATAAGTCGGAAGCAGCCAACCGGCTGCAGATCAATCGACGCTTGCTATATAACAAAATGGAAGAGCACAAAATAGAGGAATAGAAACCGCCTGTCAGTCCAGTCGTCGTTCAGTACGAATGTGATTTCCGAATAAATTTGGTGTCTCCAGCACCGCTGTTCGCTTTCTTTACACTCAGTCGACCAGCATGCACAACAATCACAAAGAAGCTCACTTCTTTCATTCTCAGGCCATACGTAAACATCTGGAAACGCTACAATTATTACCCCAGCTTTAGCTCCTGTAATAACGGCAAGGCAATTGCTTTCTGTTAGTTGTGTTCCAGGACGACTTCGCGCCATCCTGGCGGGAGCGCGCTATGAAGACCTTCTTAAGGTTCGCCGCAACGCTTTCCATCTGCATGATCTTCTTTTTCACTCCGCTTCGCGCTCAGGGTCACGCGACCGGCAGGCCGGGAACATTAAATTACATCGAAGGCCAGGTTTATCTAGGCACGCAATCTCTCAATGCAAAATCAGTGGGAACCGTCGAGTTAGACCCGGGCCAGACGCTCTCTACCCAAAACGGCAAGGCGGAAATTCTACTCACGCCCGGAGTCTTTGTACGCTTGGGAGACAATGGATCGGCCACCATGATTTCCTCGAACTTGACCGACACGTGCATCTCCATTGACGAATGTGAAGCCTTGGTAGAAGTGGCGGAAATTCATCCGGAAAACGATGTGCGAGTTCTGGAGGATGGCAAATCGACGAAATTGCTGAAAGTCGGACTCTACTATTTTGACGAGAATCTGCACGCGGTCCGAGTCCTGAATGGCAAAGCGAGCTTGGCCGATGGCGATCGGAGTATCAACATCAAGGCTGGCCACATGGTTAATTTAGGAACATTGAAATCCCGGAAATTCGACAAGAAACAACTGGAAGCGGAGGATTTCTATCGCTGGACCAGTCTTCGTTCCGGCTATCTCGCCGAAGCCAACGCCGACGCCGCTCCTAACTATTCGTTCGGAGGTCCTGGGTGGTTTGGCGAAGGTTGGTATTGGGATCCGTGGTTTGACGCGTTTACGTTTATGCCCGGAGACGGAGTCTTCTATAGTCCATTTGGTTGGGGCTTTTATTCTCCATGGTGCGCATTTGCTGCTCCATACTTTGGCGGCGGTCATTACTACCATCACTTCAATCCAGCTTTTCGTCCCGGGGGCGTGCAAGGTCATTACGGGCTTCCTGTCAATTATGGCCGCGGCGTTCACTACGGTCCAAACTATGGCGCAGGCGTCATGGCAGGTGGATTTCGGGGTCGTGGATTGGGGGGAATTGGCTTTCGAGGGAACGGAGCACGCGGCGGTGCATTTCACGGAGGTGGTGGCGGTGGCGGATTTCACGGTGGCGGCGTGGGCGGTCACCACTAAGCGCAATGCTTCGAGCCATCGGGTTGGTAGAATCGGCCAAGAGAATTCTCTGCCGAGGCGCCCGTAACGGGAAATCCCACGCTGCAATCTTGTTCAGGCTCGAGCGGCAGCCCATCACGCAGCCGCCGCGTGACACACGACGCACGCAATAAGTCATTGCGATTGTGCAACAAAGAAGGGCAGGGCATCGGCGGGAACCTCTGCGCCATTCCGGACCATTCGGGGTGTGAAGAAGTAGCACACTCCTCGTGAATAAAGCGAACGTCGGACCGGCATTTGCAGACGAGATCATTCAGCTTGAACTGCGCAAGGAGCGATTATGAACTATCTAGTAAGACTTGCGTCTTCGGCTAATGACCTTAATTTATGTAGTTTACGCGCATATTCGACTGCCCTGCATCCGGTCGTTTGAATCTGTTCCGATGGAAGGTGTAATTCTTGAATTGAGTTGGAATCGGAACTGCTTAACAATCGGCTCATTTAGAGCGCGATGACATACCGTGTCGGAGCGATTGCGTTGAACCCTTGCCTCTACTCAAAACATGGTGCTGTTTTCGGTCTGATAGTGGAGGGAGAGTCTGTAGCCGGCCTTCAACGCGTTGCCTCTGCGAGCCGCCGCTCCAGAGCACGGTATCACGGTTGGATCGAGCGGATACGATACGAAAAGGCGTTGTTGGACAGTCTGCCCTCGACGCTTTGTCATCTGAGTCGCTTCCCTGGGGGCACACACAACCGTCGTAGTCTCTTCCGTTGATTTTTTCCTTTCTTCGAAGATGACTGGGTCCAGACATGGCAATTGCCGCCACGGTCCTTAGGATGTTGCAACTTTGGAAGTAGAAATAGAGTCTATGACGGTGTGGGAGCTTTGTAATGCGCCACGAATCGGACTCCGGCTCGTGACGATAGCCGGCGCATCCGTTTCCGTTGTAATCGAAGACCTGATCGATTCGAAGCGAGCCATCCCGAGGACAACAAGCCCTGGTGTCACGGCCGGCTCGATGGCGACGAATGTATCTCATTATTCGCATTTCGCAGCATACTGACTACGAAGGTCCGCGGAAGACGGTAACTTTGAAAGGGAGGCTTGCGGTTGGTGTCCGGAGCATCTTGGGCTGATTCGATGACATTCGGCACCCTGTTCCGACCGGAGTGAAACTTTTCTATGCCGACGTTTTCGCTGCGACATCCCTACTTCATTATTGTTCTCTGCCTGTTTATCGGCGTCCTCGGCATAACCAGCATCATCCAGATGCCGGTGGACATGTTTCCTCCGATTAACATTCCTGTCGTGCTCGTCGCCACGTTTTATAACGGCATGCCGCCGGAACAAATTGAGGCAGACGTCACCGACACCTTCGAACGGTTCTTTACATTAGGCAGTGGAATCGACCACATGGAGTCTCGTTCGATGTCGGGCGTTAGCCTGATCAAGATCTATTTTCAGCCTGGCTCGAACGCCAACGCCGATGTAACGCAGATCTCCAACCTGGCAATGGCTGACCTGCGCCGGTTGCCTGAGGGTACTCTGCCACCGGTGGTGATGAAGACGGACGCATCGAACCTCCCGGTTTGTCTCTTGACTGTCGAGGGTCAGGGCTTAAACGAAACTCAACTGCACGACTATCTGCAGTATCAGATTCGCAACCAGATCGCCAACGTTCCCGGCGCAACAGTTCCTCCACCTTATGGCGGCAGATATCGGCAAATCATGGTGTACGTCGACCCACGTAAACTGCAGGCTCACAACCTGAGCCCCATGGATGTCGTACGCGCCACGAACGAATCGAACTTGATTCTGCCTGCGGGCGATCTTCGCTTGGGCTTAACCGATCAGAATATTTACACCAACGCACAGATTCCGAACGCGGCGGCCTTGAATGCAATTCCGTTGAAAACCGAAGGACAGAAGTCGGTATTCATCGCGGATGTAGGGAATGCCGTGGACGGTTCCTATCTGCAATACAACGTCGTCCGAGTGAATGGCCAGAATTCAGTTTACGTGCCGATCCAGAAGCAGGGAGGCGACACCAACACCATTGCCGTCGTCAGCGGGATTCGCAAGGCGATACAAACACTTCGCGATATTCCTGCCCAACTAAAGACCCACGTGGTGTTTGATCAGTCCGTGTTCGTGAAGGAAGCGATCTCGACAGTGATGCGCGAAGGTGGCGTAGGAGTTTTTCTAACTGCCTTGATGATCTTGGTTTTCCTGGGAAGTCTCCGGGCAACGGCGGCGGTGTTTCTTTCGATTCCTCTTTCGGTGATGATCGCCTTCTTTATCCTCCATATCGCTGGCAAATCCATCGACAGCATGGTCCTTAGCGGCTTGGCACTCGCCTTCTCCCGGCTCATCGACGATTCCGTTGTCGTCCTCGAAAATGTCTTCCGCCACGTCGAACTGGGCGAGGAACCCCATGTTGCGGCTATTCATGGCGCCAACGAGGTGGCTCTTGCTGTGCTCGCCATCATGCTGGTTGCTGTCGTGGTGTTCTTTCCGGTGACTTTTCTCTTCGGCGTGAGTAAGTATTTATTCAGTGCACTCGCGCTCGGTGTCGTTCTTGCTCTATTTGCCTCTTATTTCTGTGCCGTCACTGTTGTGCCCCTCTATTGCGCCTACGTTCTCAAATCGGTTCCCCACGGTACGCATCCCGGCAAGAAATCTTGGGGTGCGAGATTCCATGCGGGCTTTAATGCGAAATTTGATAAGATGCTCGACGTTTATGAGCGGTGGGTCAGCAAGACCCTCGACCATCCACGCGAAGCTGTCTTTGGATTCGTCGGATTGTTTCTGCTAAGCTTCCTTCTTCTTCCTTTCGTTGGGGTTTCCTTCTTTCCGCGAACGGACGCCGGCCAGTTTGTAATCAATGTCAAGGCTCCCACCGGAACCCGTGTGGAATTAACGGAAAAGTACGTTGAGCGAGTAGAAGCAATTGTCAAGCAGGTGGTCAAACCTCAAGACTTAGACACCGTTGTTTCGAACATCGGAGTGATGGCCGATCTCTCCGCCCTCTTCACTCCGAATTCCGCAATGCACACCGCGTTCGTTCAAGTGGGCCTGAAGGAAGATCACAAGATCAGCAGCTTTGAATACATGGATCAGGTCCGCAAGCGCATCGCGACCGAACTGCCGGAACTCCGGACCTACTTTCAATCTGGCGGATTGGTGGACTCCGTACTCAACCAGGGAATGCCCGCACCTATTGATGTGCAGGTAAGCGGGATGAACCTTCGGGAAAGCGCCGAAATCGCGCAAGATCTCGCGCGGCAGATCAAAGCGCTTCCCAGTGTCTCGGACGTGTATGTTCCGCAAGATATGGACTATCCTGCGCTAAGAGTGAATGTCAATCGCGTACGCGCGGCGCAACTCGGGCTCGATCCCAAGGAAGTCATCAGCAACGTCATTACCTCGCTCACTTCGGACGTTATGATCGCCCCGAGCTACTGGGTTGACCCCAAGAACGGAAACAACTATTTCGTCACGGTGCAGTATCCCGAAAACCAGGTGAAGTCGATCGAAGACCTGAAGACCATGCCCCTGCGTGCCGCGAACCGCAAGGCACCAACCTATCTCGATGAGGTCGCGAGCATCACGCCGGCTCTCACGCCGACGGAAGTAGATCACTACCAATTGCAAAGAACGATCGACGTCTATGTCGCTCCCACCGGCGAAGATATCGGCGGCCCGGAAAAACAAATCTCCCGGATCATCAAGCAAACCAAGCTTCCTCCGAACATTCGCGTGAACGTCCGCGGACTTGTAGTTACCATGCGTTCTTCATTCAAGAGTTTTGGTCTGGGATTGCTGTTGGCAGTGCTTTTGGTCTACCTGATCCTCGTCGCTCAATTCGGTTCCTTCGCAGATCCTTTTCTCATCGTGCTCGCGGTGCCGACCGGGCTTATCGGCGTGATTATCACCCTGGCGCTCACAGGCACGACTCTCAATATCCAGTCCCTTATGGGCGTTGTGATGCTGCAGGGCATGGTTGTTTCCAATAGCATCCTCATCGTGGACTTTGCGAATGTGCTGCGAGGAGAGGGACGCGGCCTGCGCGAGGCTGTCGTACAAGCCTGCCGCATCCGTCTCAGGCCCATTCTGATGACTTCCCTCGCCACGGTCGTGGGCTTGCTGCCCATGGCGTTCAAGATCGAGACGGGTAGCGAAGCCTACGCACCTCTGGCGCGCGCCATTATCGGGGGGCTGATGTCCTCGATTATTCTGACGATCTTCGTCGTGCCTGCCGCATATCTGCTCATGTATCGCGGTCGAGCAGAGTCCGGTGTTGTTGCTATTCCCGAGGAGGTTCATTGATGTTTCGGAGGCTGCCAAGTTTCCGCTACAGGAGGGATGCAGCATGAATGTTCCACAGATGGGGCCCACTGACCTTGAACAATTGCGTCGCCTCAGCACATGCGTTGTTGCCAGCGCGATTGAAAATTTCCAAGTGCGGTTGCCAAACTCGGGGTTCACCGATTCGAGCATCGATTGCATTTTCAATGAGCGTTTGCCGCTGATAGGCTACGCGGCAACCGCTCGCATGCGCAGCAAGAATCCGCCGATGGCCGGTCATGGTTACTACTATGAAAGAACCGATTGGTGGAATCACATTCTCAGTATTCCGGCGCCACGCGTTGTCGTGATTCAAGACACGGACGACCATCCTGGATTGGGAGCGTTCATTGGCGAGGTAAATGCAAACATCCTGTTAGCCCTTGAATGCCTGGGATTGGTTACCAACGGATCCGTGCGCGATGTTGACCAAGTCGGACTTACTCGCTTCCAGATGTTTGCGGCGGGTGTGTCAGTGTCCCATGCCTATGCGCACATCTTCGATTTTGGCGGCACCGTTGAGGTAGGTGGCCTGAAGGTTCGGCCAGGCGACCTCATTCACGGGGATCGTCATGGAGTTCAGACCATCCCGCTGGAAATTGCCGACAAGATCCCGGCGGCCGCGCATCAAATCATGAACCGGAGAGAGCACCTAATTGGTATATGCCGGGCGGCTGACTTTTCCATCGACAAACTTCGTGAGGCAATTCGCGAACCGGAACCGAATTCATGAAAAGAAATCACGTGATGACAATGCTGAGCTCAATTCTGAGCAATCTCAAGACGAACAATGCGTCGACCCGACCACAGAAGTGCGGTCAGCGCTTGGCGAAGAGTAACGGATCATGGGTGATGCTCTTCGTGGCCGCAATCCTCTCAGGGGGCTGCGGATCAGCGGGTCAGGCTAACCCGGACACGGCTGCCAACGCTCCGCACGTTGCAGTGGTGCCGGTAGTCCGAAAGGATTTATCCAGCGACTTGGAAATTGCGTCGGAACTCCTGCCTTTCCAAGAGGTCAACGTCTACGCGAAGGTATCTGGCTATATTCAAAAGCTGTATGTGGATTGGGGAACCCACGTGCACAAGGGACAACTACTCGCGGTTCTGGAGATTCCCGAGCTTCAACAACAGCTCGAACTTGACGAGGCTGCGGTACGGCGCAGTGCACAGGACCTGGTACGCACACGGGAGGACCTGAACCAAGCCCAATCCAAGTTTGAGGTCACTGAACTGACGTATAACCGACTCGCGACCGTCATGAAGACCCGTCCAGGCTTGGTCGCACAAGAAGAAGTGGATGTGTCTGGCGGCAAAAATCTCGAAGCTAAGGCTGGCGTTTCGGGCGCCAAAGCCGCCGTTGCAGCCGCGGAACAAGGACTGATGGTAGCTAAAGCGGGATTTGAAAAAGACAAAGCCCTGTACGCTTATGCACGCATCACCGCTCCGTTCGACGGTGTGGTGACTAGAATCGACGCCTACACCGGAGCGCTTCTTCCGGCTGGAACCTCTTCAAACGGTGATCAAGCGCTTTGCCACCTGTCCGAGATCGATCTTCTGCGACTGGTAATCCCCGTACCAGAAAGAGCCGTTGGGGATGTTCATCTAGGGGAAAGTATCGGCGTCCAAGTTTCTAATGCCGATGAGAAGTTCCAAGGGAAAATCGTCCGCTTCTCGGACCAAATCGACACGCAAACTCGCACCATGCACACCGAAATAGACGTCCGGAATGCGAAATACAAACTAGTTCCTGGAATGTACGCCACGGTCCAAATCCCTTTGCACACGGTCACAAATGCGCTGACGGTGCCCACTCAAGCTGTTCAGACCTCCAGTGGAGGTCACGGCAGTGTTCTGGTGGTGGATAGTAGCAACAAGATTGAGAAGCGCGATGTGGTTCTGGGCCTCCAAACCGCAACAAGCACCGAGATTCTATCGGGCCTCCGCGAAAAAGAGATGGTGGTATTTGGTGAGCAGTCGCAGTACAAGCCGGGCGAATTAGTAGCGCCAAGCGTTGTAACGCCCTCGGAAATGGAGTAGGACCGCACCATGCCTTCGTTTTCCCTTCGGCATCCTTATTTTATCATCGTTATATGCCTCTTCGTTTGCGTTTTGGGCCTTACTGCACTGGCTCAAATGCCGGTCGACATGTTTCCACCGATCAATATTCCCGTGGTTATGGTCGCCACGTTTTACAGTGGTATGCCCCCGCAGCAAATTGAAGCGGATATCACGGACACCTTCGAGCGGTTTTTCACGCTCGGAAGCGGCATCGACCACATGGAATCGCGCTCGATGTCCGGTGTGAGTCTGATTAAAATTTACTTTCAGCCAGGCACGGATGCCAATGCCGACGTGACGCAGATTTCCAATCTTGCCATGGCGGACTTGAGACGCCTTCCGCAGGGCACGCTTCCTCCCGTTGTAATGAGTATGGATGCCTCAAGCCTTCCCGTCTGCCTGCTGACGGTTGAGGGTCAGGGCCTTAACGAGACTCAACTCCACGACTACCTGCAATTTTCAATTCGGAATCAGATTGCCGGCGTTCCCGGAGCGACGGTTCCTCCGCCATACGGAGGCCGTTATCGCCAGATCATGGTTTACGTCGACCCGCTCAAGTTGCAGGCGCACCAGTTGAGTCCCATGGATGTTGTGCGCGCCACGGATCTGTCGAATTTGATTCTCCCGGCAGGCGATGTTCGCATTGGACCTACCGACTACAACCTCTACACCAATGCCCAGGTTCCAAACGCCGAGGCCCTAAACGAGATTCCTCTGAAGACCGAAGGAGAAAATTCCGTGTTTGTTTCGGACGTGGGAAACGCCGTCGATGGTGCCGCACTGCAATACAACATCGTGCGCGTGAACGGACAGCGATCTGTTTACGTACCCATTCTGAAGCAAGGCGGAGATACCAACACCATCGCGGTAGTCAATGGCATTCAACAAGCGATCAAAACCCTGCGGGACATTCCTTCACAACTGAAGACCCATGTGGTCTTTGACCAATCCTTGTTTGTCAAACAGGCCATCTCCACGGTGCTGCGCGAGGGCGGAATCGGTCTTTTTCTCACCGCCCTGATGATCCTCGTTTTCCTGGGCAGCCCGCGAGCGACGGCCGCCGTCTTTCTTTCCATTCCGCTTTCCGTGATGGCCACGCTTTTTTTCCTTCATGCCGGCGACGAGACTATCAACAGCATGGTGCTTAGCGGATTGGCTCTGGCGTTTTCCCGTTTAATCGACAACTCCGTCGTGGTGCTGGAGAATATCTTTCGCCACATTGAGCTGGGTGAGACCCCGGCTGTAGCTTCCGAGCGCGGCGCGAACGAAGTCGGTCTGGCGGTACTGGCCATTACTTTGGTGACCGTGGTCGTATTTTTTCCGGTAACCCTTCTTTTCGGTGTTAGCAAGTATTTGTTTACGGCTCTCGCTCTGGGAGTTGTTATCTCGTTGTTCGCCTCTTACTTCGTCGCTGTATCGGTTGTTCCTCTCTACTGCGCGCGCGTTCTCCGTGGGATCGTCCATCATGCGGAAGGAGAGACGACGGCCAAGTCCTGGGCGGCGAGATTCCATATTTGGTTCAACGTCCGCTTTGAACGGATGCTTACCTCCTATGATCGCTGGATCCAGAAGGTTCTGGATCGCCCAAAGCTGGTGGTCGTAGGATTTCTCGGAGTCTTCGTCATAAGCTTCGCTTTGTATCCCCTCGTTGGCTTCTCCTTCTTTCCGCGCACGGATGCGGGGCAATTCGTGATCAATGTCAAAGCCCCCACAGGTACCCGTCTTGAAGTCACCGAGTCCGATGTAAAGAAGGTGGAAAACATAGTTCATCAGGTTGTACCCGCCGACGAACTCAATTCCATCGTGTCTAACATCGGTGTGATGTCGGATTTGTCGGCCTTGTCTACGCCGAACTCCGCCATGCATACGGCATTCGTTCAGGTTGGCCTCAAGGAAGACCATCGGGTCAGCAGCTTTGTCTATATGGCCAGAGTTCGAAAAAGGGTAGCGAGCGAACTGCCTGAGCTGCGGACCTATTTTCAATCCGGAGGATTGGTGGACGCGGTCCTGAATCAGGGCATGCCGGCGCCCATTGACGTACAGGTCAGCGGTATGGATTTGACCGCAGCTAACAAGGTCGCGCTGGATTTGGCCAGGCAATTTCGTTCACTTCCGGGAGTCTCAGACGTCTATGTTCCGCAAGACATGGACTACCCCGCGTTGCAGGTCAACGTCAATCGTGAGCGTGCCAGCCAACTCGGACTCAGCCCCAAAGAAGTTGTCGATAACCTCATCACCGCCCTGACCTCCGACGCCATGATTGCGCCAAGCTATTGGGTCGATCCGAAGAGTGGCAACAACTATTTCGTAACCGTCCAGTATCCTGAGAATCAAGTCAAGTCTCTTGAGGATTTAAAAGCGATGCCCCTTCGCTCTCCGCACTTGAAGATGCCTACGTATCTCAACCAGGTCGCAGACATAACTCCCATTCTTACGCCGACCGAAGTGGATCACTACCAATTGCAAAGAACAATTGATGTATATGTAGCACCGTCCGGCGAAGATCTGGCCACACCGGCAAAGCAAATCTCAAAGATTATTTCCAATACCCAGCTCCCATCGAACCTGCGGATCGACATTCACGGGCTGGTGACGACCATGCAGTCCTCTTTCCGGAGTTTCGGTTTAGGGCTTTTCCTCGCCGTCTTACTCGTCTACCTGGTGCTCGTCGCTCAGTTCTCTTCCTTCGTGGATCCTTTCTTGATCGTGCTCGCAGTTCCTACTGGCCTTGTGGGCGTGATGTTAACTCTGGCTTTTACCGACACGACTTTAAATATCCAGTCGCTCATGGGTATCGTGATGCTAACCGGCATGGTGGTCTCCAACAGTATTTTGATTGTCGATTTCGCAAATCGGCTTCGTGTTGAAGGGCGAGGCGTGCGTGACGCTGTCGCTCACTCTTGCCGCATTCGTTTGCGGCCCATCCTGATGACGTCTCTGGCGACTATCGTCGGACTATTGCCCATGGCCTTGAAGATCGAAACCGGAAGCGAGGCTTACGCGCCATTAGCTCGCGTTATCATTGGCGGTCTGATTGCTTCGGTTCTCTTAACGATCTTTGTCGTTCCGGCCGCCTATCTATGGATCTATCAGCGCCGCGCCGATTCGCAGATGCTGGTGGCCGAGGAGGCCCAGTGAAAACGCACTTTCGCCTGTTAACTCTGGCCTCCGCCGCAACACTGTGGGCGACATCATCTCAAGCTCAGAGCGTACAACCTCAAGCTCCAAGCGTGGAAAAATTGACCCTGACAGAAGCAGAGCAGATCGCTGTTCGGAACCACCCGCGGATTCAGGCCGCTGTGAACTTGGCCTCGGCGGCAAAAGCCCAAGTTACGCAGGCTCGTTCCGCCTACTATCCAACCGTCTACGGGAGCCTCACGGGAGCCTATGCTGAAAGCAATAGCCGCATCGCCGCCGGGGTACTGAACAATCCGATCATCTATGATCGTTACGCGAACGGAGTTACGGTTAGCCAGCTCGTGACGGACTTCGGTCGGACCCATGAGCTCGTCACGAGTTCGAACCTGCGTGCGCAGGCGGAACAAGAGAGTGTTGTAACCTCCACCGCCGACGTGTTGCTACAGGTCGACCAGTCGTATTTCGCTACCCTGAAAGCGCAATCTGTACTCGCGGTGGCAGAAGAGACCGTCAAGGCGCGCCAGCTTGCTTCCGACCAAGTTACTGAGTTGGCAAAGAATAAGATCAGGTCGGACCTGGATGTCAATTTCGCGAATGTCAACCTGGCGCAAGCTCAACTTCTCTTGATCCAGTCTCAGAACGATCTGCGATCATCGTTCGCGCGACTGTCCGCCGCCTTGGGATATTCGGATCAGCGAACGTACCAGCTGGTTGACCAACCCCTGCCTGCTGCTCCGCCCTCGGATGTCTCGGTCCTAATTCAACAAGCGTTGCAAGACCGCCCGGAGCTCGTGGGCCAGCGATTCACGGTAGGTTCGTCCCAGAGTTACGCGAAGGCAGAGCGTGACCTTAAGTTGCCAACGGTTTCAGCTCTCGGAGCGGCTGGACTTGTTCCTTACAATCAAGCTCCTCTTGCTCCGCGTTATGCCGCGGCGGGATTCAACGTGAATATCCCGATATTCAACGGGCACTTGTTCAGCGCCCTACAAAGCGAGGCGACGTCACGTGCTCAAGCGGAAAACCAGTACCTTCGGGACTTGCAGAATCAGATTGTGCGTGACGTTCAAAGCGCGTGGCTTAATGCCAACTCCGCCTTCCAACGGCTCTCAGTCACCGAGCGGCTGTTAAACCAGGCCAACCAAGCTCTTGATCTGGCGCAATCGCGTTACAGTCTCGGCTTGAGTTCCATCATCGAACTGAGCCAGGCTGAATTGAACGAGACTGAGGCGCGTATCGAACAGGCGAGCGCCATCTACGACTATCAGGCGCAGTACTCTTTCCTCAACTATCAGTTGGGTGCTTTGCGCTAGAAGGTTCTCCCAAGAGAGGGTCACTATCGCTGCGATGTAAAGAAAACAAACGGTCTTGTGAAGTAGGCAAACCAAACCGAGTTGTTCTCATTCGGTCTCATTCGGTTAGCAAGTTGGTATGGAGCGGCGGGCCTGAATACTAATCCTCCGATACTCACCAGTTCTATGTTTGGCGCTCGCGCAAAAGAAGCGGACTTACAAACGGAAGCAAATCGCCAAAGGCTTGCGGATAACGCCCAGTACCAATATCGCTTGACGCAAATTGTGCTCGCCTTTACCATGGCCGGACCGAAATAGCCTGTTTCTTGGTGCAGAAGGTTAGAGGCCCGTCACTTGGACGCTACGAAAATGCATTCTTGGCTCCTTCAAGAATACTTGGTTCGCGTGCATCAGCAGTCACCTTTCGCCCTGTTCACCTGCTGTTGAACCCATCCCTAATTTTCGTAACTCCCATCCCAACTGCGGTTTAAATCGAAGCTGCGCCGGTGTGTTACAGGATATTCACATTGGATTCACGCAACCGTAAGACGGAGCCTTTACCGTTCTGGCCACGCGACAGATTATTCCGGTACATCTTGAATTTAGATCTAAAGAGAGAGGCAATGAAAAAACTGGCAGCACTAACACTATCCCTATTCCTCACTTCAGGAATAGCATTCGCTGATTCACCGAAAGACGCCGACTCGACCCCAGCCAAGAACGCACCATCGGAGAAAGCCAAGGAAGCCAATAAATCCGATAAATCGGATTCGGCCATTGCTGCTGAGATTGAAGAGTTGCGCCAAACTCTGCAATCGCAACAGGAACAATTGCAATTGCTGAAAGAAGAGCTCGCCAAGCGCGATCGTCAGATCGACGAAGCCCGTGAGGCCGCTGCAGCGGCAAATTCGCGAGCCAGCGAAGCTAACGTGAAGGCCAGCGAGGCAGTCA
>Ga0210394_10003412_pt1 | contig 20018 bp, 17 predicted proteins | sample IncBWC12MmetaG_FD_160121 | JGI IMG/M metagenome (GOLD analysis project Ga0210394, IMG submission 160121) | Forest soil microbial communities from Barre Woods Harvard Forest LTER site, Petersham, Massachusetts, United States - Inc-BW-C-12-M | ecosystem: Environmental > Terrestrial > Soil >...
GTCCTCATAACCGGGGACATGCTCGCCGCACTTTAGTCAACCCGCGATTTAAACACTCATCGACGAGGCGGCGACCGCGATGCGGCATCCCCAATCGAGCTTGACCGTCCTGGCGATGCTGTGCGCCGGCATCATCTCCAGCTGCTCATCGCAACCGGACACGACAGAAATCCTGGTCGGCACGACGCCGCCCGGCGCCTCCTGTATCCTCACCCGGCTCGGCCAGCCGATCGCGACCGTGGCGCCGACCCCGGCGATCGCCCTCGTCGAACCGAGCCCGGGAGAGATCGACATCAGCTGCAGCCGGCAGGGTTTTGCCGATACGGCGGCCACGCTGCCGGCATCGGAAACCGGGCTGAGCCTCCGCGCGGTGATCTACGGCCGCCCGGAAGCCGACTACCAGCGCCGCGTCGATATTACCCTCGTGCCACAACCGCCGCGGTAAGCGGCGACACGCGAAAGGCGCCCTCACTCGCGCAGGGCGCCTTTCGCTCGCCTAGTCGTCTGCGCCGACGACGACGAGATCTGCCGTGAGTTCCTGCCCCATGGTTTCTGGGCTCAGCGACAGGGCGATCACCACGCTGACCGCCGCTGCGACCGTCCCGACCAGCATCGGAGTACCATAGCCCACACCGTAGCTGACCGCGAAGTAGGCGAGCACCGGGGCCACGAAGCCGCCGAAGATCGCCCCCTGATGATAGCAGAAGGCGCTCGCCGTCGCGCGCACCTCGGTCGGGAACCGCTCGGACAGATAGCTCGGCAGCTGGCTGTAGAGGGCGCCGCCAAAGGCGCCTTGCAGGCCAAAGCCGATCGTGATCCACAACGGATCCGCCGTGTACAGGTACATCGGCGCGATCGGAATTGCGATCGCCGCCGGGATCATCATCGCCCAGCGCCGGCCGATCTTGTCAGCCGTCCAGCCCCAGAACGACATGCCGACAAAGCTCATGATGTTGGCGATCATGAACGGCACCGCCGTCCCCATCGTCGTCAGCTTGAGATCCGCCTGCAGATGGGTCGCGAACAATGCCCAGATCGAATAATAGAGAATGAAATTGCTCGCCATCCACCAGCACGCCAAGAGGGTGTTGCCGAGCATTCCCGGCTTGAAGATCTCGATCAGCGGCGCGCGTACCTCGTGCTGGCTTTCACGCTGCTGACGGCGGTTCTCAACCCAGATCGGAGGCTCTGTGACGTAAAAGCGGATGTAAACGATCGAGAGCGCCGGCAAGACGCCGACCCACAGCATGCCGCGCCACCCGATATAGTCGCCGAACAACCCCCAGATCACGCTCGACAGTAGAAACCCGATGCTCCACGAGCCTTGCAGGACCCCGCTCATAAAGCCGCGCGAGCGGATCGGCCACTGCTCCATCGCCAGGGCGGCGCCGGCCGGCCACTCGGCTCCCATGCCGATGCCCAAGAGGGTGCGGAACACCAATAGGAACAGCAAGGTCGGCGAAAATCCGGCGATGAAATTGCAGATCGAATACCAGAAGATCGAGATCATCAGCGGGGTCTTGCGGCCGACCCGGTCGGCGAGCCAGCCCGATGCGACCGCGCCGAGCAGCCGCATCCACAACGTCAGGGCGAGAATCCACGCGACCTCGCTCACCGGAACGCCGAATTCATCGGCGATCGGCTTCATGATCAACAGGAAGACGGTGAAGTCGAAAGCATCGAGGGTCCAGCCCAGCCAGGCCGCCCACCACGCGTACCACTGATCCTTGGTCGGCTCCCGCCACCAGGCTAACTGCGCAGCCTCGACCCCCGTCGCCATAATGTTCCTCCCCGAAAACCGGCTCGTTTGCCGAGCCCGGCCGTCAGGATACGGGGGCATCTTCCAAATGTCATGCCATTTTGTCGCAGGACGCAGCCGCCTCCGGCACCCCTAATTCCGATCAATGATCCTGCGCGAGAACGACGGGTTTGTCGCGAACGGTTTACGCGCTACATTGTTTCCGAGGGGATGCCCCCAACGATGGACCAACAAGAGACCCAGGAGGAATCGAGTATGTCGAGCAGATTGCATCTCGCAGCCGCGTTGGCGGCTGCTGTCGGCCTCGCATCGGCATTTGCGCCACCGGCGGAAGCGCAAGGCGGCGTCGCCGTCGGCAACCTGACCTGCAGTGTGTCGAGCGGCTGGGGGTTCGTGTTCGGCTCGTCGCGCGGCCTCAATTGCACCTTTGCCGGCGCCGGCGGCCGTTACGAGTATTACGTCGGCAACATCATGAAGTTCGGAGTCGATATCGGCTACACCCAGGGCGGCGTATTGATCTGGACCGTGATCGCGCCGAGCGTCAATCTCGCGCCGGGCGCGCTCGCCGGCGCCTATGCCGGAGGCACCGCCAGCGCCACGGTCGGCGTCGGGGTCGGCGCCAATGCGCTGGTCGGCGGCTCCAACAACTCGATCGCGCTGCAGCCGCTCAGCCTCGAGGGCAACAAGGGCCTCAATGTCGCCGCCGGGATCGGGGCGATCACGCTCAGCCCCGCCGCCGCCCGCTAAACCGGACCAGCCCAGCACCGGAGGGACGCCATGGTGATCGGCGTTGCACATATGCAACCGATTGTCTCCTTGATCGCCGGCGTCTTGATCCTGCTCATGCCGCGGATTCTCAACTACGTCATCGCGATCTATCTGATCGTGAGCGGCATCATCGGGCTCGGGCTCATCAAATGAGCCAAGCGCTGCGCCGGCTCAGCCGGCCAGCGCGACGAGCCGGTCATAGACCAGCCGGTCGATATCGATTCCGTCGGCCGTGAGGTGCCGGCGGTTGCGCGCCGATTGCTCACCCGGGATGCGGATCTCCGCGAAGCCGGGCTGGCGGGGAACCGCCTTCACCCGGGCGATCAGCAGGCCGAGCTCGCGGCGAAGCTCGGAGAGCGGCACCAGGAGATCGGGCCGGAAGGCGATGAACACGTAGCCGTCGCCGGGGCTCGGGACAAGCGCCGCGCCGCCCAAGATCCCGAACGCCTGGACGATGAGGCCGAGCCCAAACCCCTTATGTCCGCCGAACGGCAGGAGGGCGCCTGCTCTTGCCTCGTTCGCGTCTTGGGTCGGCCGTCCGTCGCGGTCGATCGCCACGCCTTCCGGCAAGGGCTGGCCGAGGCGGGCACGCAATTGCAGCTCGGTCGCCATGAAGGCCGAAGTTCCCATGTCGAGCACCAAGGGGCCATCGGCGCCGGGCAGCGCGAAGGCGATCGGGTTGGTGCCGAGCACCGGCCGCATGCCGCCATAGGGCGCCACGCTCGAACCGCTCGACGCGGTGTGGATCGCAACGAGATCGGCCTGCGCGATCATCTCGACGAAATAGGCGCTGCGCCCGCTCATCCAGCTGTCGGTGACGCCGATGATGGCGATCCCGTGCACCGCCGCCTTGGCGATCGCGGCGTTGGCGGCATGGTACATCGCCACCATGCCGCAATTGTTGCCGCCGTCATAAAGCGCCGAGACCGGGGTCTCGTGGAGGGTCCGCATCGGCCGGCGCGGCAGCCGAAAGCGGCGGTGCTCGGGGATGTTGAGGATCTTGGCGAGCCCGGAATATTCATAGCCGCAGAGCGCGGCGTCGATCACGTGGTCGGCGATGATGCGCGCCTCCTCGGCGTCATAGCCGATGCCGCAGAGCGCGCGTTCGCCAAGCGCCCGGGCCTCCGCGACGCTGAGATGGATGCGATCAGACGCCATGTTCATCTCCGGCCAAATGTCGCGCAGTCGAGGATAACCAAAAAGCCCCTCTCCCGCCCCCTCCCTTGCCTCCCCCGCAAGCGGGGGAGGCAAGGGAGGGGGCGATGCGGGAGAGGGGCTTTGTACTCACGGCTTATGCCCGACGAAGAGTTCGACGGTGGCGGGGTCGGGGATGGAGTCGTTCGACGCGACGCCGCTTTGATAGGGGATGTTGAAGCGGGTGAAGGCGTCGAGGAGGAGCCTCACGGCGTCGGGCGCCGCGGCCCCGCTGCGAACGTAGAATGTGACGCCCATCGCCGAAGCCTCGCCGAAGATCGTCGTCGTCTCCGGTCCGAGCGCCTCCCAGCCGGCGGCGCGCAGCACATTGGCGATCTGATTGGCGTAGTGATAGGCCTCGACATCGTCCGGCAGGCACGACACCACGACCCGATGACCCTCGAACTGGCGCAGGTAGTCGGCCATTTTGGCCGCATTCTCCTCGTCGATCTCCCGGGTCCGGGATTTTTCCTGCAACGCGTGGATTTGGCCTTCGAGGTCCTTGATCTTGGCGTTCAACGAGCCGATCGCCGCGGCCGCCGTGTCGAAGGTCTGATCGGGGGTGGTGCCCGGCCCGGTCTCTAAAAGCCGGCCGAGCTCGTCGAGGCGCGCCGCCACTTCGCGCAGCCGCGCGGTCTCCTGGGCTAGCGCAACCCGGGTGTTTTGGTGTTGCCAGAAATTCGCGCCGATCGCCAGCACGCCGCCGAGCAAGAGCGCCGCGATCCAGTATTTCTTGGTTGGGCGCCAGGGCTGCCGCACCAGCGCCACTAGGCTCAGCGCCGCGAACCCCGCCACCGCCGCGGTCGGCAGCCACCACCGAGCGGCCTCACCCCAGATCATAGAGCCTCTCGGCGACGATCACTCTTTGTCGGGAACACAAGCCTCCAGCTCCGCGATCCAGACCGCGGCATGCGAATCCGAGGGGGCGCGCCAATCGGCGCGCGGCGACAAGGACCCGCCCGAGGAGATCTTGGGCCCGTTCGGCAAGGCCGAGCGCTTGAACTGGCTCGCTTCGAAGAAGCGCTTCAGAAACACCAGGAGCCAGCTCTTGATCTCACCGAGATCATAGGCGCGCCGGGCGACTTCTGGCGTATTGGCGGGCCACATGCCGCGGTCGGCATCGTGCCAGGCGTTCCACGCGAGATAGGCGATCTTTGACGGCAGAAAGCCGTAGCGCGTCGCGTAGAACAGGCTGAAATCCTGCAAGGCGTAGGGGCCGACGACGCTCTCGGTCGATTGGATCCTGCCGTCCGCGCCCGCCGGCACCAGCTCCGGCGAAATCTCGGTGGCGAGGATGTCGGTGAGGATCCCGGCCGTCTCCCGGCTCACCTCGCCGCTCGCCGCGACAAAGCGGATGAGGTGCTGGATCAGCGTCTTGGCGACCGAGGCGTTGGGGTTGTAGTGCGACATGTGATCGCCGACGCCATAGGTGCACCAGCCGAGCGCCAGCTCAGACAGATCGCCGGTGCCGACGACCAGCGCACGGTTGTGATTCGCCAGGCGGAACAGGTAATCGGTGCGCAGCCCGGCCTGGACATTCTCGAATGTGACGTCATAGAGCGCCTCGCCCTTGGCCCAGGCGTGGCCGATATCGGCGAACATCTGGTTTGCCGCGGGGCGGATGTCGATCTCGCCTCCGGTGACCCCGAGCGCCTTCATCAGCCGCCAGGCATTGGCCTTGGTCGCAGTGCTGGTGGCAAAGCCCGGCAGGGTATAGGCGAGGATGTTGCCGCGCGGCAGAAGGAGGCGGTCCATGACCCGGGCCGCGACGATCAGGGCCTGGGTCGAATCGAGCCCGCCCGAGACGCCGATCACCAGCTTTTCGAGGCCCGTCGCCTTCAATCGCTGCGCGAGGCCCTGGACCTGGATGTTGTAGGCCTCGTAGCAATTGTCGGCGAGCATCGCCGGGTCGGCCGGCACAAACGGAAAGCGCTCGATCCGGCGGCGCAGTTCGATGGGCCCGGAAGGCGCGGCGAAATCGAACTCCACCCGGCGGAACCGCGGCGCCGCCGCGAGGAGGATCCGCGCGTTATCGCCGAAGGTATTGGTGCGCATGCGCTCCTGGCGGATGCGGCCGAGATCAACATCGGCAATCGCCATCTCCGCAACCGCGCTGAACCGTTCGGTCTCGGCCAAATCCTCGCCGATCTCGAAGATCCCGGCCTGGCCGTCCCAGGCGAGATCGGTCGTCGACTCGCCGGCGCCGGCCGCCGAATACGCGTAGGCGGCGATGCAGCGCGCTGATTGCGAGGCGCACAGGAGCCGCCGCATCTGCGCCTTGCCGATGACGATGTTGCTGGCCGACAGGTTGAGCAATATTTCCGCGCCGGCCGCCGCGCCGGCCGCGCTCGGCGGCGTCGGCACCCACAAATCCTCGCAGATCTCGATATGGAAGGTGAAACTCGCCCCGACTGCTTGATGAGGGCCGCCGGCGGCGAATACGAGGTCGATGCCGAAGGGCGCCTCATGCCCGCCGACGGCGACCCTGCCGCCGCACTGCCCCTCGCCCGAAGTGAAATGGCGCCGCTCGTAGAATTCGCGGTAATTCGGCAAGAACACCTTTGGCACCACTCCCAAGAGATGCCCGCGGTGGATCGCCAGGCCGCAATTGTAAAGCCGCCCCTCGCGGCGCAGCGGCGCGCCGACGACAAACACCGGAGAGAGCTTTTTGCTCGCCGTAATCAGCCGATCGATCTCTACCGCGACGGCGTCGAGCACGGCGTCCTGAAACAGCAGATCGTCGATCGCATAGGCCGAGAGGCACAATTCCGGGAACACCATCAGCGCGACGCCGGCCTTGGCGCCCTCGGCGACGAGTTGGAGCGCCTCATTGGCGTTCTTCGCCGGCTCGGCGATCGCGGCCTGCGGCACGCAGGCGCCGATCCGCACGAATTGGTGCCGGTAAGGAGAGAAAAATTCGGACATCGGGCGGGAAGCTCGCGCGCGGTTCACGTTCATTCAGAAATGTAGGATGGGTTGAGCGCAGCGAAACCCATCAAAGTCGGAGGCTTGGTAAGCAGCGATGGGTTTCGCTGCGCTCAACCCATCCTACGGCCCGGCAACACTGATCAGCGGCGGCCCTCAATCGGCGAACGGGTCGCGCACCAGGACGGTGTCGTCACGCTCGGGGCTGGTCGAGAGCATCGCCACTGGCGCGCCGATCAGCTCCTCGAGCCGGCGGATGTACTTGATCGCGGTCGCCGGCAGTTGCGCCCAGGAGCGCGCGCCCCTGGTGCTTTCCTGCCAACCTTCGGCAACCTCGTAGACCGGCTCGATCTCGGCCTGCGCCGTGGTCCCGGCCGGGACGTAGTCGTAAACCTCGCCGCCGCGACGATAGGCGGTGCAGATCTTTATTTCGTCGAACCCGTCGAGGACGTCGAGCTTGGTAAGCGCGATCCCGTCGATCCCGGCGGTCTTGATCGCCTGGCGCACCGCCACCGCGTCGAACCAGCCGCAGCGCCGCGGTCGTCCGGTCACCGTGCCGAACTCGCGGCCGCGCTCGCCCAAGGTCTGCCCGACCCGGTCGGTCAGCTCGGTCGGGAACGGGCCGGCGCCGACTCGCGTCGTATAGGCCTTCGTAATGCCGAGGACGAACCCGATTGCCGAGGGCGCGGTGCCCGATCCGGCGGCGGCCTGGCCCGCCACCGTGTTCGACGAGGTGACATAAGGGTAGGTGCCGTGGTCGACATCGAGCATCGCGCCCTGCGCCCCCTCGAAGAGGATGCGGCGGCCGGTGCGGCGCGCCTCGTCGAGCAGCCGCCAGACCGGCGCGGCATAGGGCAAGACTTTGGGCGCGATCTCGCGCAGCCGGGCGATGAGCTCGGTGCGGTCGAATTCCGGCGCATCGAGGCCGCGCAATAGCGCGTTATGGTGCAAGAGGAGGTCGTCGACCCGGTCCTCAAGCGCCTGCGGGTCGGCCAGATCGCATACCCGCACCGCGCGGCGGCCGACCTTGTCCTCATAGGCCGGGCCGATGCCGCGCCCGGTGGTGCCGATCTGCTTTGCGCCGCGCCGTTCCTCGCGGGTGCGGTCGAGCGCGCCGTGCGAGGGCAGGATCAACGCGGCGTTGTCGGCGAGGCGCAGCGTGTCCGGAGAAATCGTCAGCCCCTTCTTGCGCATGACATCGATTTCGGCGACGAGCGCCCAGGGGTCGACGACGACGCCGTTGCCGATGATCGAGAGCTTGCCCGGCCGCACCACGCCCGACGGCAAGAGGCTCAGCTTATATTCGACATTGCCGACGACGAGCGTATGGCCGGCATTGTGGCCGCCCTGAAAGCGCACGACGACATCGGCGCGCTCGGAGAGCCAATCGACGATCTTGCCCTTGCCTTCATCGCCCCACTGGGCGCCGACGACGGCGACATTGGCCATGCGAAGCTCCTCCGCTACCGCCCGGCGGCGAGGGCGGCGACCGGGTGCGGCGCGCCCTTTTCTAAGACATAGCCGCAGTCGAGCCGGCGCGCCTCTACCCGCCAATCCGCCGCCGGTAAGAGCGCCGCGACGGTGATCCATCCCTCGGCGCGCAAGCTGCGCGCACGGGCAGGGTCGCTCTCGGGCGGCACCAGCACCCGGCGGCGCGGCGGCGGCGCGGGCAGCGTGCGCAGGACCGTGTCGGTGTAGAGCGTGAAGCCGGTCGCCGGCTCGGGGGCATCAGGCGCGCCGGCCTGATAGCGGCCGCCGCGGCCGAGCTCGCCCAACGGCCCGAGCTCGGGCCCGACCCGCGCGAAAAAGGTAAAGCTGATGCCGGTGTGGTATTCGAAGCCGCGGTTCTCGACCGGGTCGACCGTGACCTTGAGCGCCGGGATCGCGGCGGCGAGCCCGTCGATGACGGCGCCCAGCCGGTCGCGCTCCAGGCGCGCCCGCTCCGGCAGATCGAGTCGATCGAGGGCGGCGCGGGTCGCACCGCCGGTGCCGGCCACAGCGATGAGGCGCGCCAGCAATGCCCCCGCCTCGCCGGCCAGGTGTGCCACCGCCGCCATGTCCTTCCGATCGAGCGCAGCGCGCAAACCGGCCGCCCGCTCGCCCTCGATGCCGTAAGCCTCGGCGATCGCCGGCACCAGGGTCGGGAGCGTGAGGTCGACCGAGAGATGGGGCACCCCGAGCGCGGCGAGCGCTTCGCCGGCCACCGCGATCACCTCGACATCGGCGGCCGGCCCGCCGGCGCCGATCAGCTCGGCGCCGGCCTGCCCGATCTGCCGCTCGGGCCGCATCTCTGAGCCTTTGACCCGGAGCACTTGGCCGGCATAGCTCAGCCGCAAGGGCCGCGGCTTGTGCGAGAGACGAGTCGCGGCGATCCGGGCGACCTGCGGGGTCATGTCGGCGCGCACGCCGATCATGCGGTGCGACGCTGGGTCCATCGTGCGAAAGGTGTCGCTCGCCATCGCGGCACCGGCTTCCGATAAGAGCGTTTCCTCGAATTCGACGAGCGGGGGCTTGACCCGCTCATAGCCATAGGCGCCCAAGACCCCCATCAGCCGAGCCGTCAATTCGGCCTCGATCTCCGCTTCGGGCGGCAGGAGGTCGTAAAGCCCGGCCGGCAGCAGGGCGGGGTGCGGCGCGTCATTCATCAAGGATGGTGCTTTCGGGCATCAGGGGCGGCGCTTTCGGGCTGAAATCGCTCATGGCTCGCCATTGTGCACCACGCCGACATCAAGAACAGGAGGAAAGCGCCGCGGCAGCGGCAAAAAAGCCATCCCCCGATGGGCGTTTGGCAGCTAAAACATCGGCCGAGGACGCGGACGACAAGCGCCACTCGGTCGCAGGCGGGATAAGGGAGAGGGACCATGAATCGACGCGAAATGCTCAAATCCGCCGTGGCCGGCGCCGCCGTGCTGGCCGCGCCCGCGATCGTCCGAGCCGAGAATCAGAAGACGATCACGTTTGTGCCGCATGCCGACCTCGCCTCGCTTGACCCGGTCTGGACCACCGCCGACATCACCCGCAACTTTTCGCTTGCGGTCTACGACACGCTGTACGGTTTTGACGCCGAGTTCACGGTCCAGCCGCAGATGGTGGCGGGCGACAGCGTCTCCAGCGACGGCAAAGAATGGACGCTCACCTTGCGCGACGGGCTCAAATTCCACGACGGCAGCCCGGTCCTGGCGAAAGACTGCGTCGCAACGATCAAGCGCTTTGGCCAGCGTGACCCGATGGGCACCGCGCTCTTGTCGCGCACCGACGAGATCAGCGCGCCCTCCGACAAGACGATCCGCATCCGCCTCAAAAACCCGTTCCCGCTCTTAACCTACGCGCTGGCCCAGGTCTATTGCGCGATCATGCCGGAGCGCCTCGCGCAGACCGACGCCAACCAGCAGGTCACCGAGGCGATGGGGAGCGGCCCATTCAAATTCGTCGCGGACGAGCGCGTGCCCGGCCAGCGCGTCGTCTTCCAGAAGAACCCGGATTATCTGCCGCGCGCGAATGGCAATCCGAGCTTCAATGCCGGCCCCAAGATCGTCTATGTCGACCGCGTCCTGTGGAACTTCGTGCCCGACCCGGGCACCGCCGCCGCGGCCTTGCAGCAGGGCGAGGTCGACTGGTGGGAAAACCCGCCCATCGACCTCGTGCCGCGGCTGACGGGCGACAAGAACCTCGTCGTCACGGTGAAGGACCGGACCGGCGAGATCGGCTGCCTGCGCTTCAACCAGTTGTTCCCGCCCTTCGATAAGCCCGCGGTGCGCCGCGCGGTCTTGTCGGCGATCGACCAGAAGGAGGTCATCACCGCCTTCGCCGGCGCCGTGCCTAGTCTCATCAAGACCGATGTCGGCCTCTTCGTGCCGGGAACGCCGCTGGCCAGCGATGTCGGGGTCGAGATCACCCGCGGCCCCAAGGATTACAGCAAGATCAAGCAAGAGCTCGCGGCGGCCGGGTACAACGGCGAAAAAATCGTGGTGCTCGCCGCGACGACGATCCCCTCGATCTGGGCCGAGGCCTCGGTCGCCAGCGACGTCTTGCAAAAGATCGGAATGACTGTCGATCTGCAGGCGCTCGAATGGGGCGCCGTAGTCTCGCGCCGCGCCGTCAAGGAACCGCCCGATCACGGCGGCTGGAACATCTTTTATACGTATCTCGGCGGGTTCAACAACATCTCGCCCGGCCCCAACATCGCGATCCGCGGCACCGGCACCAAGGCCTGGTTCGGCTGGCCGACCGACCCCGACATGGAGGCGCTGCGCGACGCGTGGTTCGACGCCCCCGACCTCGCCGCCCAGCAAAAGCTCTGCCGCGACATGCAGGCGCGTTTTTGGCAGAACCCGGGCTACGTGCCCTTAGGGATGTATGACCAGCCGACCGCATTTCATTCCTACCTCGAGGACGTGCACGACGGCTGGCCGCAATTTTATGGGGTGCGGCGGGTCTGACACGGTCAAACGTTGGTAGCGTTTTTGAGGCGGCGCCACTCATCTCGCGCCCGCGAGGATCCTCACCCCTACTCGCGCATGCGCCCGCGCGTCATTTGTTCCGCGGCAGGAACCCGCAAGTTGCTGAAATAGCTGGAGGTTGTTTCAAGTTGCCGACCGGGGCATCCGGCCGCACGATCCTCTCTATTTGATCGTTAGTTCGCGAAATACCTATTGCACTTAAAGTCGATCGTATACAGAATAGGGGCTCACCGTCCGTTTCCCCCACCTCGGCGGTGCACGCCTGTTCCGTCCTCGTAGACGGAACCCGAAACCCCGGCTAGTCCCCCCTGCCGGGGTTTCGCATTTTGGGGCCGGGGTTTCGCATTTTGGGGACTGGGTTTCGCATTTTGGGGACTGGGTCAGAACCGCATCGCCGTTGCCTGGATCACATTGGGCAGACGGCGCACGGCGTCGATCAGCGGAGCCGTCAGCTTCTGGTCGACCTCAACGAGGGCGATCGCGTCCTCGCCCGGCGCGGTGCGGCCAAGGTGAAACGTCGCGATATTGACCGAAGCCGCCGCGAGCGCGTTGCCGAGCGCGCCGATAAAGCCGGGCTTGTCGTAATTGCGCACGAACAGCATGTGACGGCCGAGCTCGGCCTCGAGCGCAATCCCTTCGATGTCGACGAGACGCGGCTTGTTGCCGGCAAAGACGGTGCCGGCCACGGTGCGCTGACGCCCCTCGCCCAGTGGTCCATTGGGGGTGACGGTGACCCGCATCAGGGTCTGGTAGTCGCCAGCTTCGGCGCTCCGGGTTTCGCTGATCCGGATATCGCGTTGCCGGCAGATCAAGGGGGCGTTGACCATGTTGACCGACGCGAGCTGCGGCGCCAGGAGCCCAGTAAGGGCGGTCGCGGTCAGCGGCTTTGTATTGAGTTCCGCGATGGCCCCCTCATATTCGATCGCGACGGCGCGGATGCCGGTCTCGGTCAGTTGCCCGGCGAAGCTGCCGAGCTGCTCGGCCAAGACCATGTAGGGTTTGAGCCGAGCCGCCTCCTCGGCGGTCAAAGAGGGCATGTTGACCGCGTTGGCGATGGCGCCGGTCAGCAGAAGATCGGCCATCTGCTCGGCGATCTGCAGGGCGACGTTCTCCTGCGCCTCGCTGGTCGCCGCGCCGAGATGCGGCGTGGCGACGAAATTGTCGCGCCCGAACAGCGGGTTCGCATTTGCCGGCTCCTCGACGAACACATCGATCGCGGCGCCGGCGACGTGGCCCTCGTCGAGCGCGGCGGCGAGGTCGGGTTCGACAATGAGCCCGCCGCGAGCGCAGTTGATAATGCGCACGCCGCGTTTCATCCGGGTGAGCGCGTCTCTGTCGATGAGGTTCCGGGTCGCTTCCGTCAGCGGGGTGTGCAGCGTGATGAAATCGGCGCGGGCGAACAATTCGTCAAGCGAGACCCGCTCGACCCCGAGCTCAACCGCGCGCTCGGGCGAGAGGAACGGGTCATAGGCGATCGCCTTCATCTTGAGGCCCTGCGCGCGGTCGGCGACAATCGCGCCGATATTGCCGCAGCCGATGATGCCGAGCGTCTTGCCGCTGAGCTCGACCCCCATAAAGCGCGATTTCTGCCATTTCCCCGCCTGGGTCGAGCGGTCGGCCGCGGGGATCTGGCGGGCGAGCGCAAACATCATCGCGATCGTGTGCTCGGCTGCGGTGATCGCGTTGCCATAGGGCGTGTTCATGACGACGATGCCGCGCTCGGTCGCCGCCGCGACATCGATGTTGTCGACGCCGATCCCGGCCCGGCCGATCACCTTGAGCGCATTGGCGGCGGCGATCAGCTCGGCGGTGACCTTGGTCGCCGAACGCACCGCGAGCCCGTCATATAAGGCGATGCGGCGAGCTAACTCGGCCGCGCCGAGGCCGGTCTCGACATCGGTTTCGATCCCGCGGGCCCGAAATATCTCGACCGCGCGCGGGCTCAACTCATCGGTAATCAATACTCTCGGCATATGAACCCCAATAAATTCACAATGAGGCGGTGAGACAGTGAGTAGATGGCTTTCTCATGGGGTTTCTAAACTGCTTCGCACCCGATCACGTTCTTCTCACCGCCTCACCGCCTCATTGTGAATTTAGGCGGCTTTCGCGGCGCGCTCCTCGCGCCAAGCCCAGTCGAGCCACGGCAAGAGCGCCTCGACGTCGCTCTCTTCGACCGTCGCGCCGGCCCAGATGCGGATGCCCGGCGGCGAGGCGCGATGGCTGGCGAGATCGTAGCCGGCGCCTTCGGCCTCGAGCCGCGCCGTCATCGACCGGACCGCCTTGAAGCGTCCGTCGGGAGAGAGGTCGAGAAACCACGGGTCGACGATCGACAGCTGGATCGAGGTGCACGACCGGGTGGCGGGATCCTCGGCGAGAAAGCGCGGCCATGACGAACGCTCGACCCATTGGGCGACGGCGGCGAGGTTGCCCTCGGCGCGGGCGACGAGCGCGTCGAGACCGCCCACCCGCTCGGCCCATTTGAGCGAGTCGAGCGCGTCCTCGACGCACAGCATCGAGGGCGTGTTGATCGTCTCGCCGCGGAAGATCCCCTCGATGAGCTTACCGTTCGAGGTCAGCCGGAACAGCTTTGGCAGCGGCCAGGGCGGGGTATAGCTTTCGAGCCGCCCGACCGCGCGCGGGCTCAACGCCAGCATGCCGTGCGCCGCCTCGCCGCCCAGCGCCTTCTGCCACGACCACGTGACGACATCGAGCTTGTCCCAGGGCAACCGCATCGCGAAGGCCGCCGAGGTCGCATCGCAAATCGTGAGGCCCTGCCGGTCGCCGGCGATCCAATCGCCGTTGGGCACGCGCACCCCCGAGGTCGTGCCGTTCCACACGAAAACCGTGTCGCGTTCGGGATCGACCGCGGCGAGATCGGGAAGATGCCCGTAAGGTGCCTCCAACAGCCGGACATCAGGGAGCTTCAATTGCCGGGTCACATCGGTAACCCAGCCTTCGCCGAAATTCTCCCAGCACAGGAGGTCGACGCCGCGCGCGCCCAATAGCGACCACAGCGCCATCTCGACCGCGCCGGTGTCGGAGGCCGGCACGATCCCGAGGCGATAATCGGCGGGCATTTGCAACACCGCGCGCGAGCGCTCGATCACCTCGACGAGCCGCGCCAAGCCCACCCGCGAGCGGTGCGACCGGCCTAGCAGCGCATCTTGGAGCACGGCCGGCGACCAGCCCGGCCGCTTGGCGCAAGGCCCGGATGAAAAGCACGGATTGGCCGGAATCCGGGTCGGCTTCATCGCCCCGTCCCTTCCCTGTCAGCCGCCGCCCAACGGCGGGAGGCATCGGACGGCGGAGCCTTAGCGCCGGGCGCGCCCGCGGTCAACGCCGCGGCGCAGCCTCGCCCCGGCCGCCCTTCGGCGACGGGTTATCCGGTCGGGGGGAATCTGGGAAGGTGCGGGCTAGAAGATCGCGAGGCCCATCGGGCCGGGGCGCCAAGCCTTGCGGACCTGATCCTCGACGGCGAGCCCCGAAGCGGTGAAGGCGGAATGGGTGGTGCCGGCGGTGCTCTTCGAATCGCCGATCGTCCGGACGAGGTGATCGAGGGTCACCTTTTCGCGCCGATGCCACATTTTTATAAGCTGCCGGGATGAGCGCAGTCGTTTCATCGTTTCCTCCCGACGGATTGCCGCGACAATGCGCCGCGGCTTGTGACGATCGGGTACTCATAAAGCATTTGACGGACCTTCGGCAACCATCCGATTCCGCGAGCAGATTCGGCGCACCTCGCCTAGAGTGCCGCCGGACACCCCGAGAGGAGGCACGGCGATGCAGTACGGCCTGTTCACGATGCCCTCGCACCCCCCCGAGCGCGGCCTTTACGACGGCCATCGCTGGGATCTGGAGACGCTGCGCTGGGCCGACGAGCTGGGCTTTTCGGAAGCCTGGATCGGTGAGCATCACACCGCGCCCTGGGAGCCGCACCCCGCGCCCGATCTCTTGATTGCCCAGGCGCTGATGGAGACGAGCCGGATCCGGCTCGCGCCGGGCGGCTTCCTGTTGCCCTATCACCACCCGGCCGAGCTCGCCAACCGCGTCGCGATGCTCGACCATATGGCCCAGGGCCGGCTCAATTTCGGGGTCGCCGCGAGCGGGCTGCCGAGCGACTGGGCGATGTTCAACGTCGACGGCAATGCCGGCCAGCACCGCGAGATGACGCGCGAGGCGCTCGACATCATCCTCAAATTGTGGACCGCGGAAGAGCCGTTCGACTACGTCGGCAAATACTGGCATGTGACCAAGACCGAGCGGATGCTGGAAAGCCTGATCCCCCACATCAGGCCGTTTCAGAAGCCCCATCCGCCGATCGGGGTGGCCGGGGTCAGCGCCGGCTCGGAGACCTTGAAGCTGGCCGGCGAGCACGGCTTCCTGCCGATGAGCCTCAACCTCAACCAGACCTATGTCGCGAGCCACTGGGCCTCGGTCGAGGAAGGCGGACGGCGCAGCGGGCGAACCCCGAGCCGGGCCGATTGGCGCCTCGTGCGCGAAATCTTCGTCGCCGACAGCGATGCCGAGGCCTGGCGCCTCTCGGTCGGGGGGCAGATGGGCCGTATGATGCGCGAATACTTCCTGCCGCTATTGACCAATGTCGGGGTCATCCAGTTCCTGAAGCACGACGAGAGCGTCGCCGACAGCGACGTCACCCCGGAATATTGCGCCCGGCAAAACTGGCTGATCGGTTCGCCCGCAACCGTCGTCGAAAAGATCGAGCGGATGTACGAGGAGGTCGGCGGCTTCGGCCACCTCCTCCTGTTCTGCTTCGACTATAGCGACAACAAAGCGGCCTGGCGCCATTCGATGGAGCTGCTCGCGCGCGAGGTCATGCCCAAAGTCGCACACCTCACTCCGCGATGAGCGGCGGTCGGGCTCAGACCCGTGCCTGCCGGCGAGCCTCATAGACCTGCAGGTTGCACAGCGCCGCGCGCAGGATCGGCACTTCGACGCCGAGCCGGTCAGCGCGGCGGACGAGATCGCCAAAGATGTGCTCGGCTTCGGTCGGGCGGCCGTTCTCGATATCGAACAGCATCGACGGGGCACCCGGGGAACCGATCTGCCGGTAGAAGCCACGGTAAAGATCGATGATCGCCGCCGGCGGCGGAAATCCCTCGGCGGTTGTGACCCGAGCGGTTTCGTCCAGCGCCGCCGCGACAAAGCCCTCTCCGGCCGATGTGGCGGCAACTTCACCTGCACGGGCGCGGGTCAGAACGGAGACCGCCGTCCCGCCCGCAAAGCCACAAAATTTTGCCCACATCTCGCCAAGGATATTGTTGCTGACCGTGGCCGGAACACCGCCAGCGACGAATGCGGTACAGATTTCGTTACACCGCGCGGAGTGCTCGCCGGTCAGTTCGCCAAGCGAGGTGCGCCCGGTCTGCCCGACGCCCGGTACGGAAATGTCGCCCTCGGGTGTCATCACCACGGAAAACAAGGTTACGCCGCCGAGCACCCGAGCCGCGCCAAAGCGCTCGCTCAGCACTGAGATGTGATTGACCCCGTTCAAAACGGGTAGGATCGCACCGTCCGATGCCAGCGCAGCACCAAAATCAGCCATCGCAGCATCGAGGCCGTAAGCCTTGCAGGCGAGGAACACGACATCGTAGGGGCCGCCGACGGCCCCGGCCTGCACGGTCTTGACCGCGGCGATGAACTCGCCATCCGGCTCCTTGATGACCAGGCCGCGCTCGGCGAGCTGCGCCGCCCGCCGCGGCCGCACCAGGAACGTCACGTCGGCGTCACCCTTGACGAGCATGCCGCCGTAATAGCCGCCCAGCGCTCCCGCGCCGATGATCAGAAACCGCATGAGCCCTCTCCCCTGGCTTCGTGTTTGCGGACCGAGCCTCCCGAACCGGAGTACAGTATTGGCGCGCTAACCGGCCGTCACGCCGTTTGCACGAAAGAGGACCTGACATTGCTGCCATCCCGGGACAAGACGACGATCTGCTTTGCGCATGTCGCCTATCGGCTGCAGGAGCGGTTCCTTCGGCGCAACACCGGCGTCGCGAGCTTTGAGGTTCGCAGCCCCGAGGAGCTCGATCGGCGCATCGCCGATGCCGATGTGCTGGTGGTCTCCGGGTTGTGGCGCGACGATCTCGCCTCGCGCGCGACAAAGCTCCGCTTCATCCAATCGATCGGGGCCGGCACCGACCAGTTCGGGCGCGCGGTCCTTGAGGAACGCGGCATCCGCCTCGCCAGCGCGCGCGGCGTCAACGCAGGGGCGGTATCGCAGCACGCCATGGCGCTGATCCTGGCTCTCGCGCGGCGGCTGCCTGAGGCGCGCGACAATCAGCGGAAGGGCATCTGGCGCAGCATGATCGGCGATTTGGCGGCGCGCGAGGACGAACTCGGCGGCAAGAGTTTGCTGATCGTCGGCCTCGGCGACATCGGCGGACGCTTGGCCAAGCTCGCCAAAGCCTTCGAGATGCGGGTGACCGGGCTGCGGCGCGATCCCAACAACGGCGCGGGCGCGGCCGATGCGGTGCATGGCATGGGTGAATTGCGGGCACTGCTGCCGGAGGCCGATTTCGTCGCCTTGACCTGCCCGCTGGTCAAGGAAACGCTGAACCTGATCGATGCCGACGCATTGCGTTCGATGAAGCGCTCGGCGTTCCTCATCAACGTGGCACGCGGACGCTGTGTCGACGAGGCGGCGCTCTCAAACGCGCTGTCGGAGGGTAGGATCGCCGGCGCCGCGATCGACGTCACGGCGGAGGAGCCGCTGATGCCCGCTTCCCCGCTCTGGACCCTCGAGAACGCGTTCATCACCCCGCACACCGCCGGGGAGACGCGCCGTTACGAGGACAATGTCCTCGATATCCTCCTGGACAATCTCGCCCGGCTGTGGCGCGGCGATGCCACGCTGCGCAACCAGATCCTCTGAGGCGCCTGAGCCGGAAATCGGCGGAATGCGCCGCGCTTTTCCGCCTACCCGCTGCCCGATGATCCGGCGTCCTTCGAGACGGCGCTGGGCGCTCCTCAGGATGAGGCTAAGTCTGTGATCATATTAAAATAAAGCCTCATCCTGAGGAGCGCCCAGCGGGCGCGTCTCGAAGGACGCAAAGACCTCTCCCGCCCCCACCCTTCCCTGCCCCGCAAGCGGGGGAGGGAAGGGAGGGAGCCGGTGCGGGAGAGGGGCTTTCCTTCTACGCGGCGCGGCGCGGCTGGGCCCCGGGGCGCGCGTACACCGGCACCTTCTGCCCGATCAGCCGCTCGATGTCTCTGAGATAGGCGCGCTCCTCGCCGTCGCACAGCGAGATCGCCGCGCCTCCGGCGCCGGCTCGGGCGGTGCGGCCGATGCGGTGGACATAGGTTTCCGGCACGTTCGGCAGCTCGTAATTCACCACATGGGTGATGCCGTCGATGTCGATGCCGCGCGCGGCGATATCGGTCGCGACAAGAACCCGGACCTGGCCTGCGCGAAACGCCTCGAGCGCGCGCTGCCGCGCATTCTGCGATTTGTTGCCGTGGATCGCGTCGGCGGCAAAGCCGGATCGGCCGAGCTGTTCGACCACCCGGTTGGCCAAATGCTTGGTCCGGGTGAAGACGAGGACGCGGGACAGCGCCGGATCCTTCAGCATTGCGCAGAGCACCTCGCGCTTGTCGCCGCGTTCGACAAAGACAACGCGCTGCTGGACGAGCGCCACGGTCGTGGCCGGCGGCGTCGCCTCGACCCGGACGGGATCCTTGAGGATGCCGGCGGCGAGGCGGGCGATGTCGGGTGGCATCGTCGCCGAGAACAGCAGCGTCTGGCGTCGGCCCTTCGCCAGCGCGACGATCTTCTTCACGTCATGGATGAAGCCCATGTCGAGCATGCGGTCGGCTTCGTCCAAGACCACGGTCTCGACGCCGTCGAGCTGGACGTGGCCCTGTCCGATGAGATCGAGGAGGCGCCCCGGCGTCGCAACGAGGATATCGACGCCGCGCGCCATCGTGGCGACTTGCGGATGCTGGCCGACCCCGCCGAAGATGACGGTGGCGCGCATCCCCAGATGCCGTCCGTAGGCCCGGAAGCTGTCGCCGATCTGCAGGGCGAGCTCGCGGGTCGGGGTCAGCACCAGAACCCGCGCGGTCTTGCGCCGGCCGGTCGCGGGCTTTTCCGCGGCAAGGCGCTGCAGGATCGGCAGCGCAAAGGCGGCGGTCTTGCCAGTGCCGGTCTGGGCGATGCCGAGCAGGTCCTTGCCCTCGAGGAGCTGCGGGATGGCCTGCGCCTGGATCGGCGTCGGCAGGGTGTAGCCCTCCTCTTTGAGCGCACGCCGAATCGGCTCGACAAGAGCCAAGTCTTCAAATGAAATCACTGTTACGGTTCTTTCTGGGTGTCAGGCCGGTCGAGCGACCGCGCATCCGAAGGGTCGGACGGGCGCACCAGCCATGTTTGCGGAGAAGGTTCAGTCGATCGCGGAGCAGTTTCCGCCTGGTTTGCTGCGGGAAGTGCGACCCTCGTTCGGATGGCCGGCGCAGCGTCTGCTCCACGGGAAGAGCCGAAAGCTCTAGGACGGGAGATGCGTCCTACCCATATCAAAGTCAAGGCGCGCTTTGCCGCGCCTCCTGGCTATCCGCTCCGACCGCGCCGTTGCACCCCATGCGCGGATGAGGCAAGCTGTCGCAGGTGCAATACTGACTTGCGACACCGGGGCTACAGCGAGGGTGACGGAAGCGGCGAGTCCGGGTATAAGGCGCCGCCCTATCGGGGTGTTTCGAACGACGGCCGGACTGGGAGGTCTGGCATGGCGAGCCGGTCGTGTCGCAAAGCGAATTCGGGTCGGAAATCGGCCGCCCGGCAGGAGAAGCGTATTGCAGCCCACTGACATCAGCAATCCCGACTATTTCCATAAGGTCGTCGATTGCCAATGGGCCTGCCCGGCGCATACGCCGGTGCCCGAATACATCCGCCTCATCGCCGC
>Ga0210394_10003414_pt1 | contig 20008 bp, 15 predicted proteins | sample IncBWC12MmetaG_FD_160121 | JGI IMG/M metagenome (GOLD analysis project Ga0210394, IMG submission 160121) | Forest soil microbial communities from Barre Woods Harvard Forest LTER site, Petersham, Massachusetts, United States - Inc-BW-C-12-M | ecosystem: Environmental > Terrestrial > Soil >...
AAGTACCCGGTAGTTGACCGCTGGGATGTTGTCCACGCCTACTCACCGCGCCAGAAGATGTTCGTCAATTATCTTTCGGTTCCGGAAGTGCTCGACGTAAAGAGCCTGACCGATATTTTCGACGCGGTGGGGGCAATTCGTGGCGATAGCTTCAATCTAACGAGAGGCGACTATCCGGAACGCATTCTCGGTACCCGCGTCAGTGCCAATGGCATCTCGATGACGCAGGTCGCGCCGATTCTTGGCCGCAGCTTCACGGAGCAGGAGGATCGTCCTGGCGGACCACCCGTCGTCGTTCTTAGCGCGGAACTTTGGAAGCGAAGCTTCGCATCAGATCCAAAGATTCTTGGCCAGCCGATTCGTCTGGACGGCGTGGCCTACACGGTAATCGGCGTGATGCCTCCCCACTTCGATCTGTGGGGCGGAGAGTTATGGATTCCCCTCCAACTCAATCCGTCGGACTCAAATCGCACGGATCGGCGCAACTGGATTATCACCGTCCTTCGCAAAGGAGTCACCGAACAGGCGGCTAATGCGCGTCTGGCTGTGCTCGCAAAGCAACTCGAAGAGCAGTACGGCGCCACAATGCCGGACTATCGTGGCTGGGATCTGCGTGTCTGGAATGTAAAAGAAGCCGTCAACGGCAGCGTGAAACCCGCATTGGTGGTGCTCGCTTTCGCGGTGGGACTATTGATTCTGGTTTCCTGCGCTAACGTCGCCGTCCTGCTACTGGCGCGCGGCACTGTGCGGATGCGCGAGATCGCCGTGCGATTGGCGCTCGGGGCTGGCCAACGGCGCGTGCTTCGGCAGATTCTGACCGATAGCCTCGTGCTCTCCCTTGCCGGTGGCATTTTAGGGGTTCTCGCAGCAATCGCGTGTTTGCCTCTCCTCATCCATCTGATCCCTGATGAATATCTCGACGTCGCGCCAGACCTGATTCGCATCAATCCGGCCGTGCTCGCGATTGCGGCGGCAGTCGCGGTTGCGATGGGTGCGCTTTTCGGAATTGTTCCGGCGTGGCAGGCGTCACGGCAAGATCTCGTCGTGGCATTGAAGGAAGGGAGCGGCAAGATCGGCGGCGATCGAGCAGGGCGTTCGGTGCGCGACGTGATGGTAGTGGTTGAAATCGCGCTTTCGCTGATTGTGCTGGCAGGCGCGGCGCTGATGGTTCAAAGCTACAAGCATCTTGAAGGAATCGATCTCGGCTTTCGGCCGGATCATGTGCTGAGTTTTTCGATATCACTCCCCGAAACGAAATACCCTCGAGCCGAACAGATCGCACAATTCTTCGATCGCGCCATTGAATCCATCAGTTCTCTTCCCGGCGTGGAAAGCGCCGCCGTGGTCTCCGGGCGACCGATGATAGATCGCACCGAAGACCTCACGTCGCAAGACTTCGTGATCGAAGGCCGCCCGGAGCAAGATGCTCGAGGGGCCGAGAACGCGAATTTGCGCGTCGTCAGTCCCGGATATTTCCGCACCATGGGGATTCGCCTGCTTCAAGGGCGTTCACTATCGGAGCAAGACAGCCGCGACGCCCCGCGCTCGGTTGTAATCAGCGACACGCTCGCTCACCTAAATTGGCCAAAGGGAGACGCGGTAGGTCACCGGATCAGGATGGGGCAATTATTCGGGCGTCGTGATGCTTTTACCGGCACCGCGACGCGCGACGCTTCCCTCGAAATCGTCGGCGTGGTTTCAGATGTGAAACAAACGCGAGTCCTCGAAGCACCGGTGCGGCCAGAGATCTATCTCCCGCTCGACCAGCAGGAAACCGCTCCACGAATCATGGCGGTCGTCGTGAGAAGCACTATGGACCCCGCCCAACTGACGTCCGCGGTTCGAAAAGCCGTCGCTTCGGTGGATGCCGAGCAGCCGATTTACGACGTCAGCACGATGGACGAAGTCGTCGCCGACTCGTTCGGGCCCAAGTGCCTTACTCTGTTTCTGCTTCTATTTCTCGGCTGCGTGGCGCTTCTGCTTTCCTCTATCGGGCTCTATGCTTTGATTGCATATTCCGTTAACGTTCGCCGCCATGAAATCGGTATCCGCATCGCTATTGGAGCTCAGCCCACGGATATTCGACGCCTGATATTGCTGCAGGGTCTCAAACTTACAGCCATCGGAGTGCTCGCTGGTCTCGCCGGCTCCTTGGCAGCCACTCGGCTAATGCAGGGCATCCTTTACGGGGTCAGCCCCACAGATCCGCTCACATTGCTTTCCGTAGCGGCTGCTCTCTTCGGTGCAGCCGTGCTCGCCTGTTACCTTCCTGCCCGTAGCGCTGTTGGCATCGAGCCGATCATCGCACTTCGACACGAGTAAGGGATGACGGCAATATTTCTGAAAGCTGACACTCACTCCTGATTCATTCCAAGATGAATTCGACGGGAAAATCGGGCGGGGCTAACTCAGACTAATCTGCAGCGGCTACCGCGGTGGGTATATTCCGTAGATAACGCCACGGGTTCACAGGTGTGTTATAGATGCGCACTTCGTAATGCAGGTGTGGGCCGGTGGAACGGCCGCTCGCGCCTTCGTACCCGATCACATCGCCGCGCTTCACGTGCATTCCTACCTGAGTGTTGAAATTCGAAAGGTGGCCGTACCAGGTGGTGACGCCGAATCCGTGATCGATTACGACAAGCTTGCCGTACCCTGCGCGCCGGTCGACCACCGTTATAACTCCGTCGGCGGAAGCCCGGACACCATCGCCATAGTGCGAGGCGATGTCCATCCCGGCGTGAAACGCGCCTTCACCGCTGAACGGATCGAGCCGCTCGCCAAAATGACCGGTAATTTCGCCGACCACGGGCCATAGGGTCGGCACGATTCCAAGCGCGCTGAGCTGCATCGAAGGCATCAGTCGCAACCCGCCATTCGAAACGGTCACCAGCGAGGCGTTCTTCTCCAGATAGCTGAACTCATCGAGCGACTGCTGGAACTCAGCCGTAGTACCTTCCGTGACGTCGGTAAGCGCAAAAGGAGTCTGTTGGAAGCGGTTCAGGCCGTAGGCCATCGCCACTTCGCTGGCCAGCGATTGCAGCGAGTTCAGGCGCTGGTTCGTGTCCTTCACTTCGGTCTGAAGCTGCTTATACTGCTGCTTCAGGTTGTCCTGCTCGCGGCGAAGCGAATTGTAATTGGTAGCTTTCAGCAGCATCCGGGAATAGGAGCCGATGCCGGCCAAGATGGTGATCCCGCCGACGATGGCCAGCACCATCAGCACGTTCAGTACGTAGAAAGGTACCCGCAAGCGCCGCATGCCGCCTGAGGCGCTTGAGGCAATAAAGAACGTGTATGACTTGCCTTTCATCGTCTGTTTTTGTCCTGAATTAATTGTGCGTCACTTGGCCGAACGCCGGGCGCCATTCGCCACGGCTAGCCATTCCCCTCAGAAGTCTGAACCGGGAGCTTTGGTCCGAAACCGCATGGATTGTAGAGACCATCCTGCCTTCCGTCAACCTCAATCTCCCGTTTTGCATAGACGCGCTCGAGCTTTGCTTTCTCACTCCACCCTAAGTCTATAATGCTGCTGGTACTACCTTAACCTATCGGCGAACTCTGCCACAACTGTACTGAAGTTCAGGCATGCACAAAGAAGACCAACTGGTCGAAAAATTCGCCCTCGCTGTCCCTTCTATTGTGGGACATCGCGGTTCCGGCGCCTTGCGTCTCGGAATCGGCGACGATTCGGCAATTTTGTCCCCTGGGGGCCCCAACGACTGGGTTTTGAGCTGCGACGCCTTTTTAGAAGGAGTCCATTTTCTGGCGAAGGCGCATCCCGCGGACTCCGTCGGCTACAAATCCCTGGTTCGCGCGGCCAGTGATCTCGTTGCGATGGGCGCATCGCCTCGGTATTTCTTGCTGACCCTCGCACTACCCGCGTCCCGAATTGGAACATGGCTTGACGCGTTTCTCGCAGGGATGGCCCGCGCGGCTCGCTATCTCGGGATGCGCCTGATAGGAGGGGATACAACCAAGAGCGGGTTAGTCTCGATCAGCATCACCGTGCTCGGCGAGGTCTCTCGTGGGCGAGCGCTTCATAGATCGGGCGCCCGTCCCGGCGACCTCATATATGTTACCGGAAAGCTGGGCCGCGCTCAGCTTGGCCTGGAGCTTGCGCGAGCGAACCTGATGCGCCGGAGCGGACTTCAAGACGTGTTGCGTCAGCACCTATACCCTCGCATCCCTGTGAAGCTTGGTGAATGGCTCGCCCGGAGCCAAACCGCAAGCGCGATGATGGACATCTCCGACGGCCTCTCGACCGATCTTACCCGTCTCTGCGCTGCGAGCCGGGTGGGTGCCCGCATCGAAGCGCAGCACGTGCCACGCGTTTCGATCCCAGCGCCTCTTTTCCGCAGGGCCAGGAGGATGGATCCGCTCCAAATGGCTCTTCACGGCGGCGACGATTATGGTCTGCTTATCGCGGTTCCCCGTCGGCGTGTGAACAGGCTTCAGCGTGCGCCGGATTTTTCGAGCCTTACTTGCATCGGTGAGATCACGCCGGACCGCAGAATCCTACTCGTCAAGGACAACGGTTCTACAACGGCCCTCGAGGCTCATGGGTGGGATCCGTTCAGGCGCAAATGAGTCATCCGGCGTGGTAAAGTTTCGTCCACAATCATAAGTGCGAGGATGTGGAAGCGATGCGATTCGCCGATTTGAACCGTACGCGACTGTATAGAGTCTTCTCGATACTGCTTTTCTTGATCACTCCTGGTTCGATCCTTGCACAGTCAACGGTTCGGAAAGCCGGCCCAACACCGGTAGTCGCTTCCGCCTCGATTGCCGAACAACGCGCTGCTCGCGCTCTCGAGTCCGTCCGCCAGAATCCGCTCGAACTGCGCGAGTTTCTCGTGCGGATGCCCAAAGGGGCCGACCTTCATAGTCATTTGGCCGGAGCCGTGTACGCGGAATCGTGGATTCGTGACGGTGCCGACGACAAACTTTGCGTCGATCTCGACACTCTCTCTTTCTTCAAGACCGACGCGATGACGCGCAGCATCCCGCCGCAGCCTGTCTGCGGCGAAGGCAACGCAGCCGCTTCGCGCGCTTTTGAAAATCAGCATCTCTACGATTCGCTGGTGGACGCGTTCTCAATGCGCTCCTTCGTTCCTTCCGCCGGCGCGAGCGGCCACGATCATTTCTTCGATGCGTTTGCAAAATTCCAGATCGTCGATCCGCGCCACACCGGCGAATGGCTCGACGAAGTTTCCTCCCGCGCCGCCGCGCAGAACGAGCAGTACCTCGAACTGATGGACACGCCGCCCTTCGTCCATACGATTCAGATAGCGAACGATCTCGGCTGGCAGGATGATCTCGCCAAATTCAGGCAGGCGCTGCTCGATCACGGTCTGCGCGATGATGTCGCCGTTGCACGCGCTCATTGGGATCGGGCCGAAAAGCTTCGAAACGAACGCCAGCATTGCAGTCAGCCCGATGCTTCTCCCAGCTGCAATGTCGAAATACGCTTTCTTTATCAGGTTCTTCGCGGTTTTCCAAAACAGCAGGTATTCGCGCAGGCCCTGCTTGGGTTCGAAGTCGCTTCGGTTGATCCACGCGTCCCCGGCATCAACTTCGTGATGCCTGAAGATGGCTACATCTCAATGACGGATTTCGCGCTGCACATGCACATGGTCGATTTTCTTCACGGGCTCTATCCCAAAGTTCGCATCACTCTGCACGCCGGAGAAATTGCTCCGGGGCTTGTTACTTATGAAGGCCTCTGCTGTCATGTGCGCCTCGCAGTCAACGAAGGACACGCCGAACGCATCGGTCACGGAGTAGATGTGATGTACGAAAATCGTCCTGGCGATTTATTGAAGGAGTTGACCGCAAAACACGTGATGGTCGAAATCAATCTGACCAGTAACGACGTGATTCTGGGCGTCACAGGAAATTCACACCCATTCCCGCTCTATCGCAAGTTCGGTGTGCCCGTCGCTCTCTCAACCGATGACGAAGGCGTCTCACGCATCGATCTCACCCACGAATACGTGCGCGCGGTTCAAACCTACAATCTGCGCTACGCCGACCTGAAAAAACTGGTGCGCACCGGACTCGAACACGCGTTCCTGCCAGGCCCGAGCCTTTGGGCGGCGCCAGATGATTTCTCCCGCTCGAATGCGGCCTGTTCGCAGGATGGCCTCGGTGCGGAAAACCCCACCTCCGATTGCTCCTCATTCCTGCAATCAAGCGAACGAGCCCATCAACAATGGGAGTTGGAACACCGCTTCCGAACCTTCGAGTCAACCTTCTGATTCTTGAGTTTGCTTGTCGCGGTAAGAAATGCGAACGCTAATTCGGCTTGGGTGCCGAAATTTTCTCTAACGGCTTCACGACGGCACTCGCGGCGGCTGGCGTCACCGCTGAACGCGGCGTCGCAGGTGTCTTCACCGGGGGTATCGCCTGCGTCTGCGTCAACCCCTGCTCGGCGGCGTCGGCGGGCGGCGCCGTGTCCGGCGTATCCACCTTTACCTGATGTCCTACCGCTTCCTTCTCGAGCGGCACCACATTCTGAAAGTCCTGCGCCGGATAGGCCTCAACCGCCTGCTGCATGAATTCGAGCCAGATGGGCAGGGCCGCGCGTGCTCCCGTCTCTTTTTTCCCCAGCGATATGCGTTTGTCATCGTTTCCCACCCACACGCCCGCCGTGATGTGGGGAGTGAACCCGATATACCACGCGTCAGTGAAATCGTTTGTTGTGCCGGTCTTCCCCGCCGAAACGCGCCCTAGCTCTTTCGCGCGTACACCGGTGCCAAACTGTACAACTTCCTCAAGCATTGCCGTCATCGTCCGCGCCACATCGGGTTGCACGACATCCTTCACATTCGGCCGAGGCTCTTCGAGAACTGCGCCGTCGTATGATGTCACTCGGCGTATATCGTGCGGCTCGATGTGAATCCCGTCGTCAGGAAATACAGTGAACGCGGATGTGTGCTCCAGCAACGACAAGTCAGCGGCGCCAAGCGCCAGCGGCAAATAGGGTGGAAGCGGGCTCGTGATTCCAAATCGTCGCGCCATATCGATTGTGTTCTGCACGCCAACGTGCTCGAGCAACCGAACCGCTGGCACGTTGCGCGAATCGGCCAGCGCGCGCCTGAGCGTGATGCGTCCCTCGAATTTCAAATCGTAATTCTTGGGCGAGTAGTTTTGGCCGCCGCTGCGGAACGTCACCGGCTCATCCACGATCGTATCGAACGGCGATGCTCCCTGCTCGAGCGCCGTCGCATACACGTACACTTTGAACGAGCTGCCCGTCTGCCGCACCGCCTGCGTCGCGCGATTGAATTTTGATTGGTCGAAATCATAGCCGCCCACCATCGCCTTTACTTCGCCCGTCGGATTATCAATGGCCAGCAACGCCGCTTGTGCCACAGGTTGCTGCTCGAGCTGTACGTGTAGAGTCGAGCCCGCCACTTCCTTGATTGAAACCACAACTACATCGCCCACTTTCAGAAGCTGCGATGGCGACTTCTTCCCCGTCCATGCGAAATCCGTGGGCGTGAGCATCGCGTGATAGGTGCCCACCCTCACGGTCGCGAATGTCGGCTCGACCGTCGTCACAAGTCCCGGGAAGTAATCGCCCTTCGCGGGCGTGCCACGCCATTCCTCATTTTGATAGGCATCCAGCTTAGCAGAGGAATTCGGCCCGCCGGAATTATTTTGCGAGCCGGAGTTTTGCGTGAAAATGTTCGGGAGATTTCCCCGCCAGCCGTGCCGGCGATCGTAGGCGTGCAGCCCATCCCGCACGGCCTGCTCTGCAGCTTTCTGCATTGCGACATTCAGCGTCGTGTATACGCGCAGACCTTGTTCGTGAACAGCGGCCGTCCCATAGGTGTGTTCGAGATACTGCCGTATGTCCTCGACGAAATACGGCGCGAAATCATTGCGCGCCGATGACACATGCAGCCCGAGCGGATCCTTGGTCGCAGCCAGCGCTTGCGCTTGCGTCACTTTCCGATCGTGCGCCATCAGCGACAGCACCAGATTCCTCCGCGCCAGCGCCCGCTCCGGATGCGCAATCGGAGAGTAGATCGGCCCGCGAATGATCGCCGCCAGCGTCGCAGCCTCAGGAAGGGTCAGCTGCCCGACAGGCTTGCCAAAGTAATATTCCGACGCCGCCTCAAAGCCGTAGTTTCCCGCTCCCAGATAGATCTGGTTGCAGTACATCGTGAAGATCTGTTCCTTCGTGTAATGGCGCTCGATCTCGATTGCAAGAATCGTCTCCTGCAACTTGCGGTGGAGGCTGCGATCCGCGCGATTCAGGAAAAGGCCGCCGGCCAATTGCATCGTCAGCGTGCTGGCGCCTTCCTTCATTCCGTGATGGCGAACGTCGTGCCACGCCGCTTCCAGCACCCGCGGAAAATCCACGCCCCAGTGCTCCTCGAAATGCTGATCCTCGGTGGTGAAGATCGCGTCCCTCAGCACCTTGGGAATCTGGCCGTACGTCAGCAGGATTCGGCGTTGTAGCGCGAAAGTTCCAATGGACTGGCCGTCGGCGGCGTACAACTCCGTAACGACATCCGGCCGGTAATCCTCGAGCGCGTGAATCTCAGGCAGGTCACTTGAATAGACGAAGAGAACCCCGGCTGCCGCGCCGATGCCGATCGCGCACACCACCAGAAATCCAAACGCGAGGCGCCCAAACAGCGTGCCTCCGCCGATCTTCATCGTCGCTCGATAAAAACGTTCCATTAAACGGCCATTCTATCGCATCCAGCCATGTCCCACCGGCCACTACCTTCATGCGGTGTTTCCAAAATTTTATCGGTCCCGGCCCAAAACCCTTAGATGCCGGCTGCGAAGGTTGGAGTAGTATTGCCCCTTGCGAGAAACAGGCTAAGCGCAGTTCCGGGGAAAATATGGAAGCGGATCCCATTCTATTTCGCGATTTGACGTATGTATTCCTGGCCGCCACGCTGGGCGGATTGCTCGCCTGGCGCCTGAAGCTGCCTCTCATCCTCGGCTTCGTCGTCGGTGGAGTCGTCATCAGCCCTTTCACTCCGGGCCCCCAGCTTTCCGATCTGCACACTTTCGAGGTATTTGCTGAAGTTGGTGTTGTCCTCCTGATGTTCTCAATCGGCGTGGAATTTTCGATTCCAGATTTGATGCAAGTGAAGTGGGTGGCAATCGGCGGCGGAACGCTCGGCATTGTGATGTCGATCGCGCTCGCCTTGATTGCTTCCCGGCTCGCCGGATGGAGCATGGCGCAGGGCATCGTTGTCGGTGCCACGATTTCCGTCGCCAGCACGATGGTGATGGCTCGCCTTCTTACCGATCGCGGCGCCCTCGGCACCACCTATGGCCGAGTCATGATCGGCATAACGCTCGTGGAGGATCTCGCCGTTGTCTTCATGACCGTCGTCCTTCCCGTCTTCAACGGCCCCTCCGAAGGCCGCCTCCAAAAAATCGCGTGGACGCTCGGCAAAGCAGCTCTGTTGCTGGTTCCGCTTGCATTCCTAGCATTGACGGTGGTGCCAAGACTTCTTCGTCGTGCGCGGCGCACCGAGGATCCAGAGATCTTCCTGCTGGTAGCCGTTGCGATTTGTCTCGCTTGCGCAGCGCTCGCGCAAACACTCGGTTTTTCCGTCGCGCTAGGCGCTTTTCTCGCCGGTGTCTCCATCAGCGGATCACACGATCTGCACGAAGCTCACACCAAACTTCTACCCCTGCGCGACGCTTTTGTTGCCATGTTTTTCGTCTCGCTCGGCACCCTCGTCGTTCCCACCGTAATCGTTCACAATCTTCCCCTGCTCGGCATCATGCTGCTTCTGATCGTCTTCGGGAAATTCGGCATCTGGTTCGCAGTGCTGAGAATCTTCCGGTATTCCAAGTGGACCGCCATTGCCGTCGCCGCCGGACTCACCCAAATCGGCGAGCTTTCCTTCATCCTCGTGGAAGTCGCGCGCAAATCCGGAATGGTCGGCGACGAGATTTTCACCGCGACCCTCGCCGCCTCCTTGATTTCGATTTTCCTGAACGTGTTTATCGTGCGTGGTGTGCTGAAGTGGGTGGAACCGAAGCTGCCCGAAGCCGAACGCGCTACTGCTCCTTCACTAAAGGAATCGCACGCCTGAAAATTAAGCCAGCGCCGCTTCCGCGTCCTTGATCGTCGGGTACGTTTTGAAAAGCTGCGAGACGTGCGTCATGTCCAGTAGCGCCGTCACTTGCCTGTTCATTCCTGCGAAGGCGAGCTTGCGCATCCCCCTTTGCGCGCCCACGTGCGCAGCAACCAGAGCTCCAAGCCCCGCCGAATCAATGAACTCCACATCGCTAAAGTCGAGCACGAGGGCAGGCCCCGTCTCGGTGCGCATGGCGTCTTGAAAAATGAACACGGTTTGAATATTCAAGGGTCCCTTAAGATGCAACACACGCTGACCGTCTCGCGCACCGGCAAACGCTACAACTTGTAGATTTTCTTTCGGCATAGGACCCGGATTCTAGCGAAAACAGCTCGACCGCATTGTGAATATTCTGTTACAACGCTTGGGCCTGTTTCTTCAATCGACGCTACCATCGACGTCTATTTTTGCGACATCTTCTCCTCACCAGCCACGATCGCATCTGCTTCAATCTCCACCAGCATTTCCGGCGAGACAAGGCCGCTCACCTGCACCATCGAGCACGCCGGACGAATCTGCCCGAAAAATTCCCCGTGTGCCCGTCCAATTTTCTCCCAATCCCCAATATTCACCACGAAGATCCGCGTTCGCACTACGTCCGAGAGCTTCGCTCCCGCCTTCGCCAGCGCCGACTCGATATTGCGGATCGTCTGCACGGTTTGCGCATAGGGGTCTCCCTCCCCAACAACTTTTCCGCCAGCATCCGTAGCCGTCGTGCCAGCCACGTGCACATAGGGTCCCATTCGCACTGCCCGCGAGTAACCAACAATCGGCTCCCAAGGCGTCCCAGACGAGATATTTTGTCGTTCCATTTCACTCTCCCGCGATTGCCGTCAAGACTGCCGTCACCAAAAGAATATCACGCACGCAGGTTTGGTTCCCTGGCCCTGGGAACACCGGGCGAAACTGCGCTGGACAGATTTTTACGAACTCTCTAAGCTGTGTTTTCAGCTAGCCGGAGGAAAAAAGACTCACACATGAAGTGCAATAATATCCTCGAAACCATGGGCAGCACGCCCCTCATCCGCCTCAATCGCCTCACCAAAGGCCTCGAGCCCGAAATTTACGTGAAGGCTGACTACATGAATCCCGGCGGCTCGGTGAAAGATCGCATCGGCAAATGGATGATTGACGACGCAGAGCGCCGCGGCGTCTTGAAACCGGGGGGCACGATTATCGAAGGCACCTCCGGCAACACCGGCATGGGACTCGCTCTCGTCGCCGTCACGCGCGGATACAAAGTCGTCTTCACCATTAACGACAAGCAATCCCGCGAAAAAATCGACCTGTTGAAAGCGTTCGGCGCCGAAGTGATCGTTTGCCCCACCGCCGTCGAACCAGAAGATCCGCGCAGCTATTACTCCGTCGCCAAAAAACTAGCGCGCGAAATTCCCAATTCCTACTACCCGAACCAATACGAAAATCAGATGAATCCGCAGGCCCACTACGAAACCACCGGTCCGGAAATCTGGGACGACACCGAAGGAAAAATCACGCACTTCGTTTGCGGCATGGGCACGGGCGGTACGATCAGCGGCGTCGGCCGCTACCTCAAAGAAAAAAATCCAAACATCAAAATTATCGGAGTCGACCCAATAGGCTCGCTTTATTTCGATTTCGTGAAGTCAGGCAAGGTTGGTAAAGCCACCACCTATGTCGTCGAAGGAATCGGCGAAGATTTCTTCCCCGGCACGATGAACCTGAAAATCGTCGACGACGTTGTCCAGGTGAACGACGAAGAATGCTTCGTCTGGGCCCGCCGTCTCGCCAAGAAAGAAGGAATTTTCACAGGCGGTTCAGGCGGCGGCTGCGTTTCCGGCGCTCTGCGCATCGCGAAAAGTGGCAAGAAAGGCGATTTCATCGTCGCATTTCTCCCCGATTCCGGCACGCGCTACCTCAGCAAAATTTACAACGATGGCTGGATGCAGGAGCACGGTTACGTTGACGCAGAAGTGGCAATCTCAGCCGCCGATGTGATTCGCGTGAAGCATCAAAACGGAAAATCGCGCGACCTCGTCATCGTTCGCCCGTATCAAACTGTCTTCCACGCCCTGCAGACCATGCAAAAAGAAGATATCTCGCAGCTCCCTGTCCTCGAAGACGACAATCACCCCATCGGCACCGTCTTCGAAGACCAGATTCTCAACCTCGCCCTCCAGGGAAAGGATCTCCGCAAACTCGTAATCCGCGAAGTAATGGGCGCCGCCCTGCCGCAAGTTCCTGCCAACGCCCCTGTGGAGCGCATCACTCACATCCTCAGCCACGACAGTCCCGCCGTCTTCGTCGAAATGCCCAGCGGCAAACTCGAAGTCCTAACCAAATTCGACCTGATGGACACAATTTCAGGCCTAGTCTCCCAATCCCGCTAATCGCCGTCGAAAACCCGGATAGCCACGACGAGGCCTTCCTTGTCGCGTGGGACTTTTCTAATTTTGGAGTCGGCGCCTTTGCCCATGACGGAACTCGCAACTCTGCAGCACGACGCGCTTCCGTCTCAACATGGAACAGGTCAACTTCTCGCCAGCGAAGAACCTGGCAACGCAGAATTCGAAACAAGGCGACCCTTGTTAAGGAAGCCGCCCTGCTTCGACTCTGTTCCGCGACGCTTACTTTCCTGAATCATCAAGCTGTTTTGTCAGCGCCTCTTCCTTTGCCTTTGCCTCACCTGCGTCGATCGTCGCGTCAATTTCGTCGCCGAGCGCGGTAACTAGTCGTGTGTTCGTCTTCAAATATTCAGGATAGGGCGGAGAGCTAGGACGTGTCTTGTTTTTGTTAAGATGATCAATAGCATTGTTCATGTTCGTCGCTAAATCGTTGGCGAGCGCGGTGACACGATCGATCGCATCCTGCTGCCAAGGGCTAGCCACTGTTCGATGCGATTGCAGCCCGCGTGTGTTTTCCTGCAACTTATTTACGTCTTCCTTGATTCTGCCGAGAGTCGCAGCGTGGGTATTCCAGCTCGGCCCGCTTACCAAGCTGTAGGACTGCATCTCGACGGCACCCTTCTTGATCTTTGCCACGAGCGGCTTGGCCGCCTCCAGTTGGGCAGTTACGCTGGCATTATCAGCGGTGGCTTGGCCAAATGAGCTGGTGGGCACAAAGCCTGATGCGAGCAACAGAGCGCCAGACAATACGATTCTGAATTTCATCCTCGTTCTCCTCCTTTTAGGGATTACCTTCCACCCGAGAGCCTACCAAGGGTCTTATAGCACGGCAAGCAACGCAAAATTTTGTCTCGCTATAACGACCTGTGCATCGTCGCGTCAGTCGGTTTGCGCCTTCATCTGGTCCAGGACTTGTTGAATGTTGGCGGATGCAGATTTCTGTCGTTGCGGGAATTCCTTGAAGGTGATGAGGAACTGTCCCACGATGGCCTGCGCCGGAACCATCACCCAGAGCTTATCGGCATACCAGCGCTCGAACAGCTTTGCATCCATCGTCACTTCGAATGGGTCCTGCCGCAGATTAATGACCAGCGGGACAGTCCTCGGCTTGGCCACATCGGCCCACCAGGAATCCTTGGTAGCAAACGTGACTTTCCAATCGCCGTATCGAAATGCGTTGAGGCTACCGGAATCGTCGAAATAGAAAATCTCCTTCCGCTGGCCGGGTCCTTTGCCGGAGAGAAGGTCGCTCATGTCATACGCGTCGAGGTGAACCTTGAATGTCCTGTCAACACCCTTATACCCAGTCAGAAGCTGCTGTTTCACATCCGGCACACCGGCTGCGGCGAGGAAAGTAGGCGTCCAATCCTCGTGCGATGCGATGTCGTTGATGATCGTGTCTGGCTTGATGACGCCGGGCCAGCGAGCGACGCAAGGCACACGGAATCCTCCCTCCCAGGTGGTTCCCTTTTCTCCGCGGAAAGGCTCGGTACCTCCGTCCGGCCAGGAGAACTTTTCGGCCCCGTTGTCCGAGGTAAGAACAACAATTGTGTTGTTAGCGATACCCAGGTCATCAAGCTTCTTCAGTAGTTGTCCAACAACCCAATCGAGCTCCATCATCCCGTCCGCATAGAGACCGTAACCGCTTTTGTTTTCCCACTCCGGGCTGAGCCGGGTCCAGACATGCATGCGTGTTGTGTTGTGCCAGACAAAGAATGGCTTTCCGCTTTTCGCGGATTTGTCCATGAAATCGAGCGAGGTTTGCAGCAGATCTTCTTCGATTGTCTCCATACGTTTTCGGGTAAGTGGGCCGGTGTCTTCGCACTTCTGTTTCCCCCATGGGCCGAAACGCGGGTCCGCGGGCGCCGGATTGTCCGAAGTCAAAGCAACGCAACGGAGCACCCCGCGAGGACCAAATTTCTCGTGAAAGGCGGGTAACTTTGGATAGTCCGGGTCTTCCGGTTCTTCCTCAGCGTTGAGGTGATAAAGATTTCCGTAAAATTCATCGAAGCCGTGGACGGTGGGCAGGAATTCGTTTCGGTCCCCGAGGTGGTTCTTGCCCACTTGAGCGGTGGCGTATCCGAGCGGCTTGAGCAGATCGGCGATTGTGGGGTCTTCCTTCTGCAATCCGAGCGTCGCACCCGGCAGTCCCACGGTCAAAAGTCCGGTGCGGAAGGGATGCTGCCCCGTAATGAATGCTGCGCGCCCTGCCGTGCAGCTCTGTTGCGCATAGTAGTCCGTAAAAAGAGCTCCTTCATTGGCAATGCGGTCGATGTTGGGTGTTCGGCCCCCCATCATCCCGCGATGGTAGGCGCTGATGTTCCAAACGCCAACGTCATCGGTCATGATGACGAGAATGTTGGGTTTCTTCTGCTGTGCTGCGGCTGGAAACGCCGCACAAAAGCAGAACGTCAAAAGGGCAAACATCGGCAACCTCAGCCGAAGACTTGATTTCATTTTCAGATTCTCCTCATATGGAAGGGGCTGATTCCATGCGTGGTTCTCACTGATTTGGAACTTTAAAAATCTGTTTCCAATCGTTCTTCATGCTCACAACAACCCAGCCGCGCTTCCCCGCTGCGTCGAGTCCGAGGCTCAGGCGGCCGATTGATGAGTTGCGGTCGTAAGCTCATTCACGGTCGGCGTCGTCATGGTGTACATACGCCGCTAACCGCGCTCCTGCTCCGGCACTGGTCCACTCCAGCATCTGGAAGTCGCCATCCGAATTGCCAAAGGCTGCGATGGGACGCCGTCCGATGTACTGATTGATGCCGACCGGTTTTCCCTCTTTGTCGTCGATGAAAGTGATCCCTGGCAGCCGCATGATCACCGGCATGCCGTCGCGGATTTCGAACTTCGTCTTTCGGGTGCTACCGATCACCTGTTCGGGTGGCACCCCATAGACTTGCTCGCTAAAGACTCGCATGAACTCGACACCGCCGCCGGAGACGATGTAAGTCTTGAAGCCATTCGCGCGCATGTACGTCATCAGCTCGATCATGGGCTGAAAAACCATCTCGGTGTAAGGTCGCTTGGTTTTAGGATTCTTCGCGGTGGCGAGCCAATCCTTCACAATCTGAGTGAATTCATCAGTCGTCATACCTGCGTGCGTCGCCACAATCAGCTCGATAAGCCCTTCTTCGCCACCAGCGAAGAGAGTTTTCATATCGCCTTCCAGAGCGGCTTTGAATGGCTGCTGCTCTTTCCACTCGGGATGTTGGGGCGCGAGCGCCTTTACGCGATCAAGCGCGAAGACCATCTGTACGTACATCGGCTGCTCTGACCAGAGCGTGCCGTCGTTGTCAAATACCGCGATACGCTCCGGGATTGGAACGTAGCCTGGTCCACCTTCTTTCGTCACCTTGGCGACGAAGCGGTAATCGCTTTCTTGGTGGTGCCGTCGTTCCAGGAAGGGAGTAAATCAGAGGCTTGTGCGAATGCGGTTCCGGTACAAACAACAAGTGCGAGCAGAAAGCAGCTCAGTCTCCCTACACAACTCGCCCGCCCCTTACCGATTCGTGCCCGCAACGCCGTAAATCCAGATGACCTTTGCAAGGCAAACCTCCCCGCTTGTCCCTGCACGGTATCCGTTCGATCCTTCGCAGTCTACTGTTAAAAGTGACATCGTTCACGCGGAAACAATCCATCGGGCTCGCAACCTCGGACCGGCCGGCATCTACGCCTGCTCTTCACTTTTGCTGTGGCCTTTCAGCAACGTAGACCAGCTGTCAGGCGGTCAATGAAAATTTCGTTGCGCCCCAAGTCCCACGCGGCGTGCGTCACCTTGGAGTGCGGCTTGTCCTGAGCGTGAGCCGAAGGGCGGTTTGCCGGCGCTTTCTTATTCCCCGGCTAGACGGGGAACGGCATTTGCTCCGCCCGCCGATTTACCACTCCCTTACCTCCGCCGCTCGAATCATTGACACTCCCTACCGCCCCACGTACAACAATAAAATAGGCTATGAATCGCGCTCCCTCAGCTCTCGTGCTTGCCGTAACCTGCCTCTGCGCAGCCTTATCCGCCCATGCGCAAGTACAACTCGTTGCCGGCATGACCCAGGAACGCCTCGTCCCGCGCGGATCATTCCCCGCTCAACTCTTCGGCTCCTGCACCGGTGAAATCGCGCCCTCAATGGCAATCATCGCTGGCGGCGTCGCGGTCCAAGGTCTCAAACCGCTCGACACCTCCGCCGATCTCGATAAACAGATGGCCGCCATCGCGAAATACGTCGAACAAAATCACGGCAAACTTATCCTGCTCGAACGCGTTCGCACCCTCAAAAACCCGGCTCCCTACGGCTCCTCCGATCCCGGCCAGCCCTTCGAAATCATCCAGCGCCTTCACGTCGAGCTTCCCCTCTCCGCGCCCATCGATGCGATTCTCCAGCGCCTGCTCGAACTTGGTCTCGATCGCTTTGGCGAGACCGTCCTATCCGCCAACGGTCACCGCGAGGAAGCCGTACTCTATCGCGTCACCGATCTCGATTCATTCACGCTCGCAATGCAGCAGCGCTGCGTCGCCGACGCCTGGAAGACGTGGTGTTCCACCGCCGCCGCAAAAGACGCCTGCAAGACCGCCGATCCGCCTCCGGACCTCGAGAATTTAACTTTCAATGCCCGATCGGAAGAACAGGTTTTGATTGCCGGTGTTGCCGCCACCTACTGGACGCTGAATTCCTTCCGCGGCGCGCCCCGCAACCCTTCGAAGGACTTGCTCGGCAACATCACCGTTCATTTCACCGGTTCAGTCTCGGCGATGTACCGGGTCCAGCCGGAAGAAAAGCCTTGAATCGCCGCGCTCCGGCGAACTCACTCAAACCCACGCAACTGCCACGCCGGATCGTTTTAGTTCTAGCCATAACTATTTTTGCGTTCCACGCGAAATCCGCCGCCGCTCGCGAGCCCCTCGAACGCCGCCTGCTACGCACAATTCAAATCGGCGCGCCGCAGGATGTCACAATCGAAGAAATCAAGCGCATCGCCGAAAATCCCAACGGCCAGTACATCGACAACATCCTCGCCCGCTCCGCTCTCCTCGTCCTCCAGCAGGACAACCCCAAGCTCACTCCTTACAACGAGCTCCTCGACAGCGTCCTCAACAACCTCGTGCCCGACAGCAACGCCTTCCCCACTCTCCCCACACTTCCCGATTTTCACGGCAAAGAAACCGTTTTCACGATGGTCTATGCCATGGTGATGAGCGGCAATCAGGAACAAGTCACCGGCGTCCTCGAAAAACATCTCCTCACAGGCGGCAAATACAAACAAGCCGTCGTAATCTCCGCGCTTCGCAATATCGGCACGCCCCGCGCTGTGGGCCTCATCCAGAAATATGCGGAAGCCGGCCAGGAAAGCAATCTCGCCCAGACAGCAATCGCTGACGAAGACTATCCCGTCCTCTTCGAAATGCACGACCGCTGGAACATGATTCCTCCGGCCGCTCGTAACCGCGACAATCTCCGCTCCATCGTTCAGAGCGGCTGCGACCAGCGCGCCGCAATGGCTGCCTATTGGCTCGGCTTTTTCGCGCCCAGCATCGATCCCAATAAAGAAGTAGCCGACCTGCAAACGCTCGAAGCCATCGTTAACAAGAACACACCCGATTGCGAAATGATGGAGCACGTAATCGCACTCAAATCGCTCGCTCTGCGCTCTCCCAAGTCCGTTGCGTATTGGAACCGGCTCGCGCGCCAGACCTCCAATGTGTGGGAGCGCCACCAGATCGTCATCAATGCCTGGGGCCGCTTCGGCCGCAAATTTGCGCCCGCGGCTCTCGATCTTCTCAAGACCGAACCCTCGCAATACATTCAGTGGGAGCTTCTAAACGGTAATCTGCAGACGCGCCAGGACTACGTCTACCGCGACTACTGGGACATTTGGATTCCTGCGAATATCCTGGTCCCCATGGAATTTCCCGAAGGCGGCCGCCGCCCCCCGCAACCAAAAATGGACGAATCAGATCTGAATGCTATGCTCCACTGGCTTGAATCCGGCGCCCGCCCCAAAGATCCCTGGGTTTACAATCACATGCTCTACCATCTCACCGATTTCGTCTCGGGTAACGACACGCACCGTCTTCTCCTCTTCTTCAACGCGCACCCCGAGCGCGCCAAGAATTATTGGATCATCGAGAATCTCACAGACCCGGCCGCGCTACCGTTGCTTAAATATTGGGCCACGCTGCCCGCGCCGCCCGACCAACTCGAAGATCTCAAGAGCCTTATCGCACGCCTCGATAATCGCAATCATCGCAACTCGCCAGCCACCACTCCCTGCTGCGAAGCCACCGAAATCTGCCTGCTCGACCATCTCACCCACGCCGAGCCCCCGTCCCCATTCGAAATCCACTCCGAAAAAGACGCCCAAGCATGGCTGCATTCGACAAGCCCCGCAGCCGCCGACTTCAAAATCGCCTACACCGACGACTCCAAGCGCTCCGCCACAGTCACCTTCAAAGCCGGCTTCGACCAACACTGGGAATTCATCTACGACTGCTGGCGCCGCACCGACCCAGCCGCCATCACCTCCCGCTGATTTTCGTTCCGGCTCTCCTCTTGCCCTGGTTAACATTGAAGCGTATTTGCTCGCGGGAAAGGTTGCCGGATGGTTTGCTGTTGTCGGCTAACCTTGTTGGATTGCGGAAGGGCTTCCCGCCTCACGGTCATTAGAACCAAACGGACGCACAAGTTAGGGCTATACTCCCCGTTTTGAGTGGAGTGTGCTATGCAACCGCAGTGGCCTAGTTTGAGTTGTCATGTCCCTGCCACGCTTCTGTTTGTTGCGATTGCTTTCCCTTCCACGCGCCGCCTCAATCTGACGGTCAAGCCGGAGATGGCCCATGTTTAGAAATGCGCTCATTCTTACGTTCTGTCTCTTGCAGTCGCGAACTCTGCTCGCTCAGGCGCCAATCCCGGACTGGTGCCGCGCGTTGCCTCGACCGGAATACAAAACCATCGAACGCGTCTCGATCAGCGACCCATGGTTCGAAGTTTATAAGCCTGCACAGAGCGTTTTTGCCATCTACGAACCGCACCAGGCCGAAGAGACTATCAGCTACCTGATCGTCGGCGAGAAGCGGGCTTTGCTCTTCGACACCGGCATGGGGATCAGCGACCTCAGGAAAGTTATCGCCCAGCTGACCGATCTGCCGATCGTCGTGTTGAACTCGCATACTCACAACGATCATGTCGGCGACAATTGGCAGTTCTCCACAATCTACGGAATGGATACAGACTTTACTCGGCAGAATGCACGCGGTTCTCGGCTGGACGCGCAGGCAGAAATCACGCCCGGCCAGATCTGTGGCGCGCTCCCGAAGGAATTTCACTCGAAAGCCTACGCAACCCAGCCCTGGAAGATCACGGCTTACACTCATGACGGCGACCGCTTCGATCTGGGCAGCCGCACTCTGGAAGTCATCGCAACCCCGGGCCACACGCCTGACGCCATCTCTTTGCTCGATCGCGCCAACGGTCTGCTCTTTACCGGTGACACATACTACCCTGC
>Ga0210394_10003415_pt1 | contig 20006 bp, 18 predicted proteins | sample IncBWC12MmetaG_FD_160121 | JGI IMG/M metagenome (GOLD analysis project Ga0210394, IMG submission 160121) | Forest soil microbial communities from Barre Woods Harvard Forest LTER site, Petersham, Massachusetts, United States - Inc-BW-C-12-M | ecosystem: Environmental > Terrestrial > Soil >...
CAATCCACGAAAAGGAGGCCCTCGATGCGTGAAAAGCCCGAGCAACCCGAAGAGCCGGGAAAATCCAAGAAGCCTCAGCAACAACAAACTATCTCTCTGCGAATCAGCGATGCCTTACTCACGCGCCTGGAACGTGTCAAGCAACTCATTTCCTCGAAGACCGGGGAGAAGGTTTCAACATCAGACGCCGCCAAACAGCTTCTCGAATCGACTCGTGAAGACCGCCTTGACGCCGTAGGCCTGATGGCGCAGCCGACCGAGTCCCTTCTCCAGATTCGCAGGAAGGGAGAAGCGCAACATGTTTTGTCGAAGGCCGAGTGGATACTCCTCGCGCACTTTGTGCAGCAGGGATTCGAAACCTTTTCCGGCAGGACGCCGAATCCTATCTCCCGCGAATCACTCCTCGCAATCCTCGACGCATTCTCAGCCGTTTACGAATTGCGGACCCAGCGCAGTTCTGGATGGGACTCCTATTATTTGAGCAATCTCCCTTCTGAGTTCCGCCCTGCAAGATCGAAGGGTTCCGACGACGATCAAGCGAGTTCAGACGTCGTGCGTCGGACAGTGGCCGAGACTCGCAAGCGTCTGAGTGATCCGGCAGTGAAGGTAGAATCGTTCTTCGCAGCCCGCAATCTGCACATCTTGCTGGAGGACGAAAAGCTTCCGGCGGCGGACAGCGTAAGCCGCGCACTCCGCCCCTTCTGGCCGGTGCTTTGGCGGCTCGCCGCACGAGGCCACTACTTCCTCACGGGAGAACCGCTCCGAGCGAAGTCTGCGAGTCAGGATTCCTTCTATCAGCCTCCGATACCATCGATCAAAGAGGGGGATTACACGCTCTCATTTGCCCGCGGCGAGGGCAACGACCTCTCTCTGCTTCTGAGTTTCCCCGGTCCCCGTGGTCCGATGTATCCCCTCAACGGCTATCCCAAGATCACGGAGTTTCGTGCTCTGTTAGCCGCCCTGGCCTCGGATAGCCCGATCCCCCGCTGGGAAGCCGAGCACTTTTTCGGTTACGTCGCGGCGTCGGAGGATGGCAAGGGTAAGGACTACTGGTTCCGCGCCAACACAAACGGCATCAGTTTCGGCTTCTCCGAAAAGGAGTGGCGAGCCGTGCATGCTCTGTTTCGCCGCGCGTGGGAACTCCCGGAAATACGCATGGCATGGGACGCGCTGACATTGGAATACGGTGAGCTGTGATGCTCTTCTGCTTCGCCGTAGTAGCCGAACCGGACGCGGCCAAGGGGCCGCATCGCCGGCATCTTGCCGACCAAGAGAAGAGCGGTGCCTTCGGCACCGGGAGTTGGACTGACACGTCACCCCCAAACGGGTGCCGCACTGCAACCAAGGTTGCTATATGGGAACCTACTGAAAATCCAGCAACTTGGCGCGAATCGCTTTCCCCGGGGCGCTGCGCAGTAACCAATGGTTCCCGTATGGGAACTTGTTGAATTTATGGGGTGAACTCGATGCCCTCCCTTCGAACGAAATCCGTCAGCACCAAAGTCACAGACGAAGAATATGCGCAGTTTGAAGCCCTCGCTGGCGAGCAGACGATCAGCGAGTGGGCGCGTGATGTTTTGCTAAAAGCAACGAAACCCAATGCAGGAGAGCAAACCGTTCTAGCGGAAGTCTTGGCGCTGCGAACGATTCTGCTGAATCTACACTTTGCCGTGTCCCAAGGGCAAACGCTGACCGCAGAGGATATGCGGCGGCTCATCGAGCAGGCGGACCAGAACAAGTTGAGCAAGGCGCAACAGCGCCTTGCCGAAGCAGCAACAGGGGGCGTGCCATGAAACAGAAATGGGGCCGAGAGGACGATGCGGGAGAATTCCCGAGCGACCGGGCGGTATGGACTATCGGAGCGTTCTGCGTTGCTCTGCTGAGTGTGTTCGCCATTGCTGGTTACCGCTACATGCGGGTGTGGACGCCGCTGCAACGGCACTACCTGACGACCTACACGGGAACGCCGGTTGCGGGAGCGCTGCGCACGGACGGCTGGTACACGCTGTTGATGGTGGTGACGCGGAAGGGTACGCGGATGGCGCTCGACAACGAAGTGGTGCCGTTCGTGACTGAGAAGGGCGAGAGCACATTCACGCTGACAGAAGAGGGCATGAAGATAGGTGACTTGAAGCTCGAATGGCGGCGCGGACGATATAAGAATGCGAAGTTGCATGAGTTCCTGGGCCACTGGATATATCAGGATAAGACGCTCACCGATCTGGCGAGACCGTCACTGTGGGGCGGCTTAGGTGTGTTGCTCGTGAGTCTAGTAGTGGCGATCCCGAAGGACGCGGCGCGCAGGAGAATACGCAAACATGGGCGTCGGCTGAAAGGCCCGGAGCTTGTGACAGTGCGTGCGTTTAACCGTCGCAACCGTTCAGACGGTATCGGCTTCTCGCAGCAGCAGAGCTTCAAGCAAAAAATACTCCGCAGGAAAGCTTGGCTGCGCCTGCCGCGCGAGATTGAATCGAGCCACATTCTGGTTATGGGTGATTCAGGCAAAGGGAAGAGTGCGCTCATCCGCCAAATCTTGTTGCAGATCGAGGAGCGTGGTGAGACGGCCATCGTGTACGATCCCGCGACGCCCGCCGACTATGTACCCTACTTTCTTACTCCGTCGCGCGGCGATTTGATTCTCAACCCGTTAGACCAGCGAATGCCCTACTGGACTCCCGGAGACGAACTGCGGCAAGGGGCAGACGCTCTGACTTTAGCCGCGTCGCTTTTCCCCGACAGACACAACGAGAATTCGTTTTTCGTGGAGGCCCCACGAAAAATCTTTGCGCACTTGCTTAGTTTTCATCCGACGCCACAAGAGTTGGTGTGGTGGATGTCGCATCCAGAAGAAATCGACCGGCGAGTGAAAGGAACGGAGTACGCGGCGATGATCGACCGGGATTCGCCGCCACAGCGCAATGGCGTCCTTGGTTCGCTGAGCATGGTAGCTGACGCCATGAGGCTGTTGCCGAGTGAAGCGGAGACGGAGCACCGTTGGAGCACGCTCGAATGGTCGAAGGAACGGCGCGGCTGGCTCTTTCTCACCAGCACACCGGACACCCGGAAGAACCTCGCGCCGCTCATCAGTTTGTGGCTGGACATGCTGGTGCTACGCCTTATGAATCAGGGAAGCATGAGTCCGCGTCCGGTGTGGTTCATTCTCGACGAACTCGCTACTTTACAGCGGTTGCCTCAGTTGCACACGGCGATCACGGAGAACCGCAAATCCAACAATCCGGTGGTGCTGGGTTTTCAGGGACGCAGCCAGTTGGAAGTGCGCTACGGGCATGAGGCGGAAGCGATGATGTCGCAGCCCTCGACGAAGATCTTCCTGTGCACGAGCGAGCCGCACGCAGCGAAATGGATCAGCGACACCATAGGAGAGCAAGAAATCGAGAGGATACGAGAAAGCAGGACAAATGAGCAGTTCCCACAATCGCGCAAATCGAAGGGCTATAACCTCGAACGCGAGATCAGGCCGCTGGTGATGGCAAGCGAGATCAGCGGCCTTGAGAAGATGCATGGTTATCTCAAGTGCGGAAATCTCGTGGCGCGGATGAGTCTCCCGTACATCGAGCTTGAGAGCCGAGAGCCGCAAAACATTGAGCGCCCGGCACAGCAGCCACCCGAGGAACCACCAAAAGTCACGGCGGCCGCGGCAGGAGCGGGCAAGCCGTCGGGGAATGGAGTTTCGGCGCAGAAACTCGTACCCAATGAACAACGACAGAGTTCGGAGCAGAAAATCCAGCGAGAGCCAGCGCGCAGGCAAAGGGACTTTTTCGAATAGGCCAACACATGCTTACCATCTCCAAACCTCTGAGCGCAGGTCAGGCACAGTCGTATCACGCGGAGGAGTTCTCAAACGCTCGCGAGAACTATTACACCGAAGGGGAGCAGATTCGCGGGGAGTGGCACGGAAGGCTCGCCGAACGGTGGGGACTACACGGCGAGATTCGCGAAGAGCACTTCCAGCGGCTTTCGGAAGGACAACACCCGATCACTGGCGAACAACTAATCCGCCGCCAAGCGGCCAGAGAATACATGAACACGCGCGGGGAAAAGGTAAGCGCGATGGAACACCGCGCAGGATGGGATGCGACGTTTTCGGCACCAAAGAGCGTCTCGTTGACCGCACTCGTGAGCGGTGATGAACGTGTCCGAGAAGCACATCGAGAAAGCGTTGCCGCCGCACTTGATGAGCTGGAGCGTTATGTCCAGGCCCGCATCGGCGGGAATCTTCCGGCAGAGACCACAGGCAAATGGGTAGCAGCGAAATTCGAGCACGACAGCGCAAGGCCGGTAGACGGCTACGCGGCACCGCAATTACACACGCACGTGGTCTTTTTCAACCTTACCGAGACCGACGATGGAGAGGCACACGCGTTACAGCCACGGGAACTCTACAAGACCCAGCAGTACGCAACGGCAGTGTATCGCTCGGAACTGGCCTATCGGTTGAAAGAATTTGGCTACGAGATCGAGCGCGGTGAGAGCAGCCAGCCAGAAATCAAAGGCTACAGCAAAGAGTATCTGGAAGCATCGAGCCCGCGCCGCCAGCAGATCGAGAAACATCTCGCAAAGGAGAACCAGCGAGGAGCAGGCGCAGCGCAGATCGCCGCGCACCAGACACGAGAAGGAAAGCTCGAACTCTCACACGAAGAGATGCAAGAGCGGCACAAAGAAATGGCCGTGCAGTTCGGTAATCAGCCGGAGCGCGTTGTCGAAGTGGCGCGGGAGCGAAGAGAACAACTAGAGGAAGAACCCGGAGAGAGAGCCATCAGCCAGGCGCTCACCTACTCGCGAGAGAAAAATCTGGAGCGTGAAGCGGTGGCCGAGGAGCGCGAGCTGCTGAGGGATGCGCTTAAGCGCTCAATGGGTGACGCCACGCTTGCGGAGGTTAAAGCGGAGTTCGAGAAACGCGTACAAGCGGGCGAGTTCATCGAGATGAGCAATCGCGCGCCGGGCCGCGCGTTCACCACTAGCGAGATGATCGGCTACGAGCGCAACACAATCCAAGTGATGCGCGCTGGGCAGAAGCAACACGCGCCCATCGCAAGTTTCGAGACACGCCGAGAGATCGAGCAAGACCACTCGCATTTGAGCGAGAGCCAGCGCGCGGCGGTCGAGCAAATCCTGTCGACCCGCGATCAGGCGACGGCTCTTGAAGGCGTCGCCGGCGCGGGGAAAACTACATCCTTAGTTGTAATCCGGGAAGCCGCCGAGCGAGAGGGCTATAAGGTGGAAGGCTTCGCGCCAACATCACGCGCTACGCAGAAACTCGGAGAAGCGGGAATCGAATCGAGCACCTTGCAACGTCATCTCACGCGGAGCGAAGAACCGCACGACGGACAAAAACGCCTCTACGTTCTCGACGAATCGAGTCTTGCGAGCACGAAGCAGATGAATGAGTTCCTGCACCGACTCAAAGATGGTGACCGGGTATTGCTGGTAGGTGACACGCGCCAGCATGAAGCCGTCGAAGCGGGCCGACCGTATCAGCAGCTACAAGAAGCGGGAATTGAGACGGCGCGGCTGGATGAGATAGTGCGGCAGAAAGACCCGGCACTCAAAGAAGTCGTGGAGCAATTCTCGCGTGGCAATGTGAGAGACGCAATGGAGAAACTCGACGCGCAGGGCCGCGTGCATGAAATCGCGGACCGCCACGAGCGCCTAACGGAAATCGCACGCGAGTACGCATCGAGACCCGAAGGCACGCTGGTAGTGTCGCCCGACAACGAATCGCGCAGAGAGATCAATCAGGTCATCCACCGAGAAATGCAGACGCGAGGGCAGGTGGACACACACGAGCACAAATACCGGGTGCTGATAGCGCGGCAAGAGATCACGGGAACGGACCGGCAGTGGGCCGCGCAATACGAAGTGGGTAACGTGGTGCGCTACACGAGGGGCAGCAAGACGCACGGCATCGAGGCAGGGGAGTACGCTCGCGTCGAGCACGCGAGCGAGAAAGAAAATATGGTGACGGTGAAACCCGTAAATGGGGAGCGAGTGAGTTACGATCCGCGCCGCTTGCATGGCGTAACGCTGTATCGGGAAACCGAGCGTAACTTCGCGGAAGGAGACCGTGTACAGTTCACCGCGCCGAATCGAGAGCGCCACATCGCCAACCGCGAGCTTGGCACCATCGAAAAGCTCGACGACAGCGGCAACCTGCAACTGCGCCTCGACTCAGGCCGGACCGTCGCATTCAACATCAAAGAGAATCCGCATCTCGACCACGGCTATGCCGTGACAAGTCACAGCAGCCAGGGCCAAACTGCTGACCGCGTGCTAGTGCATGTGGACACGGAGCAAGCGGGCGAGAAACTTGTGAATCGCCGCTTGGCGTATGTGACCGTGTCGCGGGGACGTTACGACGCCCAACTCTACACCAACGACAAAGCGCATTTGACCGAGCAACTATCGCGCGACGTGTCACACCGATCCGCAATCGAACCGAGCCGTGAAGCCGCACCCTCAGCGCAGAAGATCGAGCCACCATCCGCGCGAAGCCAAGTACATGAACACACGCAGGGAGAGGATCACAGCATCAGCAGATAGACCCCCTATTCTTCTCTCGCCGCCGTCAAGGGTCATGACCGCTACGCGACTCCCTACGGTCGCCCTTGGGCTACGCTCCGAGAATTGAAGTCGTTTGTGTTGTCCCTCGGTGGAATTGACTCCTCAGTGTAAAAAGAGGCACTATGCCGTCCAAGTTTCTAATCTCTAGGAACTGTTCGCACCGGGATGCGGATTTCGCGCTGGCATTTCATGTCTCTCAGTGCGTGACATCGAGCGCCAGGCGAATGATCGAAGGACGACAGAGGTTGAAAATATGCTGCGAGACTACGTCAGGGCAGTTCCTCTTTTTGGTGGGCTAATAGACTGCGACGGCCGCGATCACTGGGAATCGCTGGGACAGACATTTGTCATATTGCTGCTGTCCACGACCCCTATCTGGTTGGCCACACTGGTTGTGTTTGGCACGGGCACGGAGATGGGCTCTGCTGCATTCCAGGTCGCGCTTTACAGTACTATCACAAAGGGAGAGCTATTCATGTACTGCACTGCTCTCCTCGCCCCGATATTCTGGATCGCATTGGTTGATCCGCCCGGGTCGAGGGTGTTTCCGAGCAAGGTTTCCCACATGGTTCTGATCGGAATTATCGATGTAATCGCTGCTGTTTTCTTCGGACTTACCGTTGCCGGCAAACAACTAAATGAGAGCTTCACTTTTAAACTCTCGATTTGGATGTTTCTAAGTTCAGTGATTCTTCTATACCTTGGCACTGTCTATCACACTAGCCGCATGCCGGATGCAACAGGAGAATTTAGGAAACAAGAGGAGGATTTTTCCGCAGCTTATCGTGAGCACAGGCCATGAATTTCACTGAAGATGCTAAGTCTTTTTCGATACCGGTCCTGCATATGAAGCAGCCCATTGGGGAATTTTTTGTTGGCGTAATTGATTCCAAACGGCTCTGCGATGTCACGGAGTTTGATGTTAGAAGAATTCTCCGGGAACGAGAACTAGAGACGTACCTCGGAATCCAGCGCCCTTTGAATCCCAAGCGCGTCAAAGAAATCGAACAGTATGTCACGACCGTGGATGCGTGTTTCCCAACAGCGGTGATCTTGTCGGTCCACGGAGAATGCGCCAACTATGATGAGGCGACCCGAACTCTGCATCTCTCCAACTATCAGGATATTGAGAATCCTGAGAAGAATATACTCTATCGCGAGATCGCCAAGGTGATCGACGGTCAACACCGAATTGAAGGCTTGAAGAAGTACGTCGGGCCTGAATTCGAAATTAACGTATGCATTTTTGTGGACATCGATGTGGCACAAGAGGGCTACATCTTTTCAACCGTAAATCTTGCCCAAACAAAAGTGAACAAGAGCCTTGCCTACGATTTGTTCGATCTTGCAAAAGCACGCAGTCCGCAAAAGCTCTGTCATAACGTTGCGGTGACTTTAGACCAGAATGAGAAAAGCCCCTTCTACCAGAGAATCAAGCGTCTTGGAGTCGCGACGGAAGGTCGGTTCAACGAGACTTTGACTCAAGCTACTTTTGTCGAAGCCTTGCTCATATATATTTCTAACAATCCCGTGAGGGATAGGGATCTGTATGTGCGGGGTAAGGTACCGAGCAAGGCTGGAGCGGAAGAATCGAAATTGCTAATTTTTCGAAACATGATGATTGAGAATCGCGACATGGAGATCGTCGACATCATCTGGAATTACTTTGAGGCTGTGCGAACACGATGGCCCACCGCTTGGGCAGCGATGGGGCGCGGATTGGTTTTAAACAAAACCAATGGATTCCGCGCACTTATGCGCTTCCTGAGAAACGCCTACTTATATCTCGTTGGACCTGGAGGCGTCCCAACGCGTGAGCAATTCGAGACAGTCTTTAAACGAATTCAGATGAACGATGACGAATTCAATACCGATAACTTCAAACCCGGTACAAGTGGCGAGGTGGCTCTCTACAATGCGCTCAAAGAAAAGTGCGCAATCTGATTAACCAACACAAATAGGATGGCAACGCTTTCGATATGCGTTGCCCGCATGCTCGTGTCCCCATGATTCTCAGCACAGTCGGACAAGTTGCAAATGGCTACGATGATCTTTCGGATCTCGAGCGATTCTTTGCAACCGCTACCCACTCCTTGACAATAATGGGGAGCCTTTCGAGAGCCTCCGAGCCGAATAAGACCTCGTCGACGTAACCCATATGCAGCATGTCTACAATCCGGCACAGATAGGAGCGGCCCATGTTCCACCATGTGTCGTAGGCGTCCACCATCAGATAATGTTTGACGTCAATCTGCTCGTGCTCTCGCAGCTCTTCGAGCTCCATTCCATCTAGAAGACTTTCATAGACCCCATCGGCGATCCGGCTGCCAAAAGTTGTGGTGTAGTAGTATTCCTTAATTTCCCACACAGCAATCGGGTTGACTGTGCTTGGGAACGCACCATCCACCCACCGCGCCAGTGTGCGGACAGGTGCACCATCGACAGTGACTGAAGTGAGTTTCATCGGGCTGTAGTCGCACGGGAAACCCTCTGAGTTCGACTCGATCAGCATGTTAATAATGCCAGTAAAATAGGCCTCGGCTTTCTTAGCTCCCTTTTGCTTATTCAGTGGCACATGCCATTTTGGCTTGAGTTTCTTCTTGAGTTTACGGAAGGTTTCTCGGGCCTTCTTAGCATCCATCAAGTGCGGACGGGCAAGATCGTAGAGTACGTTCGCGCGATGTTCAAAATATGCCAGAAGGTTCGACCCTAACTCTGTCGCTTTCTGATCGTCCCCAACGACGTGGGAACTCTTTAGGCCAAGGTCTTTCAGGGCAGCCGATACGGCGTCCAGGGAAGGAACCTTGATTCGTCCTGTCCCTCGTTCTGTGTAACCTAGTTGCTGGCTAACGCTTCGAACGTTTGCCCAAAAATGTTTTGGCTGCTTTAGAAATCTCTTGTCCGGCTTCATGCGCAGAGCCTTCAAATCTTCGAACAAATTTAGTCAATGACAACCCTACCGCCCGACATATTTGCTGCAGCTCTAAAAGGTCCAGCCTTCGTTCACCGCTTTCATATTTACTGACAAAGGATTGCGATTGCCCCAGTTTGTCTGCCAAGTCGTCTTGCCTTAGACCTGCTTCCATGCGAATCTGCCGCAGTAGCTGTCGCAGGCGGCGTTGTTCCGAACTGCCTGTGTATCGGGACATTGTTAGAGAGCAAGTTAAGCGCTCTTGACTCGTATTCCAAAATAGAATATGGTTACTTTCGAGTTTTTCTCGAATTTATGAGGCCCAATCAACAACTTGAACTCCTAGCGGACGCACCACCTCGCACGTCTTCGCCCGAGACCGGGCAACTGCTCAAATGGATTGGAAACAAGCACCGTTTCGCGCGTGAAATTGCCTCTTATTTTCCGAGGGACTTCAGAGCATACCGAGAGCCGTTCCTTGGGAGTGGTGCTGTGCTAGGTACTGTAGCACCCGAAAAAGGCGTTGGGTCGGACAGCTTCGCCCCTTTGATCGAAATCTGGAAGATCCTGCGAGAAGATCCCGAACAGCTAAAAAAACACTACGCAGAGCGGTGGCATGCAGTCATGAGAGCCGAGAAGGTCCAAGAGTATGAGCGAATCAAAGCGAATTACAATGCCAGGCCCAATGGTCCAGATCTTCTGTTCCTGAGTCGGGCGTGCTACGGCGGAGTGGTCAGGTTTCGCAAGGCTGATGGTTATATGTCCACTCCGTGTGGCATTCACGATCCGATTTCACCTGCTTCATTTGCCAGGAGAGTTGACGAGTGGCACGAGCGAACAGCCGGAACAAATTTCCTTCTTCAAGGATACGAAGCATCGATGGAGGCTGCTTCAAAGGGAGATTTGATTTATTGCGATCCCCCCTACACATTTACCCAGTCAATTCTCTACGGTGCGCAATCTTTCAATCTTGAGGATCTGTTTCGGGCCATACAACAATGCAAGAAACGCGGTGTATACGTTGCGCTGAGCATCGACGGCACGAAGCGCTCGGGGAGCACGGTTTGCAGCATCCCCTTACCGAGAGGACTCTTCGAGAGAGAAGTCATGATTCACTGCGGTCGCTCAATGCTGAAGCGTTTCCAAATGAACGGCAAGACACTTGAGAGCGAGGTGGTTCACGATAGGTTGCTTCTAACATATTGATTTGCCGCGTTGTTATCTAAGCGGGGCGCGAAGGTATTTTATGCCGACCTCAGCAATGACAAAAAAGATGCGGCTCGAAGCAAACGAGAAAGGCCCATCGAGCTTTTGCGAGAAGCTGATCGCGCATGTGAACAGAAAAGATTGGTGGCACGTTCCGCCGCGCGATTCAAGTGCCTACAGCAAACGCGGGAAGTTCTTGGCTTCGAGCTTCAGAGAAGCGGAGTTCTGGGGCCGACCGCTGGATGACCCCCAGAGAGTTACGATTTTAAGGCCACTGATCGGCGACGAGGAAACTATTGAGAGAATGCTCTTCGGGCAACGCGTGTCAGACGAAGATATGTCTATGGAAGAGCGCTGGGCGCTCGACGCAAAGATAAAGAAGGCCGCCCTCGCAAAGGATTACGACTCCATCGTTCTTATGAGTAGCAAAGGGTTTGCTGAGTTTAAGGCAGCCGGCAAACTCCCGCGGAGCATTGAACTGAATATTCTCAGCGCAAATAAGTAAGCTCACCAGAGGCCGCGAGCGCCGCAGTTGCGAAGGCGAAAGAGCAACACCGTTTGCGATTCTTGGCAGCTCAGAAAAATGTGGTATCCGTTAAAGCGACATTCCATGTTCAATTTACCGTGGGCGTAACACGAGAATCAACTCGCGAGTCGAGCGACGGGCGTCACGCTCATTGTTGTTTCCACCTAACGTACTAAATTTCGAAGCAACCCAATGCCTTTCGATCTTGAAATGATTGTCAGCCGCGTCGACGACGGCTTGTCCGGATAAACCATTCGAACACTTGCGCTGCGGAAATGTGACGATCGCTTGTCCGCCGCGAGATGCAATTGCACGAAAGAGTTCATCCAAAGCGGCCAAAGACTCAGACGGCAAGCTGTACTTGGAACGAGGACGCTCATTAGGTGCTGGGTACCGGCCTGCTCCCGACACATCGCTGCATTCCCCTCGCGCAAGAGTCTCTAGCACGTGATAGAAACGGCTGTAATGAACACCCGAATATGGGGGATCGACAAAAATTAAATCGCCCTCAGCGATTGAATTCACAGCCTCGTTTGCGTCGGCAACCTGAGCGCAACCCCGGACCTTGGCATGTTGCTCAGAGATCGATGAAAGTGCGTTTTGGCAATACTCCGCGATGCTCTTGCCCCAGGCATCCACAAGGAAGGGCTTTGCCGTTCGAGTTGGCTGAAATGGTTGGGCAGTGTGTCCCGGTGCAGCAGCGCACTGGCTTGCCGCGCAAACTAGCGCCGCCAACGCAACAGTTCTTCCTGGTTCACGCTCTGGGAGTGTTTGGCGCAGGGCGTCAAGCCAGGTCGCCTGGTTTGCACTGAAATAATGGCCCCCATAGGCTCTCGTGACCAGCCAAGTCCGTTCGGAACTCCACAAGCGATGCTGCTTGACGATTGCGCGATTTAGAGCATTCGCAGAAGGGGGGCGGATAGACCGACGCAGTTCTCTAGCTCTGGCGTACCATTTTGTCCACAGGGTTTCGGCATCGATTTTTGTTTCACGACCTACCACTGCGTTGGCCAGAACAGTGCTGAAGGTCTGGAGGTCATAGGCTGAAACCGGAATTCTATACTTGACGGCAACATGGGTCGCGACCGCCGCAGAACCTGTGAACAAATCGAAAAATCGCGCGGAACCCCGCACCTCCCGAGCGAGCAAGTCGCCGAGACCATTTCTCAGCATCCAACGCTTGGAGCCCATGTATTTCATTACAGTGTAAACTGCGAACGCAACGTCGCCTCCTCGGTGAGTTGAAAATCCATGAACTCCCTCGCCCACGCCGGATTGCGATGAACATTCCAGAATCTGTTTGAATTCCCGATGATCGTGTCGACCAAATCACGAAATCGCACGAGGCGGTGGTAGGACATGATCTGGACGGATTCTACGTCCGGACATTGACTAATTCGTGGAATCGGTGGCGACTTGATTTCGATTTCGGAAATCCTCTCGATTCGAGCCTTCAGAGCAATCGCATCTAGGGGTCGAAACACACGGAATTGGGACAAGTGGTCCGCGTAGTTCGCCCGGTCGCGATGCCCGACGTCGGAATCGTCAATTAAAGAATCGTTCTGGGTAAAGAACGGATCTGCCGCAAAAAGCGGATTCAGCTTCACGACTTTCCAATAGAACCGATGCTCGCGGTCGAGTTTTGTCTTCCGGTTGAAACTGCAGAGGTACTGTCCGCCCTGAAACTGAAGCTGTACAATTCGCTTCTCTGAAAACAGCTGAAAGAACCCGAGCAAGTGTGCGATCGACCGAACTGCATAGTGACTTGAGTAGTAGCCCGCCACAGACGCCCAGATCGGGCTAACCTCCGTCAGAGAGGCAGAGATCAGGAAGCTGTGAACAGCGCGCATCCAAATATCTACGGCAGCCGTCGTAAACATCTTCGCGACTGCGCGCGATGTATACGCTGTGGGAAGTCCAGCCGATCCGGGCGGCATGGCGGCCTTTAGTGCTCGCGAAAGGGAGCCGGGCGGAGGAAAGGCGACGGCGGCAGCTTGATCACTCAGCGGGGCAAACGCCCTTGTGATATGAACCTGGAGGGCAGGATCAATCCTTGCCATGCTGCCTCAGTTGTGATCTAACTCGCTCTCGACTCGCGGCCGCAAGTCTTGCCAATTCTTCTGGTTCGACTCGGCGCGGAATTTTCGTGGTCGATGCCGCAGCTGCCCAGAGACTGTCTCGGAATCTAGCGAGCCCGCCGCTTCCAAGGTAACCTTTAGCCTTAAAGTCACCCTTGGCTAAGAATCGCCCGTTCTTGAGTAAACGCGCGCGCTTCATCGTGCCCCGCAACCATTTCTCAAGGGTTGCCCTCGCCTCAGGAGATGTCAGCTGCGCTCGCTTCTTCTTCAACTCCAAGAGGCACGCTGGAACCAAGGTCAGGAACGACACGATGGCGCGACCCTGATACGCCACGTTCTCTGGATCCAACGATTCGGATTCCGCAACGTCCTCCTTTCTGCCCGTGCCATCAAGCCAAGCGTCTAGACATTCCGCTAAGAATTCTGCCTGCGCTTCAAGACTCTCGATACCTGCGCCATAAAGATCTTCCAGAACATCCTCAATCGCCGAATTGAGCGTCGCTAAGGTAACAACACCCGATATACCAAACTTGATTCCAGGAATCTGGACCATCCCGACAAGCGGCCCGATCTCTAGCATGAGTCTGCGGCCGAGATCTTGCGCACGTTCCTTGTAATCCAGCGGTTCACGCCGCCCACGGGCGGTCGGGAACAGGTCGGCAACTAGCGACCGATCAACCTTCTTCTGATAGAAATTTACGTCAATGAAGATTTGGGCCTGATGCCGAGGAGGCGCCCCGATCTTGTCCAGATCCATGAAAATCTCGGCTGGTATCTCCCACCGAGCTTTGGGCAGCTCCTCTTGTAAGAGACAGACGGCAAAGTAAGCACCATTGATCCGGTGCTGACCATCGATGACTGTGAAGTTAAGCTCGGAATCGCTCTCATCAAAGACGAGGTTTGCAATGCCCTCGTTCATCCTCAACGAAGTTCCCTGAAGCCTCGCTCCGTTCACGTGCAAAAGTACATTAGAGAAAGTCGGGTATTCGCTTCGCTGAAATTTGGAAACGTTGGGTAACCTTGGGGGCCATTCCCTGCCGGGTTCGCCCGACTTGGTTCCGTAAAACTTCTTGAAATACTTGTTTAGCTTGTCTGGAGCATCCTCAATCTCACGCTGCAGCAGATAGGCCGCGATTTGCGCCACACGCTTCCAGTCGAGTGACCTTTGGATTGCACGAACCTTGTCCGCGTCGCGGTGTGGCGCATGGGGTGTTCCCGGCCACCATTCCATCAACTTGACAACGTTGAGGGCTGCTAGGCATGGGCGGAGATCATGCAGCGGGCTCCGGATGAACGGATTCGCAGGAACTATCACCGATATTGTCTGGACTGAACTTCGCGCCGTCATCCGTTTCTCCTTGAGACAGATTCCTCGCTTCGCCCGCGGCTCCCTTCCGCGAGTGGACTAGCGCCGAGGCCACAAATCCTTGCGATCACCGGCCGAGGCACCTGTTACATTCGCTTAGCGATTATAGTGTAAGCCCCGCGGGACACGCATAAGAGACAAAACTGGCAGAATAACGAAATATGCACTAGAACTGAAGACGAAGAAGCCATGAACCACCACCCGATCGGTCCACGAAGCAACGGTGGTAGGGCGCACTTAAGCAAGGGCTCATCGGAGCGGTTCTGGGCCACCGCCCCGATGACGTTATCCAGTCGACTGCGTTAGTCTTCTGGGTGCAGCGCGACGTACGCAGAGTGGTGGAGCTTGGCCCAAAACTCAGAGTTTTTTCCCAAGGCAGTCAAGCTTTTCGCGGCTCCGTCGTAGTATTTACGCACATAATCGAACAGGTCGCCGCCATTTGCCTTAAAGAATTTCACTGGGTCCTGCCGCCACCCAAGGATGGTACCGTCAGCCTTTGCTCTGACGAGGACGCGCAGCGAGGCAGCCAGCGGGTAAAGGACGGCTTCAGACACGCTATAGGCGGATTTCCAATTTTCGGCAACACCACTCGTCGGGACACTCTTCATAGAAGGGGCCAAGACGGGTTTCTGTTTCCGGACAAAATTGAAATTACCAAATCTCTCAGACCCGGATACCTCAGGTAGAAGGACTTCAATTTGGTCGGGTAACCTGAAGCACTCAGCCATAATTGGCTTCAGGGCGAGATAGCTTTCCTTCGATTTCACAAACTGCTGCAAACACTTTGCCTTCGAGGAATAGGCGACGATGGGATGGGCATCTCCCCTATTCGGATAGATCCCGACACAGAATAGCGTGAGGCGTTGAATGACATCGAGTACGTCATAGTCCTTGGCCTCGTTTTCTGTGTAGCCGATGTCGTTCGCGAACGGCGCTTTTGCGAAGATCGTCTTTAATTCATCGAACTCGCCCTTGAAATCGTCGAGAGCATACTCCTTGAGTTGGGTTGACCGGTTGAGAGAAACAGCCATCTCCTCAAGAGCGTCTTCGACGCCCACGCGTACATGCAGAATCACATGAGGCGTGGGCCGGGGGGCGTCACCGGGTTGTTCAGCCAACCCGCGAAGGAATTCGTCGATGATTGCTTTGGTGTGCCCGCCATCGACTACGCCATAGCGTTGTTCCGAGTTTTGTGGACAGTGAAGTGTAAGGGTCTGCTTCTGGTTGTCATACTCTGCGCGTTCTGCGGCTACCCAAATGCCACGATTTCTTAGGTGGAACAGCTCCGGCTCAGTCTGGAGAGTTCTCAAAATATCGCGCGAGAGAGATTTTCCCAGGTCCTGTTTCCTCGGGTTCGCAGAGCCAATTATAAGCTTTGCCGCTTCGCTAACGGGCACTTGGCATTCATAGGCGTACCTACTTTCATCGTGAGGATCGTCCAGCCTCTTAATTTCTTTCGGTGGAATTCGCAGTTCAATGGTTCCAGATTCGGAATTGCGAGGAAAACGAGCAGGTGTCGACATTGCATTGTCCTTTGCCTAGCCGCCACGAAGTGACAGACAGGCGATTTTAAATTTCCGAAGCGACCCGGAGGTGCGCTCGGATATGAGTAGCGTACTGATCGCTGTCGACATTGTCAACTAGTGGTTTTATCCGATCGTCGGCGTCGTCATAGTCACATCACAGGAGCCCAGAGCCAGCATTCCTAAGGGTGTTGACGACCAACTTATGCTGGAGTGAGGCGTAGGTGTATGGGAGCTGTCGAGTTGCTGCTTCCGCAAAATCGACCACCTCTGGATCAAAGGTGTCCGTTACCGTGCCAAGAGCCTTTGCGATCCACCACACCAAATCCGGGACTTCCTTGATCGTAACGCCAACCAGACAGTCGGCGATTTTGGATGCATGTTCAGTGAGTGCCGCGTTGCGGTCCTCAGCGCTTCCAGTTTTCAGTAATGCTTGCAGGTCCTCCGCCGATTTCTCAGTCGAACGCACGACGTCGGCAATCTGCTTCCAGTCGGCATCCAAGGGATCCCAGGACAGGAATCGACGAACGCGATCCGATAAGTTAGTCGAAGGCATCGGACCCGCGCGAAACCAGCCAATCTTATCGGTCACAGATCGTTCGTATTTGCTGAGCGGGATGTCATCACGAGATTCGTAGAGCGTGCCAGCCTCTGGAGCAATGTTGCGATTGATAGCGCAATTCCAGGCGTGCACGACGTCCAAGTAAAGTCTAAGATTTTCAGAAGTCCAATCCTCTTGGTGCCACCGGCCAGTCCCGAGCACCTTTCTAATCGCAGCCCGCCGTCCCCGCTGGCCATCCGGAATGTGCTCCTGTTGTATGCGGAGGATCTCTTGGATGCGCATTGCCTCAGGCTCGCTCACAATTTGGTGATCCTTCTGAGCATTCTCCAAAATCGTGTCATACCGCTCGGGTGCTCCCGTCGATGGCATAGTGGTGGTTGGCAGTGGGCTTCTGCAAAAATAATCCACCACGTGCAACAGGCCCGTGAGTTCGTATTTATACTCGGGAAAACGCTTAATCACTCTGGCAACGTGGCCCTTCTGATTGTTTCTGGGGTTGAGATACCTATCTGCGTCAAAACGGCCAGCATGGAAGATTGGCTCGCCCAGTTGCGTGACGGCCATCTCAAACGAGTCGGCTGGCTTGTTCGCCTGATTGGTGAGCCGTTCTATGCCCTTCATCGCGATAGCAAACTCCCGATTCTTTGCGTCGCGCACCGGATCGGCGACCAATGCCAGAAAGTTCTGCTTCTCATTTAGGAAAGCCCTAAAGTTCCGGTCTAGAAACAGCTTTGGAATTGGGGTTCTGAAATCGATCGTTTGAGCGTCGCTGAGAACGAGCGTGCTTCCGAAAAGAGCATGGAAGCGTATAGCTCGCTGCATGACGGCGGAGTGGTCGTACCCCTGAAACATGTGCTTCAAGAGGACGTACTCCCCGTCGAGCCATTCTGCGTAGTAGCGCATGGCAGTGGAGGTAGTGTAGCAGCGCGCTTTCTTCATTTCGAGCGAGCGCTATTGGATCCAGCTATTTCGCGTTTGCCCCATCAGTTCCGATAGATGCCGTAGTGTCGATTCGAACCGAATCAATCCGCGATGGTCGCCAACTGGGAGGAAATCCAGAAACGGGGTTGTCGGAAATGATTGCGTCTGCATTGACGGTGCGAAACGGGTTATGCATTTGCCGAGAAGGTGACTTGAAAAAATACGGGTCCGATTAGGGTCCAATAAGTCGTCCCAAAGGATTCCTTAGAATACCAATGACGGGCTGTCAGCGCCGTTAAGTATCACTAAGTTCCAGCAAACTGCCACTCTGTCACTGCAACGGCCTCGATTTGACATTTCCGCCAACGGGCCTTCAGGGCCGTTTCGCCGGATTCACATCTACGAGATACCGCGTCAATCAAGCGCTGACAATTGGTATGCGCGTGCGGTACGCTTCCTATCATGTTCTGCCCTGAATGCAGAGCCGAATACCGCCCTGGATTTACCCGCTGCTCCGACTGCGATGTGGGCTTGGTACACGAACTTTCTGAATCGCACGCGCGTGAGCCGAACCCGAAGCGTGACTGGATGTCAATGCTTCCCACAGTCAGACGTACGTACAGGGATGGACGAAAAACTGTTCACTGGTGGACCTGGTACAAACGACACACTGGCACTTGGCCTTGGTCTTCAATCGCCATCCATTTCATCAATTGGGTAGTGCTTTTGTTTGGAGGAGGGTTTCTCATCTGGTGGGGCGCCGAACACGATTTATCGCGGTGGCAGTTCTTAGGCATTTTTTTACTGGTGGCGTTGCCGTACGGCATTCTTGAAAACTGGGCAAAGAGAAGAGTGAAACTGAAGCTTATGCGACGCGCAAGGCGTCTAGTAACGCCGCGAGGCGAACGACAGACTATCTCTGCCCCTTGAGACCAGTACCTACTTTCCCAGTTTCCGCGTAAGAAAGAGGGTGCACACGCGGAGCAAGTCATCAAGGGGCCTCGCCAGTAGGCACCAATCCTACGATTTCCGACTCTATTTCGATTGCACGTCTACTCTGAAACTGAAACGCGAGCCGGAAGGAATTGGTTATCTCCTGAACCTGCCGCATGTACAGGTCGTCGTGCTTGATGGCGGGATTCACCATTAAGACGGCAGAAACACAGGAGTCTTCGCTCATCGGCATTTCTGCATCGCGTGGGCCGACGAGTAAGAAAAGCAGGTTCTTGAAATGCAGCTCCATGCCAGTAAATTTATTTTCGTGGCAACCCCAGGGATTCGACGCAGTGGGCACGCTCCAACGCATGATAGCGGCATTTTCTGATTGAATCAGCTCCAGTCCATCGAATTTCGCAAAATTATGTATGTCCCAAAATAGACCGCCGGACTGGAGTTCAATTGAAGATGAGATTTCAAAATTCTGGAGCCTCATTGTTCCCTCGTGGGAGTCATTATAGTCCTGGATGCCAAGGCACCAACTCTCGGGTTACCGGACATCCCGTTAGCGCTTGTACGAAAATGCTCAGGATTAATCGATGGTGCGGCGGGAGGCTAAACAATTCTCCGCCGAACCGCTCGCGTCATACCAAAGCGAGCCAGTCTCGTCGGTGCAGAATGCCCGGACCCCAGATTTCTCCGGTTCAAGCGGGAGAGCAGCAATTCGATAACGCGTAACCACACCATTTGGTTCCGGCTCACATCCGACAAACGCGATTCTATAGCCCACGTGTTCTCCTGTTAACAAAAAGGCGTCTGAGTCATAGCCCTCGTTATTGTGCGCGCCTGCCTTAAGTAGCGGGAGCTGACATGCGAATCCTTTTGCGGAATGCGAAGCGGCGTACTCGTTTTGAAGGGTCGTAATCCTGCGAAGACTGCCGACAGCGACGGCTTCGTTGGCCCTACGGCGGCTGTTCGGACCATCCAGTGTCGGTATAAAGAGGGCTGCCAAAAAAAGAACGCAAATTACGACCGCAACCGAGATTAGAAGATTGCGCCAGAAGTTCCTGCGAGAAGATGTTTTGGCATCCCGGCCCTCGCCTTCGTGTCCTATTGCTATGGTCATAGACTCAGTCGCTTTAGCTAATCTTAGCTCACGTTGAAATCTCCGCGAAGGTCACAATAAGTCTAATCGTACATGTGGCCCTCACGGTCCCGAAACAGCGTTCTTGGAAATGAAGCAATGCGTTGATGCGCTGTCCTAGCGACCGCCTTTGGTGCAACACGCTGGGATTCGTTCATTCGAGCCATGGGGTGCCACCCTTGAGGCTCTTATTGCCGCCTTTTGCCGCCTCGACAAATCGCTAAGTTGTTGTTGGGAAAAAGGATGGTTGG
>Ga0210394_10003416_pt1 | contig 19995 bp, 14 predicted proteins | sample IncBWC12MmetaG_FD_160121 | JGI IMG/M metagenome (GOLD analysis project Ga0210394, IMG submission 160121) | Forest soil microbial communities from Barre Woods Harvard Forest LTER site, Petersham, Massachusetts, United States - Inc-BW-C-12-M | ecosystem: Environmental > Terrestrial > Soil >...
TTGGTAGCCGCCTGCGGTCGTCGCGTCCTTCTTGCCGCCGCTCACGCCTGCGGTGGAGCCGCCCGTGCCGGCGCTCGCTGAGGCGCCCGCGGTGATGGCGACGGCACTGACGTCTCCACTGAAACTGAAGTTTCCGGAGGTGAATTCATCGAACGCTCGCTGGTCCTGAAAGAAAATGATCTCACTGTAAGCCTGACCGCCCGCTTGGAAACCAACGCTCAGTTGCGTCATCGAGGTGTCGCCGACGTACTTGCCCTTCTGGTAGACACGGCCCGTCCCGCGGGCTCCGCCGACAACGAGTCCGCCCTTGCCAATCGTCGGAAAGACGGCGTAGCCGTAGCTAGAAGCAAAAAATGCGGCACTCGCTCCGGCATTCTTAAAGAGTCCGATGGTATCGTCGTAACTATCGGCAAGCGTTGGGAGAGCCGGCAACGTCAGTGAAGACAATAGGCACGCGCACCAGAACTTTCTCATAAGGCACCCCTCGAAATTCCCGGAGTCCGCACAGGTAATCGTACGGCTCCCGCGAGAATTTGAGAATTCGCGATGGAGCCACTCATCAAGGTTAGCTGTGAACTCCGACTAGACCTTCATTTCGACAGTTGGTGTGCCGAGATTGTGACGACCTCAGACTTGGTGTGCCGTAACTGTGCCTGGGGAGAGGGCTGGCAAGCGCTGCAAGTGGTTGATTAATAAGTCCCTGGAATCGCGTTCACCGGCTGAAAATCCGCGTGTCGGTGGTTCGATTCCGCCCCTGGCCACCACAAATTTCCTTAACTTTTCACCACTTGCAATCGGGCTGTGCCGTGGAGGGTTCTGGTGCATTAGCAGTTCAGCCGTGATATCTCACGGCTTTTGCCCGGAGCCGGACCGTGACCGGACCCATTGGACGTGATGCAATTTACCGGCGCCGGCGGTTCACTCGCGATGTCATCGAAACCTGTGTTCGCTGGTATCTCAGTATCTCACCTACCGCTTGAGCTATCGCGACCTCGTGGCTTTGATGGCGGAGCGCGAGGTGCACGTTACGCATACCACCATCATGCGGTGGGTCTTTCAGTTTCGTACCCGAGTACGAGAGGCGGTGGAACCGCCGGTCGAAGCCGGTCGGTTCGTCCTGGCGCGTTGAAGAGACCTATATTCGCTCCCGCCCTTAGATGGGCTGATGGGCTACCTGTATCGTGCCGTTGATAAAGAGGGCAAGACAGTAGATTCCTTGTTTCAGACGGGGCGTGGGATCGCAGCGGCCACGGCCTTTTTCCGCAAGGCGCTTGTGTCCTGCGCACCACGATGGCCGCGCAAGTGGGCACAAACCCAGTCATTTGGCTCTGCGCAGGCTCCGTCGAGAGGACCCGCGGTGGAAATACGTTCTGGTCCGTAACCGCCCTTATCTGAACAATGTCGTAGAGCAAGACCATCGGGCGATCAAAGGCCGATGCCGGTCCATGTTGGGCTTCAAGTCCTACCGTACGGCCGCTCTTACTCTCGATGGGCTAGAATCAGCGCATCGAATTCGCAAGCGCCAATTCAAGTTTGGCACGGGTAGGTGGACCTTCTGGTCGCTGAAGAAACAGTGGGATACGACACTTGCTTAGAGGTTGTCCACACAAGTCCGCACCATCTGAATCTTGTTCCCTTAATGCACCAGATCCCCTCTCTCCGCCATTTATAATGTCGAGCCGCCGCCGCTGAAGCGGGTTCTTCGTCTAAGATGCCCGCTTTGCGCGGGTACTTTGGCGTCGGTGGTTTGCCTAGCCCGGACGAGCGAAGGTGGCGTCGCTTCAAAGTCCCATGGACCTCTACACGATTCATTCGGCATTTGAGGCACGGGAGTTCTTTCTCGTGTATCAGCCGATCGCCTCTCTTCGCGATGGCCTTTGCTTCGGGGCCGAAGCACTCATCCGCTGGCGACGCGAGAACACGGTCCTCGATGCTTCCGAGTTCATCCCGTTGATCGATCAGACTCCCTTGTCGGGGACGCTCACCTATTGGGTCATCGACACGGTTGCAGTGGAATTAGGCGACTGGCTCGAACGTAATGAGGCCGCTCACATCAGCATCAATGTGCCGCCGGAGATTCTCGGCCGAGGCGGACTCGAGTACGCCGCAACCAAATCAGGACTAAGCGCGCACATAAAGCAGCTCATAGTCGAAGTTACGGAGCGCGGCATACCCGACCAGCTGGGTCTCGATGCGCTCAACAGCATTCCAGGCACCGGCGCGCGAGTCGCGCTCGATGACACGACTCTCTCCGGCGCGAATCTGGCTTTGCTCACGCGGTGCAACTTCGACTTCGTCAAAATCGATCACGTGCTCGTGGCCGAGATTGCTCTCGACAAGCCCGCAGCGCCCTGGTTGGGCGGGCTTGCGGCGCTGTTGCAAACAACATCGTTGCAAATCATTGCCGAGGGCGTGGAGACTGCCTTCCAGGCCGATGCGCTCAGGGCGGCGGGAGTGCAGCTGGCGCAGGGTCGCCATTTTTCGGCTCCGCGGTCTGCAAGCGACTTCAAGCGTTACTATGCGGCGACGTCGCGGACCGGTCGCGGCCAAGGGCCCGATCGTCCAGCCCGAGGGTGAGCTGAGCGCGCTGGGTCGGCTGGAAGTTTTGAAGTGCCGCTCGGGGCGATCGCCCGATCGCGTGCTTTCCGGGGCCACGCTGTGCCCGTTTTGTCCTCCGACCCCACCGCACGATCGCCAGTGCGGGACTTTTGCGGTAGCGCCAGGGTAAGCCTGGGAAAGGAGGAAGTCCGATGTAGAGGATGGAAACTTTTTCGCAGGCCACCATCGCTGGTTGCGGTGTCGCTGCTGCTCGGCGGTTGCGCGACGCACCCGGTCACCCTCCATCGCGCAGGTGGACCTGAGCAAAGGGTATCGGTTGGAGACCCGCGAGCAGCATCTCCGCTTTCGTGGACACCTCAACGTAAGGTTTGGAGGCCATCGCGGATTCGATCTTGGCTAAGCTTGCAAGACTTACCTCACGAATCTGCGGGACGGCACACTAGGAGTCCGCCCCGGCTGTCCCGGAAACTCCATAACTTGAGAGCATGGGGAGATGGGAACACATTAGACCGTGATATCGAGATTCGAATCCGCAGCCGCATTCGCGAAAAGCTGTCGGGGATTTTGGTGACGACGGCATAAATCGACACCAGATTCCACCTGAACCGACGTCATGGTCGAACAGGAGCCCGCATGTCAGGATCGTGTCGCTCATTTTTCCACACCCTTTTCCGTGCCATGTGCGTCACCGCTGGTGCGCTGGTGCTCTGTGCAGGACTCCCAACACTCGGCGTGGCTCAGCAGCCGCCGCAATCGTGTGTCAGGCACAATGGCACTTGGCTTGAGCAATACCAGGAATGTGAATATGCGAGCAAGGAATGGTGCGGTAGTGTGGGTGGCCAGTTCGACGAATGCGCTTCCGCTTGCCGCCATGACCCGAATCTGGCGAGACCCTGCACGATGCAATGCGTCCCAGTGTGTAAATTTCCCGTAGCACTGATCGGTAAGGATCCTGAGGACAGCACGTACGTCATTGAGGGCAGGACCGTCAGACTGAAAGACAGCTACGCCGAAGAGCCGGTAGCCCCGGATTCGGCAACCATGACAACTACGCGCATTTTCAAACTTGGCGCAAAAGGCGATCTCAACGGCGACGGCGGGAATGGCGCTCCGGTGCTGCTGGTCCAGAATCCAGGAGGCAGTGGGTCCTTCTTTTATGTTGCTGCGGCTCTGAGGACCGGCGATGGATACCGCGGCACGCATGCAATCCTTATCGGCGACCGTATTGCGCCCCAGGCACTCGAGATGCACCAGCGCACAATCATCGTGAGCTACGCGGACCGGTATCCTTGGGAAGGCTTTACGGTTCGGCCTTCGGTCAGCCGGTCGAGATACTTTTTAGTAGAGAACGGCCAACTCAGGGAGAAACCCTTTGGCGTGCTGTCCCCAGAAGCAGCCCGGAAGCTTGTGATAAGCACATGGGGAGATTGTGGACCGGCCTCCTGCCGGGAGCTCATCGTAAACGTGCTCGACGGGAAGGGAGGGGTTTGGTATGTCGAGGCGATCTATGACGGCATGATAGACGGCTCGGTCCGAGCCGAGAAAAAAATTGCCGAAGGGTTACCCAAGGATGGAGATTGGAAATTGGGGAACGTCATGTTGCAACAGCACAGTTGCCGGCCGGGCCGGGGTCATGAGGATTTCTCCAGCGCGACGTGCCGCTGAATCGCTTTGGCACACTAATGGCGCACTATTGGCACACCTGCTGCCTCAAAACGCCACCAGGCGCCGCGATGTGAGTCAGCTAAGTCACCTGAGTCAGCTCTAACTCGATTTGTAAAACGGATCTCCGTGGATACACGCTCCGCCTCAAAGCGAACCCAGCGAAGCGATCACGGTAGGGCCAGAGTGCTGTTCGGCAGCCGTCGCAACCATTAGTGCCGGAGAAGCTGGTAATTGAGTACCGTGGCAGCGACCTTGCCCTGGCCGAGCTTTTTGCTACGCTATCTCGAAATTGCTGATCCGGGGGTCAAGCCTAGTTCTCCTCGCGCTTTAAATTCAACGGATCCTCCCATGAAGAAAATCAGTGTACTCATCCGTCGCCTGTCGACGCTGATCACCGCAGTAATGGCAACGTATTCCTGGGCACAGGAGCCGGTCAAGCCGCCGATTGTCAGAAGCGAGTTCCAAAAGGTCGAAGTCACGGTGGAGGCTATAAATCCGGCCACGCGCGAGGTCGTGCTGCGCGGACCGAAAGGACCGTACAGCGTCGCTGTGGGCCCCGAGGTGAAAGATCTGGATAAGTTGCACGTTGGCGATAGGGTCGTCGTGAGCTACTACCAGGGACTTGCGGCGCAGATGGCGAAGGGTGATACGAAGGCGACGGATCCGGCTGCCTCGACATTTGAATATCGAGCTCCGGGCGGCCAGCCCCCGGGTGGCGGCTCGGGCGGCTCGATCACGACCACCGTCACGGTCGAGGCCATCGATGGGGCCACGAATAGCGTCGTCTTTAGGCGCGCGGACGGTTCGGTACATATAATCGCGGTCAAATCACCAAATATGATGCAGTTCATTCGCACTTTGAAGCCCGGTGATTCCGTAGAGGTTACGTATACTGAATCAGTCGCTATCAACGTAGTGCCAGCCGCCCGTTAACGAATATGGCCGGCGGGCAACGCGAGCCTTGTTGCGACTGTGGCGTTGCCCCGAAATTCGCCGAAGTCGCTGAAGTCCTGCCTTTGGTCGTTCATCCGCAGCGGCGTCTCCTGAATCGGAAGTGGCACACGGCGGCGCTCGTGGCGCTCGCTGGCGCAGGACTTGGCGCCGGCGGCGCAGCGCGGGCGGTGGGTCCGGCCGCCTCCGGTCTTATCGCGACGGCAGACACCGCGGAAACCGCGGGCAACAATCCGGCCGGCCTCATCCGGCTTCAGAATCCCGAATGGGTCGCGGAAGTCGTGGCCTTCGCGTCAAGTTCCACTGACGACATCTCCGCCAGCACCGGGGGCTCGCGGTCCGTCACCTCCAGCGGCAGTCTTGCGATCCCTGCGGTGTATTACGCGCGGCCGTGGAATGACCGCCTGACGCTTGGTATCTCGCTATCCGTGCCGGCCGGGATCGGTTCAAACCCGGGGGATGCGACGATCGGTCGCTACCTGCTCGAGAAATGGACCCTCGGCTACCTGAGCCTGGCTCCGGCGGCGGGCTATCGCTTGAATGACCGCCTTTCGCTGGGGATAGCGCTGGAACTGAATTACGCCTCGTACGAATACGAATCAGCGGTCCTCAACGGTCCCGGGCAGCCCGATGGGACCATGAGGCTCAAGGACAATGATTTCGGCGTGGGCTTTCGATTCGGGGTGCTGTACGAAGCTACGACAACCACACGGTTTGGTCTGGCGTACAGCAACTCGACCACATCTCATTTCTCCACCACGCCCGAGTTGTCCGGTCTCACGCCGCAACGACAGGGGGTGCTGGACGCAACCGGCGTTGTGACACGAGCGGTAAGCCTTGAAAGCCGCTTTCCACAGGCTCTGCTCGCCGGCGCTTACCACCAATTTAATAATGGTGCCTTCACCACGTTGGATGTGGCCTGGGTGGACTTCAGCGAGTTCGGATTGACCCAGGCGAGCGTGGGTAACACCGCCATCACGACCTCGAACGCCAGGTACAACGACATCTGGGCCGGATCGGCAGGGCTCGGTTGGCCCGTGGCCGACGCCTGGACTGCCAAGATCGGCGTCGCCTATGCCACTTCCGGCATCAACGACGCGAATCGCACCTATGCGTTGCGATTGGATCGGATCTGGGGTATCGGCGCGGGTGCAACGTATCGCTGGACGAAGGAGAAGACGGTTGAGGTGAACCTGAGCTACTACGATCTCGGCAGTGCGCCGGTGAGTGTCGGCATCGGCGGCATCGGATCCCTGTCAGCTGCATATTCGACGAACTATGCGGTCGGACTGAATGTTTCCCTCCGTTGGCAGAGACTGAACGGCGCGTGGTAGCGCTCAAACGCGGATCGCGCCAGCCGCTCACGCATCGCCTGACGAGAATCCGGGTAGGCGTCAAGACCGATTTGGAGTAGGGTTTCCCCAGCCTCAACTGGCCGTTAAGCTAAAAAGCGGTCGGCCCCATCTCGAAGAGGTGACTGACGATGTCCACAGATCGAACTGCATCCGCAGAATCGCTTCCCTTCCCGCCCACGCCATCGGCCAGCACTGCCGGCCGCACGATGCAGGAGTCGGTCTACAAACGGCGCGTCGAGCCTCGTCGGCTTCCAGAAGGTGCGCCCAATATCCTCATCGTGCTGATCGACGATGCCGGACCCGGTCTGCCGACGACATTCGGCGGAGAAGTCCACACCCCCACGATGGATCGCATCGTCGGCGAGGGGATCGCCTACAACCGGTTCCATACCACGGCCATGTGCTCGCCGACGCGGGCTTCCTTGCTCACGGGACGCAACCATCACCGCGTCGGCAACGGACAGATCGCAGAACTCGCCAATGACTGGGACGGCTACGCCGGGACGATCCCGAGAAGCAGCGCACTCGCCGCCGAGGTCCTCAAGGATTACGGCTACAGCACCTGCGCCTTCGGCAAGTGGCACAACACGCCAGCGACGGAAACCACCGCGGCGGGCCCGTTTGAAAACTGGCCGACCGGTTTGGGATTTGAGTATTTCTACGGTTTCCTTGGCGGCGAGGCCTCTCAGTACGAACCGAACCTGGTACGCAACACCACGAGCGTCTTACCGCCGCGTTCACCGGAGGAGGGTTATCACTTAAGCGAAGACCTTGCCGACGATGCCATCGCCTGGCTGCACCGACATAAGGCCTTCCAGGCCGAGAAGCCGTTCTACATGTACTGGGCGAGTGGCGCGATCCACGGCCCGCATCACGTCATGAAGGAATGGGCGGATAAGTATAAAGGCAAATTCGACGACGGCTGGGACGCCTATCGCGAGCGCGTGTTCCACCGCGCCAAGGAGAAGGGCTGGATCCCCGCCAATGCGCAGCTCACGCCGCGCCACCCGACCATGGCTGCCTGGGACAGCATCCCGGAGGATGAGAAGCCCTTCCAGCGCCGTCTCATGGAAGTGGCCGCGGGCTTCACCGAACACGTCGATGCGCAGGTCGGTCGGCTGATCGACGAGATCGAGGCGCTTGGCTACGGCAAGAACACGCTGATCTTCTACATCTGGGGCGACAACGGCTCCTCGTCTGAGGGCCAGAACGGAACCATCAGCGAGCTGTTGGCGCAGAACCAGATACCGACGACTGTCAAGCAACACATCGCGGCTCTCGACGCGTTGGGCGGCCTCGATGCGCTCGGAACGCCGTTGACAGACAACCAGTATCACGCCGGCTGGGCGTGGGCCGGCAGCACACCCTACAAAGGGACAAAGCTGCTGGCGTCGCACTTCGGCGGCACGCGCAACCCGATGGCGATCCGCTGGCCGGCAAAGATCAAGCCCGATGCGACGCCGCGCGCGCAATTTCACCACTGCAACGACCTCGTCCCGACCCTCTACGAGATTCTTGGCATCAACCCGCCACGAGAGGTGAACGGCGTCGCACAGGATCCGATCGACGGCGTGAGCCTGGCGTATTCGTTCGATGACCCGAAGGCCGAGGGCCGGCTGGTCACGCAGTATTTCGAGATCATGGGAAGCCGCGGCATCTATCACGACGGCTGGCTGGCCTGCGCCCTCGGCCCACGGTTGCCGTGGGTGCCCGGCAGCCCTCCCGGCATCCGCGAGTGGACGCCCGATAAGGACGTTTGGGAACTCTACAATCTTGCAGAAGACTGGTCGCAGGCCAACGACCTGGCCGCGAAGATGCCTGCGAAGCTCGCGCAGATGAAGGAGCTATTCCTGATCGAAGCCACAAAGAACAAGGCGCTGCCGATAGGCGGTGGTCTCTGGGTCGTGGTCTTGCATCCAGAAATGCGCGTGGCGCCTCCCTATACGGAATGGAATTTCACCGGCGACATCACCCGCATGCCGGAATTCACGGCCCCAGCGCTGGGGAACAAACCTAACCTTGTGACTATCGAGGCCGACATTCCAGCCCACGCCAACGGGGTGCTCTACAAGCTGGGCGCGAACAGCGGCGGCCTTACCCTGTTCGTCGAGGACGGGATCCTGTGCTACGAATACAACCTGTTCATCGTCATGCGCACCAAGATACGCGCCACACAGAAGCTGCCGGTTGGCAAGGTAAAAATCGAGGTCGAGACCGTTTATGCAGAACCCAAGCCAGGTGGACCGCTGAAAGTTACCCTCAATGTCAACGGGAAGCTCTTCGCCACCGGAGTGGTTCCGGTCAGCGCTCCTTTAGGGTTCACCGCAAACGACTGCCTCGATATCGGCATCGCTTTAGGTTCGCCCGTCTCACTGGACTATCACAAAAAGACGCCGTTCAAGTTCAACGGCACCATCGAAAAGGTGAACGTCAAGTACATCCCACAGCCGACGAAGTAGGGATCGTACTTTCGCGCGTACAGCCAGCATCCCCTCGACGCTCAGCTGCGCCCCTCGCCGATAGCGCCTCGATTCGTTCGCGCAGCGCCTCAATGACCGCGGCGCTGTATACTGACGTCCGGGTCCCGGGCAACCGAAGCACGCTTTCCCGGAAGATCCCAGGCCGAGCCTTCGCTTTTTGCTTTTCTGCTGGCTCTGGCGCTATCTTTGCTGTCTAGAGTCTACTGCGGTTCCGCGTGATGGCGCTTCATCTGAAATTGACGCCGACGCATGCGGATCTGCCGGCAGGTTTGGGTGCCGCACGCGCAGCGGCATTTCGGTGAATGACAATCGAATGACGCAAATGTGGCGCCGGCCGGGTGTCCCGCCGTAAAGGGCATCGAATAGATCATGGGGAAGGAGATCAGTCGTGAGAATTTCAAGCCAGGCAATACTCTCGGCCACGGTCCTATCGTTGCTCTCGGGCCTAGCGCCCGCTACGGCACAGACCGTCGATCCAGACAAGCTGCCCAAAGTCGAGTGTTCATCGCTGCGTTACTCCAAGGAATTCCTGGATAAGTATCCGAAGGCTCCCGCTGCCTGCCAGGAAGCGCGCGTATACAAGGGCAAGACATACATGAAGGTGAAGGGCAAGCTTTATGTCGCCGACAAGCCCATGCTGTCGTTTGCGTTCGAAGACCCGTATGGCAACACGCTGGGAACGGTGAGCGTCAAGAATCCGAAGCTTCGCGTGATCATCAATGGAAAGGAAACGACCATCGATCACGTGGACACCAACCAGGAACTCACGTTTTGGGTTCCGGATTCGATTTTCTCTGCGAAGGCCGCCGCGGCCAGTCAATAAAGCGTGTTGGCGCCCGTGTCGGGCTCGGCGCGGGTGCATGGTGGTTGTTAGGATCCGGGCCCCCGCAGCTGAGGCTCCGGGGGCCCGCGGCGCCCCGCACTGAGTGTCGGTCGACGCGCGACGGTTTGCGCGTATCGCAGGTGCGAGCAGTGCACGCATGGCCAACCGCGTGCTCAATGAGCTGCAAAAGTTAGCTGTTTAGGAGATACCTCCGTGCATCCAAACATCAGGCGGACTGCGACGTACGCTAGCAATCTAGTTTTGTTGACCTTCGCTGCGTTCGGTACGGCTCAGGAATCTCATCCTCCCCACTGGTCCTACTCCGGTGCCGAGAGTCCGGCGCATTGGGGCAGCCTTGATCAGGAATATTCGGCGTGTTCGCTGGGCCATATGCAGTCTCCGATTGACATCGCACATGCGAAGCCCGCTGAACTTCCGGCATTGACATTCGATTACAAGACAACGACGCTGAATATCATCGACAACGGCCACACTATTCAGGTAAATCTTGCTCCCGGAAGTACACTCAGGGTTGGCGACAAGACCTACAGTCTGAAGCAGTTTCATTTTCATCATCCCAGCGAAGAGCACGTGAATGGCAAGGGCTTCCCACTGGTTGCCCATTTGGTGCATCAGGATTCCGAAGGCCATTTGGCGGTGGTTGCCATCCTGTTTGAAGAGGGAAAGGCCAACGCGTTGGTCAATTCGCTGTGGAGCAACATCCCAGCCAACAAAGGCAAGGCCGCGGATGTCCCCTCAGTCTCGATCCAGACTCTGGATTTGTTGCCCGTCGAGCGCAGTTACTTCACATACACGGGCTCGCTGACGACGCCGCCGTGCAGTGAGGGCGTAACCTGGTATGTGTTGAAGAGCCATCCCACCGTCTCCGCACAGCAGATCGCGACGTTCTCCAAGATTTATCCGCTGAACGCGCGTCCCATCCAACCGCGCAACGGCCGCAGCATCTTGGAGTCTCACTGATCACGTGTCGGTCGATTACCGCCGCTCTGCTGGCGTCCTCGTTCAGAAATTCCCTTCGCTGGCTATCGCGGCGTTTGGTTCTGCACCGTATGTAGTCTGGCGCCGGCGCATGTGCATAACGTCTACCCCGACTCCGACCGCGTAAGGCCGCGGGCCGATCGTGGAAGCCTTCCTTGTTTCCACAGCCGTCGTCGCGGTCGCAGAGATCGGCGACAAAACCCAGCTGCTCGTGCTGGCGCTTGCGACCCATTTTCGCAAGCCGGTACCCATTATTTTCGGAATGCTGGCTGCGACACTCCTGAATCACGCCGCGGCCGGCGCGCTCGGCGCCTGGCTCGCCGTCACGATCAGCCCCAGCTCGTTGCGCTGGATTCTGGCACTCTCGTTCGTGAGCATTGCCATCTGGGCACTGATCCCGGATAAGGCCGCACCGAAGGCACATACGACTCCAAAGATTGGAGTGTTTGCTACCACCCTGTGGACATTCTTCTTACTGGAGATGGCCGACAAGACACAGCTCGCCACGGTCGCTCTCGCAGCGAAATACGGGTCGCTGCTCCCAGTAGTGGCCGGCTCAACACTTGGAATCATGCTGATCGACGTGCCGGTAGTGATTATCAGTGCGACGGCGGCGTGGCGGCTGCCGCTCAAGCCGCTGCGTCTCATCGTCCCGGCTGTGTTTCTTGGGCTCGGTATCGCCGGCCTGCTGAGGTAGCTGGTGTCGCCGAGGAGCTGCGGACGGTGCGCTGGCTGCCTGAGGAGCCGAATTGTGGAAGAGTAGCTCGTTTCCACGGTACGATCATGAATGGATACCTGCGTGGAATCCTGACGATCCGCCGGAGGCATGGGCGCTTGTCGATGCTCGGTCGCAATTCGCGTAGGCGGTGGGTGCGCCTCGGACGAACGGCGCTAGCGTTGCAGGCTAACACCTGCTCGAACGGCGCGTGAGTTTCGGGGGAGGTTTCGCCACCATGCACGACAGGGGCGCGGAAGCAACCTATCAGTTCTGGGTTGGGATCGGTGCGAATGCCATCGAAGCGATCGCCGTTGCGCTCATCGTCGGTTACATCCTCATCGCAACGCTCAGCTGGTTGCTGCGAGCGCTCTGGCAGCGTGGCTTCACGCCAGGGCAGTACAAATCCTTCCGCGCCACACTCGGACGTGTGATGCTGCTCGGTCTCGAGATTCTGATCGCGGCCGACGTGGTGCGCACGGTCGCGCTGGAACGAACCCTGATAAGTTTTGCGGCACTTGGACTGCTGGTCGTGATCCGTACATTCCTCAGCTGGTCGATCGTGTTGGAAATCGAGGGTCGCTGGCCATGGCAGCCACGTCCGGCGGATGAGAGCAGGGCCAGCGAATGAGTTCCACCAATGCAGTTTAGGGGTTTCACAAAGCTGCAACATTAGGCGGCGCGGGGCGGCGCTCTTCGACCGGCTGCCGCTGGCTGCACGGAGAACTCCGCTTTCGGGGTCTGCCAAGCATTATGATGCAGGACGCTATGACAGCCCGCACAGTTCCCCTGGCGCGTGGCCTCGCGATCATCGTCCTGTTCGCAAGCGGCTGTGCGACTCCAGTCGGGGTGTCTCGGCTCGACGAACAGGCGGCCCATCGCGAGCTCAACGCGAACATCCTGACGGCGAACCACCCCAGCGCCTATGCGACGCAGATCCTGGAGCGCACGGCCCTCAGCCACCGCTACCAGACCGAACCGGAAGCCGTACTTGCCGAGTTGCATTCCGGGCTCGGCAAAGCGGATGAACGCGAGCGGCTATTTGCACTGGCGGAGTTGTCCTTCGCCTACGCCGAGAAGTCGCAGAATCAACCGTATTATCTGGCCTCGGCAGTGTATGCCTACGCCTTCCTGTTTCCGGCGGACCCGGCGGCCGCGCCCGAGCGATACGATCCGCGGTTACGTCTGGCGGTCGACCTCTACAATCGAGGTATCGCTCTGGGGCTGGCGAGCGAGGATCGCAAGGAAGTGGACCTCAGCGAGCGACAACTGAGTCTGCCCTTCGGATCGCTCAGCCTGGCAGTCGGCCCTGCAGGACTCAACTACGGCGGCAATCGGCTGACGCATTTCGTGTCGCTGGCGGACCTGAAGGTGCGCGGACTTCGCAACGTTTACCGCAGGGCCGGCATCGGCGCTGCACTTTCCGCGCACGTCGAACCGGCGCCGCAGGACCCCGCCAGCCGCTGGATACCGCCGACTGCGAAAGTGCCGATCACCGCCTTCGTGCGCTTCGACGATGCTCGCCGCGCGCTGAGCGATGGCAGTCTGCACGGCAGCGTGGAGCTTTACGACGACGATCGGACAACCGCCGTGCAGGTCGGTTCCTACTCCGTGCCGCTCGAGGCGGACCCAAGCGCCGCCCTGGCGTATCGGCTGGAAGGTTCGCCGGTCTGGGACTCGGAGATTGCGGGTTTTCGCCGCGGCGATTTTTCCAAGTTGGGTGTCGACACCACCAGCGACACCGCTGGCTTGTTCGTGCTGCACCCGTACCATCCCAACCAGATTCCGGTGGTGCTGGTTCACGGAACGGCGTCGAGCCCCGCCCGCTGGGCGCAGATGGTCAACGAGCTACTCGGTGATCCGGTGATCGCCTCGCGATTTCAGATCTGGGGCTTCATCTACAACAGTGGCAATCCGATCGCGCTGTCGGCCATGCGCCTGCGCGGGTCGCTGCAGAAATTCCGCGCGGCTATCGACCCCGAAAACAAGGACCCGGCGCTCGATCAGATGGTCATCATTGGCCACAGTCAGGGGGGGCTGTTGACCAAAATGACTGTCGTCGATAGCGACAGTCGCTTCTGGGACAATTTTTCCAAGATTCCATTTGACCAGGCGGATCTCAATCCGGAGACTCGGGATCTACTCAGCCGCGCGCTGTTCGTCGAGCCGCTGCCATTCGTCAAACGGGTGATTTTCATCGCCACGCCGCATCGCGGCAGCTTTCTGGCGAGCAATCGCATTGCCAAGTTCTTCAATAAGTTCATAAACTTGCCAGGCGGTCTCACCAAGGCCGCGGTTGAAGTCGCCAAGTTCCGTTCACCGAGCCTGCTGGGAACTCCGTACACCATCCCGACCGCGCTCGACAACATGGATGCCTCCAATCCGTTCCTGAAGACGCTCGCGACGTTGCCCATTGCTCCCGGCGTGCACGCGCATTCGATCATTGCCGTGAAGGGTACCGGGCCGATCGAGAACGGCAATGACGGCGTCGTCGCTTACCGGAGCGCACATATCGAGCCCGCCGACTCGGAGCTGGTCGTGCGCTCCGCTCACTCGACCCAGGGGACTCCCGAGACGATCGAGGAGGTGCGCCGCATCCTCTACGAGCACGCTGGGATCCATTGATGATCCGCCGCGTTCTTCGCCTCATCGCGACCGTGCTGTTGTCCGCGCTCATCCTCGCCGGCGTTGCCTGGGCGATGCTGGCGCTCTGTTTCGACGGGCCTCACTCGCGCCTGCTTGCGGGAACGCTGTGCGTGGCGGTTGGACTAATCAGTGTGCTCCTGGCGACCTTCGTTCGGCCGTTCTTGCGAGGACTGCTCGCTGCGAGCCTGCCGGTGGTCTTGGTCGCCTCATGGTGGGCGTCGCTGGCGCCCAGCAACTTCCGCAACTGGAGTCCCGAGGTCGCTCGCACGGCGCAGGCAACCTTTTACGACTCGTCGGTCACCATCCGCAACGTGCGGGATTTCAAGTATCGCTCCGAAACCGACTACGAGCAGCGCTGGGAGACGCGGGTTTACGACCTCGACCGGATTCGCGGCGTCGATCTGTTCATGTCGTTTTGGGGACCGGCCCAGATCGCACACACCATCGCCAGCTGGGATTTCGGCGATGGACAACACCTGGCGATCTCCATCGAGACGCGCAGGCAGCTGGGTCAGTCATACTCAGCCGTGCGGGGTTTTTTTCGGCAATTCGAGCTCTATTACGTAGTTGCCGACGAACGCGATCTGGTCGGATTGCGAACGAACTACCGTGGTGAGCAGGTCTATCTGTATCAGATTCGCGCTCCTGCGGCACAAGCGCGGGCGCTGCTGATCGATTACCTCAACGAAGTCAATCGTCTCGCGGAACATCCCCAGTGGTACAACGCCCTGACGCAAAACTGCACGACCAGCATCCGCGGGCACGTGCTGCATATCGGCGCCGGCGGTCCGTTGGACTGGCGGCTGCTGGCCAACGGGCATCTCGATCAACTCCTGTACGAGCGGGGTCAGATTGACACGCGCGTGCCGCTCGCGGAGCTGCGAGCGAGCAGCAACATTACTGCAAGAGCCAAGGCCGCCGGCGACTCTCCCGATTTCTCCGTGCGGATTCGTCAAGGGTTGCCACAGGCGCGTAGGTCGTAATCGGATGAGGTTTCAGCGCTCCTTGTCGGGCTGCGCGAAGCGGCGATCGAGCGCCTTGAGCAACTTCGGATCGCGTCCGTACGGGTCCGGTTTGAATACGATCGCGCCCTGGTCATCGCGGTCGATCGTCCAGTACAAAATCAGCACCGGCACGGGTTTGGGTAAGCGTAGGGTCCGTGTCTTGCCGGAGTCGACCACCGCGTCGATGGCCGTGCGGTTCCAGCGCTGCGGGTCGGCGAGCAGCAGCTCCGCGAGCTCCAGAGGTCGCGCGGTACGAATGCAGCCGGAACTGAACGCGCGTTGCTCGCGCTCGAACAGCGCCTGGCTGGGTGTATCGTGCAGATACACCAGGTACGGGTTCGCGAACATGATCTTGACGCGTCCCAGCGCATTGGTCGGCCCGGGGTCCTGGCGGATCATGAACGGGAACGTTGCGGCGCTGTAGCGCGCGAAGTCGATGCCGGCCTGGCTCACCGGGCGGCCGTTGCGATCAATGACGCGCAAGCCGCGCTTATCCAGATACGACGGGTCCCGACGCACGGCAGGCAGGATATCCTTGCCGAGGATGCCGGGCGGCACCGTCCAGGTGGGGTTGAAAACGACCTCGTCAATGGCGGATCTGAAGATCGGCGTCTGACGGTAGGGCTGCCCGACCTGCGCCCGGGCGCTCCAGACCACGGCGCGATCGCGCACGTAGCGCACCTGGAAGCCAGCCACATCGACGATGACGAAGTCACCCTCGGCGGGCTGGTGCAGCACCCAGCGCGCACGCTCGAGATTGACCCGTATCTGATCGAGGCGCTGTGCGACGCTGACGTTCAGCTCGCGACGGGTTTCAGCTCCGACCGCGCCGTCGGGGGTCAGAAAGTGCCTTGCCTGGAAGCGCTTCAAGGCGCTCTCGAGAGACTCGTCGAAGAGGGGGTCTGCCGTGGGCGCGCCCGCGTCATCGCCGCTCGCCGCAAGGCGCAGGCGAAGAGCGGCGACCCGCGGATCCGCAACGCCACGACGCAGCGTGGTGCCATCCGCGATAGTCGGCCAGCCGCCGTTAGCTTCGATTCGCCGATAGGTCGCCAGTGCCTCCACCATGCTCCGATACATCCAGTGATCGGGCCGAACCTGGTCGATGGCGCTCGCGATATCTGTGCTCGTCACCGCTTCGAGAACAAACTGCACCGCATCCTCCTGCCTCATTTCACGGCGCTCGAAGTTCCAGCGCGTGTCAATCGCGACAGGGTCGACCTTGCCGAAGTACTGATGATAGAGGAGCTCGGTGTAGGCATCGGTAGCGAGAAGATCGAGCTGAGCCGCATCCAGCGGCGCGCGCGATTCCCCGCCGGCCAGCCGTTCGAGGGCTGCAAGATGATAGTCAGCCGGCGTCAAACCATCCTGTGCGCTGGCACGCACGAGGTCGAGTAGCTTCGCCAGGCGAGCAGAATCCCAAAATGGCTGAAATCCATGCCGCTCGTAGAGCGTCGCCAGTGATCGCGTGGCACTTAACGGCGTGCCTTCGACACTCAGCCGGCCGGTTGCGGACAGCGCCTCGACTCGTTCGCGCACTGCCTCAATGACCGGATCGGCGGATGTGGCTGTCTGGGCCGTCGCGGCGAACACCTGGACGCCCGGGACCATCGCGCACAGCATGGCAGCAATCCGGATCGCGAGACTCCGTCGCATCAGCTGGCCGCCGTTGGGCCGCCCCTTCACGGCGTGCTCTCCTGCGTATGGGCGTTGCAAAAGTCTAGCACGTGATCCTCGAGCGCCGGGCAGGTCCAGTTGCAGATGCGCGCGGGCGGCCGAAGAATAGGTCGGTCGGCTCGCTGAGCCAGGGGAGGCTGTGTGTCCGAGTGTAAATGCTTGCGGAGCAGCCCAGGGCCGCGCGCTGCTTTGTTGGGGGCGCTGCTGGCTGCGCTCTCATCCGTTGCCATCACGCCGGCACGCGCGCAGCAGACGCCGGAGCAAGCCACCGGCGCGACATCAGCGCCGGCTGATGCGACTGCGGACGCGCAGAGCGCAGCCAGCACTGCGGGAAGCGATGAGGTTCCGATCCCAAGTTCCACTGAGCAAGGTAGCACGACCCTGGACCAGAGCTTCGAGCCCATGACGCGCGCGCAGTGGCTGGCGGAAACGAGGCGGCGGGCATTTCGCGATACCCGTTTCTACGGGCAGCTGCGCTCGTACTACCTCGATTGGCACAGGCTGAACGGCACCGAGAGCGAAGCCTGGGCGCTCGGCGGCTCAGCCGGATTCAAGACCGGGTACTTCCGCGATCTCTTCGCAATCGGCGCGACGGGTTATACCTCGCAGCGACTCTATGGTCCCGAGGACAAGGACGGCACGAAGCTGTTGGCACCGGGGCAGCATGGGTACACCGTACTGGGCGAGCTCTACAGCGAGATTCTGCTCACCGAGGGTGTGCAGGCAATAGTCGGTCTCAAAGGATACGACACGCCTTACCTGGGTCGCTTCGACACGCGCATGACGCCGAATACCTTCGAGGGAGCCAGCGTCCTCGGATCGTTCGGTGGAGGCGACGGAGCGCCGCGCTGGCGGTTCGCTGCGGGTTACGTTGACAAGATCAAGGAGCGTGATTCTGAAGAGTTCGTGTCGATGGCCGCGGCTGCGGGCGCACGCGCCGGCGTCTCGCGCGGGGTATCCGTGGTGGGCGGGGATTACAGTTCGGGCGACCTCTCGCTCGGCGCGATTGACTACTACAGCAGCGACATCATTAACATCGCCTACGTCGAGGTCAAAGATGCGTTCGCGCTCACCGAACGTCTGCGCCTGCAGCTCGCCGCGCAGTACACCAGCCAGAAGAGCGTGGGCGACAACCTGCTGACGGGTCAATCGTTCTCGGCTGATCAGCTCGGCTTCAAGACTGAGCTGGGCTTCGCCGGCACGCTGCTGACGGCCGCCTACACTCGCACGGGTCACGGCATCGATATTCAGAGCCCCTGGAATCGCGCTCCCGGCTATACCGCCGTGCAGATCGATTGGTTCGACCGTAGCGGGGAGGATGCCTGGATGCTGCGCGCGGCTTACAACTTTCGGGTCGTCAGGAACCTGAGCGCGTACGCGCTGTATGTGCACGGTTCGCAGCCGGACGCGCGCAACCAGTACGCGCGGGACGAGTCCGATCTCAACCTCGAATGGAAGGATACCAGTGGCAGGCTGCGCGGATTGACCTTGCGCGCTCGTTACGGGCATGTCTCGCAAGCTGGCCCCGTCGCAGCGCATGCCGACCAGCTGCGGCTGATCCTCTATTACGACCCGCCCCGGTCGTGACCGCCCGGAGTTGCACGGACGGGCCCAGGGTTTTGAGTTAATTAGTTTTCTGACGCCGGAAGAATCGCGATACCCGCAAACGTACCCGCCCGAAGTGTGACTCGCGCTCGTGCGTACTCACCGCATGACTCCGGATATCAAGGCCGGTGCGCGGGGGCATCGAGGCCGTCATCCTTGCAGGGGGTATAGTGGCGTGCCGCGCTGATTCCGAGGGCCCCGTCACTGCAGGGAAAGGGTGCCTCGCGCAGGAGCCCCCGGACGCTCTATTTCGAGTTTGCCTTCTGCATGCAGTCCTTGATGAAAGTCTTCTCATCTTTCCCCGAGAGACTCTTCCTCTGTGCCAGATTCCGGCAAGCCGTCAACTTGTCATGCTGGCTCACGGTACCGGATGGAGCCTGAATCGTGCTCGGCTTGTCGGTCTGTGGTGAATTTTGAGCGATCGCGAATGCGCCCAGAACACTAGTCCCGAAAGTAAGCGAGAGGATCAGCGGGAGTCTTGGATGTCGTGACATACGCGTCTCCTTCGGAAGGAATCAAGTCGGATGAATACTACTCCGTCCGCTCTGAGGCCGGCGTATTTCTACTGACGTCGCGCGCTGATTTTTCCCCAAAGGCGCTGCGGGTTAGCGGGGGTGCTCAGGACCTAATCAAGTGCACGCCGGAGCTTTTGTGCCGGCGATGCACGCAATATTCGACTGCGTCGCCACGCCGGTCTACAAGCCAGTAACAAGATTCAGTGAAGGCAGGATGAAAACGCGGTGCCGATGGTATTCTCGCGAGAGGAAACCTGCGGTGTCGACAAGGGAAGGGGTAGGCCGGCCGTTTCGCCGCCAACTGGTATAGAGGACTAAATCGTCGGTGGCCAGCGGGCAGCGCGCTCGGCGGACGCCGCACACAAGGGGAAGCCGTGAATCTCTATCGGATAGTGCGTGCTTTGGGCTGCACTCTGGCCGCCGTGATTGCGTTTGCTGTCCTGCCGGCCGTCGCACAGCAAAGCGAGGGTGAACTTGCCAAGGAGGCACTGAATCCCGTTGCCGCCCTGATTAGCCTACCTATCAAGTACGATTACAACAGCAACATCGGGCCGATCGAGCAGGGCAACCAGTCAGTCCTGACCGTCCAGCCGGTGATCCCCTTTTCAGTCGGCGCGGACTGGAACTTGATCTCGCGCACGATTATCCCGGGAGTCAGCCTGGACAAAGGCGTACCGGGCGCGGGTACACCAGACGGACTCGGCGATGTCGCGCCGGGCTCCGGTACACACGAGGGACTCGGCGACATCACACAACAGCTCTACTTCTCGCCCAAGAAGCCCACCGACGGCGGCTGGATTTGGGGCGTGGGACCGCAGATCCTTCTGCCCACCGGGGCCAGCGACTTGACCGCCGGAAAATGGGGCGCTGGCCCGACCGCCGTCGTCCTCAAGCAGGAGAACGGCTGGACCTACGGCGCTCTTGTGAACCAAATCTGGTCGGTTTCAAGTGACAGCCACAAGAGCGACTACAGCGTCTTCTATGTACAGCCGTTCCTGGCTTAT
>Ga0210394_10003417_pt1 | contig 19989 bp, 19 predicted proteins | sample IncBWC12MmetaG_FD_160121 | JGI IMG/M metagenome (GOLD analysis project Ga0210394, IMG submission 160121) | Forest soil microbial communities from Barre Woods Harvard Forest LTER site, Petersham, Massachusetts, United States - Inc-BW-C-12-M | ecosystem: Environmental > Terrestrial > Soil >...
GGTTTGCGATTCAAGCTGCTTGCGGAAATCGCTCCCGGCGAAACCGCCGGCACGCACTCCTTCTGTTTCGATCATGCCGGGGTTGACGGCGTTCACTCGAATCTTGCGCGGGCCGAGCTCTTTGGCCAGAACCTTGGTAACGGCATCCACGGCGGCCTTCGTGGCGCTATAAACCACGGTATTCGGAGGCGTGTAGGTGCTCGCGAGTGAACTGACATTGACGATACTTCCGCCAGCCGGGCTGAAATGCTTTGCCGCTTCCTGCGAAGCGAGAATCAGGCCAAGGACGTTGAGGTTGAAATGTTTGTGGAAGTGCTCTTCGGTAACCGCTTCGAGCGGCTGGAATTCATAGACTCCCGCGTTGTTGATGAGAATATCGAGCTTGCCGAACGCCTTCTTCGTTTCGGCAAAGAGTTGCTGCAGCTCAGAATGTTTTGCGACGTTCGCTTGCACGGCGAGAGCCCTGCCGCCGTTTTTGGTGATCTCGGCAACGGCGGTGTCGGCGCCCTCTTTGCTGGATGAATAGTTGACGACAACGGCCGCGCCCTCAGCGGCCAAATGTTTGGCGATCGACGCGCCGATCCCTTTCGATGCTCCGGTGACGATTGCGACTTTCCCTGCAAGTTTCTTCGACATGCTCGGCCTCCTGTTCGAACTTGCTGCACAAACATTAGAGATGTCGCGAACCGGCAGGGGGATTCACAAATTGGGAGCGAGGACACCCGCGCACCGCATTCCTCCGTGCTACTATCCAGCGCGACACGTTTTTGAGAGGCAGAAAAAATGATTGTCACCACGAATTATTCGGACATTCCTCTGGCGGGCTCGCCGATGCGAACTTTCGTAGCGGCACCGAAGGCCGAGGGTCAATTTCCCGGCATTTGGTGCTACTCGGATGTTTTTCAACTTACGCCGCCGATGCTGCGCGCCTGCATCCATCTCGCAGGATATGGTTTCGTCGCCGCGGCGCCGGAAATTTATCGGCGCGTCGAGCCACTCGGCACGGTGATTCCTTTCGACGACGCGGGGCGCACGCGCGGCCAGGAAGACGCCGCGAAAACTCCCGTCGCGCATTTCGACGCCGACTGCCGCTTCGGTCTGGACTGGCTTTCAAAACATCCGAAAGTGGCGCGCGGGAAAATCGGCGCGATGGGCTTTTGCATAGGCGGCCATCTCGCATTTCGCGCGGCGTTGCAGCCGGACGTGCGCGCGACCGTCTGTTACTACGGCACCGGAATTCACAACGGCAAGCTTGGCCAGGATGCTGATTGCGGTTCGCTGGCGCGCGCCGGAGAAATTCGCGGCGGGTTGCTGATGGTCTTTGGTTCCACGGACCCGCACGTGCCCGCCGAAGGACGCGCTACAGTTGAGGCGGGTTTGCGCCAAGCGGGCGTGCGTTATCAGGTGAGCCTCTATCCCGCCGAGCACGCCTTCATGCGCGATGAAGGCCCGCGATACGATCCGGAAGCGACCGACCTCGCGTTTGCGGAGATGATTCGGCTATTCGGCAGCACGTTTGAGAGCTGAACGATTACGCTCCGTGCCGTCCGCTCCTTCAACCGCACCTTCGGATGACAAACCTCTCTCGATGAGCGAATGATGCATGCTGGCGACTCGCCAGCGTCCGTCCGCCTTGCGGCACATCGCCATGCCTCGGCCGCGAATGTGGGCTTGCGCTTGCTCGATGGTGAAATCGTACTCGTACCAAACCGCTTCACCGATCGCGTGGAACGAGCTGGCGCGGATATCGAGATGCGCCGCCGGCACGTGATGGAAATAACGTTCGCGAAAATAAGTCATGGCCGCCTCGCGGCCGTATAAATCGGCGTCCGCGGTGAACAACACAATCTTCGGGTCCAGGCATTCGGCGAAGGCATCTTCGTCAACGCTGTTGAAAGCATCCAGACAACGAGCGATATCGCGATGCATTTCGGATTCGAGTTGAGTTTCGTGGGGGTTGATGGCGCCCGCAAAGTACACCGTCTGCCGTTTCAAATCGATGGTGGCGCCGAGCTTTCCGAGGAGGTCCACTCCCAGGATGCCGTCGATGGTTCGGCCGCATGCATTTCCAATCGCAGAGAGATCGATGGCCGGCAATTTCACGGCGATAATCTTTATGCGGCCTACCTTCAGCTCCGGCAGCGTCACTTCTCGAGCGCTCGTCGCAGCGGTTCCGCTCCACGAGGTTACCTGTACATCGCGCCGCATCTCGCCCTGCGTGAACGATTTGAGGTTCAGCATGGAAGTTGCGGCGGTGTCGATCAAGAAACGTGTCGAGCGGCCGGCGGCGAGAACTTCAATAACGGGGAGCGCCCCACAATGCTCGAGGGGTGTTTCTTGCGCCTGCGTTGCGCATGGCGCAAGCATCACGGCGCAGCTTGCGGCGAAAATCGCGATTGACCGCACCGCAGCTGGGATGAACGCCCTGATGAACGCGCGCTTGCCCATGGCCGTCTCCGTAATGCAGGAAGGCTATCACATAAACGAACGTTCGTGCTATTTATTTGTGTTGTGTTACAATCGGCTCATGGCCGCTTCTGCTAAAGCGTTGGCGAGATCTTCAGTCCCCCGGCGGCAAGCGCGCGGGATTCGCACCCGCGAGGCAATCCTCGAACGTGCGGTTGACATCTCATCGGTTCACGGCCTCGACGGACTCACCGTCGGCCATTTGGCCGATGCCCTACACATGAGCAAGAGCGGATTGTTCGCTCATTTCGGATCGAAGGAAGAGCTCCAACTCGCTACCATCGACACCGCTCGCAGGATTTTCATCGAGCGCGTCGTGCGCCCGGCGTTCGAGGCACCGAAGGGAATGCCGAGGCTTTGGAAATTGATACACCTCTGGATTTCCTACGTGGAAAAGCGCGTCTTCTCCGGCGGCTGCTTCTTCACCGCTGCTTCGTTCGAATTCGACAGCCGGCGCGGCGCGGTTCGCGATCGTATCGCACTCGTGATGCGGGAGTGGATTGATGTGCTTACGCGCGCCGTTCAAGAAGCGCAGCGGGCGGGGCATATCCTTCCTAAGATCGACGCTGCTTCGCTCGCTCACGAGCTTCACGCAATCGCCATCGGCGCGCATTGGGCGGAGCAATTGCTGGACGACCGGCGCGCTTACGCGCGATCCCTCACCATCAGCAGGAAAATGCTGGCGCGCGTCGCTACCCGCAAATCACCGGCTCTTGGCTAATACGAATTCTGTGGCAGAGTAGTAGCTGATGGCTGTATCCGCCACCTCCACTCACGCCGGTCGCGCCGCCTTTCAAAGCCCGGACTTCAGACTTTTCATTGCCGCACGCTGGGCCAGCGTGATTGCGGTCGAAATGCAGTCGGTCGCCGTCGGCTGGCAGGTCTACGAAATCACCAACCGGAACCTCGATCTGGGGCTCATCGGTCTCGCGCAATTTCTTCCCGGCGTACTGTTGTTTCTGGTGTCAGGACATGTAGCCGATCGCTTCGACCGCCGCAGAGTCTTGCTCGCATGCTACTTCGGCTATGCACTGTGCTCGGGACTTCTGCTTTTCATTGCGTTACGCGGCTCGCATTCCGTCAATCTGATTTACGGGGTGATGGTCTTGCTCGGCGTGGTGCGATCGTTCACGGGGCCTGTGACCCGCGCGATTTTGCCGCTGCTGGTTCCGGTGGAACACTTTCCAAATGCAGTAGCGTGGAACGCGAATGCATTTCAGAGCGCCACGATTATCGGTCCGGCGCTCGGCGGCGTTGTCTACGGAATCACCCGCGGCCCGTCCGCTGTGTACGCCGGTGCAATCGCCGCCGCGCTGGGCGCTCTGCTTTCGACGTTGCGAATTAAGCCAAGACCGAGAACCGGACAGCGCGAACCAATTAGTCTTTCGACAGTTCTGGTGGGTCTGCAATATATCTGGCGGCAGAAGCTTATACTTGGCTCGATTTCCCTCGACCTTTTCGCCGTGCTGCTGGGCGGTGCGGTAGCGCTGCTGCCTTCTTTCGCACGCGATATTCTTAAGATGGGCCCGTCGGGCCTGGGTCTTCTCCGCTGCATGCCCGCAGTCGGAGCGGCCGCCATGTCCGTGTTCCTGGCATACCGGCCCTTGCGGCGGCGCGCGGGAGCCACGATGCTGTGGTGCGTCGCAGGCTTCGGCGCGTCCACGATTTTCTTCGGCCTGTCGCGGAGCCTCGCGCTCTCCATCGTCGCACTCCTTCTTGTAGGCGCCACGGATACGGTCAGTGTGATCGTTCGCGGGATTCTGATCCAGATCGCCACGCCGGACGAAATGCGCGGCCGGGTCAACGCCGTGGATATGGTTTTCATCGGCGCTTCGAACCAGTTAGGACAGTTCGAGTCCGGAGCGACGGGCCAATGGTTCGGAACCGTACCCGCGATTGTGATCGGCGGAATCGGCGCAATCGTGGTCACCGGGATCTGGGCGTGGGCATTTCCTGAATTGCGAAACGCCGATAAGTTAATCCCTGATAAACATTAGTTTCGAGTCATCTCGCGTTAGAATCAGCATGAATATGCCAACCGATCCCAACAGGAAGCCTTTCTCGGGATTGCGCAATCCCGCGCTGTACACTTCCCTGATCGTTTTGTTAGCCGCACTTTACGCCGGTTCGATCTTGTATTCCCGGCGGCAGGAAGCACATGAGCTGGCAGAAAAAGCAAAAGCGGAAAAACTCGCGCAGGACCAGAAGATCGTCGAATCGCTCGGCGGCAACAGTTTCGATATTCTGAATTTCTATGCCAGTCCCCCGGTAATCCAGCACGGCGAAACAGCTCAACTTTGCTACGGCGTCTCCAACGCAAAATCGGTGCGCCTTGAGCCGCAGGACAACAAGGTATGGCCCTCATTCATGCGTTGCGTTGACGTCGCACCGAAGAAAGACACAACCTACACGCTCACCGCCGAGGACGGTAACGGAAACACAAAGACTGCTACAGTTGTAGTTAGGGTTCGCTAGTCCCTCCGGCCCGCACTCCTGCCAATCCCCTTTCCCGACGTAACGTTGCGGTCTCGCGCGCGATTCCTCTATAATCAGAAGGTATTCATGCCAAAACGAGCGCGCGCGCGCCGAACACTGAGGCGAACCCCAAGACGTTCTAAAATGGTCGATCTCACTGAAAAGATTAAGAAGAAGTTGCAGGACGAAATCAAGGAGCTTGAACACGAGCTCCACGACGAGCTGCCCAAGGAAATCAAAGTAGCTCGCGCGCACGGCGATCTCAAGGAGAACGCAGAGTATAAGTACGCCAAGGAGCGCCAGGGCTATGTGGCCGCGCGGCTTGGACAGCTCCACCAGCGCATGGCGGACATCTCCATGCTAAACCTGAACAATCTGCCGAAAGATCGCGCCGCGTACGGCTCGCGCATCACCGTGCTCGACGTTGCGAAAGCCTCTAAAATCGAGTACAAACTGGTGACCACCGAAGAAGCGGACGCCACGAAGGGCTTGATTTCCACCACTTCTCCGATTGGCCGCGCCCTGCTCGGCAAGAAAGTTGGCGACGAAGTAACAGTTGCAACACCAGCGGGACAAAAAGATTTCGAAGTGGTTAAGCTCAATACTATATATGACGAGGAATAATCGGGTGAATTGGATTCAATGCTGACACGCTTCATTGGCCGGTACCTTTCCTGGCCCATTGACCGCCTCGCCGCACTTCTCGCCGCCACCGGCATCCCTCCCAACGTCATCACCTGGTCGGCGCTGGTACTCAATCTCTGGGCAGGAATACTTTTCGCCGCTGGGCGGTTCGCCGCAGCGGGAGGATTCATGATTCTCGCGGGACTCTGCGATTTGCTGGATGGCCCGGTCGCGCGACGGCAGAAGCGCGTGTCAATGTTCGGCGGTTTCTTGGATTCGATTCTAGATCGCTATGCCGACCTGATTCTTTTCCTCGGGGTGCTCGTCTATTACGCGCGCGTGAATCGCTTTCTCGACGCCTTTGTCGCCGGCGGAGCGATGGCCGGAGCCGTGATGGTGAGCTACGCGAAAGCTCGCGCCGAATCGCTCGTCCCCAAATCCGAAGTTGGTTTCTGGGACCGCCCGGAGCGGCTCGTGTTGATGATTCTTGGAGCGCTCGTGAACCGCATGCCGGTGGCGCTCTGGATCCTCGCCATCGGCTCGAACATCACGGTTATCCATCGCATCGTGCACACCTGGAAGCAAACGCTGAAACCAGATCCCGCCGTACCCGAGCAACTGAATCTGCCGCGGGTAACAAAAACGGTGCAAATGAAGTCTCCGCGCGAAGCGCCCGAGCCGTCGACATTACTCTCGCGCACGGCGGGCCGGAGAGGCTGACCGTGCCGAAACTGCTCGGAGTCATTGGCGTCCTTGTCGTGTGCGCGGGGCTGGATTTGCTGTGGCAGTCGCGCCACGAAATCACGTTCTGGCTGGCGGCCTATCTCCGCGTTTTTCGCTCGATGCTGCACCACCAGGGATCGTCGCCTCATTCCCTTCCGGCTGCGATTGATCCCAGGAAACGCCATGGCGCAGTGCGCGTGCTTCTAGGAATGAGTTTCACATTTATCTTCGGGCCGATCCTCATCGCCATCGGTATCACACTCATGTTGTTCCCAAGGTTTTGACGTTTCGATCCGCCTTGACTCCTTCCCTCATCGTTCACGGCGGCGCCTGGAGCATCCCGGATGAATCCGTTGAAGACTCCCGCGCTGGAATTCGCCGCGCGCTCGAAGCGGGTTGGAAAATATTGTCCGCTGGCGGGGCGGCCGTCGACGCAGTCGAATCTGCGATCGTCATCCTCGAAAACGATCCCACGTTCGACGCAGGCATCGGCTCGCATCTGAATCGCGATGGCCGCGTGCAGCTCGACGCCATAATCATGGACGGCGCTACGTTGAAGGCGGGCGCCGTCGCCGCGGTCGAGCGCGTCCGCAATCCCATTCGGCTCGCGCGCCGGGTTCTCGAAAAAAGTGAGCACATGATGCTTGTCGGCGCGGGCGCCGAAGCGTTCGCCGCTGAAAATGGAATCGATCTCTGCTCGCCAGAAGAACTGGTTCTCGACCGCGAAAAAACAGCGTGGCGCCGCTGCCTCGAAGATTCGCACGCCGCCGAACATCACCTCGGCCATGAAAGCGGTACGGTAGGCGCCGTCGCGCTCGATTCGCAGGGCCGTCTTTTCGCCGCAACTTCCACCGGCGGCACTTGCTGCAAGTTTCCCGGACGCGTGGGCGATTCACCACTCATCGGCTGCGGCTGTTATGCGGACGCCGAAGCAGGCGGCGTCTCCTCCACCGGCCACGGCGAAGGCATCATGAAAATTGTGATGGCAAAAATGGCGGTGGACCTTCTGCGCGATCCCCACGCTCTCGCGCCGCACCGCAAGGATTCCGCCACGTCCGCGATCGGACAGGCGGTCGCCGACGCGTGCGTTCGCAAACTTGCGCACCGCGCGCATACCACTGGCGGCTTGATCCTGCTCGATCGCGCGGGCGCTCCTGCCGCCGCGTTCAATACCCCGCACATGGCCTACGGCTTCGTATTGCCGGACGCTACCTTTAAAATCGCGCCCTAGCGCGGCCGCTTGCAAGGTTGAATCGCGCTTTGCGCATCAGTTTTCTTCTTGCGCTCCGCGTTACGTTGTACTAAATACGTTGGGCAGAAGCTCAGTCACTCTCTTGAACGGGCCCGCGCAACACCATTTTCTCTCCTTGGATGTTCTGCGCGGGCCTTCCTATCTTGTGCAACACTGAGCATTCTCGGCCGCATCTACCTTTGCAGTGGTTCGCACCGGGAAAATTCAACATACGGAGATCGATATGCCGATACGCGACATGATTCTGCCGGAATTCGACCGCGAAATGGCCACCACCCGCAAGACCCTCGAGCGCGTTCCCGAAGGCAAATCCGATTGGAAGCCTCACGATAAATCGATGACTCTCGGTCGCCTCGCCGGCCACCTCGCCGAACTCCCGGGCCTCGGTGCTCGCGCCATCGAACTTGAATCGCTCGACTTTCGCCCACCGGGCGCTCCGCCGCGCCAGCCCTTCGTCATGGATTCGCGAAAGGCGCTGCTGGAAGTTTTTGACAAGAACGTCGCAAACACCCGCGCCGGGCTCGCCGACGCCAGCGATGAAGCTCTGATGAAGTCGTTCACGCTTTCGAGCGGCGGCAAAGAGCTTTTCAAAATGCCGAAGATCGCGGTCGTTCGCTCCATGGTCGTGAATCACGTGATCCACCACCGCGGACAACTAAGCGTCTATCTGCGCTTGAACAATGTCCCGGTGCCGTCCATCTACGGTCCTTCGGCCGACGAAAACCCCTTCGCATAAAAACCCGAAAGGCTCCATTCTCCGTTCGCGTCGTTGAGAATGCGGCGTCAAGCACGAAGGATGGGGACTTCCGCCCGCGATTCGGCTAGATTATGGTCGCAATGTTCGCCACGCGAACTCCGCTGCTGGTTGCTTTCTGTGGCGTGGCGATTTTTTCTGCCGCGCCCGCGCAGCAAACCGCCGCTCCGCAGGTTGTCCGCTTCACATCCGAGCGCCTCGCCCATCTCGCTTCGCCCGACGATCGATGGACGCTCACCAATGGCTGCAAGGGATGCCCCGAGGGCCAGGAAATGCTGTGGCTCGTGCAGAATGACGATCACCATCGCCGACTCGTCCGCAAGTACGCGCGCACGGTCCAAACCGCCTGGGCTCCCGACAGCAGCGTCTTCTACTTAAACGACGAATCGGCGGCCAACAAAACTCGAGCGTTCGTGATCGAACCGCGCTCGCTGAAAATTACCGAACTGGAAAAATTAATCGTCGCAGGCGATCCCGCAGCGGTGAGATATCTCAACGCCGGCCACTCGTTCCTCGCTGTCCAGCGATGGCTAACCCCCGCCGATCTCTCCATCACTCTCATCGGACATTTCGACCAGCCGCCCGCTACGCAGTTCGAGCTCCGTTTCCGCGTCAACCTCAACGGCCGCATCGTGAAAGAATCCCAGCGCGAATCGGAGTGGGATCCAGACTCCGCTCCTTCTTCGGAATAAGGCCGCTCGCGCGCCGGTGTCTTGTGCATTTTGAGCACAATAATCGCTCGTACTATTGGCGCCCGCAATCCTCGTCCCCAAAACTGGATGCAATAGCGAGAAGTTTGGGAGGACGCCGTGGTATTCACGAAGTCGTCGCAAAAAGCGCTGTTGCCTCTAGCATCAGGCACGCTACTTCTCGCGCTCTACATTTGTCCCGTGGCGCAAGCCGCGTCACAACAGCCGCCACAGTCTTCCGCGAAAAACGCGCAGCCCCTCAACTCCGCTATGCCAGATCAGCCTCTAACGCTAGCCGACCTGGCGCGTCTCGCTCGCGCAAAAAAGAAGAGCGAACCGGCCAAATCAGCCAAAATAATCGACGACGACAATCTCTCACACACTCCACGCGACGCCGCCGAAATGGCCATGGACGCTTCCTTCAACAGCGCGCCTTCCACGCAAGGCTCATCTTCATCGTCATCATCGCCCTCCAAAGGAAAAGTAACCCTCCTCGATTTCTGGGCCACGTGGTGCGGCCCCTGCCGCGCCTCACTCCCGGATTTGAAGCAGCTTCAGTCCGTTTACGGCAGCGACCGTCTCGAAGTCGTCAGCATCAGCGAAGATCACAGCCAGCAAGCCTGGCAACAATTTGTCGCCGCAAACGGGATGAATTGGACGCAGCGCTTCGATGCCCATGGCGAAGAAATGCGCCATTACGGCGCCACCGCCCTCCCCACCTACATCGTCCTCGATAGCAACGGCGCTATCCTCGGCCGCATCGTCGGCGAAGATCCCTCCACTCCCCTCGCCGACCGCCTCGCCCCAATCCTGAACCGCTAAAACGTTCCATCTGCCTCGCAGGTGCCAGTTCGAATACTCCAAGCTAGAATAAGCGGCTGCAAAATCAGCAACTATTGGACAGTTAATTGAACGATGATTTCTGAACTTCAAACCAAGCGCCTGTTGCTGAAACCACTTGAGCTGGCCGACGCGGCGCAAGCTCAACTGCTGTTTCCTCAATGGGAGATTGTCCGTTATCTGGCGAACATCGTGCCTTGGCCGTATCCGCCCGATGGCGCCTATCGTTATTACAGTGACGTTGCCCTGCCCGCGATGCAAAGAGGTGATGAATGGCATTGGACCCTGCGCCTCAAGAGCGCGCCCGAACAATTGATCGGTTCCATCAGTCTCGTGAAAGGAGAAACAAATAATCGCGGCTTCTGGCTGGGGCTGCCCTGGCAACACCAGGGTCTTATGACCGAGGCGTCCGAAGCAGTCACTGACTACTGGTTCAATGTCCTAAAATTTAAGGTGTTGCGCGTGCCCAAAGCCATCCTCAACGAACCCTCCCGTCGAATTTCCGAGAAGAGCGGAATGCGCCTGATCGCAACCGAAGAACGCGACTACGTTGCCGGCAAGTTTTCCACCGAGATATGGGAAATCACAGCCGAGGAGTGGAACGCTAAGCGTTAGACCCACCCGAGTTAACCTCTGTACCTAGTTTTCCAGTCGTAGCTCCTTTGCGATTCTCCCTTTCGTCGACTTGCTCGAAAGCAAATCCTAAGATTCACGCGCGTGTACGATTCCCGCCCCATCGACGGCCGCACCATCTCCCACTACCGCATCCTCGAAAAGATCGGCGGAGGAGGAATGGGTGTGGTCTACAAAGCCGAGGACATAAAACTAAATCGCTTCGTCGCCCTGAAATTCCTTCCGGATGCGGTAGCGAAAGACTCTCAGGCGCTCAGCCGCTTCCAGCGCGAGGCCCAGGCCGCCTCGGCACTGAACCACCCCAACATTTGCACCATCTACGAAATCGACGAAGAAAACGGCCAGGCGTTCATCGCCATGGAATATTTGGACGGCGCCACGCTGAAGCAGCGCATCGAAGGCAAGCCGCTCCCGCTCGACCAGACACTAGCACTCAGAATCGAGATTGCCGACGCTCTCGATGCTGCGCACGCCAAAGGCATCGTTCATCGCGACATCAAGCCTGCCAACATATTCGTGACTGACCGAGGGCATGCCAAGATTCTTGATTTCGGTTTGGCGAAGCTCACTCCTGCTGGTGCCGTGAATCTTTCAGCGATGCCCAGCTGAAGTAATGTTGAAATAATCCTCCGCTCTCAATCCTGCGTTCCCCTTCAATTCGTCAGCCGTAAACCATTGATCCATATCGCTTTCTGAAACCACTGTCCTTTGGTACAGGTGCGTTATGGTCCATCGGTACAGGTGAACCTTTTTTGGCCTTTCGCACAGGTTCTTTATTTTTTCGCGCGTGCTAGCGTCGATGGGAGTCTGCCTTTTGCAGAACTGCACGGCTCATCGGAATCTCGAGTCGGCGAAGAAGAGAAGAAGAAAGGAGGGACAGGAACATGGATTCGGCGGCGACGAGACGCGGCCCGCGATTCACGGTACCGCGCGTCGCTCTTCCGGCATTTCTAATCGCAACACGCTGCCAATTAGACATGCCTCCAAGTCATTGGAAACAAACGAAAGCGTCCCCTTCTAATCGCAACAAAACGCGACTTCTCATAAGTCGCCTTTTGGGCTCCGCTGCACCTGCGCTTTCCGTTCGCCTCCGCGCCTCGCAAGTGCATCTTGAAGCTTCTGCGATGCGTGTGCTAGATTGCGGTTTCCGCAGGGTCATCGCGTATCCGCCGGGGGGCGGCGCCGTGACGTTGATCCAAACGCAGCGCGCGAATTCGCAACTCGAAGTACCCCGCCACGAAATGCCTGTCTGGACGATCGCGTCTCTCCTGCGCAGCGTATTCCGTTTCCCTGACTCCGCAGAACGTCCCGTAGGGGCACGGCATGCCGTGCCCGCTTCGGATGCGGTGCGGGTGACCCCGTTCCCCGTCTTCAATATTCGATTCAGAACTTCGAGGCTTCAACCCGAGGTGATTCATGAAATCCTATAACACCGATTGGATCCGCAACGTGGGCATTGTAGGCCACGGCGACACGGGGAAAACCCAGCTCGTGTCGTCGTTGCTGTACACAGCGGGGATGACGCCGCGGCTCGGCAAGATCGCCGACGGCTCAACCACCACCGACTGGGACGAAGAAGAAATCGCGCGAAAAATTTCCATTAACACCGGCATGGCCTACGCCGAATGGCAAGTCGCCGGCCTGTCTGAAAAAGCAAAAATAAATTTCCTCGATACGCCCGGCTACTCCACCTTCATCAACGAAGCGAAATCCTCGCTGATCGCCGCCGATGCTTCGCTCATCGTCATCGACGCGGCTGCGGGCGTTCAAGTGGTCACCGAAAAAGTTTGGGACTACGCCACCGAGTACGACCAACCGCGCGCCTTCGTCATCAACTGGATGGACCGCGAGCTGGCCAGCTTTGAGCGCGCGCTCGCCTCACTCCAACAGGTGTTTGGCCGCGGCGTCATCCCTGTGCAGCTGCCCATCGGCTCGGAGAAAAACTTTCGCGGCGTCATAGACCTCGTCACCATGAAAGCGCTCATCTACACGCCCGGTGGCGACGGCAAAGCCAAGATCGAGGAAATTCCCGCCGACATGGCCGAAGAAGCGCAGCTCGCTCACGAGGCGCTCGTCGAACTGGTCGCCGAAGGCGAAGACGAATTGATGCAGGAGTTTTTCGAGAAAGGCACGCTGCCCCCCGAAGATCTGAAAAAGGGCCTTCACGAAGAAGTGCGGGACAAAAAAGTGTTCCCGGTGCTGCTCAGCTCTGCGCTTCACTGCATCGGAGCCTGCGCCATCCTGGATTTTCTCGTCGAAATTTTCCCGTCACCCGCGTTCCGTGGTCAAACAACGGGTCACAAAACGCCGGATCACAAAGGTGAAACAGTCAACCGCAAATACGCGGATTCCGAGCCGGTCACTCTCTACGCGTTCAAGACAGTCGCCGATCCCTTTGCCGGCCGCATCACGTATTTCAAAGTGATGAGCGGCGTGCTCAAAAACGACGCGACGCTCAACAATTTCAATCGCGGCACGCAGGAGCGCCTGCAGCACATTCAGGCCATGCAGGGGAAAACGGCGGTCGGAGTGAACGACCTTCACGCCGGCGACATCGGCGCTGTGGCAAAACTGAAAGACACCATCACCGGCGACACGCTGGGCGACAAGAACGGCACAATCTTCTATCCTCCTGCGCGCATTCCCGAGCCTTCAATTACCTTTGCCGTCGAACCCAAGACGCGCGCGGACGAAGACCGCATCGGCACCGCCATCCACAGAATTCTCGAAGAAGATTTGGCGCTGCGCTTCAGCCGCGATCCGCAAACCAAGGAGTTCCTACTTTCCGGCGCGGGACAGCAGCACATCGAAGTTGTCGTCGCAAAGCTGCGCAAGCGCTATCACGTCGAAATGACGCTCAAGCCGCCGAAAGTCGCCTACCGCGAAACCATTCGCGCCAAGGCTGACGCCGAAGGCAAGCACAAAAAGCAAACCGGAGGACACGGCCAGTTTGGATTGTGCCGAATCAAGATGGAACCGCTGCCGCGCGGCAAGGGAATCGAATTTGTCGATGATGTTTTCGGCGGCGCGATTCCAAACAACTGGATTCCCTCAGTCGAAAGGGGCATCCGCGAATCGGCCGAGCGCGGTTTTCTCGCCGGCTTCCCAGTTACGGATTTTCGCGCGATCCTCTACGACGGCAAGTATCACGACGTCGATTCAAGCGATATGGCGTTCCGCATCGCCGGCTCGCTGGCTTTCAAGGAAGCCATGAAGCAGGCCCGTCCGGCGCTTCTAGAACCGATCATGCAAGTTGAAGTCTACGCGCCCGATCAATATTCGGGCGATTTAATGGGCAATCTCAGCTCGCGGCGGGGACATATCAGCGGAAGTGAATCGCGGGCCGGGAGCGTGGTGATCAAGGCGAAGGTGCCGTTCGCGGAAATGCTCAGCTACGCGAACGAACTCACTTCAATGACGCAAGGCCGCGGCAGCTACTCGATGGAGTTCTCGCACTACGACTATGTGCCCGCTGAAATTGCAGCGAAGGTTGTCGCCGCGCACAAGCCGCGCCACGAAGAGGAGGAATCAGCGGCTTCGGCCTAGCAGCGCCAGATCAAGAGTCGCAGCCAGGAAGCGGCTAAAAGAAAAGCCGCTAAGCGAGAGGAGGAAGAAAAAATCCGGTGAGCCGTTTGTGTTCCTCAAATGCCGGGCCGAATTCCTGCGCGAGAAACGATTCCTCTTTTTTCGCCTTCAGCGTCCAGCCGGTCACAAAAATCGCCAGCGCCACCAGCGCGCGGTACTCGCTCACCACGATCACCGTGCCCAGCACCGACGTCAGCAGCCCGGTATAAATCGGGTGACGGATGTATTTGTATGGGCCGGTGCGAATCAGTTTGTGCTCTTCGCGAATCGTTACCTCGGCGCTCCAATTCTTTCCCAGGTGGCGCCGCGCCCAAATCGCAAATCCGATTCCCGCAACCACCAGCGCCGCTCCGAGCGATGCGATCCAAAGCCGGTGCGGCAGAAATTGATTGTTGAGCGGGCCAATCGGCAGGTCGTCTCTCCACAAAAGAACGTACGCGCACGCGAGCCACAGCACGTGAATCAGGCGCTCGAAACCGGGCTCTCTCTTGCGGGTTTTTGCTTGGGTGCGCGCAGCGTAAATCCAATAAACGACGAACCCGAGCCAAGCGCCGTCGACGATCGCGGTGATAGTTTCTCGCTGCGTATGAGGGCTCAAGGTTTTCAACACCGTCGCGATTCTGGCCCGGCTGCTGCGACGATGCAAGAACTTCATCGCGACATGTAGCGACGAGTTAGCGCGACGCGAATGGTTCGTGGCGGCGATGAAGTTTTTTGCGCGTGGCCAATTTGGCGCTTGCGCGCGTTGCGCGGCTGCGCCAATCTCCTCAACTATGAAAGCTATTGCGAAGCAAAGGACGAAACGCTGGAGCGATGCAACGGCCGCGATTCACACGGGCGAAGAGAAATTCCACGTAGGCGCGACGGTGGGAACGTCCATCGCGCGGACCGCGAACTTTACATTCTCCGGCACGGAGGAAATGAAACTCTGGGCCGAAGGAAAAAGCTCGGCGTACATCTACACGCGTTATGGCAATCCGACGCTCGCGATTGCAGAAGCGAAACTCGCGGCGCTGGAAGGCGCGGAAGCGGCGATCGTCACCGCGTCCGGCATGGCCGCAATATCAAGCTCGCTGCTAGCGGTGCTGAAGGCCGGAGACGAAGTGATCTCCACGCGACAGACGTACGGAGGAACGTACCGCCTGATGCGCGACAACTTCCCGCGTTTCGGAATCGTGGTGCGGCACGTGGAGTCGGACCTCGGCGGAATCGACAAATTGGTGAATCCGCGAACCAAGGTGCTCTACATCGAGACGCCCACGAACCCAACGCTGCGGCTGGTTGATTTGAAGAAAGCCATGGCGTTCGCCAAAGAGTGGGACCTGATTTCGATGATCGATAACACGTTTGCGAGTCCGGTGCTGCAGAAGCCGATCGAATTGGGATTCAACATCGTGCTGCACAGCGCGACGAAGTATCTTGCGGGACATTCCGACGTGATCGCGGGCGCCGCGGCAGGCAGCCGGGCGCTGATCGACTTGGTCCGGCACAACGTCATCAACCTGGGCGGCTCGATGGATCCCGAAGCGGCGTTCCTGCTGATTCGCGGAATGAAGACGGTTGAGCTGCGCATGAAGCACCAGTGCGAGTCGGCCATGACGGTTGCGCGATACCTCGAAAAACATCCGAAGGTTGCGCGGGTGCATTATCCGGGCCTGGCCTCACACCCAGACCATCAGCTCGCGAAGCGTCAGATGAAAGGGTTCGGTGCCATGCTGGCGTTCGACTTGAAGGGGGGCCTCGCGGCAGCTCGGCGGTTTTGCGATCGTACGCGAGTTTTCCTGCTGGCGGCGAGCTTAGGCAGTGTCGACTCTCTCGTCGTGCTGCCAATTTACACCTCGCACTACAACATGTCGCTCGCCGAGCTGCGCGGCGCCGGTGTCGAACCCGGCACGGTCCGCGTTTCGGTGGGCCTCGAAGATCCCGCCGACCTGATCGAAGATCTCCGCCAAGCTCTTAGCTGAAATTTCCCGCACTGTTCTGAATCTAATTCAGTTAGGAACGCGCATCCGTTCGCCGGCTGTTGCGTTGCAGAGAACCCCTCTGGTATGTTCCGAACTCCACGGAATTGCTAGATCGCGCAACCGAGTATCCGTCGATGCATCGAATGCAACAGATCGTGCGTGTCGTATTCATGACAAATGGCGTCAGGACACCGAGTCGGAGACTAAAGATGAACACGTTTTCGAAATACAAACTCTGGATAGGCGGAGCGCTTTGCTTGGTCATCGTCGGCGTGATTGTTTGGGCAATGCGCCCAAAGCATGTAGCGGGAGCGCCGGGCGCTTCGCCGGACGTCGAGGTCGTGCAGGTAGAGCAGAAAGATGTTCCGATTTACGGCGAATGGATCGGCACGCTTGACGGTCTCACCAATGCCGATGTCAGGGCGCAAGTCACGGGCTACATAATGCGTCAAGGCTACCAAGAAGGAGCGTTCGTTCAGAGAGGTCAGCTGCTCTTTGAGATTGACCCGCGGCCTTTTCAGGCGGCGCTCGACCAAGCCCAAGGGCAATTAGCGCAAGCCAAGGCCTTGCTTGCCAACGCGCAGGCGGTTCAAGGCAGAACTCAGCTGGACGTAGAGCGCTACACGCCGCTGGCCAAAGAGCAAGCCGCTAGCCAACAGGATCTGGACAACGCCGTCCAGAACAACATGGCGGCGAAGGCAACGGTGGCCACAGCCGAAGCGCAAATTAAGACGGCCGAGGCAGCCGTCGAGACTGCAAGGATCAATCTGGACTTCACGCGGCTCATCGCGCCCATCGACGGGATTGCCGGGCAAGCGCTGCTGCAAGTGGGCGCGTTGGTCAATCCTGCGAGCGGCCCCGTCACTTCCGTCTCGACCCTGGACCCGATCAAGGTGTATTTCACGGTGAGCGAACAGGAGTACTTGGATTTTCACAAGAGATACTCGACCCAGAACACGCTAGACGCGGCGCGGAAGAACTTGCATCTGCAACTGATCCTAGCCGATGGAACGACGTATCCGTCAGAGGGCACTTTCTATTTCACCGACCGGCAGGTGGACCCGACTACGGGGGCGATCCGCATTGCCGCGCTGTTTCCGAATCCTGGAAACGTTCTCAGGCCCGGCGGTTACGCGCGCGTGCGCGCCACTGTACGGACGCAGAACGACGCCGTCCTAGTGCCGCAGCGCTCCGTTTCCCAGTTGCAGGGTAGCTACCAGCTAGCCGTGGTGGACGCGGAAAGCAAAGTCAGCATCCGCACGGTTCAACTCGGCCCGCAAGTGGGCAACCAGTGGATCGTATTGAGCGGACTGAAACCTGGCGAACGCGTAGTGGCGGAGGGCACGCAAAAGGTGCGCGACGGCGCCAAGGTGAATGCGAAGCCGTACGCGGCCGGGGCGAAAGGAGAATAGGCCATGTCAAAATTCTTCATCAATCGCCCCATCGTCGCCATGGTGATTTCCATCCTCATGGTAATTGTCGGGTGCATCACCATGCTTTCGCTGCCGGTCGCGCAGTTTCCCAGCATTGCTCCACCGGAGATTCAAGTCCTGGCCACGTACGTCGGCGCGGATGCCCAGACCCTGGAACAAGCGGTTGCCACTCCCATCGAGCAGCAGATGAGCGGCGTGGACAACATGAACTACATGTACTCGCTGAATGCCACCGCCAACTCGACCACCACCCTTATTGTGAACTACGACCTTAAAACGGATCCGAACACCGATTTCATTCTCACCCAATCTCGCGAGACCCAGGCCGCCTCACAACTCCCGGTGGACGTCACCAACTACGGCATTACCGTGCGCAAGTCGGTATCCGCCCCGCTCATGCTCTTTCCTCTTTACTCGCCGCATGGAACCTACGATGCCACGTTTCTGGGGAATTACGCCTACATCAATCTCGTCGATCCTCTCCTCCGTGCGCCGGGCATCGGCAACGTTCAGGTATTCGGTACCGGCCAATATGCGATGCGAATGTGGGTAAAGCCCGACCGGTTGGCAAAGCTCGGAATCACCGTGACGGACATCATCAGCGCCATTCAGGCCCAGAACACAATCAACCCCGCCGGCAGGGCGGGGAGCGAGCCCGCCCCCCCGGGCCAGGAATTTACTTACACGGTCCTCGCCCAAGGTCGCCTCGTCTCGCCGGAACAGTTCGGAGAGATCGTGGTGCGTGAGACCCCCGACGGCGGCATCGTTCGTGTCCGCGACGTGGCCCGCATAGAGCTGGGAGCCCAGGACTACAGTTGGAAAGGCCGCTTCAATGGCAAACCGAGCGCGATAGTTTCTGTGTACCAACTGCCCGGTTCCAACGCCGTGGACGCCGCTGCGGGCGTCAGGAAGCTGATGGCCGAAGCGAAGCAGCGTTTTCCGCAAGACATGGACTATGCCACCTCGCTCGATACCACTCTCGCCGTGACGGAAGGCATTAAGGAAATTGTTCTGACCCTGGTGATCGCCCTGGCACTTGTGATCTTCGTCGTCTACGTCTTCCTCCAGGGGTGGCGCGCCACTTTGATTCCGCTGCTGGCCGTACCCGTTTCGCTTGTGGGCACCTTTGTCCTTTTCCCCCTGTTCGGTTTTTCGGTCAACACCCTTTCACTGTTTGGTCTCGTGTTGGCCATTGGCCTCGTCGTGGACGACGCCATCGTGGTCGTCGAGGGCGTCGAGCGCCACATCGAGGAAGGCCTGACTCCGAAGGACGCAGCTGTGAAGGCCATGGAGGAACTCTCCGGTCCCGTTGTAGCTATTGCCCTGGTTCTCTCCGCGGTGTTCGTACCGACGACCTTCATCCCCGGCATCACCGGAAGGCTCTATCAGCAATTTGCCCTCACCATCGCGATCTCGGTGATCCTCTCCGCCTTTAACGCGCTCACGCTGAGCCCCGCGCTTGCCGGGCTGCTCCTCCGACGTAAGGAGAAGAATCATGGGCCGCTCAGCAAGTTCTTCGATTGGTTCAATCGCATGTTCGAGCGCGGCACCGGGATCTATGTCGAGCTCTGCGGAGGGGTTCTTCGCAAGGGTGTGCTGGCTTTGGTCGTGATTGCGGCCTTCGGCATCGGGGCGGGTTTGTTTGGCAGCCATCTGCCCTCGAGCTTCCTGCCAGATGAAGACCAGGGCTACGTGTACATCAACATGGATCTTCCGCATGCGGCTTCGCTCGAGCGCACTAGCGCAGCGGCGAGCCAGGTTGAGCAGATCCTCGCCAACACGCCAGGCGTCGAATACACCACGAGTGTTGTTGGCTTCAGCTTGCTCAGCTTTGTGAGGACTACTTACAACGGCTTCTTTTTCGTCACGCTGAAGCCCTGGAGTGATCGCAAAACCAGAGCGGAACAATTTCAGGAAATCAAGGTGCGCTTGAACCAGGAGCTCAGAAAGCTTCCGGAAGGAACCGCTTTCAGCTTTTCGCCTCCGGCAATTCCTGGAGTCGGCACATCCGGGGGATTTCAGTTCGTGCTCGAAGACCGTGCCGGGCGGGACGTCCCGTTTCTGGCAGGCAACCTGGAGAAGTTTCTGGCGGCGGCTCGCAAGCGTCCCGAAATTGGCTTTATATCAACTTCCTTTCTGCCGAGCGTGCCGCAAAAGTTCCTGGAGGTCGACCGGGAGAAAGTGTTGAAGCAAGGTGTGGCGCTCAACGATGTTTACAGAACGATTCAGGCTTTCATGGGCGGGCTGTTCATCAACTATTTCAACGATTTCGGGCGTACCTGGCAGGTGTACGTCGAGGCCGAAGCGCCTTACCGGTCCAATATGGAGAATCTCGGGCAGTTCTACGTCCGCAACAGCGGGGGTGACAGAGTTCCGCTGTCCGCGCTGACCAGGTTCGAATCGCGTTCTGGCCCAGAATTCACAATGCGCTACAACGAGTATCGCTCAGCGCAAATCAATGGCAGCGCCGCACCGGGCTACAGTTCGGACCAGGCTACAGCGGCTCTAGAAGACGTGTTCAAGCATACGATGCCCAGCGAAATGGGCTTTG